>Ga0209025_1000703_pt1 | contig 56965 bp, 62 predicted proteins | sample AraplaMF_Col_mLB_FD_184256 | JGI IMG/M metagenome (GOLD analysis project Ga0209025, IMG submission 184256) | Arabidopsis root microbial communities from the University of North Carolina, USA - plate scrape MF_Col_mLB (SPAdes) (version 2) | ecosystem: Host-associated > Plants > Roots > Endosphere... | reverse complement strand
ATTTAGTTATTGTTACAATTCCGTTTTCGACAATGCGTTTTGTGGAAGTAGATCCATTTGACTCTATATCTCATGAAAAGTGGAAAGCAATTCGTGAATTGCATTATATGCCTGCGACGAAAATAGGCATTCAATTTAAAAGTCGATTTTGGGAAGAACAAGGGCAATTAGGTGGCAGAATTATAACAGATTTGCCAATTCGTTACGCCTATTATCCAAGCCATGGAATTGGACAGAAAGGACCAGCTATGATGTTAGGAAGCTATACATGGTCTTATGATGCGTTGCTATGGGATGGGTTATCGAAGGGTGATCGTATTTATTACACATTACACAACTTAGCAACGATATTAGGTGGTCAAGTATATGATGAATTTATGTCTGGAATATCAAAAAGTTGGACATTGGATCCATATGCACTTGGAGGATTTGCTCTTTTTCAAGCCGGTCAAGAATCTGAGCTACAACCAGCGATTGTAAAGCCAGAGGGGAAAATATTCTTTGCTGGAGATCATACAACGTTATATCACGGATGGATTCAAGGTGCGATTGAGTCTGGAGTTCGTGTAGCGGTGGAAGTGAATGAGTAAAAAGTTTTTAATTCAGAAAATTCTTTACTGTATAACTTGAGATGGATATTATTATATATAAAAGAAAAATAGGGAGTGTTTACAGTGAAACCGTTATTATTCGATTTTTCTTCTGAATTTTATACTGACAGGCTTTTTATTCGAATGCCGAAACCAGGAGATGGTAAAGTTGTATACGATGCAATTCAAGCTTCAATACAAGAACTAAAACCTTGGATGGTGTTTGCACAAAAAGAGCAAACAGAGCAAGAAGTAGAAGAAAGTATTAGAAAATCACATATTCAATTTTTGCAACGTGAGGATTTAAGGTTACTAGTATTTTCGAAAGAAACAGGTAAATTTATTGCATCTGCCGGATTACATCGTATTAATTGGGATATACCTCAATTTGAAATCGGATATTGGATTGATTCGAGATTTAGTGGAAAAGGCTATATGGTAGAGGCTGCGAAAGGTATAACGGATTATGCTTTTTCTGAACTGAAAGCAAACCGCGTAGAAATTCGTTGTGATGCTCTAAATAAAAAGAGTAGAGCGATACCTGAGAAATTAGGTTTTAAATTAGAGGGTATTTTAGAAAGTGCCAGTGTTGCGGTAGATGAAAATGGATTAAGGGACATGTGTGTATTTGCAATGACTAGAAATACATATGAAAAAGAAGAGCTGTAAAGAAACAGCTCTTCTTTTTCATATTATGGTACAGGATGACCGTTAGAGCTTTCAAAAATTGTAAACCATTGTTGACGATCTAAGTTAACTTTTGTAGCAAGAGCGGCCGTTTTTATACGATCTAATTTCCCAGAGCCAACGATTGGCATCATGTTAGCTGGATGAGCAAGTAGCCATGCATACATAACCGTATCGATGCTAGTAACACCTAGCTCATTAGCAACTTTTTGTACAGTTTCACGTACACGTACTGCACGTTCAGTTTGACCGGTAAAGATTTCGCCACCAGCAAGAGGTGACCAAATCATTGGATTGATTCGTTTTTCTTGGCATAAATTAATCGTACCTTTTTCAAAGTGCTCAAGCTGCAGCGCAGATACCTCGATTTGATTTGTAATGAGCGGGAAATCTAAATATGAACTTAACATATGAAACTGTGAAGGTAAAAAGTTAGATACACCGAAGTGACGAACCTTTCCTTCTTGTTTTAAGCGTGAGAACGCTTCTGCCACTTCATTTGGATCCATAAATGGATCAGGACGATGGATGAGTAATACATCAATATAATCTGTATGTAAGTTTTGTAATGAATCCTCCGCGCTCTTTATGATATGTTCAGTACTTGTATTGTAGTGAGCAACATATCGCTCTGGAAATTTTGGTGATGGGGGAGCGATTCCACACTTGGTAACAATTTGCATGTTTTCTCGTAAGGAAGGCTTTAGTTGTAAAGCTTCTCCAAACAGCCCTTCACACGTATATCCGCCATAAATATCAGCGTGATCGAAAGTAGTAATCCCCATATCCATGCATTCTTCAATGAAAGAAAGTAACTCTTGTTTCGTCATATTCCATTCTGCTAAACGCCAAAATCCTTGAATAATACGAGAAAATTCTAGTGTTTCGGCCATTTGAACTCGTTCCATTATAAGTACCCCCTTGATGTATGATTATTATTTTGAAAAGGCTTTCTTACTACATATTATTATATAGTTTGAGGAGCGTACAAACAATAAATATGTTTTGCTACAAAAACGATTTTCTCTATATGCTATAATGTAGACACATATAGCTATAAGGAGATGTAAGGGATGATTCCAGTAACAATATTAACTGGTTTTCTTGGATCAGGGAAAACGACTTTATTAAATCGTATTTTATCAGAAAATCACGGTAAGAAATTAGCGGTGATTGTAAATGAAATAGGACAAATTGGTATCGATAATCAGTTGATTATGAATGTTGAAGAAGAAATTATGGAAATGACTAACGGTTGTCTATGCTGTACTGTACGTGAAGATTTACTCGTTGCGTTAAAACAATTACTGGACGTAAAAGCAGAAGGGAAAATGGACTTTGAAGGCTTAGTAATTGAAACAACAGGTCTTGCAAATCCAGGCCCGATTATTCAAACATTTTTTTTAGATCCTGTTATTCAATCTGCATACCAAATTAATGGCGTTGTAACTGTAGTAGATAGTTACCATATACATAAACATTTTGAAAAGGGACTAGAAGCAAAGGAACAAATTGCATTTGCTGATGTAGTGTTGGTGAATAAATTAGATTTAATTGAAGAAAGTGAAAAGGAAAATCTTTTGCATGAACTGCAAGGTATTAACCCCACTGCAAAGTTAATCGAGGCAACTAACTGTGAGGTAGATATACCATCATTATTACAAATTCAAACGTTTAAAACGAAAGATACGTTACAAATTTATCCTCATAAAGAGCATAATCATTTAGAAGGTGTAAAATCATTTGTACTACGTGAAGAGCGTCCGTTAGATTTACAAAAACTAAATGAGTGGATGTCAGCTGTCGTGCAAGAGCTAGGGGAGTATTTATATCGTTATAAAGGGATTTTATCTATCGATGGAGTAGATAAACGTATCGTGTTCCAAGGTGTACATACATTATTTGCTGCTTCGTATGATAGAGAGTGGCAAGAGGGTGAAAAGCGAGTAAGTGAAGTCGTATTTATCGGTAAAGATATTAATAAAGAATGGTTCCAAGAACATTTTGGGGAGTGTGTGAAATAAGTCTGCGTCAACTGCAGGCTTATTTTTATATGAGCATTCTATTGAGATTGTACTAGATTTCAATAACGAAACACATAAGGGAAAGAAACGGAAAATAGAAAATAACATTGATAAATATATAATAACAAGCCTGTTTTCACAGGCTTGTGTTTTCGTTTATTAGTAACTCCATTACAACACCTACAACTGGACCCTCATCATCAATATCCCCGTTTAAATGGAAACCAAATGATTCATATAGGCCCATGGCAAGTTTGTTGCCCGGATGTAAACTTAAGTAAATTATTTTACATGTAAATTGTTGTTGTAAAAATTGAATGAGTAAGCGAAGGAAACGCTTTGCGTATCCTTTTCCTTGATGTTGTTGGTCAATCATAAAACGATCTAACCAGATGCTTTCGTGTTTTTTTGAATACCAACCGTACATTGCGTATCCAACAAGTGTTTCTCCATCATATAAACCTACTGACGTCCCGTTTCCTTCATATAATGATTCTGCTAAAGAAAACGCATTACTTTCAATAAATTGCTGCTGGTTTTTTGCGACGTTTAAAGCAGCTACTGAACGCCAATTTTTTGCTGTTACTTCACAAATGTGAAGATTCATAATTCCAACTCACCTTCTAAAAGAGTATAGCTTAAAGCTAATATGGATAATTTTACTTGTTATTTTGGTCAAGTCAAGGATACATACATAAAAAGGCAGCTGAACAATAGATTCAGCTGCTTAGAAAATATAGTAAATTAGTTTGTTGCTTCTTTCAATGTGTTTACGTTTTCTTCCATTAAAGTAAAGTAATCTTTATTGTTCTTCGCATCATCTTCAGAAATAGTAGCAAGGTGATTTAAGCGTAAAACTGTTGTACCAGTTTCTTTTTGAATAACTGATGCGACTTTTGGCGTAGAGAAAGTTTCAAATAAAATATATTTTAGACCGTGTTCTTTTACTGTTTTTGTAATGTCAGCAAGCTCTTTTTGAGATGGCTCATCAGAAGCTGAAATTCCGGCGATAGGAATCTGTTTTAAACCATAGCGTTGTTCCCAATAACCATAAGCAGCATGAGAAACTAAAATTTCTTTCGTTTTCGCATTTGCTACAGCAGCTTTAAATTGATCGTCTAAATCGGTAAATTTAGTTTGAAGTGCTGCAAAGTTTTTCTCGAATTCTTGTTTATGGTCAGGTTGTAATTCCACAAGAGCATTTTTGATTTTTTCAGCTTGTTTCATCGCAAGAGTAGGGTCTATCCAAACATGCGGGTCTTTATCATGATGGTGATCATCTTCTTTATGACCATCTCCGTGATCGTGATGTTCTTCTTCAGAAGAAGCACGAAGTTTAATTCCTTTTGATGCATTTACAATTTTAACATTTTCTTTTTGTAATGTTTTTTCCATCTTCTCAGCAAATGGTTCTAATTCAGCACCGTTATAAACGAATAAATCGGCTTTTGCAACTTGTACTGTTTGTTTTTGACTCGGTTCAAATGTATGTGAATCGGCACCAGGAGGGTAAATTGCTTCTACTGTTACATAGTCGCCACCAATTTTTTTTGCGAAATCTGCAAGAGGGAAGATGGTTGTATAAACAGTTAGCTTTCCATCTTTCTTGGCAGTACCTTCTTTTTTATTTGAGCAGCCAGTAAAAATTAAAGTGAAAATAAGTAAGAATGAAAATATAGTCAATCTTTTAGGCATGAAGTTCTCCTCTTTTCTTTTTTTACGGATATATCTTCAATTATAGAAGAAAAATATCATTTTAATACAAAACGGAATAATTACGTTTTAGTTTGCGAACTTAGTATAATACATCTTTCATAAAGTTGCAATAAATAATAATCATTACGATTTGATTTTGTTATAAAGTTGTCAAATATAGATGTATTATTTTTGTGAATGCATGCATATGTGACAACGCTGCTTTCATATATTTGAAAGGAAGGTGAAGAGGGGGATGAGCGCTTGGGATATTTAATGGAAGCTATCTTATTGATATTAGCGGTAGTATTGCCATTATCTTTCGTTTTAATCTTTTTAAGACGCTTAATAAGTAATTTAGGGAATGCATCAACGATAACGAAATTACCAGAGAAAGAAAAGAAAAAAGAGTAAGTAAAGCACTATGCATACGCATAGTGCTTTACTTATGGTAAAATAAAAAGAAGGAAACTCCTAAAAGTTGCATGTCACTGAAGGAGAGAAAAGTAAAATAAGAGGTATATGCATATATGAATAAGCGAACAGCGTTAGTACTTGGTGCAAGTGGTTTAGTTGGACAAGAGATAACGCGTCTATTACTTGAATCAGATTACTACGATTCGGTTACTATTTTTGTAAGAGAACCAATGCAATGGCAACATGAGAAGTTACAGCAGAAGAAAGTAGATTATTCGGCATTAGAAGAATATAAAGAATTTTTTGCAGTAGATGATGTTTTTAGTTGTCTAGGAACAACAATAAAAAAAGCAAAAACAAAGGCGAATTTCAAAAAAGTAGATTATGAATATACGTTACGAGCTGCTTGTTTAGCTGAAAAGCAAGGGGTGCAAAACTTCCTTGTTGTGTCTTCGATGGGAGCAAATCCTAAATCATTTTTCTTTTATTCACAAGTAAAAGGGAAAATGGAAGAGGAATTGCAAAAGTTAGTGATTGGTGGTATTCATATTTTTAGGCCGTCTTTATTAGTTGGAAATCGACAAGAGTTTCGTTTTGGTGAACGAATGGCTGAAAAGTTAACTCGAATTATTCCTTTTATATTTAAAGGGGCTTTCAAAAAGTATAAACCAATTTCAGCTAAAGATGTGGCGAAAGGGATGTATATAACTGCGCTGCGAGAAGAATCTGGTCTCCACATTTATAATTCAAATGAAATTACAACGATAGAATAAATAAAACCGAGAAGAATGGCTTCTCGGTTTTATTTATTCATATTGATTTTCCCAGGAGCCCGCTTATATTGATACGGTTCTTGCAATTCAAAACCAAGTTCATTTGCGGCTATTCTTGGGAAGTACGGATTGCGAAGTAACTCACGTCCGATAAAAATTAAATCTGCTTCGTTATTATTTAATATTTGCTCTGCCTGTGCCCCAGTCGTAATCAATCCAACTGCCCCAGTTGCAATGTTAGCATGTTCTTTAATATGTTTAGCATATTGTACTTGGTAACCAGGATAAACATCAATATGTGTCGGTACAACTGCACCAGAACTACAATCGATTAAATCTACTCCTTGTTCTTTCATCCATTTTGAATACCGAACGTAATCTTGAACGGTTAGCCCGTCAGGATGATAATCATTTGCTGAAATACGAACAAATAACGGTCCGTCCCAAACTTCATTTATAGATTCGATGATTTCACGTAAGAAACGATAGCGGTTTTCAGATGAACCGCCATATTCATCCGTTCGTTTATTGGAAAGTGGAGAAAGAAATTCGTTAATTAGATAACCGTGAGCGCCATGTATTTCAATAACGTCAAATCCAGCTTGTTTTGAACGCAGTGCAGCCTTCTGAAAAGCTAGTGCGGTGTCTTTAATTTGCTCTTTACTCATTTCCAGTGGTATTTTCATTGTTTCATTAAATGGAATTGCTGAAGGTGCTAACGCATCTGTTTCTAACTCAGCTTTTCTTCCGGCGTGAGCGAGTTGAATGGCAGCTTTTGCACCATTATCATGTATAAAAGTTGTCGCTGTATGTAATCCTTCAATTAGACTGTCGTCCCAAATACCTAAATCTTTGTTAGAAATGCGACCTTCAGGTAACACAGCTGTTGCTTCAATCATAACTAAACCGACTTGACCGGCAGCCCTAGTTCCATAATGAACGAGGTGGAAATTCGTTACTTTTCCATCCTCATTTTCCGAAGAATACATACACATAGGCGACATGACGATACGGTTTTTTAGTGTAACATCCTTAATTGTGTAGGGTGAAAAAAGTTTGGAATGCATCAAATAGCCTCCTTGATTGAATTTTCTTATATTTTACCATTCTCTTTTTTGTTTCTCTAATAAAACGCTTATACGAAAAATTTTGTCTATTCGTGTTACAATGACTAATATGAACTGAATTGGAGGATGACATATGTACCAGGCTTATTATAAAAGTGAATTAGGTTTGCTAGAAATTACAGCGAACGAAGAAGGCATTACGTCTGTTATATTTGTTGATGAACGACAAGAAGAAAATACAAATGAAATGATAGATCAATGTATAAATGAGCTAGATGAATATTTTAAAGGAAAAAGAAAAGAGTTTACTGTACCACTGTCTGCAGAGGGAACATCATTTCAAAAAAATGTATGGGATGCGCTCTACACTATTCCTTATGGCGTAAGTGCTTCATATTTAGATATTGCGGAGAAGGTTGGTAATACGAAAGCTGTACGAGCAATAGGAGGAGCAAACAGTCGTAATCCCATTTCAATTATCGTTCCGTGTCACCGTGTAATAGGAAAGAGTGGAAAGCTTGTAGGGTATGCGGGTGGTTTATGGAGGAAAGAGTGGCTGTTAAAACACGAAGGTATTTTGAAATGAAGTATGAATGGAAAGAGGGATTGTTTTGGAATGTATAAATTGTGGGCAACCTTGTGCGAATGAACAGTTAAATTGTGCAAACTGTCAGCAAAAACTGCATAATAAACAAGGTGAAGGAAGCTCGCTAATAGACAAAGAATTAGAAGAATATGTAGGGAGACAATATCCGTACTACAAAAAAAAATGGGAGCTTGAAAATAAGCGAATTGCAAAATGGAGCTGGAATGGTTGGGCTGCTATTTTTAATGTAGGTTGGCTTGGCTATCGTAAGTATTATTTACCTGCTACACTATTTATACTGTTATTAGTAGTGTGTGATGCGTTTTCATATTATATGGGCTTCAACGTAGCATTGCCAATCATTAATATGGTGCCTCTTACGTTTTTATTACTCGTTTTTATCTTATTCGGGCTAGGGATTTTTGCGAATGGATTATATTATCAATTTGCAGAAAGACGTATATACCGCATAAAGGCACGTGAAATTAAAGATGAATCGGTTGAAAATTATCTCATTCGTGATAGTGGAGGAACGAGTAAAATGGGAGCAACGATCGTTACAATGTTAGCAGTTGCTAGTATTTTGTTCAGTCATTTCTTTTTCCCAACTGATCAGGATATTATTCAAAAAGTTCGTACAAGCTCGCTTTATGAATATCCAGTCTTTTCAATTGGTGAATCGTTCGAAAATTATTTTCAAAATTCAGGATGGATATACTATCGTGGAACGGAAGGATTAGAATTAGTAGAATTTCAGGGGGAGAGTCCTGAGATGCCAAGGAAAAAGGTGACAATTCAATTTATTGTTGATTATAAATTGGGAGAAGTGGAACCATATTCACTTACGATTAACGGTGAATCTAAAAATGAAGAAGAGTTTTTGAAAATAATGGAGGAAATATTTAAAGTTCAAAATCCATTTGATATAGAGGATGGCTTACAAGTAAATACTATTCAACAAAGCGGAGGGAAAGCAATTTCTGACCGCTTTTTTTCTTTTTATGAAAATAAATATTTAAAATAATCAGAATCTTTTGTATAATAAAATATATTATACAAGTTTTAACTTATACATATAGATTGGGGGAAGGAAGAATGAAAAGAAAGACAACAACAATTGCTGCACTTGCGTTATCGACTAGTGTACTGGTTGCGGGATGTGGGAATGGGGAGAAGGCTTCGACAACGAAGAAAGAATCAAGTAAGGGAATGGCAGATAAACAAGTTTTAAATTTGCTAGAAACAGCGGAAATTCCTTCAATGGATACATCTAAATCAACAGATTCTGTATCTTTCCGTGTATTTGTAAATGCAATGGAAGGATTATATCGTCTAGATAAAGATAATAAACCAACTCCAGGTATGGCCAAAGATGTGAAGATTAGTGAAGATAAAAAGACATATACATTTGAATTACGTGATGCAAAATGGTCAAATGGTGATCCAGTTCGAGCGCAAGATTTTGTATATGCATGGCAACGTACATTAGATAAAGCAATAGCAGCAGAATATGCATTTATTTTATTTGATGTGAAAAATGCACAGAAAGTAAATAAAGGAGAAGTACCGTCGGATCAATTAGGTGTTAAAGCGAAGGATGATAAAACGTTGGTAGTAGAATTAGAGCAACCAGCACCTTATTTCCTTGAGCTTACTTCGTTCCCTACATTCTTCCCATTAAATGAAAAGTATGTAAAAGAACAAGGGGATAAATACGGATTAGAAGCAGATAAATTATTGTACAATGGACCATTTACAATGAGTGAATGGAAACATGAACAAAGTTACCAGTTAAAGAAAAACCCAAATTATTGGGATAAAGATGCTGTAAAATTACAAGAAATTAATGTGGGTATAGTAAAAGAGACAAGTACTGGGGTAAATTTATATGATAGTGATCAAGCAGACCGTGTCATTTTAAGTTCTGAGTTTGTAGACAAATATAAAAAGAATAAACCAGATGAATTTAAAACGAAGCTAGACCCACGTATGTATTTCCTGCGTTTTAATCAAAAAAATGCAACGTTTAAAAATCAAAAGGTTCGTGAGGCGATTGATTTAGCGTACGATAAAAAAGGAATTGCGGATGTAATTTTGAATGATGGATCATTGCCAGCGTATTTCTTAGTACCTGAAAAGTTTACGACAGGACCAGATGGAAAAGACTTCCGTACTGTAAATAAAAATTTCCGTGACAGTAAAGATAATGCTGCGAAAGCAAAAAAACTGTGGGAAGAAGCGAAGAAAGAACTTGGTCAAGATACAATTACAGTAGAATTACTAAATGATGATAACGGTAGTCGTAAAAAAGTGGGCGACTTTATTAAAGAAGAATTAGAGAAAAACTTACCAGGTATTAAAGTGAATTTGAAGCAACAACCATATAAGCAGAAGTTAGATTTAGAAAAGAAATTTCAATATGAATTCTCATTATCTGCATGGAGTCCAGATTATCCAGACCCAATGACATATATTGATATGTTCGTTACTGGAAGTTCATTTAATGAAATGGATTATTCAAATCCGAAGTATGATGATTTAGTAGCGAAATCAAAAGGAGAACTACTAAAAGATGACGCAGCACGCTGGAAAGCACTTGCAGAAGCTGAAAAAATCTTAATTGGTCAAGATGTTGCAATCTCTCCTACGTACCAACAAAGTACAGCTTACTTAGAGAAGACGTATGTAAATGGTATTGCTAACCATACGTTCGGTGGCGACTTCAGTTATAAATGGGCATATATTACAAAAAAATAGTATAATAAAAGATGAGTGAATTTTCGCTCATCTTTTGTTTGTTTAAGGAGGAACGTGGAGTGTTGAAAGGAATCAATCATCTTTGTTTTTCAGTATCAAATTTAGAAAACTCTATTCTGTTTTATGAAAGAGTGCTAGAAGGAGAACTATTAGTTAAAGGGAGAAAACTTGCATATTTCAATATATGTGGAGTATGGATAGCACTGAACGAAGAGGCACATATTCCAAGAAAGGAGATTCATCAATCTTATACGCACCTCGCATTTTCTGTTGAACAAAAAGATTTTGAACGCCTGTTACATCGGTTAGAAGAAAATAATGTTCATATTTTACAAGGAAGAGAACGTAATGTGAGAGATTGTGAGTCTATATATTTTGTTGATCCTGACGGTCACAAGTTCGAGTTTCATTCAGGGACACTGCAAGACCGTCTAAATTATTATAGGGAAGAAAAACCACATATGACATTTTACTAGGGAGGAAGAGCATTTGCATGCACTTGTAATCGGGGGAACAGGGATGTTAAAGAAAGTTTCTATGTGGCTTTGTGAGCAAGGATTCCATGTTTCTATTATTGGACGAGATGAAGTGAAATTAGAATATGTGAAGCGAGCAAGCTCTGCACCAGAAAATATCACATGCCTTCCGTTAGATTATCATAATAATGACGAAGTAAAGATAGCTATTAAAGGTACAATTGAGAGAAATGGTCCCATAACATTAGTTGTGGCATGGATACATTCAAGTGCAAAGTATGCGTTATCACTCATTTGTAAGGAGATAGAATTTTCGTCAGAGACATACAGTTTATTTCATATTTTAGGCAGTAAAGCATCGCGTATGAATGCAGGGAAAATAGGTGGTACGCTTTGCCTGTATCATAGAATTATATTAGGTTTTATTTTAGAAGATACATTCGGAAGGTGGCTTACTCATCAAGAAATATCAGATGGAGTAATTAATGGGATTGAAAGTAATTGCAATGAATGGATTGTGGGGCAAATAGAACCATGGGAATTACGACCAAATTGATAAGGGGGAATGGGAAATGAAAACAACTGTATATGTAACAAGGCACGGTGAAACAGAATGGAATGTAGCGAAGCGAATGCAAGGACGGAAAAATTCAGCTTTAACTGAAAATGGTATGTTACAAGCGAAACAATTAGGGGAGCGTATGAAGGATTTACCACTCCATGCCATATATAGTAGTCCAAGCGAAAGAACACGTCATACTGCTGAATTGATTAAAGGGGAACGCGATATTCCAATTATAGAAGATGAACGTTTCTATGAAATAAATATGGGGATATGGGAAGGGCAAACAATTGCTGATTTGGAAATGCAATATCCAGAAGAAGTACATTTATTTTGGAATGAACCACATCTTTTTCAGTCAACATCAGGGGAAAACTTTGCGGCCGTTTATAAAAGAGTAATTGAAGGGATACACTTTCTTTTAGAAAAGCATAAAGGAGAAAACATTTTAATAGTTACTCATGCTGCAGCAGCGAAACTACTTGTAGGACATTTTGCAGGTCTTGAAATTGAACATGTATGGGAAGAGCCATTTATGCATAGCGCGAGTCTTAGTGTAATTGAATTTGATGAAGATCTTGGTAAAGTAAAACAATTTGCAGATATAAGTCATTTTCAGTAAACGTAAAAAAGGCCGCAACGCGGCCTTTTTTGGTGGACATAAAAAACTAGCAATTACGTTTTTTATACCAGAAGTGATCGAATTTTTTATTCTTGCAAGAAGAAGACTTGTGTCTGCTATCTTTGCAATCATTCCATTTGTGTCCGTCATCGTGACAGTCTCTACCGTGATCACATGAATCATCGCAAGAGTGACCGTGTCCGTGAGGGAAGAATTCGCATTTTTTACAGAAACTTCGTTTTGTCCAGTAAAATTTCTTTTCAAAGCGTATGCATTTTGTAACGAAAGTACAATGTTTTCTACGAGTACGTTTTGTAACTAAAACGCATTCTTTTCTACGCGTCACTTTCGTAACGAATGTCCATTTTTGAACACGAACACGAGTACATTTCGTAACAAATGTCCATTTTTTTACGTGCGTACATTTTGTAACGAACGTACAATGTTTCACGCGAGTACATCTTGTTCTTGGACATCTACCTCCTGTAGTGCATTTACATCCTGTAGTACATTTATGATGAGAGAATTTATCATCATCGCACTCAAAAGTACTTGGATCTTGATGTAAGAAATCCTCCATCCCAGCACTTTTGATTTCTTCAACAGCTTTTCTAATATCACGTTTCATAGAAATCCTCCTTATCATGTATTAAAGTGAAAAGGTATTCTTTTTCCTTAACATGATATGAGATATGACGACGTTCTGAACAGGACAAGAGTGTAATTTTATATAAATAGATGATAGCGGATGTATGGACAAGACAAGGCGCATACATTGAATGAAGAGAACTGAGAAGGGATGAGAAAACATGCTGCCTTCATATGATTTTTTTGTTCATCCAATGTACTTAGTGGAATTGAAAAAAGATATTTGGTCAGATAGTCCAGTGCCAGCAAAATTAACTTATGGAAAAAAGAAGTATGACATTGATATCGTATACCGGGGTGCTCATATTCGCGAATTTGAGAAAAAGTCTTATCATGTTGTATTTTATAAACCGAAAAAATTTCAAGGCGCGAAAGAGTTTCATTTGAATTCTGAGTTTATGGATCCGTCACTCATACGAAATAAATTATCTTTAGATTTTTTTCATGATATTGGTGTACTTTCGCCAAAATCACAACATGTATTTATAAAAATCAATGGTCAAATTCAAGGTGTATATTTACAGTTAGAATCAGTTGATGAAAACTTTTTGAAAAATAGAGGATTACCGAGTGGTTCTATTTATTATGCGATAGATGATGATGCAAATTTTTCATTAATGAGTGAGCGAGATAAAGATGTTAAGACAGAGCTCTTTGCGGGTTATGAATTTAAATATTCGAATAAAAATAGTGAAGAACAACTAAGTGAATTTGTATTTCAAGCGAATACTTTGTCGAGGGAAGATTATGAAAAAGAAATTGGGAAGTTTCTACATGTAGATAAATATTTACGATGGTTAGCTGGAGTAATTTTCACGCAAAACTTTGACGGTTTCGTTCATAACTATGCACTATACCATAACGATGAGACAAATTTATTTGAAGTTATACCGTGGGATTATGATGCAACTTGGGGGCGAGATGTACAAGGGAGACCGCTTAATCATGAATATATTCGCATTCAAGGGTATAACACGTTAAGTGCAAGATTGTTAGACATACCTGTATTTAGAAAGCAGTATCGAAGTATTTTAGAAGAAATATTAGAAGACCAATTTACAGTTTCGTTTATGAGGCCGAAAGTAGAAGCGTTGTGTGAATTGATTCGTCCATATTTACTACAAGATCCATATATGAAAGAAAAATTAGAAACGTTTGATCAAGAGGCTGATATGATTTATGAATATATAAATAAAAGAAGGAAGTATATACAAGACCACTTACATGAATTGGATTAATTTTGAAAGAGATTGGAACATTATCAATCTCTTTTTTTGTATAATAAAGGTGTACCAAAAAAGTGAAATGATATGTATTTGATAGAGAATGGGGTTGTGTAGAGATGACGATTAAATGGATTGATTGGGTAAAACAAATACAATCTATAGCCCAAGCGGGTTTAACGTATTCTAAAGATGTGTACGATATAGAACGTTTCCAACAATTACGAGACATTTCGATTTCGATGATGTCACATTACACAAAAACAGATTGGGAAGTAGTAGCGAAACTATTTGCAAGTGAGACGGGCTATCAAACACCAAAAGTTGATATACGAGCAGTTGTTTGTCAAAATGAAAAGCTATTATTTGTGAAGGAAAAAAGTGATGGGAAATGGGCATTGCCAGGTGGATGGGCTGATGTTGGTTATACGCCAACAGAAGTAGCAGCAAAAGAGGTTTTCGAAGAGACAGGATATGAAGTAGATCGTTTTAAGCTACTAGCTATATTTGATAAAGAAAAGCATCAACCATCGCCTTCAGCAACGCATGTATATAAGATTTTTATTGGTTGTAATATTGTTGGTGGGGAAAAGAAGGTTAGTATTGAAACAGAAGAAATAGAGTTTTTTGGTGAAGATGAATTGCCGGATTTATCAATTGCTAGAAATACAGAAGAGCAAATTAAAGAAATGTTTGCTTATATGAAAGACCCACAGAAAGAAAAAATAATAGATTAATGCTGCTTGAATTGTACATATTGTTAAAATGAAGATATTGGCAGATTGCAATCTTTATGTGATAATGGGATGGTATGTGAAGAAAAAAGGAGATAGAAAAGAACATGTTAGCAAATATAATAGATCAGTTATTGCAATTTTTTGCAAGCTTAGGGTACTTTGGAGTAGCTCTTGCTTTAATGATTGAAGTAATCCCAAGTGAAATTGTACTTTCGTATGCTGGCTTTTTAGTAGCGGATGGTAAAATTAGTTTTGTGGGGGCAGTTATCGCCGGAACGATTGGTGGTACTTTAGCGCAAATCTTTTTATACTGGCTTGGATACTACGGAGGGCGTCCGGTTGTAGAGAAATATGGGAAATATCTACTTATTAATAAACACCATTTAGACATAGCGGAAGGTTGGTTTAAACGTTACGGAGCAGGCGTAATATTTTCTGCACGCTTTATTCCAGTAGTACGTCATGCGATCTCTATTCCAGCAGGACTAGCTAAGATGCCATTAAAACTATTTACACTTTATACGGTTGTAGCGATTATTCCGTGGTCAATTCTATTTATATACTTAGGTGAAAAACTTGGTGGGAATTGGCGTCATATTAAAGAGTATGCATCTGATTATACACATTACATAATTATAGGAGCTGTGCTCTTTATTGCACTATACTTCGGTTTAAAGTATTTGAAAAAGAAAAAAACAACACGTTAAAGTCAATGATGATTCATTGGCTTTTTTATTTGTTTCGGTTCTAAACAAAAGGAGTTGTCCATAATGTGTAATAATAAAGCGTAGCGGAGGAATGTGATGAAAGGGTCACCGTTTATACGTGGAACGATATTTTTAACGATGGCAACGATGATATCTAAAATGTTAGGGTTTATATATATTATACCATTTACAGCAATGGTTGGTACGAGTGGGTACGTTCTATACGCGTATGCATATCGTCCTTATACGATTATGCTGAGTATAGCGACGATGGGGTTACCGCTCGCTGTTTCAAAGATGGTATCAAAATATGATCAACTAAATGATTATCATACAGTTAAAAGAGTACTAAAGAGTGGTATCGTTTTTATGTTAATAATGGGAGTTGTATCGTGTGTCACACTGTATGTATTAGCCCCGCATTTAGCTGAACTTGTAGTTGATGGAAGTGATCAAACGGGGAATAGTGTAACTGCTGTCGCTACTAACATTCAAATTGTAAGTTTTGCGTTAATACTTGTACCAGTAATGAGTTTATTAAGAGGCTTCTTTCAAGGATTTCAGTCGATGGGCCCTTCTGCATTAAGTGTAGTTGTAGAGCAATTCTTTCGGGTCTTAACTATATTGATAGGAAGTTTTGTCGTATTATATGTTTTAAAAGCTTCTGTATCGCTAGCAGTTGGTATTTCAACGTTTGGTGCTTTCATGGGAGCAATAGGTGGATTAGCTGTTTTAACTGCGTATTATGTAAGAAGGAGAAGGCATTTAAAGAAAAAAGAGATGGCAAGTATACCGCAAACGACGAAATCTTTCTTCTCGTTGTATAAGGAGCTCTTTACATATTCTATTCCTTTCGTCGTGGTTGGTTTAGCTATTCCTTTGTATCAGACTATAGATACATTTACAATTAATAAACTACTTATACAAATTGGATATATGCAAGGAGAAGCGGAAAAAATCAATGCGATTATTGGTCTTGTTCAAATGGTTGTACTTATCCCAGTTTCAGTTGCGACTGCTTTTAGTATGTCTCTCGTTCCAGAGATGACGAAAGCTTATACAGCAGGGAATACGAAGTTACTATATAAACATTTTACAAAGACGAATCTATTAGTAGTAGGGATTACGGTACCAGCGGCGATTGGAATGATGGTGTTAGCAAAACCAATATATACGCTTTTGTTTAGTACGGGGAATGATCCGGAGATAGGGAGTGTTATTCTACAATATTATGCTCCTGCGTGTATACTATTTTCACTCTTTACTGTAACGGCTGCCATGCTGCAAGGAATTAATCAACAACAGAAAACAGTATTAGGTTTAGTAATCGGAATTATTGTAAAGATAATATTAAATATTGTATTGCTTCCGTATTTCGATTATGTAAGTTTTATCATTTCAACTTACGCTGGCTATACGATTTCAGTTGGTTTTAACTTGTGGATGCTTTCTAAATATGTTATAAAGGCAACATAAGCTTTTTAAGGCAGAGAATCCTCTGTCTTTTTCTACGTTTATAATATTTTTCACGTAAAAGCGTTTTCAAAATAATTTTTCTATTGAAATTTAAACGTATGTTTCATATGCTGAGAATGGCGGTTCAAAAACTGTTATGTAAGAGAGGTAGATTCCTACATGTAAAAAGAATCGGGGTGATAGTATGTTAAATATGTATTTAACAGACCGAAACGGAAAACTACAAGAGATTGAGGAAATGCAAAAGGGTTGCTGGATTAATGTACTTCATCCAACTGAAGAAGAAATTCAGTATTTAGTACAAACTTTAAATGTAGACTTAGATTTCATTAAAGACCCTTTGGATGATGAAGAACGCTCTCGTATTGAAAAGGAAGACAATAATACCTTAATCATCGTCGATATTCCGACAGTTAGGCATGATGAAGAGGGGAATTCGATTTATGACACGATTCCAATAGGTATGATTGTAATGCCAGATTGTTTCGTTACAATTTGTTTAGAAGAGAATCCAATTTTTGAACGTTTTATTAATCAACGTATTAAAGAATTTTATACGTTTAAAAAGACACGCTTTGCACTGCAGCTCTTATATACGATTTCTACTTATTATTTAAGATACTTAAAGCAAATAAATCGAAAAACAATCGATTTAGAGCACCAATTAAATAAATCAATGAAAAACAAAGAAATTTTTACATTGTTAGGCCTTGAAAAAAGTTTAGTTTACTTTACAACATCACTAAAGGCTAATAAAATTGTAATTCAAAAATTAATGCGAAACAGTACATTTTTAAAAATGTATGAAGACGATCAAGATCTATTAGAAGATGTATTAATTGAAAATAAACAGGCTATTGAAATGGCGGAAATATATAGTCACATTTTAAGTGGAATGATGAATACATTTAGTTCCGTTATATCAAATAATTTAAATAGTGTTATGAAACTGTTAACGTCTATTACAATTATTTTATCTTTACCAACAATGGTTTCTAGTTTCTTTGGAATGAACGTAAAGGTTCCATTTGAAGGTGAAGCGTATGGTTTTGTAATTGTACTCATTATATGTGTAACTTTATCGTTCACATTGGCATTTGTTTTTTGGAAGAAACGTTACTTTTAACAATAAAAAAGCTGCTCTAGCATAGTTGTAAAACTACGCTAGAGCAGCTTTTTTGCTATGAAATCTCAATTTTGGAATAGAATATAACATGTGAAATGTAATGTGTATGAAGGTTATGAATTCCGTATAAGCCTTGTCCAATTAATAAAATGGGGTTAAAATTACATATTGTTAAAGAAAAGTTGGAGGAAATACATCATGGAATTGTTTCAATTACCGAAAGCATTCCTGCAAATGAATACAATTTTTATCTCAATATTAATCGAGGCACTTCCGTTTGTGCTAATTGGTGTATTTATTTCAGGATTCATTCAAATGTTTGTGACAGAAGATATGGTGGCAAAATGGATGCCGAAGAACCGATTTCTGTCAGTTTTATTAGCTACTTTTTTAGGCATGATGTTTCCAGGATGTGAATGTGGAATTGTTCCGATTGTAAGACGGTTAATCGGAAAAGGCGTTCCGCCATACGCAGGGATTGCATTTATGTTAACTGGACCGATTATTAATCCGGTTGTACTATTTGCTACATATGTCGCTTTTGGAAGTAGTATGCACATGGTATGGTATCGTTCTATTGTAGCGATTATCGTAGCAATTATCGTTGGAATTATATTATCATTTATGTTTAAAGAACATCAATTACGAGACGATCACTTCCCAGAAGTGAATCATAAGCGTCCGTTACGTAAAAAAATGTGGGAGGTATGTACGCACGCAGTTGAGGAATTCTTCTCAATGGGAAAATACTTAGTACTAGGTGCGTTAATTGCAGCAGCGGTTCAAACGTTTGTACAAACTTCAACACTTCTTGCTATCGGACAAGGGCCGTTTTCTTCATCAGCTGTAATGATGGGACTTGCCTTTATATTATCACTTTGTTCAGAAGCAGATGCATTTATTGCTTCGTCATTCCAAAGTACATTTTCAACAGCATCACTCGTCGCGTTTCTCGTATATGGACCGATGGTGGATATTAAAAATATGTTTATGATGCTTGCGACATTTAAAACAAAATTTGTAATTGTCGTTACAGTTACAGTTACTCTTGTTGTTTATGCAAGCTCACTACTCATTTATGCGATGGGGTGGTAGGTTATGTTTCGAGCATATATATTATTAGGTTTCACAATATTAATTGCACAGCTTCATATTTCAGGTAATATTACGAAATATATCAATATGAAGTATGCTTATTTATCAACAACAGCAGCCATTATTTTAGGGTTTTTAACGATTGTTCAAATTATTATCGTTTTCCAAAAAGAACATCAAAAAGAAAAAGATCAGCACAATTGTGGTTGCGATCATAGTCACTGCGGGCATGATCATTCGAAAGATGAGAATACATGGTGGAAAAAAGTGTTTTCTTACACATTATTCTGTTTTCCAATCATTACAGGATTGTTTTTCCCAATTGCAACATTAGATTCCGATATTGTTAAGGCGAAGGGATTCCATTTTCCAGTAGCGCAAGCAGAAAGTAAAGATCCATTTATGACAAGGCAATTTCTAAGACCTGATACGAGCATTTATTACGGGAAAGAAGGATACCGTGGTGTAATGGAAAAAGGGAAGAAAGAGTTTGTTACGAAAGACAGTATTACTTTAAAAGATGAAGATTTCTTAAAGGGTATGGAGACGATTTATAACTATCCTGGCGAGTTTACTGGGAAAAAATTATCTTTTAAAGGGTTTGTATTCAGAGATGATTCTTCTAAAAAAGAACAATACTTCTTATTCCGTTTCGGTATTATACACTGTGTAGCAGATTCTGGTGTATATGGTATGTTAGTGAAAAAACCAGAAGGGGTAGAGTGGAATAATGATGACTGGATTCAAGTCGAAGGAGAAATAACAACTGAGTTTTATCAGCCGTTCCATGCAAATATTCCTGTTTTAGAAGTAACGAAATGGAATAAAGTTGAGCAGCCGAAAGAACAATATGTATTTAGAGGAGCCGATTGATAACATCGGTTCTTTTTTATGGACTAAAAGTTCTGAATGTTGTTAATATTAAATGTGTAGTTCACTTAGTGTAGTGAACAAGTACATGGTTAGTTGAACTCATTGAAAGTATACGGACAGCCCGACTTCCACCTAATTTCTTCTGGGAGTCTTACTACCCGCAAATAGCAGGATAATTAATCAAAGGAGCGATAACAATGACTGAAGTAAAGGGGAAAACAGCTAATGAGTCTAGAGTGTTTAAAACGAGCCGAGTATTTCCAACGGATTTAAATGATCATAATACACTATTTGGTGGAAAAATATTAGCGGAGATGGATATGGTTGCTTCTATTTCAGCAACGAGACATGCAAGAAAAGAATGTGTCACAGCGTCTATGGATTGGGTTGATTTCTTACATCCTGTTCGTTCATCTGATTGCGTTAGTTATGAATCCTTTGTAATTTGGACGGGAAGAACTTCAATGGAAGTTTTTGTGAAGGTAGTGGCTGAAGACTTAATTTCAGGTGAAAAGCGTATAGCTGCAACGTCATTTGTTACATTTGTTGCACTTAGTAAGGAAAATAATCCAGTTCCTGTACCACGAGTTATTCCTGAAACAGAAGAAGAGAAAGAATTACATCGTATTGCTGTATTACGTGCGGAACAACGTAATATTCGTAAGGCAGAGAGTAAGAAAGTAGCCACATTGTTAACTTTTTGAATTGAATATATAGCCGTTAAGGTTACCATAACAAACGATAATGGTTTTAAAATAAAAAGCGGACACCTAAAAATAGGTGTCCGCTTTTATAGTTTTTTCATCCACATATCATATGACAATAACTACTTAGCAGAAGCAAGCAGCACCGACGATGATTAAGAGGATAAATAATACGACTAAAAGCGCAAATCCATTACCATGTGCGAAGCCCATTGTTATTTCCTCCTTTTATTTTAAGATACAACATACAATATGCAAATGAGCTGTTGTTTGATATGGACATATATCATGTAAGGACATTTTTTCTTGAATGATTATGTATAAAAAAAGGGAAGATATAGGAATAACAGTAAGTGGAGAAAGGAAATTATCCATGAAGCACTTTTTCGCTCTAATCCTTTTTTTTATAGGTGTATTCATATGGATGAACATCGATGTGGAAATGGGGAAAAAAATGGCTAGTGAATATGAATTAGGACAAGTTCGATTAGGCGAATTTCAACTATATACGAACGGAGAAGAGTTATATAGGAGATTATTTGAGGATATAAACAATGCGGAAAAGTATATATATATTCATTTTTATATTGTAGGTAAAGATGAAATAAGCAGAGAGTTTTTACAGTTATTAGAGAAAAAAGCATCTAGCGGGGTAGAAGTGAAGTTGTCAGTCGACCGTATAGGTGGATATAAGCTGAAGAAAAAGATACTGAATCAATTAAAAAGAAAAGGTGTCCAGTTCACATTTAGTAAAAAACCTAAACTGAAAAATATATTCTATTCTTTGCATCAACGAAATCATAGACGCATTGTTACGATAGATGGAAAAGTATCATACGTCGGTGGTTTTAATATCGGAAAGGAATATCTTGGACAAAATCAGAAATTTGGTCCATGGCGTGATTATCATGTACGTATCAATGGGAATGGTGCAACTGATATGGAAAGAAAATTTGCTGAAGATTGGAAAGAGGATACCGGGGAAAAAATGCCTGCACATGAAAGTTTACCTGCACAAGGAAATGTAAAATATCAATATTTGTTTTCAAATGGAAAAGGTTTATGGCAGAAATATGGTGCGCTTATAAAGCAGGCTAAAAAGTCTTTAATAATTGCTACACCTTATTTTGTACCAAGTAAAGAAATGATGAAAGAGTTAAAAGATGCATTGCATCGTGGTATCAATGTGAAAATTCTCGTGCCATTTAAAAGTGATGCCGTATTGTTAAAACAAGCTGCTTATCCGTATTTGAAAGACATGTTACATGCTGGAGCGGAAATTTATCAATATCGCAATGGATTTTTTCATGGGAAAGTAACGATCATTGATGGAGAAATTGTTGATATCGGTACAGCAAATTTTGATAATAGAAGTTTTTATTTAAATTGCGAATCTAACTGTCTCATATATGACAAAACAGTTGTTGCTGACGTATGGAGTCGATTAAAGGAGGATTTTCATAAATCAAAACGATTTTCTGAACAGGATTTTGAGGAAATTAGTAAATGGGATTGGTTTTTAGCAAGAATAGCGAATGTTTTAGCGTCATATTTATAGCATATAGACAAAAGGAAAGGAGGAACTTTAATGGACTGTATGAAAGAATTAATGAAGTATAGTTACATGTTAATTTATAAAGTAGGAGAGTATACTGAAAAAATCCGGGATGAAGAATTAAAGGATATAATACAGCACCATTTACCGTATATGTTACAAGCATATAATGAACAAGTGAATTTTCAAGAAGGAGAGAATGTACAGCATATAACATGTGAACCAATTTCGTTTCATTTGTCTGAAATGGAAATGGAAACGGAAAAGGAAATAGATAATACATATACAGGAGATATCCAAATTGCAATCTGTTATATTTCACATTTGAAACGATTAGCATTAAAGTTTGCTCAAGTTGCAGTGGAAGTTGCAAATCCAGAATTTCGTTCGTTTTTGGAAAACTGTTTCCTGAAAATGAATCGTTACGCTTATAGTGTGTGGCAATATGTTGTGAAGAAGGAGTATAAAATTACACATGTATATGAAAACGAGAAATTTGCATAAAAAACTAAGGCGGAATAGTTGTCGCCCTAGTTTTTTACTTTCATGCAGAGAAAAGGGATAGATGTAATTATTATTAGAAAATTTACAAATATTTACCGTATATTTACTATTTTTCAATCTTTCCTTTAAAAATAGAGAGTAATATGGGATTGTACATATTCTATCAAAGGGAGGAAACGCAAATGAACAAATGGGTTAAATCATTAACTGCTATGGCACTTGCAAGTTCTTTATTAATGGTAGGTTGTAGTAAAGGTGAGGACAAGAAGAAAGAAGAAGACACAACAACACAACAGGATGAGAAAAAGGATAAAGAAACAAGTGGAACAGAGAAGTCTACTGATTCTAAAGAAAAGAAATAAAGTAATAAAAAAGCTTCCTCTTATATATGAGGAAGCTTTTTTGTTGTATATTGATTGAGAGTATTGAAAAAATAGAGAAAGAATGAGAGAGGAGTAAACAAATGAAAGTATGTGTATTGGGAGCGACAGGTAGAGTAGGTTCGGAAATAATGAAATTAGCATTAAAGGATTCATCCGAAGTGACGGCATTCGTTCGTGATTTAAATAGAATGGAAATAGAACATGACAGGTTACATGTTATAGAAGGAAATATATTAAACGAAAACGATATAAAGAAAGCGATAGAAGGATGTGATATCGTAATTAGCGCTCTTGGAACGGATGGAAATGGGACATTAGCAAAGAGTATGCCAAATATTATAAAGTATATGGAAAAAGAAGGCGTTAAGAAAATTATTACGATAGGAACAGCTGGTATTTTACAAGCGAGAACAAATCCAAATGTATATCGTTTCCAATCATCGGAATCAAAAAGGAAAACGACAGCAGCAGCAGAGGATCATTTAGCTGCATATAAGGCGCTTCATAATAGTGATTTATGTTGGACCATTGTTTGTCCGACGCATTTAATAGACGGTGAGATAACGGGGGTATATCGCACTGAACAACATATATTGCCAGAAGATGGAGCGAAAATTACAGTTGGTGATACAGCACATTTTACATGGGATTTATGCAATGAAAATATATATGAAAATAGTCGAGTTGGTATTTCATATTAAAAAACCATCCCAAAAGCGGGATGGTTAAAAGATGATATAACATACGAAAATGATAATCATAATGATTTGGAGAATAGCTTTCGCTACAGTACTGCTTAAAAAACCAACTACAGTAGCAACTCCTACTAGAAAGGCGTCTTTTGGCGTCTTTTTATGCATGAGCTCTGTGAAAAATACCGATAAGAACGGTATAATTATTAAACCAAAAGGTGGGAAGAAGAACGATCCAACAATGATAGAAATCATACCGACACGTTCGCCCCATTTTGAACTTCCATATTTTTTTAGGAAATATCCATTAGCAATAAAATCAGCGACGAAAATGAATAGGGTGAAAATGGCTTGAATGACCCAAAAAGTAATTGTTAGTTCCCCGCCATTTATACCAAAATGGTAAATCAAATATCCAGCCCATACAGCTAAGATACCTGGGATAATAGGGTAAATAAAGGCGAGAAATGAAATGATGAAACAGGCAATGATACAGATTGTTAAGAAAACAGTCACTTTATAACTCCTTTTTAATATCTAATTTATGTACAGCAATTTTTTTGATTTGATGTCCATCAAGTTCTAATGCTTTAAATTGAAACCCAGCATATTCAATAGAATAACCAGCTTCAATATTTAAGTCAACCGCTTGAGAGAGGAGCCAGCCTCCAATTGTATCTAAATCGCTATCATCAATATGTAGGCCAAACATATCATTTACTTCAGAAATGAGTACTTTTCCATCTAAAACAGTAAGCTTCGGGGTACGCTTTTCAATCATAGGTGATTCATCCGCGTCAAATTCATCTTGAATTTCTCCAATAATTTCTTCAAGAATATCTTCCATTGTTAAAAGCCCAGCAGTACCACCATATTCATCCATAATGATTGCCATCTGAACGCGATTCTTTTGAAGATGTACTAATGTTTTACGGATTGGAACAGTTTCAAATACAGTTAGTACGGGATGTATATAAGATTCAAGTGGTTTATAAATACCTTTTGTTTGATCATGAAATATTTCTTTCGTATTTATCATCCCGATGATGTCATCTTTATCTTTTTCAATTATAGGATAGCGTGTATATTTTTCAGTTGCGACGATATCCATATTTTCTTCTAAAGTATTGTCGGTAGATAAGCAAACCATTTCAGTACGAGGGACCATGATTTCTTTTGCAACCCGGTCATCAAATTCAAAAATATTATTTACATATTTATATTCGGTTTGGTTTATTTCTCCGCTTTTAAAACTCTCACCTAAAATGAGTCGTAATTCCTCTTCTGAATGAGCAAGTTCATTTTCTTTCGCTGGCTCTAAACCGAGTAGTTTTGTGAAAAATATAGCTGCACTATTGAGTAGCCAAATGAACGGATACATAATTTTATCAAATAAAATAAGTGGTTTGGCAAATTTGAGTGTGATTGCTTCTGCTTTTTGAATTGCGAAAGACTTTGGAACTAATTCACCTAATACAACGTGGAAAAATGTAATAACGCTAAAAGCAATAATAAAAGATAACGTGTTAGCCATTGTTCCAGTCATGTTGATTTTTTCAAAAAGCGGTCGTAGTATATGTTCCACAGTCGGTTCACCAAGCCAACCAAGCCCTAAAGAAGTAATCGTAATCCCGAGCTGACAAGCTGATAAATAAACATCTAAATTAGATAGGACACTTCTTGCAGCTAAAGCTTGTTTATTACCTTCATTTGCAAGTTGGTCAATTCGGCTTTTTCGTACTTTTACAACAGCGAATTCTGATGCAACGAAAAAGCCCGAAATAAGAATAAGTACAAAGATGAGAAAAATATTTAATATGTCCAAGTGTGTTCTCTATTCCAAAGTTTGAAATAAAGATGTCACCTCCTGCAATTATGTTATACTTTTATAATAAATCCAAATGAAAAGAATAGTCAAAGGAAAAGGGTAAATATTGGCATGTTTATAGTGTAGTTTTAGAGTTTGTTGTTATTTTGTCCTCGATACAAAAGGAATAACCCTCTACTTTCAGAATATAGAGGGCTATGTAACTTTACGGTTTTGGGATACTTCGTGTTATAGTGTATGTTTGTTGTTTAGAGTTGTTTGTTGTCCAAAGTGCTTGGAGAAAAGATAAGACGCTGTATGGGATATACAATAGTAGTAAACCGATTGTGACAATTACAGGTGCAGTACCACCAAATTGAACGATAAATTGTAATAATCCGATCGCGTGAAAAGTACATTCCATAATTAAAAAGGAAAAAATAATAGAACTTAAAATAGATTTATGATTCGAAGTAAGTGCTAAAAATAATGTATCAACAAGGAAAGCAGAATTTTTCATTTCATATTCACTTGTGTTATACAGGAAAGGGAGCCATTTCTTTATTGCTTGCATAACGATAATCATAGAGGTACTACATACGATGATCAAAGATGAGAAATAAGAAAACTTTATAAAGTTTGCAATATAGAGAAGAAGTAGTAAGATAGAACATTGTAAAAATACAGTGCAAAAAGAGTACGGTATCCAGTGTAGGAAAGTAGTGATCTTTTTAATTGAATTTGGTGCTTTTAAAAATAGATGACCGCTTCCTAAACTTATAAAGAAGCCAATTGCAAGAGTGAAAGTGAAACGAACAATTGATAAAAAATATATTTCCCATATGTAAGGGAATAGTGGTGTTGAATGAGTAGAAGTATGTATCATCTGATTTGCTGAGAAAAAAATAGATTCATGCATCCAATCAATTTTTGGAATTGATATAGAAGAAAGTTGATCGAAGTTTTGGAAAATACTTATTAAGCCATTTTGATAAGAATAATTATGTGTAATAAAAAGAGCTGGGATAGGACTTATGAAAAAAATAACAATGACACCAATTATAAATTTGCATATATGCGAGCGTAACAAAGACATATAACCACCTACTCTTTGAATATTCAGAAAATTCTTATTCTTATTTTAGCGTTTTTCTAATAAAGTTACAATATCTTTTTCATTAAGTCATTCAGAGAGAGGCTTTCCTAGTGAAGATATGCAAGTGAAGGATTCATGAATAAATTATGACAAGAAAATGAATAATTTTCAGAAAAATAAAATAAATTATTTATTTTTTTCCGAATATATAATATAGTTATGGCACAGAAAGTATTTTAACATAAGGAGGCTTTTTATGAGGATTAAAGGGAATTACGTGCCGAAAAGGGAAGTTTTACTGTGCTCAAGTTCGATTACGATAGGGGAAGCATTGGAGCATTTAAATAAAACAGGGTATCGTTGTGTACCAGTTTTAGATGAAAAAAAAGAGAAATTTTTAGGGAATATATATAAAGTAGATATTTTAGAATATAAAGGATCACTTGACGAAAGTGTAATACAATTATTGAACGATAAAGAAGGATTTGTGAGAGAAGATTCATCTTTCTTTAAAGTATTTTTTACAATAAAAAAATTACCTTATTTATCAGTAGTTGACGAAAAAGGAATTTTCCTTGGAATTTTAACGCATAAAAAAGTTTTTGAGTTATTAGAAGATGCATGGGGCGTTCATTCTAGTAAATATTCTGTCATGATTGGAACGCAAGACTATAATGGAGCGATCCAAAAGTTATCGACAGTTTTGAAGAAATACACTGGTATTCAAAGTTTAATGACTTTTGATAATGATGCTCTATTAGTTCGTAGAATTATGTTTACATTAGGAGAAGAGTTTGAAGATGGTGAATTAGAAACACTTCAAAAAGATTTAGAAGATCATGGATTTAGAGTTGTGTATGTAGAAGAGATGAATAATCCACGTGAAGTAGAAACGATAGAGTAACATGCAAAAGCCATCTAACATATGTTAGATGGCTTTTGAAATTATTTTAAAATAATAATCTAGAATGAGTCTAGTGCTCGAATAACATTTGTGTGAGAGAATATAAAATGTAGATAATTTTGATTTTCAAAAAAATCAATTTGAAAATATGTTTTTATTTTTCAACTAAATATGTTACTATATGTGTGATAAAAACAAAGAGGTCTGACAACTATACTCCACGTAATAACACTCTAATGATTTAAATATTCAAAAAAATCAAAAATCAAAAACAAAAAATAATGACGAGATTAATAATTAGAGTAATAATAAGGGGAATGGAGAAATTATGGAGAAAGACACTGCTTTGTAAGGGGCATATTTTATCATCTTGAGCAGAGAGGAGGATGCATAGCATATTGTGAAAATAAAGATAAACAATGAAAAAGTGCTATGCAAATGAAGAGTATGAAGGGACGATTGAGGCCAGGTGATACGGTAGCAATTGGTTTAATGCTATTTGCATTATTTTTAGGAGCAGGAAATTTAATTTTCCCGCCAGTTTTAGGTCAACAAGCAGGAGAGAATGTTTGGATTGCTACGATAGGATTCCTTGTAACGGGAGTCGGATTACCCCTATTAGCTGTAACAGCTGTCGCGTTTGTAGAGGGGGACTTGAAAGCGCTATCTTCTAGAGTTCACCCTATATTTGCATTTATTTTCCCATTGGTTAGTTATTTAGCAATTGGACCATTTTTCGCAATCCCGCGTACGGGAGCCGTTTCGTTTGAAATGGGTATGAAGCCGTTTTTATCAGATGCAATGGTTTCAGAGTGGTACATGCTATTTCTTTTCACTATATTTTTCTTCGGAATAACGTGGTATTTATCATTAAATCCATCTAAATTAGTCGATTGGTTTGGAAAATTTCTTACACCATTATTAGTATTAATTGTTGCTGTTATTGTCGGGAAAGCAATTATTGATCCAATTGGAGAACCGGCTGCACCTTTAGCTGCTTATAAAGAGAATGCTTTCTTTGGTGGATTTATTCAAGGATATTTAACGATGGATGCGATTAGTGCACTTGTGTTTGGGATTGTTGTAGTACAAGTTATTCGCTCAAAAGGGATAAAAGAGAGCGGACAAATCGCAAAAATAACAGTTGTATCAGGGATTATTGCTGTATTAGGCTTAACGTTAATATATTTATCACTTGCATATCTCGGATCTACAAGTACATCACTTGGTGTGTCGGAGAACGGTGGTCTTATTTTGACGAATGTTGTAAATGAGTTATATGGAACAAGTGGCAAAATTTTATTAGGACTTGTAATTATACTCGCTTGTTTAACAACTTCTGTTGGATTAACATCTGCGTGTGCTGGCTTCTTCACAAACTTATTCCCAAGACTTTCGCATAAAACGATTGTAACTATGGTATGTGTATTTAGTTTAATTGTATCTAACCTAGGGTTAACACAATTAATCACAGTAACATTACCAGTGTTAATGATCATTTATCCAGTTGCAATTGTATTAATCGTTCTTTCATATTTCCATAAATGGATAGGGAAGCGTAATACAATTTACATTGGGGCGATTTTAGGTGCGTTGTTAATTAGTTTCTTTAACGGTTTAGAAAGTGCGAACATTAAAATTGATGCGATTTCTAATGTACTTCAAATGTTACCATTATATAAAGAAGGAATAGGATGGTTAATCCCATCATGTATTGGCGGAATTCTTGGTTTCTTCTTCTATAAATCAAATGAATCAAGTGAATTACAAAAGAAAGGTGCTTAGGCGCCTTTCTTTTTTTAAAGGGGATTTTTGTATTTTGTCTAAGTAATAAATGGGAGGAATGATAAAATGGCTAATTTTGAAGATTTTTTAACTTTTGATGTAAGAATTGGAACAGTAACACAGGCAGAGGAATTTAAAGAAGCGAGAGTACCAGCGATTAAACTAGAAATTGATTTTGGGGAGCTTGGGGTCAAGCAGTCAAGTGCTCAAATTACGAAGAGATATAATCCAGAAGACTTAATTGGTCAGCAAATTGTTGCTGTTGTAAATTTTCCGCCAAAGCGTGTAGCTGGATTTAAATCAGAAGTGCTTGTATTAGGGGGAGTTCCTGAAGCGGGAGATGTTGTGTTGCTTCAGCCTAATATGGAACTGCCAAATGGAACGAAAATTAGTTAGTGTGAAGGTGGGGGGGCAATATGGATATCGGACGAGAATATTTACAATGTGCCATTTCTAATTTCAAAACAACAAAGCAGCAAGGAGAACGGGCACTTTCTCAATTATCATACGAACAAATACAATGGTCTTCTCATGAAGAAACAAATAGCATAGCGATTATAATGAAACATTTGCACGGTAATATGCGTTCCAGATGGACGGATTTTTTAACATCTGATGGTGAAAAAGTTGATCGTGACCGAGATGGTGAATTTGAAGGAGGCTATTCTTCAAAGGAAGAAGCCCTTGCAGCGTGGCAAGAAGGATGGGAGTACGTTTTTAATACGATGAATACTATAATGCCGGAACATCTATTGAAGACGGTATACATTCGTGGTGAAGCACATACGGTCCTGCAAGCAATTGAAAGGCAAATTTCTCATTATGCTTTGCATATTGGACAGATTATTTACATCGGTAAAATGTTAAAAGAAAATGAGTGGGAATGTTTAAGCATTCCTAAAGGACAGTCCACTCGTTATGTAGAGAAAAAACGTTCAACATAATAATATGAAAGAAATCGATATAAAATAGGCAGCAAAAAAATAAGCCAAATGATAGACGGTTCCGTAAGCATAAGAATGCTACCAACAATAAGGCCGTATATAATAAGAAAGAAACAAAAAAGTGTATTCATAGGGATAAAACGTGGGATGAAGAGTTGTTGCTGCTTAAAACAACTGTTGTGAAATAAATAAAAATGGAAGTACCGTGTAGTGGTAATAAGGTCTTTCTTTCGTGTAATTCTTTTTCTACATGTATGACAAATGAACGGTGGCTGCATTTCGTTACGCTCCATTTTTTATTTTCATAATAATGTGAGACAAAAGTAGGTACAAAGTGTATGTTCCTATATACGCTCCTGCAATAAGGAAAAATGGATTCAGTAAAATTCCATGAATGCTCGTCATGAAAACTAAATCTTGTATTAAAACATCGTATACATTAATGGAAATAATTGTACCGAGTACATACAGTGCCAAGTACGCAGAAATATGTAACACAATAGAGACTTTTGGATGTTTAGCGGACAAATAAAAAATGAATGATAGAGCGATTGGTAATATTCCTATTAATAGCTTCAATTCATTTCACCTCATTAACAATATAGCCGGAATTTAAACGGTCTATTCTCTAGAGCTTGTACATAACTTGAAATAGAGAGGGTGATAGTATGAATCGAGGCTTTTTTTATGTGAAGTTTACAAGTGTACGTAAGTTAGTTTTATTTATTATTACTACGGTACTAGCGACTTTTTTTCTTATTAGTATGATGGTAACCTCTATGAAAGAGACAAAGTCAACGTATTTATATAATTGGTTAAATGAGTTATCGATGAATGGCTACATGTATGTTCTTGGAAAAGAAAATCATTATTTTACACAAGAGTATCGAAATTTGAATCAAGATTTTTCAATCTCTTCGTTTCTCTTTTCTATGGCTACGAATATTCGTTTTAACGATGTACGTAGTTTTGTCGGAAAAGAGCTTCCTGGCTTTGGTAAGTACGATACAGAAATCGTTATCGCAGGTGAGGGAACAAATTATTCTAACTTACCGATAGAGTCGAGTGTTCCTCTTGAAGAAGTAGTGAAAGAACGGACTGGAGAAGGTGGACAAGCGCCAAAGCCTGATACGAATAAAGAGAAAAAACAACCAGCTCAAACGACTGGAAAAAGACAAGTTGCATTTATATATCATTCGCATAGCTGGGAATCTTATTTGCCGTTACTGAACTTAACGAATGATCCAAACCCGAATAAAGCGACAAGTTCTGTAACGAATATTTCCATAGTCGGCGACCGATTTCGTGAACAATTAGAAAGCGAAGGAATCGGATCTACTAACGATAAGACTGACGTTGGTCAAAGGTTAATTAGTAAAGGGTTAAATAGTAATAGTTCTTACAAAATGTCACGGGAAATTGTACAAGAAGCGATGGCTGGTAATAAAGAATTACAATACTTCTTCGATTTACACCGTGATAGTGCACGAAAAAATGTAACAACAAAAACAATTGGAGATAAATCATATGCTAAGCTTGCTTTTGTAATTGGAAAAGGTAACAAAAACTATGAAAAAAACTTACAATTAGCAACTGCGTTACACGAGACGATTAGTAAGAAATATCCGGGAATGAGCCGTGGTGTAATTCAAAAAGGATTCCAAACAGGGAATGGAGTTTACAATCAAGACCTATCAGGACAAGCGATATTAATTGAAGTTGGCGGGGTAGATAATACAGAGGAAGAACTAAATCGATCAATTGATGCACTTGCTAAGGCATTTGGTGAATATTTTTGGCAAGCGGAAAAAGTGAATGGATAAAGTGAAATTTGAATGAGTGGTGGGCATTGCCAATGGTTATCAGCCTACATCAATTAGGGAAAAACGTAAGTGTAAAGCTTACGTTTTTTGTTTGTCATGAAACGAGGATGATAAGATGTCACATTATAGACATAATTTATAATTGCTATAGTAATATCGAAATTTGTCTATTTATAATAGGGGAATTAGAAAGGGATTTTCGCAATAATGGAGAAAATCTTTTTACAAGGAAAATTTTTCACAATGAAATAGGTAGGGTGATTTAAGTGATTAGGGAGATCAAAGTAGAAGATGCAGCCTCATTTTTGCAATTAAGTAAGCAATTAGATGAAGAAACGAAATTTATGTTATACGAGCCAGGAGAAAGAAAAACTACAGTTGAGCAACAAGAGCAAATGATTCATCGATTTATACAGAATGAAAAAGCAACAATATTTGTAGCGATTGAAGAAGAGAAAATAGTAGGATTTATTTTAGTGAATGGAAATAACATACAAAGAAAGAGACATGTTGCAGCCATTGTAATTGGTATATTGCAAGAGTGTAGTGGGCGTGGTATTGGAACGAGCTTGTTTAAAGAGGTTGAGAAGTGGGCAAGATTACATGATGTATGGCGTTTAGAATTAACGGTAATGGCCCATAATACAAGAGCTCAGGCACTATATAGAAAAGTTGGCTTTGAGAAAGAGGGTGTCAAAAAAGCTGCTCTTATTATCGATGGACAAAACATTGATGAGTATGAAATGGCCAAATTATTAAAATAAGAGGTCGTTATATGAAAAAAAGATGGACACTACTTGGTATCGTAGCGGCGATACTCATTGTTGGAGTAGCAGGAATCAATTATAAAATGTATAAGGATAAGCAGGCACAGGAAGTGAATGTAAATAACATATTTCCGAAAGCGAAAGAAACGATTGCGAATATGGATGGGGATATTGCGGTAATTAGTAATCCAAATTCGATGCTTGTACTTGTGAATAAAAGTAGGCGTTTACCAGATGGGTATAGACCGCCAGATTTAGTTATTCCGAAAGTACGTTACTCTAGTGAGGGGGATCAAGAAAAGAAAAAAATGAGGAAAGAGGCAGCTAGTGCGCTTGAGGACATGTTTCAACAAGCTGATAAAGAGCGTATTTTCCTTTTTGCAGTCTCTGGATTTAGATCTTTTGATCGACAAAAGGCATTAAATACGATGTATAAAAAACAAGATGGAGAAGTGAAAACTGCGATGTCTAGCGCGATTCCTGGTACGAGTGAACATCAAACTGGACTAGCTATGGATATTACATCGCAATCTGCTAAATTTCAGTTAGAGACAGTTTTTGGAGAGACGAAAGAAGGGCAGTGGCTTTCTGAAAATGCCCATAAATTTGGTTTTGTGATTCGATATACAAAAGAAAAAGAATCAATTACGGGCTATCGGTTTGAACCATGGCACGTAAGGTATGTGGGAAATCCACAAGCTACATATTTATATGAAAATCAACTGACGCTTGAAGAAGTAACAGAGTGAACAATTGAGGGGAGAGAAATACAATGACGATGTTATATAAGAAAAAAGTACATGCATATATTACAAGAGAAAAAGAAGGGATGAAGCAATTACTTGTTTTTAAACATCGTGATATACCTGAAGCTGGTATCCAAGTGCCAGGGGGAACAGTTGATGAAGGAGAAACGTTAGAAGCAGCAGTTTTACGTGAAGTACAAGAAGAATCTGGATTACGTCTTTTATGTATAGAGCGTTTCCTAGCAGATTACATCATACACGTGAAGGAAAAACAGGAATATCAAAAACGCCACTTTTTCCACGTAACGTTACTAACGAATGTAAAAGATACTTGGGAACATATAGTAAGTGCCGGTGAGGAAGATGAAGGTTTAGTATTTTGCTACGAATGGATTGATATTGCAAAATGCCCTGAATTAGCAGGAAAACAGGGAGAGTTTTTACATTTGTTAGATGAGGTATATGCACAGTAATAAAAAGAGTTTGAAGCGAAGGATGATTCGTTTCAGACTCTTTTTATTTTTCGGGAAATTAAAGGTGTATTAAAAAGTAAGTTGAAACTTTTTAAAGGGATATTAATTTGGAATAGGATGAGGTGAAAAAATGAAAAAGTAAGAAGTATTCGTAAAAACTAAAAGGGATATAAAGGAGAATATAAATGGAAATTCAGTTTAATCCAGTATTAAAAAAAGAATTAACAATTCATGATATACAGACCGCAATGGAAGAAGGGACGTTATCTTCCAAAGAATTAGTTATGTATTATCTTCATAGAATTGCACAATATGATCAAGATGGACCGAAAATTAATTCTATTTTAGAAATAAACCCAGATGCTATTTTTATTGCAGAAGCGTTAGATTATGAAAGGAAGATAAAAGGTGTAAGGGGACCATTGCATGGTATACCTGTTTTGCTAAAGGACAATATTGAAACGAATGATTCCATGCATACAAGTGCAGGTACGATTGCCCTAGAACAAAATATAAGTAGCGAAGATGCATTTCTCGTTACAAAACTGCGAGAGGCAGGAGCGGTGATAATAGGTAAAACGAATATGACAGAGTTAGCAAATGCAATGTCTTTTGAAATGTGGGCTGGATATAGTGCAAGAGGTGGTCAAACAATCAATCCATATGGAACGGGCACGGATGATATGTTTGTTGGTGGCTCTAGTACAGGGGCCACAATAGCAGTTGCCGCTAATTTTACAGTATTATCTGTTGGGACAGAAACGGATGCCTCTATTTTGAGTCCAGCTGTTCAAAGCTCTGTAGTAGGCATTAAACCAACTGTCGGTCTAATTAGTCGTAGAGGAATTATTCCGTTCACTTATTCACAAGATACAGCGGGACCATTTGCTAGAACAGTAACAGATGCCGCTATTTTACTAGGGAGTTTAACTGGAGTGGATGAGAAAGATGTAGCTACTCATAAAAGTGAAGGTATGGCATATGAAGATTATACATCTTATCTTGATGTTAATGGTTTAAAGGGAGCGAAGATTGGTGTTTATAGTAATGCTCCAAAAGATTATTACGAAAATGGTGAGTATGATGAAAATTTGTTTGAGGACACGATCCAAGTATTACGTAGTGAGGGAGCGACAGTAGTAGAAAATATTGATATTCCTTCCTTTCATAGAGAATGGAGCTGGGGAGTTCCGCTTTATGAGCTGAAGCATAGTTTAGATAACTATCTTTCAAAATTACCTTCTACTATTCCCGTACATTCTATTTCAGAATTAATGGCGTTTAATAAAAACATAGCAGAAAGAGCTTTAAAATATGGACAAACTAAGTTGGAGGGAAGAAAAGATTATCCTAATACGTTAAGAAATCCAGAATATTTACATGCAAGATTAGAAGATATATATTTTTCGCAAAAACAAGGTATTGATTTTGCATTGGAAAAATATAATCTTGATGCGATACTATTTCCGTCTTATATAGGCTCTACTATATGTGCGAAAGCAGGTTATCCGTCTATAGCAATACCAGCAGGGTATATGGAAAACGGGAGACCTTTTGGAATTACGATTGCAAGTACTGCTTTTCGTGAAGGAATATTAATTAAACTAGCGTACGCTCTTGAACAAGTGACAAAGCATAGAGAAATTCCCAACTTGTCATGAATAGAATGTACAAAAGGACAGGAATTTCCTGTCCTTTTTGATTTATTGATTAAAGTGAAATATCTTTCTGCTCTGTCTTATGATATTTTAATAGGCTAAAAGATAAACAGGCAGAACATAAAATAAGAAAAGAAGCAATCATATAAATCGTACGAACACCGAACATATCAGTAATAATGCCAACGCTAAGCATAGAAAGACCAGCAGCTGTTGAAAGAAGGGCGCCGTGTGCTGTATACATTTTCGATAATAGAGAAGGGGCGACACTAGATTGTAAAACCGTCGTTTGAGAAATATCTCTAATTTGATAACATGGTCCCATTAGAACACATAGGAAAAGCGCAATAAATCCACTGCTTGTTATACCATATAAAAATGTAAGAATACTAAATATAAGTGATCCTATCGCCATGGAGCGTATTAAATTTTTTTGAATATATGTACTTATTTTCCACGCTAATAGACCACCAATTAACGTGCCCACATAATAACTTGTGTTAATATATCCCCACCATTCTTCTCCTTTATGCAGAACAGTCGTTACATATGCCATCGTAATAGCGCCAATCCATATCGTCCCTGCGAAAGTTTCAATTAAGTCCATTAATGTAACTGTGCGCAAAGAAGGATGATGAAATAATAGTTTCCAGCCTTCAAATAAAGCTGTGTTTTTTGAAGAAGAAGGCTCTGTTACTCGTTCGGTATGGATGGAATGTAATGAAATATGCAATGCAATACATCCGAAAATCATTAAAATAATATTAATCATGAATGTAGAAGTAGCGCCAATGAGCAGAACGATAATACTTGTAAATGAATAAGCTGCCGCTTGTACAATTTGTGATGAAAAGGAAAAGATACTATTTACTTTTACTAATCTTTCTTTTGGTGTTAGGCGTGGAACAATACTGTATAGTAATGGAGCACTCCACCCACTACATAAAGAAATGAAAAAAATGAAAGTTAATAGAGTTACAATGTTTGTGGAAAGGACCGGAAATAATAGCGTTAATAAAATGAATAGGGCAGTTTTTGTCCATTGTAATATAAAAAGTACTGAATAAGATGAAAAATGATTCATTATAAGTGGTGCAGATATGTTTGCGATCAAATTTGTGATAACTTGTAATAATGGAAAAAGGGCAGTAATAGTAGCTGATTTAGTTGATATATAGATATGAGTTGTAATAATCATTATGTAAACGATGTCAGCAAGAGTAATACAGATTTTTGATCCTAAATAGTATGATATTGAATGATTCCACATTAAGGATATCACCTTCCAAAAAAATACAAATTCGAGTTAGAATTATTATAAACTGAAAAAAATAATTTTAAAAGAATTAAATTTTTTGTCATTTTTTGAAAGGAATTTTCATGTATAATGAAGAATATATTGATATAGTATTTTATTAATACTCATTGTAACAGCAAATATGTACGATAGCTTGCAGTAAACGCCCAAGTATGAGAAAGGGCGGATAAACCATTCTTTTCTTCATATACATATAGAAAATGAGAAAGAAAGTGAGGGTTGCATATGGCTGGTTGGGTGATTTGGTTTATTATAGCGGGTATTTTATTTATCGCGGAAATGTTGTCGATAACGTTTTATATGCTTTGGCTTGGAATTGGAGCTGTTGTCGGAGGTCTTATTGCTTTATTTGCTCCTGATGCACTATTGTTACAAGTTACTGTTGGTGCGATTGTAAGTTTAACATTGACATTCTTTACGAAAAGAATTTCAAAAAACTTTCGAGAAGCAAAAGGTTTTACGGATACAGTAGATATGCTTGTCGGTAAAAAAGGAATTGTTGTGCAAGCGATTACAAATGAAACGAACGGTATTGTGAAGGTGGATGGAGATACTTGGACAGCTATTGCAGATGTTCCGATTGACACTGGAGAAAAAGTCGTTGTTATAAAGAGGCATAGTACTATATTACAAGTAAAAAAGGAGAGTGAATAAATATGATAGCATTAACGTTAACAATTATATTCGCGCTAATTGTAGTTACATTTATCGCATTAACAATTAAAATTATTCCTCAGCAAAAAGTTGGGGTTGTTGAAAGATTTGGTAAGTTTCAGCGTATTATGCACCCAGGATTAAATATATTAATCCCAATTGTAGATCGCGTTCGTGTATATCACGACTTACGTATTCAACAAACGAATGTACCACCACAAAAGGTAATTACGAAAGATAACGTACAAGTAGAAATTGATACAATTATTTTCTATCAAATTGTCGAACCTGAACTTGCGACATATGGTATCTCAAACTATGAATATGGTGTTCGTAACATTACTTCTGCAACGATGCGTCAAATTATCGGTAAAATGGAACTTGATGAAACGTTATCTGGTCGTGAAAAAATTTCAACAGAAATTCGCTTAGCGCTTGATGAAGCAACAGAAAAATGGGGCGTTCGTATTGAGCGTGTTGAAGTAGTAGACATTAACCCGCCAAAAGATGTGCAAGCATCGATGGAAAAACAAATGAAAGCAGAACGTAATAAACGTGCGATTATTTTAGAAGCTGAAGCAGCAAAACAAGATAAAGTTCTTCGTGCGGAAGGGGAAAAACAAAGTAAAATCTTGATGGCCGAAGGGGATAAAGAAGCACGTATTCGAGAAGCTGAAGGTTTAAAAGAAGCGAAAGAATTAGAAGCGCAAGGGGAAGCAAGAGCAATTGAAGAAATCGCAAAAGCAGAACAAAATCGAATTGAATTACTTCGTGCAGCAGATTTAGATGAACGCGTACTTGCTTATAAATCATTTGAATCATTGATTGAGGTTGCAAAAGGACCAGCAAATAAAGTCTTTATTCCATCTAATGCAATTGAAACACTTGGTACTCTTGGGGCAATCGGAGAAATCTTTAAAGAAAAACAAGCGAAGAAATTGCCTTCAAATGATACAGGTAAAGAACAATAAGAGTGAGGAAGAGGAATGGGATGCCATTTCTCTTTTTTGTGCGTATATTACGAAAGGCTTGTACATATCCATGTATAAAGAAGGTGATACAGTGAAAAAGTATGCAACTCGTATACATGGGAAAAAACTAATCTCGTTACTTTTTTTATATGCGCTAATAGTAATAATTATCGCGTCAATTTTGACGTCGCTTTTACATACAATGAAATCAAGTTATGCGAATCAATGGTTTGGAAAAGTGTCTATGCAAGGTTTTGTTCAAATGATAGAAAGTGAGAATCACTATTATGGATTTGATTATTTTAAGCAGAATAAACGGGAGTCTGTTGGGAATTTAATGTTCTCTATTGCGACAGATTTGAAAATTAAAGATTTAAGAACATTTGTCGGTAAAGAAGTACCTGGTATGTCAAAGTATTACTCTAACATTATCGTAGCTGGGGAAGGGACAAACTTTACGAATATCCCGAATGAATCTAGTGTACCGATTGAAGAAGTAACGAAAGAGCGAGAGGTAGCAAAAGATAAAGTTACAGAAGCAGAAAAGAATAATCCGGTGCAGAAAAAGAACGGAACGAAAAAAGGTGAAAATGCAGTATACATTTACCATACACATAGTTGGGAATCCTTCTTTCCTTTATTACCAGGAGCTACCGATCCATCGAGTCCAGATGTAAATGTGTCCTTATTAGGAAAACGTATGAAGGAGCAACTGGAAGGACAAGGAATTCCAGTTGTTCATGATAAAACGAATATGGGTGATTTACTGGCAAGTAAAAAATGGAAATGGTATCAATCGTATACAGCATCTCATGGATATGTAAAGGAAGCATTAGCACAAAATAATAAAATTACTTTTCCAATTGATATACACCGTGATGATCAGCGCAAGAAAGTAACTACAAAAGTAATTAACGGGAAATCGTATGCAAGATTATATTTTATAATTGGGATGGAAAATGAAGGACGTACTGAAAACGAAAAAATTGCAAGAGCAATCAATAGTTATTTAGATGAAAACTATTACGGATTAAGTAGAGGGATTTTTCCGAAGTATAAAAAAGATGGAAATGGCGTTTATAACCAAGATTTATCTAAAAATGCGATGTTAATTGAAGTTGGTGGTGTTGATAATACGTTAGATGAATTATATAACACAATTGACGTATTAACGGAAGCATTTAGTAAGTATTACTGGAATGATGCAGAGAAAGTGAATGGATGAGGGACGGGAGACCGTTCCTTTTTCATTTTGGAAACCTTAAAATATGATATAATTAAATTTTGTGAATGTTGAATAAAGGAGCGGGAGAAATATGCAAATACTACTAGTACGCCACGGAGAATCTGAAGCAGACATATTACATGTACATGAAGGCCGAGCTGATTTTGAATTAACAGAAAAGGGAAGACAGCAAGTACAAAAACTTGTACAGAAAGTGAAGGCTGATTTTCCACCAGATTTCATTTGGGCAAGTACATTAAAACGTGCCCGTGAAACTGGTGAAACATTAGCGGAAGCAATTGGTTGTCCAATTCAACTAGAAGAGGAATTAATGGAGTTTAATAATGGGGTGCAAGCCGGCTTATCTTTTGAAGAAGCGAAAAAATATCCTGAGCCAAAGTTTCTTCATGACCGTTTTGAAAATGGAGAATCATTTATTGAATTTAGAATGAGAATAGAAGGAATCTTTTCTAAAATCGTGACAGAGAATACATATGATCGAATTGCAATTGTTGCACACGGCGGTGTAATAAATAGTATGTTACGAGCGTTTTTCAAAATGCCAATTTCAATGGACTATTATTTTAAAATGGGAGATACGGGAATAAGTTTAATTGAAATTGAGGGTGAACAAAAAGCGATACATTTCATTAATGATACGAATCATTTGGACGGGATGTAAAAATTTATGTACAAAGTCGTATTTTTTGATGTTGACGGTACGCTTTTAAGTGAAATTGATAGAAGTATGCACGAAAGTACAAAAGAAGCAATACAAAGGTTAATAGATAAAGGAATTCACGTAGTTGTTACAACAGGGAGACCATATAGTTTATGCTCACAATTTAAAGAACTAGGCATAGACACATTTATTTCTGCAAATGGTGGACATATAAAGTGTAAGGAAGAAGTTATTCATAAATCGATACTTTCAAGTGAAATTGTTCATGATATTTCAAATTTCGCTGAATTACATGGTCATAGTGTTTCTTACTTTACAGAAGAATTTTCTATGAATGGTATAGTCCCAAAAGATGAACGTGTAATACGAGCATTAAACGAAACTTTAAATTTAGAGCGTTATCCTGATAAAGTTAGAAACTTATCAGAAGAGATGTATTGTATATGTCTGTATGCTGATGAAATGGAAGCTCAAAAATTTTTTGAAAGATATCCAATGCTTACGTTTGAACGTTTTCATGGTTATGTTATGAATGTGTTGGAAGATAATAAAGTATCGAAGCTAACTGCAATCCAAAAGGTATTGGAACATTTAAATATTTGTAAGTCAGAAGCAATGGCATTCGGAGATGGTGGAAATGATATTGAAATGTTACAGTATGTAGGTTTAGGAATTGCAATGGGAAATGGTGGAGAAGAGTTAAAAACAAAAGCTGATTTCGTTACAAAGAAATCAAGTGAAGGTGGCATTTCGTTTGCTTTAAAAGAGTTTAGGATCATTTGAAAAAATAATTAGTCAGTGAAAAAAATCCTGTTTTCATAATAGGATTTTTTGCTAACAATACTCTTGCAATAAAAGGAAAGAAATGAGTATAATATAAAAGTAGTTAGGTAAACTAATTAAATGGGAGGAAGGAGAGTGAAAATGAATGGATTCAAAAAAATGTGATCTTCCTTTAGGGATTGATCCATATGCAGAGTTAATAAAAAAGACAGCATCAACGGATACAGATCCAATCGCAGCAAAACTTGGTTTGTTAATGTTATGGACGTCTGATAATGTTCTTGATGCTGTTGACGTAGATTTAGCTCCGCTTGGTATTTCGGAAAGCAAATTAGATTTTTTATTGTTATTTATTTTGCGTGAAATGGAATCGAATGGAGAAGAAGTGAACATGAGTCCGTCGGATATAGCGAGTCGATTAGGGATTACACGTGCTTCTGTCACCGGCTTATTAGATTGGATGGAGAAACGAGAGTTAATCGTAAGGTTCCATCATTCTGAAGATCGAAGAAGATTAAAGGTGAAAATTACTCCGAAAGGAAAAGAACTAGTTACACGTTCTTTACCGACTTTTTGGTCATCTTGCGCTTCGTTAGTTAATGACTTTAATCAAGAAGAGCGTCAAGTGTTAGAGAAGCTATTAAATAAAATGCAAGTAATTATGCAGATGAAATTAGGCGAAGGTAGGTAAATAAGTTGATTGTGAGAGTCAACTTTTTTATTTAAACATATAATTAGGTTACCTTATTATGTGTTTAGCTAATTTAAAGGGCGATAATGTATTTATTAACGTAAACGAATTGAGTGAGTGTTGAAGGGATTTTATTTTGAGTCATTTACTTTATAAGTTTTCAATCGATGAGGAAAATCAATGTAAGGGGGAGATTTTATGATGGAAATATCAAAAGAAGTAAATAGTGGGAGGAATTATACAGTAATGACAGCGGTGTTATGTTGGGCAGGTATGGTAGTTATGTCCAGCCTATATGTGACGATTCCTTTAATCGCTCTATTTTCAGACATTTTTAAAGTTTCATTAGCGCAATCTGCGGCTACAGGCAGTATATTTTCGGTAGGTTTTGCTATAGGTTGTTTGTTATTTGGGGCAATCTCTGATAAATATGGGCGAAAAAAAGTGATTTTTATTGGATTGCTTGCACTGTCGATTGTTTCTTTTTTCTTAGGGTTTGTGGATAGCTTATTTTGGCTTATTATTCTCCGAGGGTTACAGGGAATAGCAGCAGCTACATTTTCTCCAGTGGCGTTAGCTTACGTTGTAGAAATGTTTCCAGTAGAGAAAAAAGTTACAACGATAGGGTTTGTTAGTACCGGTTTTTTAGTAGCTGGAATTGCAGGGCAAGTAATAAGTACTGCTGTTAGTCAGCATTTTGGATGGCATATGGTGTTCTTTCTTCTTAGTTTTGTCTATATCATTACTGCTGTATGGGTTCATTATTCTCTTCCGAAAGGGGAAACGTCTCAAGCTTATACGGATATTTTGGGGCCAATGAAACAGATGGGGAAAGTTTTTACACATAAAAGCTTAGTATGGAGCTATATGGTTGCGTTTGTTTTATTAATGGCTTTTGTTAATATGTATACTGTTTTAGGGAATTATTTGAGCTCTTCTACTTACAATTTAACAGCAGAACAAATTCTTTATTTTCGCCTAGCAGGGTTATTTGGTATGTTACTATCACCATTTGCAGGTCGTTTAACAAAGAGGTTCGAAGTAAAGAAAGTTCTTCAAGGAGGATTGTTAGTTGCTATTTTTAGTCTAAGTTCAATGGGATTTATTTCGACACTGCCGTTACTTGTAATGATGAGCGTCTGCTTCGTAATAGGTATTGCTATATCGGTTCCATCTTTAGTTTCTCTTGTCGGCCAATTAGGAGGGAGAGCAAGGGGAATAGCGGTTTCTATTTATACTTTCGTTTTATTTTTAGGAACTAGTATAGGACCTATTATTTCTATTTATCTTATGAAAATAGGGAACTATGCTCAGACGTTTATTTTATTAGGAGTCATACTCTTTATTGGCTTTGTTTCCACTCTTTTCATTCAAATAAAGGAATGCAAGGATCTTTAACATGCTCAACTAGTAAAATGTGAATTTGACTGCGATGATGATAAAAGTGAGCGACGATTTCAAGTAACCATTCGAATCGAGAATAAGCAATATCCCAATAAGCAGTCATAATTTCCGCTAATTCTTCATTGGAATAGGATAAAAAAGTTTTAGAAAGTAAATCGTACCCTTGTATCATCATTTGTTGCATTTGAGCAATTGTTTCGGGTGTTTGTTCTATATAAAAGGTATGTAACTCTTTTTCCGAAATACCATTTAAGATGAGTAAATCAGCATGGCAAATAAGGGAAAGATGTGTACACATTTCAAATAATGACCGCTTTGATTCAATCGGTGTTATTTTCAAATCACTTTCATTATATTGATTCAGTATTTGGATAGAAGTATCAACAGCAACTTTTAGTTGATGCAACGCAGATTGTACAAACATTGTAATTCTCCTCATCTCCATATATAATTAATTCTTAAGGGTATTATATCATACTTAAAATTCCGAAAATTCTAGTAGTTTGACTAGCATAGTGAAACGTATTATATTGTAAAAGGTCATATGAAACGTGAAATAGAATGGAATGCAATTATTGAGTTAGGAGTTAGACCAATGAGTTTGAAATATGGAAGAGATACAATTGTTGAAGTTGACTTAAATGCTGTAAAACATAATGTAAAAGAATTTAAAAAACATGTAAACGATGAAAATATTGCAATGATGGCTGCTGTAAAAGCGAATGGGTATGGCCATGGGGCAGTTGAAGTTGCGAAAGCTGCGATTGAAGCAGGGGTGAACCAGCTTGCAGTTGCATTTGTCGATGAAGCGATCGAATTAAGAGAAGCTGGAATCACTGTACCAATCTTAATATTGGGTTATACATCAGTTGCAGCTGCGGAATCCGCAATTCAATATGACGTTATGATGACAGTCTATAGAATAGAAGATTTACAAGGCATAAATGAAATTGCACAACGTCTTCAAAATAAAGCACGTATTCAAGTGAAAATCGATACAGGAATGAGCCGTATCGGTTTGCAAGAAGAAGAAGTTAAACCATTTTTAGAAGAATTAAACCGTATGGAGTATGTAGAGGTAGTAGGGATGTTTACACATTACTCTACGGCAGATGAAATTGATAAATCGTATACGAATATGCAAACAAGTTTATTTGAGAAAGCTGTAAATACAGCAAATGAATTAGGGATGCAAATACCATACATTCATAGTTCAAATAGTGCAGGGTCAATGGAACTAAGCAATACATTTCAAAATATGGTTCGCGTTGGTATTGGAGTTTACGGCATGTATCCTTCGAAAGAAGTGGATCATACAGTCGTTTCCTTACAGCCTGCATTGTCATTAAAATCAAAAGTAGCTCATGTTAAACATGCGACGAAAAATCGTGGTGTTAGTTATGGAAATACGTATGTAACAACGGGTGAAGAATGGATTGCGACTGTGCCGATTGGTTATGCTGATGGCTATAATCGCCAGTTATCTAATAAAGGGTATGCATTAATTAATGGAGTTCGAGTGCCGGTTATTGGTCGTGTTTGTATGGATCAGCTTATGCTGGACGTTACAAAAGCGATGCCAGTACAAGTAGGGGACGATGTGGTATTTTACGGCAAACAAGGTGAAGAAGAAATTGCTGTAGAAGAAGTAGCGGATATGTTGAGCACAATTAATTATGAAGTTACATGTATGTTAGACAGAAGAATTCCTCGTGTTTATAAAGAAAATAATGAAACGACTGCGGTTGTAAATATATTAAGAAAAAACTGAATCGATATGATTCAGTTTTTTCTTTACTTTTCGTAAATGAAAATTGGGCTATTGATGTTTTTTGAACAAGTCATAATAATTATGCTTCATTATAATTTCAAAGCCACAGTGTGTATATAACTGTAAAGCATTGTTATTTTTCGTTTCGACGTCTAATTCAATCGTTGAAACTCCTTCTGTAATGAGGGTATGTACCATATAACTTAGAATATCTTTACCATATCCTTTACCTTGATAAGAAGGATGGACTGCGAAGCCTGAAAGTGTAGTAGATCGCTCTTGGTGAGTAACTGTAATCGTTCCAATTGATTTTTCATTCATAAGAGCAACGTAAACTTGATGAGAAGGTGACTTCATCATTTTTTGCAACCATGTGGATGTATTTGCTACAGAATCCCCGAAAGCTTTACTAGAGATTTCTATGAGATTAGGAAGTAATTCTGAAGATGCGATGGAAAGTTTAATAGTATTCTTCATTGTTTCTCGTTTTTTATTTGATTTACACGTCATATTATACTCGCTGTATAGATAAGGTAATTTCATTTGATTTGCAAATGCTTTCCCAGACGAGGAATCTCCGTTAATGATGAGAAGAGCTTCGTCTGTGTCTCTTTTTTGTATTTCGTTCATGGCAGTTTGTAAAAGGGCAGTGCCTATATGTTGTTTTCTAAAGTTTGGGTGCACGAATCCTATTAACTCCAGTTTAGTCGGTCTTTCAAAGTCGTACATACTTAATGCACCAATTAATTGGGTATCATCAAAAAATAGAAAATCATTGATTTCTTTTTTATTACGAGCAGTTAAAAAGTTAACATGTAAATCTGATGAGTAATCAATTTGATCGTATTGTCCGCAAATATGAGCTAAATCTTTCATTTGCTGAATTTCGTTTGCTGTTAAAGATTTCTTTTTTTCAATGTTCATTTCATAATCCCTCGCAATCGTTTTTAAAAATAGGATGGGTAACTTAACCATTTCTTTAATTCCACACTACCTTGAACAGATAACAGTCGGTACAAATAACGATAAGGCTGTCTACATTCCTCAAGATGAGGAATAGACATAATTGTTTCGTAACCACTTTTAAAGGCATGAGCCTCTTTTTCTGAAAGTACATATTCTAATCCGATAAAATCAAACTCTCGCGGGGCAACTGCATAAGCTTCTGTATCTACTAAACCAGTAATAGTTATACCATCTGATAAAAACTGAGTAGGATCCATATCAATTAAGACGAGTGTAGATTCCTTTGGTGTTGGTAAGGTAGAAAGTTGTGACTCAAAAGTATGAAATGCGTTATATATGCTCTCGTTATCGGAATAAAACCTATTCACAAGTTCTTTACTCGCTTTTAAAATGTGTGGCTGGAATTCCACTAGTGGAACTTGGAGTGTACGTGACGGATTTCCTACGAAATGGGCTGAATACTTATGTATTTGTGCTAGTCCTTTTCCTAGGCTGAATAAAATAGAATCTGGTTGCCCAATAAAAGATTGAACTGTATTACCTACTAATTTTTCAGCCACAATGAATTCTCGGCCATCTAAAATATGTTTTTCTAAAATTGTTGGGATAGGAAGATTTGTATGTTTTTGCAGCAATGCATGTACCGTTTCTAAATGATGTACGTTCCTTGGATCAATTCCAAAGAGATTTTTGCATCCCCACCAAAAATCATTATTTGGCTCTTCATTCATTTTAGAAGAACGAACGATAACTTCTGCATCTGCTGTTTGAATGAGAAAAACGTCACTTGCATGATCTTCATAGCCTGGATGTAAAGCTCGGATGGATAGAATAGGTGAAGTGAATAGTTGTTGTAACATGAAATTCCCTCATTTTCCTGTAAATTCTATAAATTCATTATATAACAGAATATGTACCCCGTGGATCATGATAGGGGACAATATAGAGCATACATAAATTTATAGTGAGAAATCAGCATAGAAATTATATTTTTCTAGTTTTGTATGAATTATCAAAATAATGTTTTCGAATGATAAACGTGAAAAATGCTCGAATGTAAAGTTCGTATGATACGAGATATGAAAAGTAAAAGGGGAATGAAGTGCCTATTTATAAGGTTCTGTACTCGTAATAGTGCGGGCTTTAGACAATATTTCTCAATAATAAAATGAAGAGAAAGATAGGAAGAAGGAGAATAGATTCCTATATAATAGATTTAAATTAATTAACATGATTAAGTATTAATTAATGTGTGTTGAATCGAAAGGAGAGAATGGTATGGCGAACGTACTCGTAATAAATTTCCCTGGAGAAGGTCATATTAATCCGACGATAGCAGTTGTTAATGAGTTAATTCGACGTGGGGAAACAGTTGTATCATATTGTATTGAAGATTACAAAAACAAGGTTGAAGCAACAGGCGCTGAATTTCGATCATTTGAGAATTTTCTTTCGCAAATTAATATTATGGAACGAGTTAATGAGGGTGGTAGTCCTTTGACGATGCTGTCCCATATGATTGAAGCATCAGAACGTATTGTTACTAAAATTGTAGAAGAAACAAAAGGAGAAAAGTACGATTACTTAATATACGATAATCATTTTCCGGTTGGACGTATTATAGCGAATATTCTACAGTTGCAAAGCGTTTCTTCTTGTACAACCTTTGCTTTTAATCAGTACATTACTTTTAATGATGAGCAAGAATCGAGCCCAATAGATGAGACCAATCCATTATACCAATCTTGTGTAGTGGGAATGGAAAGATGGAAAGAGCAGTATGGAATGAAATGTAATAGTTTGTATGATATTATGAATCATCCTGGCGATATTACGATTGTATACACTTCAAAAGAATATCAGCCACATTCGGATGTATTTGATGAATCGTATAAATTTGTCGGTCCATCAATTGCTACTCGAAAAGAAGAGAACAGTTTTCCTATTAAAGATTTAAAAGATGAAAAAGTGATTTTTATTTCTATGGGAACAGTTTTTAATGAACAACCTGCCCTGTATGAAAAATGTTTTGAAGCGTTTAAAGATGTAGAAGCGAAAGTCATATTAGTTGTTGGTAAGAAAATGAATATAAGTCAATTTGAAAATATTCCGAATAACTTTAAGTTGTATAATTATGTGCCGCAATTAGAAGTATTACAGCATGCTGATGTATTCGTGACACATGGTGGTATGAACAGCTCGAGTGAAGCGTTATATTACGGTGTCCCGTTAGTTGTAATTCCGATAACAGGAGATCAGCCTTTAGTTGCGAAACGAGTGACTGAAGTAGGAGCTGGAATAAGGCTTAATCGTAAAGAATTAACTTCTGAATTGTTACGTGAGACTGTAAAGGAAGTAATGGATGATGTAACGTTTAAGGAAAATAGTCGTAAAGTTGGAAAGTCACTTCGAAATAGTGGTGGGTATGAGAGAGCAGTTGATGAAATATTTAAAATGAAAATGAATTCATATTTAAAGCTTAAATAAAGTGAAACTTTAATCAGTGTGGACTTTGTTCATCTACAACTGATTGTTAGCTCACACGAATCGGGCGTTTTTGGGTAGCCGACTCTTTGTTTCAGCTTGAAATTTGAAACGGGAGTCTACTGCTCGCGAATAGCAGAATAAACGCTTAAAACACACTTATTGTAATATGTAAGTGTGTTTCTTCTATTAGGCTTTAAATCAATTACATAAAAATCACTGTAAAGGTGAAACTTCTGTGTATATAAACTGATATCTTTGTATTAGTAGTAAGATTACGTTAAAATAATACTAAGAAAATATATAAGTTTTGGGGGTAATGAATGAAGAGAGTATTTGAATACGTATTATTAACAATTGGCTCCATTATTGTAGCGGGTTCACTAGAGCTTATTTTAGCGCCTAATGGACTAGTAGATGGCGGGGTAACGGCTATTGCTATTATGGCAAATAAAGTTGCAGGATTACCGCTGTATGGCGTGTTTTTAGGACTTAATATTCCTATTTTACTATTTACTGCAAAAGTAATGGGGAAGAAATTTTTTATACGTACATCGTATGCGAATGTCGTTACAACACTCGGATTGATTTATTTAAAACCATTTCCAGCGATTACAACTTCTGAACTATTAATTGTACTTTATGGTGGCGTACTGTTTGGAATTGGTGTAGGGATTGTAGTGAAAATGGGCGGAGCAATAGATGGCTCAGAAATGTTAGCAGTTTGGATGAACAAACACTTTAAGGTACCAATTAGCACATTTTTACTTGCTGTAAATGCAGTTATTTTCATTTTTGTGGCCATTTTATTTTCAATCGAACAAGCGATGTTCTCATTAGCAATTTTCTATATTGTTACGAAGATGATTGATTTCATATTAGATGGCATTAATCAAGGAAAGAGCGTCATGATTATTTCTGGTAAGAATAAAGAAATAGGCGATCTACTTATGAAAGAATTGCAATTATCCGTTACGTATCTACATGGAGAAGGCGGTTTTTTAGGAGAGCATAAGAGAATCATTTATTGTATTACAAACCGTTTCATTTATCCGAAAATGAAAGATCTCGTTCTCTCTGTAGATCCAACTGCTATAATTGAAGCTTCTTATTCAACAGAAACAACTGGTGTTAAGCGTCCGGGAAGGACCGCTCGATCAGGTGATTAACTAAAAGAAGATTGTCCAAAAAGCTATTTTGGACAATCTTCTTTTTTGTTTTGTTGAATTGTTATTGTATTACGAGTTAAACTCAGCGTTAGCAAATTCTCTTTTAACTAGGAAACCAAACTTCATTCAATAAGTTTACTACCGTTTCAATTTTATTTTCGGGAATACTACCGAAACCGAGTAATACGTAAGATTCTTTGCGTAAATCATTTACAAAATCATAGGGAGAAAGTGGATATAACTTAATACTTTGTTTCTTAGCTGATTCAATAAGTTCTTGTTCATTCATATTGTTATGGATACGTAGAACAATATGAAGACCTGATTGTTCACCAAGAATTTGAACATTAGTACCCATTTCTTTCACAATGAATTTTACTAATGTATGATGTTTTCTTTTATACAACGTACGACTGCGGTTAATATGACGTTCCCAATTTCCACTTTGTATAAAATTAGCGAAAGCAAGTTGTTGTGTAGTAGAGACTGTTTGTTTAAAAATACCTTGCAACGCTTCATACGTTTTTAAAAGATGCGGTGGTAAAACAACATATCCCATTCGTAAAGAAGGTAAAAAAGATTTTGAGAAAGTCCCCATATAAATAACACGTTCATTTGAGTCAAGACTTTGTAAAGACGGAATTGGTTTACCTGCGTAACGGAACTCCCCATCATAGTCATCTTCAATAATATATCCATCGCGATCATTGGCCCATTTTAACAATTCCAATCTTCTAGATAAAGGCATAATCATTCCAAGCGGAAATTGATGTGATGGCGTAACGTATGCGACATTGGAATTTGTATTGTATAAGTTAGAAATACGAATCCCTTTTTCGTCTAATGGAATGGGATGAATTTGTTGATTGCAGCTTTTAACAATTGCATGTATACGGTGAAATCCAGGGTTTTCAATGCCGTACTCTTTTGTAGGACCAAGCAGTTGAATTAGTAGCCAAAGAAGTGGCTGTGTTCCGGCACCAATCACAATTTGATCAGGTGAAGAATATACACCGCGCGCATGATATAAATATGTTGAAATATGTTCTCGAAGAACGAACTCACCTTGTGGGTCTTCTTTAGCAAATAACGCATTTTCGTACTTTAGTATTGCTTCTTGTAACGCTCTTTTCCAGTTTGTAATCGGAAAAGCAGTTTGATCAATAAGACCTTGGCTACAATCATATTCAAACGGATCTTCTATTAAATTGCTCTTTTCCTTTGCCATATTTAATTTTTTATTCGGGATAACGTCAATATCGACATTTGCAACAAAAATACCACGCTTCGGTTTACTTTCTACATAACCTTCAGCTAATAATTGTTGATAAGCTGATTCAACAGTAATGCGGCTAATATTAAGTTGTGACGCTAAGTTTCTATGTGAGGGAAGACGTGTACCAACAGAAATAGTTCCCTGTATAATTTCATATTTTATAAATTCGTAAATTTGTAAGTAAATAGGTGTATTGCTTTCTAATTGCAATGGGATAGTAAAATCCATAGTAAGAACTCTCCTTTAAAACTGGCCTTATAAAAAATAATTAAACTGTCACTTAAGTGAAGGGCAGATACTCCCTATAATAATGATATAACATTTAGAAAATTATACAAATTGTTAGGAGAGAGTTCAAATGAATGTTAAAGAAGTAGTAACAGAAGCACAATTACATGAAGTATTACCTATTTTACAGCAATTACGAACACAGCTTTCCGAAGAGGAAGCAGGCTTTTTATTTCGAAAAATGAAAGAAGAAAATTATAAACTATTTTCGTTACGTAATGAAGATGATGAAGTTGTTGGCCTTGCCGGTGTAGCAATTTGTACGAACTTTTATAATAAGAAGCACGTTTTCGTATATGACCTTGTAACAGCAGAAGCACATCGTTCAAAAGGATATGGGAATGTATTACTTTCTTATATAGAGAACTGGGGAAAGGAAAATGGATGTGAGTCTATCGACTTAACATCAGCGTTTCCTAGAATTGATGCTCATCGTTTTTATGAAAGGGAAGGGTATGATAAGGTAAGTTATTCTTTTTATAAAAAATTATAAAGAAAGATAGGTTCTATATGACATATTATAGAACCTATTTCATTTAGAAAGGTTTATAATTTATTTTGTATAAATAAAGAAAATGATTGGAGCGTTTATACTTGGAGAAAATAAAGAAACTATCTATCCCTAATAATGCTAGAGTTATCATAATATCTGATATTCATGGAGAATTGAACCTTTTAAAAGAATTACTACATAAAGTTAACTTTAAGAATGAAGATTATTTAATTATTAATGGAGACCTTTGTGAGAAAGGAAGCGATAGCATCGGCGTAGTAGACTATGTAATGGATCTTGTAGAGAGTAATTTAAATGTTCACGTTGTTGAAGGGAATTGTGAAGTTTTAGTTGATGCTCTTCTAAATGAAAATCCAGGTCTCATTAATTATTTATGTACGAGAAAGCATTCGATTTTTAATGAATGGTTAGAACAATTACATTTTTCTATTCAGGAAGATACTTCAATTCAGGAAGTGAAGGAAGTACTGTTAAGTCACTTTTCAAAAGAAATAAATTGGCTAAATAAGCTGCCAACAGCGATTGAAACAGAAGATTATATTTTTGTACATGCTGGACTGGAAGATAGAGTAGATTGGAAAGAAACAGCGCGCAAAAATGCGATAGCAATGCCAGAGTTTTTTAATAAATCGCATAGAGCTAATAAGTATGTAGTTGTTGGGCATTGGCCTGTTGTGAACTATTCTGAAGAAGCCCCGTCTAACAATCCAGTTATTGATAAGGAGAAAAAAATTATTGCAATTGACGGCGGGAATGCGATTAAAGAAGCAGGACAATTAAACGCATTTATCATTCAGAGGAAACTAACAGGTGATACGTTTTCTTATACATATGTAGACTATTTTCCAATTTATGAAGCAACAGCAGAATTTAATGCTGATGCAACAATGCAGGGAGGGGTTACATATCCGTATTATTACATAGAGCCGGTGGAGAAGAGGCGAGATTACACAATATGCAAGCAAAAGGAAACGAATAAATTACTCAATGTGAAAAATGAATATATTAGGCAACGTGAGTCAGGTGAATACACAGTGAAAACCGATATTTCTTGTGCGCAAATAGGTGTTAGAAAAGGGGATATTGTTTCTCTCATTGATGGTAGCTGCGCAGGGTATGATTTAATTAAAAAAAATGGAGTAGAAGGCTGGATAGAGAAAGGGATTCTACTTGAGATAAATAAGAAGGAAAGTAAAATATTGAGCTGAAATAGGAGGGATGTAACCTCCTGTTTTTTATTAACTGCGTTACGGTCACATATATCATCTTTAGCTATTATGGAGGATTTATCTTCTGGCATTCCGTTTTGTAAATGCTTGTACGAAACTTTTCATTTATTTCGGATACTTCCGTAGTTAATAACATATGAGTGAACAGAAGGAATTCTTTACAATGCTGAAAGTCATTTCGTTTAGCGGTATGATTCCGTTTCATATCTTCTTGGAATCGTTGATATATCTCTTGAACTTTTCCCAAAATAAATTCCTCCTGAAATATGGTGAGATTAAAGGTTAGAAGACTACTTTCTTCATAAATATTAAGTGCCAAATAACAAAATGAAACAATATATTATAGAGTTTTGTTTTGATTTTTCTGAAAAAATATTATAATTATATATGAAATAAAGAGGAATGTAGGAGGAAATTATGCAAAACGTTATAAAAAAGGGGAACAAAGTTACAATTCGTACAATTGAAGAATCAGATATAAAAACATTATGGAGCCTCGTATTTAAAGGAGAAAATCCAGAATGGAAGAAGTGGGACGCGCCATATTTCCCTTACTCAATGCAAGAATACGCACCTTATAAAGAAAAGATGTTAACTCGTTTACAAGAAGAACCTCTATCAAATTTAATTATAGAAAATAACGATCAAATTATAGGTACAGTCGGATTTTATTGGGAACATAAACCGACGCGTTGGTTGGAGATGGGAATTGTTATTTATGATCCAACATACTGGAATGGTGGCTACGGTACAGAAGCATTAACATTATATCGAGATTTATTATTTGAAAAGATGGAGATTGGTAGAGTAGGGCTCACGACGTGGTCTGGTAATGAACGAATGATGAAAGTAGCTGAGAAAATAGGAATGACTTTAGAAGGTAGAATGCGCAAATGCCGATATTATAACGGAACATACTATGATTCTATTCGAATGGGAATGATTCGTGAAGAATGGGAAGCGATATATGTAACGAAGGGGTGAGGAAGCATGTACGCTATTATTGCAACATTTGATAGTGTGTTTATTAATAAGATTATAGAATTGCAAAATGAACTAACGAATATAATAGAGTCAAATCAATTAGCGGGAGTAGAACCGCATATCACACTTGCGGACTATAAGGAGTTAGATGTTAATTTATATACTAAGAAATTAGAGGAGTTTGTAGCTATTCAAGAGAAAATGGCTGCAGTGACTTTTTCTTCTGTTGGAACTTTTCCTACAAACGGAACGATTTTTCTAGCGCCGACTATTACCGATGAATTGTTAACACTTCATCATTCTTATCATGATCATTTCCAAGCTTTTCATAATAATCCAAATTCATATTATGTACCAGGCAAATGGGTTCCGCATTGTACGATAGCGAATCATTTGAACTCGACTCAGTTTTTAAGCGCAATGGAGTATATATATGGGAATTTTGATGTTAAAACAGCTTCGATTGAAAAGTTAAAATTAATTAAGGTAAATTATGAAAATGGTTCTGCCGTTTCTTCTAGTATAGTAGCAGAATATAATTTAAAGAGAATGGAGACATCGAGATGACATATGTAATTAGAGAAATGAAACAAGAAGATATTCATGCTGTACAAACAGTAGCGAAAGTAGCTTGGCATGATACATATGAAGGCATTATTCCGAGAAAGATTCAAGACAGTTTTTTAGACGAGGCATATTCTGATGAAAAAATGAAATATCGTCTTAAAAATACACATTTATTCGTTGCGGAGGAAGAGGGAGAAGTAATAGGATTTGCTAATTTTTCACCAGTTAGATTGCAAAACGAAGCAGAATTAGGTGCGATTTATTTGTTACCAGATCAGCAAGGGAAAGGGATAGGAAGTGCTTTATTACAAAAAGGAATAACGGTATTAAAAGGAATTCGGAAACTATACATTCATGTAGAAGCAGCAAATGAAAAAGGTAAACATTTTTATGAAGCGAAAGGTTTTGCTGAATTAGAGCAATTTGAAGAAGACTTTGAAGGACATTTGATGCAGACAGTAAGGATGGTTTTATACATATAAGGAGGACTAGAAGTGAAGATTTTTGATTTTAGTGAAAAAGCGGGAAAGCGCATATCAGTATTTCAATCTAATTTCATAATGTCGAAAATAGTAAACCACCAAGGGAATGTACATATCGGTGCTATGCATTTACAAGAGAATGGAATAATTGGATATCATGAAGCAGTTGTATCACAACTGCTTCTTATTATGGACGGAGAAGGATATGTGTGTGGGGCAGATAAAGAAAAAGTAAAGATAAGAGCTGGACAAGCTGTGTTTTGGGAGAAAGGAGAGTTTCATGAGACGAGTACAGAACATGGATTACTGGCAATTATTATGGAAGCGGAGAATCTTGAACAATCGATAGTAATGCCTATTAAGGATGGGGGTTGTGAAAAATGATAATAAAGGCGAATCAAGAAGATACAAGTAAAATATTAAAATATGCAGCCCAATCGCTATTTGAAGGGACGAGAGGGAATTGCCAATTAAGTACAGAGGAAGCGATTGAAATTACAAAACCAATAGTAGAAAAGGGGGCATGTTATTTAGTCATTAAAGAAGAAAATAAAATATTAGGGTGGATATTAATAGGGGAAAATACTGACTATTTTTCTCGTGAAAAAATTGGATTTATATATGAGCTATACGTTTTTCCAGAGTATCGAGGGAGAGGAATATCACGAGAACTGATGGAGGCCGGTATTAAGGAATTGAAGGAGAAATATTCAGAAATTCGATTAAATGTATTTGCTGGGAATTTTGCGAAAGAGATGTACGAAGAACTTGGGTTTGTTGAAAGACAGGTAATTATGACTTTGAAGTGAGAAAAATTGCGAGGCTGTATTTCTTTTAATTAAAGAATTCCAATAGAGTTTTAATCAAACTTTTTAATGGGAAATATACGCATTCATGTTAGGTAATCTTTTTTTCTATTGTTAAGAATAACATTTGTAGAATTTGTTTAATTGATTTTTATTTTCAAGTAATAGTAGTTTCTTAAAAAATAGAAAATTTATATTATACAATATATCGTTATTATAGTAAAAGAGAAATTTTGGAAAAATATCATTTTTTTGTTTAGAAATTTTTAAATTATTGATATAATCAATTTGTAGAATTGATTATTGGTTAATTTTACTATTTTTAAATTTTAAGGGGGATTTAATAATGGCAGGACAAATTCGTATGTCACCAGAGGAGCTTAAATCAAAAGCGACTCGATATGGACAAGGTGCAAATCAAATTGAGGACATTTTACGTCAGCTACAAAACTTACAAAATGAATTAAGAGGAGAATGGGAAGGTCGTGCTTTTGAAGGTTTTGACCAACAGTTCAATCAATTAAAACCAAAAGTACAAAACTTCGCACAGCTATTACAAGAAATTAATATGCAGCTTAATAAAACTGCAGAGGCTGTTGCTAGACATGACGAAGATCTTTCTCGTAATTTCGGTCTACAATAAGACAGATAAAAAGAAATATATAATTTAGCCATGCAACCATACGTTGTATGGCTAAATTACTTTAAAACTAGAGTAA
>Ga0209025_1000701_pt1 | contig 57104 bp, 27 predicted proteins | sample AraplaMF_Col_mLB_FD_184256 | JGI IMG/M metagenome (GOLD analysis project Ga0209025, IMG submission 184256) | Arabidopsis root microbial communities from the University of North Carolina, USA - plate scrape MF_Col_mLB (SPAdes) (version 2) | ecosystem: Host-associated > Plants > Roots > Endosphere... | reverse complement strand
ATTGGCTGCTGGAATTACGGTAGGCGCACTTCTTGCGCAGCAAATGCTTGGAACAGATGCATTCGCGGGATTGCCAGCAGCCATGTTTACAATGGGATCTGCAGGAGCAGCTTTAATCGTAGGAAGGCTCTCTCAACGTTATGGGCGCCGAATCGGACTCGCGACAGGATTTATGGTAGGGGGGCTTGGAGCTATTGGTGTCGTAATCGCAGCTTTAACAAATAGTATTATTCTCTTACTTGCTTCTTTGCTCATTTATGGCGCAGGCACAGCCACAAATTTACAAGCTCGTTATGCTGGTACAGATTTAGCAAATAAGAAGCAAAGGGCAACTGCTATTAGTATTACAATGGTTATGACGACTTTTGGTGCGGTAGCAGGACCAAATTTGGTAGGGGTAATGGGGAGCTTTGCTCTTTCTATTGGTATTCCTGAACTTGCTGGTCCGTTCATATTATCAGCAGCTGCATTTTTGTTAGCAGGTCTCGTACTTTTCGTTATGCTTCGTCCAGATCCATTAATAATAGCGAACAGGATAGAAACATATAAACAGGAACATACAAATAAAGGGCGTGCGATAACTGAGAAATCGATAGCAAATAAAAGAGGTGTTACAGTCGGGGCAATCGTTATGATACTTACTCAAATTGTCATGGTAGCGATTATGACCATGACTCCCGTACATATGGAACACCATGGTCATGGATTAAATGAAGTAGGTCTTGTTATTGGGTTTCATGTGGGGGCAATGTACCTTCCATCACTTGTTACGGGAATTCTTGTTGATAAAATTGGTCGAATGGCAATGAGTATTGCTGCCGGAGTTATACTACTTAGTGCGGGAGTCGTAGCTGCCATTGCACCAAGCGATTCTTTAATACTCCTGATTGTTGCCCTTTCTTTACTTGGATTAGGATGGAACCTTGGATTAATAAGTGGTACGGCTCAAATTGTTGATGCAACAGAACCTTTAACGCGTGCAAAGACGCAAGGGAAAGTGGACGTTTTTATTGCGCTAGCAGGAGCTTCAGGTGGAGCAATGTCAGGCATGGTGGTAGCGAATTCGAGTTATGCAGCATTATCATTAGCTGGAGGAGCTTTAGCTTTATTGCTTATTCCTGCTGTGATTTGGTCTCGAAAAGGTGAAGAACATGAAATGAAATAGAAGTCCTGAAAGTTTTGCAGATTGATTTGTACTGACAGAGAAAAAGAGAAGGATAGATAGTTACTAAAAGAAATCAAAGAAGTTACTGCACAAAATGAATCTCATAAAATTGTAAGAGGTATATCTTCTTTTAATAGCTTAGTAGAGGATGAAGCCCTCCGCGGATAAAAGGTTTTAGTAGAAGGCTTGTCTACAATCATATTAGTAATGTGATGTGTAGGGTTTGCAAAGAGAAGATGTGTAAATTTCACATCCATGGAATATAGAAAAGGGAATTCATCTTTCGAATGGGAATGTAATAACTTATAAAAAGGAATGATATGAATACCTTGTAAATATTTATTTTGAGTATGAAGGAGAGTAAATAATGAATGAAGGGAATATTCCGTTTAAAGAACAAAACCAAGTAGCTTTTGCAAAAGATCAACAGTATAAAGAAAAAGTACCTTGGAAATTAAAGACTTATTGAAACAATTAAAGGAAGAATAAATATATTACCTTTCAAAATCAAAAGCTAATCATCTATTTGAAAAATATAAATAGATGATTAGCTTTTTTATATTATTTGTTTGTATAAATTCTAAAAAATTAACTCCCGATAACGAATTTTATATTAACAAGCAGCCTTTTTAACAGGTGGAAATAAGCATCTGTTCTATTTGTTTTTAGTGACAAATGCTTGTCTAATTCAAGCCAACGTAACCAATAAAGGTGGTTACTAAGAAATTTTGTAATTCGATTGAACTGCATAGAATATTTAAAATTTAAAAAATTATTGACTCCTATTTTTACAAGCCGTATGATTGTAAATGGAAATTGAATATGTCTCTGTTAGGTGAGGCTCCTGTATAGAGAGACGCTACTGCCCAAAAATGTCGAGAGACGCCAATGGGTCAACAGGAAAGGTCGGAATGAAGGTCTTTTTTAACGTAGCTGGTTTGAACCTATGCTATACAGTGCTAAAGCTCAACGAGGGAGAGGTACGATTATGTCTGATAAAAACTGCTTAAAATTAAGTAGTTTTATTAGTGCGTGTTTATTGATGTATTGAAACCTTTACTCGTTGATGAGTAAAGGTTTTTTTATTGTCATGATGCACCTTTCTCGTACACCTTGCATAGCATATCCAAGAAAAATGATTCGGATAAGGAGGTGGGGAACGATGTCACTTGGAGACCCAAGCCCGATACCCATATATTTTACAATCACATTTCATCATTTAGGTAGGAAACGACTTGTTCCTTCCTCTCTAAAAAATAGATAGTCGAGAAACAATGAATTTCCTCCTGCGTGTATAAAGGAGGAAACTACCGATGTTACGTGCAAAAAAAACAAATTGAACATGTCAAAATGGACATGCATCAAACAAATAAAGGTACATCAAAACGAAACAAACAAACTTTTCATAATCAAGAAGTGGTAAAATAATGAAATATTAATGGGAATTGCTACAAGAGACGTTCAATCTGCATTAGCTTTTTTAGAAACAACTCCAAACGGAATTTCTGAAAAAGAAGCTGAAAGACGTATTGATACACATGGAAGAAATGAAGTAGCGCATGAAAAACCACCAGCATGGTATCTTCAATTACTTCTTTCGTTTAAAAATCCATTTGTTTTCATATTATTGGCTTTAGGGATCTTATCCTTTTTGGCTGATGATATGAAAGGAACAATAGTTGTAACTGTGAGTGCTACGATTCGTTTTTTACAAGGATTCCGCTCTCAACAAGCAGCGGAAAAATTAAAGGAAAGGGTGTGTACGACAGCTACTGTTTTGAGAACGAAAGAATTCAAAAATAATATGGATGAAAAATTGGATATCAATAACAATCAAACACTGGAACTTCCTATTGAAGATCTTGTACCTGGTGATGTTATCAAACTTTCTGCTGGTGATATTGTTCCAGCTAATGTTCGCATTCTTTCAGCTAAAGATTTATTTGTAAATCAAGCTGCTCTAACTGGGGAAGCTTTGCCTGTCGAAAAACCCGAAAATTACCATGATTCAAATATTAATGAAAAAAGAAATGGCGCCCCACTTGAAATGGATAATTTGTGTTTTATGGGAACAAATATCATAAGTGGCACTGCAACTGCTGTTGTTGTATCAACAGGTGCAAATAGTTATTTTGGTTCATTAGCAAAGAGTGTAATTGGTAAACGTCCAGAAACAAGCTTTGATAAAGGTGTTAATAAAGTAAGTTGGCTTTTAATTAAATTTATGCTTATTATGACTCCTATTGTATTTTTCATTAATGGGATTTCAAAAGGTGATTGGAAAGAAGCGTTTTCCTTTGTGATTGCAATGGCTGTAGGACTAACACCAGAAATGCTTCCGATGATTGTAACGGCAAATTTAGCTAGAGGCGCTGTAAAGATGTCTAAAAAGAAAGTAATTGTGAAACAGCTAAATTCGATCCAAAACCTTGGGGCAATGGATGTTCTTTGTACGGACAAAACAGGAACGTTGACTGAAGATAAGGTCGTATTAGTCCGTTATCTGGACCTAACAGGAAATTAATGTGAAAGTGTATTACAGCTAGCCTATCTAAATAGTTTTTATCAAACAAGATTAAAAAACCTTATCGATAAAGCGGTTATTGAACACATAGAAGAGAAATATCAATTAGATACACAGGAATTTCATAAAGTAGATGAAATCCCATTTGACTTTGCTCGACGCCGTATGTCTGTTATTGTGAAAGACACATGCAACATGAACTTAATGGTTTGTAAGGGTGCAGTAGAAGAAATCTTATCTATTTGTACACACACGGATATTCATGATGAAATACTTCCTCTTACAAAAGAAGCAACGAGAAAAATTCAGTATTTGAGTGAACAATTAAATGAAGATGGTATGCGGGTCATTGCAGTTGCTTATAAACTTGAAGCACCTAATAACGAGAAAGCTTATTCTATTCAAGATGAATCGGATATGATTTTTGCAGGATATATTGGATTTTTGGATCCTCCCAAATCATCTGCAGCATCTGCAATTCGAACATTACAAGAACATGGGGTACAGATTAAGATTTTAACGGGTGACAATGAAATTGTAACGCGCAAAGTATGTAAAGCAGTAGGATTGGATATAGGGGAACCTGTACTTGGTTATGAGATTGATCATTTACCTGAAAAGGCATTAGCACAATTAGCAGAAAGAACAATTGTATTTGCGAAATTAAATCCACTACAAAAGTCGCGTGTCATTAAAGCATTGCAAACAAACGGTTATACTGTAGGTTATATGGGAGATGGGATTAATGATTCGGTGGCACTGCGCGATGCTGATGTAGGTATATCTGTTGATACAGCTACAGATATTGCAAAGGAATCATCGGATATTATCTTACTTGAAAAAAGTTTAGATGTACTGGGAGAAGGAGTTATTGAAGGACGTACAACATTCGGGAATATTTTGAAGTACATTAAAATGACAGCAAGCTCTAACTTTGGAAACGTATTTAGTGTATTAGTAGCAAGTGCATTTATTCCATTTCTTCCATTTATTCCATTTCTTCCATTTATTCCATTTCTTCCAATGTTGGCTATTCACCTGTTAATTCAAAACTTACTATATGACTTATCTCAGCTTTCGATTCTATATAGAGCAGGGTTATAATTATCGGGAATTAAATTACATTTGTTCTTTTTGTTCCATGGTATCTCACCTCCTATGTTGTAAGATAATAAACAATTGGTAAATAAGTAATTATCTTACAGATACAATTTGATTATATTAAAAATTCTTAATTTGCAAACCGTAAAATTTTATTATTTAAATAAAAGGAATGTTTTTATGGTTGTGTCTTTTATTCTGCTAAATCGGAAAGATTCTAAAAGTGTATTTAAAAAAAACATTAAGCTGCTTGATTCATTTCTTTCATTTTTTGATTAGTTCAATCTACGGAGTGGTTATTATATTTCTGAATAATCGTTTTCTTCAATTTGAATTTTTGGAATAATAAAACTTGTCTCTAACGATAATAATTCACATAAATTTTAGCGCTTGATATTTTCTATCAAAATCAAGGAGTTCCTTTTACCGTCTTTATTATGGACGATTACTATTCCGTAATTTACTGAAATTTAGGGTTTAAGCAAGCTTGATTAGAAGTAACAACGACGTTTTAGGGTAAAGATTACCTAAAAGAAAATGAATTATTTATATAAAATTACTTATGGCCCTAAAGTAAGTAAAATTTATGTATTATTGGAAATTAGAGTATATACAAAAACCGAAATATGTAGTATATTTGTATAGAGTTATCATTATTTTAATACTAGTCGAAAATTTTATCTCAAACATTTTATTGCTGTAATAAAATAAATATAAGATAAACTAGAATTTTTTTATAAAAGGTTCTTTTTAAGTAAGGAATAACGATTGATAAGTAGCTATATGAATGGTATCTTGCTGTGTCACTTAGTTTAGTATGGGGAATTTTTATTCTGATATTTCTTATGTGGTAAACTGTATCCGCCAAACCATTAGCACTTATTAGGGATTCATGAAAAAAGGATATTTCTAGACTTGCGATAAGATTAATTACCAGATAGAATACGAAAATTAATTGAAAAACAACACTAATAGTTAGCTGTATTGTTGATTCATCAAAGTCCTACTGATGTTTGGTTCGAAGTCGAGTATACGTATGAATCCTATCATTGATTGCTGTGGGAGGACGTGAATTTGGCAAATTCTTTACGTTTAAAGAAAGCGCTGACATTTCGGTATTGTCCTTCTGGAAAACAATAGAAGGTGGAAAGAGGATCGAATTATGAAAACGTATGTAGCAGAGTTGAATAAAAATATAGTTTATACAACAAGTAATTTCAAGAATATTCCACAATTAAATGAAATCAGTCCTCATTTAATGAAGGAAATAGAAGTAATAGGGAGTGTGTTGCCTTTCAAGGTTAACTCTTATTACTTGAATAATCTTATAGATTGGGGCAATGTTCCTAATGATCCAATGTTTCAATTGGTTTTTCCGAATAGGAAGATGATTGAGGAAGAAGACTATATAAAATTAGAAAGTAGTATAGATACTGGAGACAAGGCGTTAAAAAAAGAACTAGTTGAAAATATTATAAAAAAATTAAACCCTCATCCTGGTGGACAGATGGAGTTAAACGTCCCCATTGTTGAGGAAAATGCCTTAAAGGGGATACAACATAAATATAATGAAACTGTACTTTTTTTTCCAAAAGAAGGTCAAACCTGTCATAATTATTGTTCTTATTGTTTTAGATGGCCTCAGTTTGTTGGGGATAAAGCTCTTCGCTTCGAGTCTAAGGAAACAATTGAATTAACCAATTATTTACGTTCTAATCCTAATATCACTGACGTACTTATAACTGGTGGTGACCCGATGATTATGAATGCTTCAAAAATAATGCATTATATTTCTCCTTTGTTAGAGCCAGAATTTGATCATATTCGTAATATAAGAATAGGAACAAAGGCACTAACTTATTGGCCTAATAGATTTATTTCTGATTCAGATTCTGAAGAGTTACTACAGTTTTTTAAAAAAATAATTGATTCGGGTAAAAGTCTTGCTATAATGGCTCACTTTACGCATTGGAGAGAGTTGGAGGCCCCTCTAACTCAGGTGGCAATAAAAAAGATTAGGGATGTAGGAGCTATTATTCGTAGTCAGTCTCCAATCATAGGACATATTAACAATAATCCAGAAACATGGAAAATTTTATGGGAAAAGCAAGTTCAACTTGGTATCATACCTTACTATATGTTTGTTGAAAGAGATACAGGTTCAAACCGATACTTTCAAGTTCCACTAATTGAAGCTTATAACATTTACCGGGATGCTATTAGTAGAGTAAGTGGACTTGCTAGAACAGCTAGGGGACCAGTTATGAGTACTACATATGGAAAAATAGAAGTTCAAGGAGTTATAGAAATTTTAGGAGTTAAATATTTTACTCTTAGGTTTTTACAAGCTAGAAATATAGATTGGATTAATAAACCCTTCTTGGCAAAGTACTCCAATAAAGCAATGTGGATTGATCAATTAGAACCAGCTTTTGAGGATAAATTCTTTTTTCAATGATAGTTTCTCTGACAAGACCCACTTTAATGTTTTTATGGGGGAGAAAAGATGGATAATAAACCGTTTCATAATTTAAGTTTTCCACTAACTAATGCACAAAAAAGAATTTGGTATACGGAGAAATTAACAAGTGAAAATTCGTTTAATAATATATGTGGCAGTTTAATAGTGAAGGGCAATTTAGATTTAACTGTTCTCGAACATGCTATAAATTTATTTATTCAGAAAAACGATGCCTTAAGGCTTAACATTCTTGAAGAAAACGGGGAACCTTATCAATATGTAAGGCCATATCAGAAAGAACAGTTGGAATATCATGATTTTTCTTCAGGTCAAGATTCTGAGGAGAATTGCCAAGAATGGATGAAATATAAATCACATCAAGTAACTAAACTTGAAGACTATCCATTATATTATTTTGGATTGTTTAAGATTAGTGAAGAGAAAAAGGGATATTATTTTCGGATACACCATATTATAGGGGATGGCTGGTCAACTACTCAGATGACTAACCAGATATGGGATTATTATAGTACCCTACTTAATGGTGAGGATGTAAATCCAGATGTGGAGTTCTCTTTTATAGATTCGATTGATGCTGAAAGAAAATATTTGGAGTCCGCACGTTATACAAAAGATAAGAAGTATTGGTTAGACGAATTTTCCTTCGAATCTGCTATGGATATATCTTTCCCTTCTTTAGTGGATGAAACTGCTGGAAAGAGAACTACATTTCTCTTAAATGCCGAACAGTCTAATAATATTAGGGATTATGTAAAAGAAACAAACTGTTCGCTTAACACCTTTTTTATGAGCGTATTTATGATTTATATGTATCAAACCACTATGGATAAAAACATAGTCATTGGTAATCCGGTATTAAACCGCACCGGTAGAGTCGAACGTAACATTTTCGGAATGTTTACAAGTACAATGCCATTTAAGATAAATATTGAACAAGGTGTTACATTTGAAGAGTTTTATAAAACAGTAAACTTAAAATTAAAAAAGTCCTTTCTACATCAAAAATATCCATATAACCATTTAATGCAGGATTTAAAACTGCGTGAAAAGGGGTATGATAATCTTTTTGATGTCTGCGTGAATTATTATAATACAAAGATTATAAACGATTTACATGGGTCACCAATTTTATCTCAAGAGATTTACAATGGTAATCAATTATATAATTTGCAACTTGTGATAAAAGATTGGGAAAATAACAAAATACAGTTGGATTATGATTATAAAAAATCAATATATTCATATGAAAAGATAAATAGAATGCATGGACATCTGTTGAGGATTATTGAGAATGTATTAGAAAAACCAAGTATTCCAGTTGACGAATTAGATCTCGTTTCTAATGAGCAAAAGGATGATTTGGTTAACAAATTCAACCTTACTCATAAGCCTTTACCTAAGGGTAATTCAATAATTGAACTAATTGAGGACCAAGCATTAAAAACTCCTAATAATATAGCGTTAGAATATAACGGTAAAACCCTAACATATCAAAAGATGAATGAGAGAGCAAATCAGTTAGCTAGGTTATTAACAAAAAAGGGTGTTGAAAAGGGTAGTCGAGTCTGTTTATATGCCAATCACTCAGTGGAAGCGGTTGTCGCTATATTAGCTATATTAAAGGTAGGAGGCATATATGTACCTATTGATCCTAGCACTCCCAGAGAGAGAATAAAATACATTATCGAAAATTCAGACTGTAATTTTATTCTAACAAATATTCTAGAATTAGATTTGTCATTCAGAGGAACACTTATAGACATAACCTCAAATGAGTCACTGATGGAGATGAATACTAATCTAGGTTTAAGATACTCAAAAGAGGATGTGGCTTATATTATCTATACATCAGGTTCTACAGGAAATCCGAAGGGCGTGATGATTAGAAATATTGGACTAATAAATTATGTTTATTGGGCAATGAAAACATATATTACAGATATAAATGAATCCTTTGCCTTATATTCTTCATTTTCTTTTGACTTGACAATTACTTCAATCTTTACTCCTTTAATTAATGGTAATAAAACAATCATTTATAGGGAGATTGAAGATGAGTTTATTCTATTAAGAATTCTTCAAGAAAATAAAGCTAACGTGGTTAAGTTAACTCCAGCCCATTTACAGTTACTTGTTAATATGCATGTGAAAAGTAATCAAATTAAAAAATTTATTGTAGGCGGAGAGGCTTTAAGTGCAGGGTTAGTATCAAAAGTTAGAGACTTGTTTAATAATAATGTAGAAATTTATAACGAGTATGGCCCAACCGAAACAGTAGTAGGAAGTATGGTTTATAAAATTAGTACAAATGAAAACAATATGGATATTATCCCAATTGGGAAACCAATTGATAATACTAAAGTTTATGTTCTAAATAGGGATAGAAAACCTCTCCCGATAGGTGAGGTGGGAGAACTATATATTTCAGGCTTAGGTCTTGCGAAAGGTTACATAAATCTTCCTGAAGAGACACAATACAGATTTCAACCTAATCCTTTTGTAAAAAATCAACTCATGTATAAGACAGGGGATTTAGCAAGATTTATAGATGAAGAAACAATTACTTATATGGGCAGAAGTGATAGTCAGGTAAAACTGAGGGGCTATAGAATTGAGTTATCGGAAATTGAGAGAAAACTAAATAGCCATGATTTAATTACATCTGCAGTAGTTGAAAAATATAGTAATTATCAACAGGAGTCTGAATACCTTCAAGCTTTCATAGTATCGAGCGATAATTTAAAAGAAGATGATATCAAGAATTTTCTCGGAAAATCTTTACCAGAATATATGATTCCAACATCCATAATGCAATTAAAAGACCTTCCGCTTACAATTAATGGAAAAATTGATAAAAAAAAGTTGGAAGAATTTTATCTTGCACGGAAGACTACTGTAAAAAGTATAAAAGAGAGTGTAACAAATCTTAATAATAAGCATTTAGAGGTATTTGATTCAATTAAACGTATTCTGAAGAGAAATGACCTAGAAATGTCGGAAAATTTCATAAATGCAGGAGGTGACTCAATAAAGGCAATTCAGATAGCTGCCCATTTGCGAAATGCTGATATAGAAGTTAAAGTTAAGGATATTTTAGCTTCAAAATCAATTTACGACATTATTCAAGCTGCTAAGAAAAGTGCCCTTAATATTGAAACACCACATGTGGTGAAGGGGATGGTAGAACCAACGCCAGCCATCTCTTGGTTCTTTAAAAAGCACTTTACTAATTATAATCATTGGAATCAGTCTATTACCTTAAAATTAAATCTGGATGTTGACCATCATTTACTTCAACAATCTTTAAATATGCTGTTTAAACATCACGACACTTTGCGTTTGAATTATATACCAACTGAGGGGAAACTATACTACAATGACAGTCATCTTCAAAACCCAGTTCCTCTTATAGTCTACGATCTTTCAATGTATGATCAGCGAGAACAGGAACAGAAAATCATTGAATATGGAAATGAGATTAAATCTAGTTTTGATATAGAGAGCGGTATTTTATTCAAAGCTTGTCTATTTAATCTTGGCGACGCTCAAGGAAAACGACTAGTACTTACGGCACATCATCTAATAATTGACGGCGTGTCTTGGCGGATAATAGTAGAGGACTTAGAAAATCTCTACTATAATCATCTCGTTAAAGAAAAATCATTTAGTCTTGGGAATAAAACCGATTCTTTTAAACAATGGGCAGAATTATTGCACTCAATAGGAGCCAGCTTTGAAGATGAAATTCCTTATTGGTTAAACACCCTAGGATGTAATTTCGATTATCCAGTGGATTTCAACAAACAGGAGGATCTTCATAAGTATAATGATAGTATTACTTTCTGTTTATCTATAGAAAAAACTAGAGAGCTGTTAACTACTGCCAATGAGACATTTACAACATCTATTCAAGATTTATTAGTAACTGCCCTATGCAGAGCTATTTTTGACCAGACCTCAAAGAGAGATATAGTGCTTGAAATGGAAAGTCATGGAAGACAAGATTTAGAATCGAATATAAATGTGATAAGGACTATAGGGTGGTTTACTAGTTTATACCCAGTTTTGCTTACCCTTGGTGAAAATAATGATATATCTTCACAGATAAAATCTATTAAGGAACAACTAAGGGCAGTACCTAACAATGGAATTGGTTACGGGTTCTTAACATATGTAAGAAATGTTCTCCCTGAAACAGACAGAAAATTAATTCGTTTCAATTATTTAGGCCAGTTTGAAAGTACAGAGCGAAATCTCTTTCAAATGGAATCTAGATATAGTGGATCTGATATTGGAAAAAATAATGTCAACACCTACTTAATAGAGATTATTGGGTTTGTACTAAATGGACGCTTACATTTGCAATTAACATTTAACTCAAACAGATTTAAAAGAGATGCAGTAGAGAAGTTTATGCTTATTTATTCTAAAGAAATAGATATGGTGCTTGAAAAATGTTTGCTTCACGAAAAAAGAGAGTTTACACCTTCAGATTTTGAACTTACTGGTATATCACAGGCTGATTTAGACAAATTGTTTAGTTAAACACTTTTAGAAGGCGGGCTTTGTAATGAAGTTATTAATAAAATTTTGTTTATCCTTAATACTTGTGTTAAGTCTAAGTCTTGTATGTACATCTTCTTTACTTTCAGTTGTTCATGCTAATACTTCTGCAAGTAATAAGATTGAAGAGATTGTTGAAAAAAAAATTAAAGAAGTTCCGGGTTTAGGGGTAGTTATAGTTAAGGGGAATCAAGTTATTTATAAAAAGGGATTTGGATATGCAGATCTAGAATCGAAAAAATTAGTTAATTCTGAAACTCTTTTTGAATTAGGTTCAACTAGTAAAGCATTCACTGCATTAGGAATTTTAGATTTAGAGCAGAAAGGTATTCTAAAACTTGATGATCCTGTAAATAAATATCTTCCCTGGTTTCAAATGAACTATAAGGGAGAGAAGGTAGTAATAAAAATTAAAGATTTAGTTCATCACACTTCCGGAATACCCTTCTCCTCTATAAATGATATTCCGGTATCAAATGATATAGATGCACTTAATAAAGCGGTGGGAAGTTTAGTAGGCAAAGAGTTACGATCTCAGCCGGGAGAACAATTTCATTATGCCACAATAAATTATGATGTATTAGGACTTATTATTGAGAAAGTCACAGGGAAATCATTTGAAGAATATATGTCTGAACACATACTTAAACCCCTAGGTCTAAGTACGATGTACTTGGAACGTGAGAATTTGTTAAATACGGAAAAAATGGCAAAGGGTTATAAATATGGATTTAATACTTTCAAGGTGTATGAAGCTCCAAGTTATCGAGGAAATACACCTGCCGGATATTATATAAGTGACCTAAATGGACTATCAGAATGGTTAAAAATACAATTAAATTCTAAAGAAATTAGTCTCAGTTACAAGGAAATGATTGAGAAATCCCATGCTCCAAACTTAACTGTTGACCCAATTGGGAACTCATTTTACGCAATGGGCTGGGATGTTTACAAGGGCGGACAGGAATTATCACATGAAGGAAGTAATCCTAATTTTTCATCCTTTATGCTATTGAGACCAAATGAGGAAGTAGGAATTGCAGTTGTAAGTAATATTAATTCAGTAATTCCACAACAGTTAGCAGAAGAAATTAGGAACTACATTATTGGGGGAGATACAAAAACGTATCTTACAAACTCAAATAAAAAGATAGATAGAAGCGCTACTATATTTATATTTGCAATCACCCCGTTTATTTTAGTTCTATTCTATTTTAATGCTTTAACTATTGTAGAAATTATTAGAGGTAAACGAAAGTTAAGTGGGATGAGAGTTCGTGATATCTCTTCTCTTTTAATTTCGGTGTTAGTTTTATTGATATTTTATGTCAGTATATACTATGCTCCTAAAGTATTTCTTCAGGGATTATCTTGGGGATTCTTAAAAGTATGGGGGCCAAGTACAGTATACTTTGCTGCATTATTGTTAATAGTATTTACTACCAGTTTATTTTTATATTTATCACTAACACACATTTTCCAAAAGGATAAAGAAAGATCATATGCAATGTTCTTTACGTTAAGTTCCCTAAGTGGATTTGGAAATGCTATGTTAATTTATATAATAAATGAGGCTTTTAATCGTCAGACTAATTCTAAACTTTCTAATTTAGAAACAAGTCAACTAGTAGGATACTTTCTTTTAGGTATAATAATCTATATTCTTGGACAGAAAATCGTACGTTCTAAATTAATCACAATAACAAATCATATTGTTTATGAGAAAAGACTTGCACTAATCAATAGGGCACTGAACACATCATATTCACAACTTGAAAGTTTAGAAAACGGGTCATTGGAAGCAACATTAAATAATGATACTGAGAAAATTAGTAGTATTACAAATATATTGGTAACCGGTGTAACAGGAATTTTCACGTTAATATTCTGTTTCATTTACTTAGCATCTCTCAATATTTTAGGTTTTATAGCTACCTTAGTTATTTTTTTAGTAGCTGTTGGTTTGTACTACTATGTAGGCCAGAGAGCTAATGTCCTTTGGGAACAAACAAGGGATATCCAAAATATATTTTTCTCCTACATATCGGATTTATTGAATGGATCTAAGGAGCTATTTTTAAATCAAAGAAGGAGAAGTGAGTTTGAAAAGGATATTCAGGAGAGTTGTAAGGACTATAGGGATAAACGTATTGACGGTGATATTCATTTTGCTAATGTATTCGTAATAGGTGAATTGTTATTTGTAATAGTTATTGGTGTAGTCACATTTGCATTTCCTGTTTTCTTTAAAGAAATTCAAACTTCTACATTAAGAACATATGTGTTTGTATTACTTTATATGACAGGGCCTATAAATCTGGTCCTAGATTCAATACCAAGAGTGATTCAAACAAAAATAAGTTGGAACAGATTTAAACAAATGTATGAAGAGTTAAATACAGTACCATCACCGGTTAATAAAAGAAATACAAATTGTTTTGAGAGTTTAAAAGTCTTAGATATTGAATATGCTTATTCAGCAGGAAAAGCAGAAGAGAATCAAAAAACATTTGCTGTTGGCCCAATAAGTTATGAATTTAAGGCTAGTGAAATTATTTTTATTACCGGTGGTAATGGAAGTGGGAAATCTACATTGGCAAAACTTTTAACAGGTTTATATTCTCCTTCTAGCGGTACAATCTTTATAAATGATCAAGAAGTAGAATCCTCAGAGTTAAGGGCATATTATTCTGCTATCTTTAGTGACTTCCACTTGTTTGAAAAGTTGTATGGCGTGGATTATACAGAAAAAGAGCTATTAGCTAATCATTATTTAGAAACTCTGAATCTTAATGAAAAAGTTGAAATTATGGAAAATCGTTTTAGTACAATTAAATTATCTACAGGACAGAGAAAACGTTTAGCGTTGTTGGTAAGTTACTTAGAGGATCGCCCAATATTATTGTTTGATGAATGGGCAGCCGATCAGGACCCTGAGTATAGAAAATTCTTTTATGAAGATCTACTCCCAAAATTAAAAGAAAGCGGCAAATGTGTAATAGCTATTACACATGATGATGCATACTTTGGATGTGCGGATAAAGTAATTAAATTAGAATTAGGAAAAGTTGCTGAAAAGGAAAATATACCAGCCTTTTAAAGATTAAAGGTAAGATGGAGGAGTAAATCTTATGACGAAAAAGAGCTTACAAATTGAGGGTGAGGTTAGGGAAATAGTAAATAAAATTCTAAACCTCAATGCGGATATTGATAACAGGTTGGATTTAAGAAACGTTGGTATGAACTCTATTCTCTTTATTCAGATTATTGTGGAACTTGAGAAAACATTTAACATTGAGTTTGAGGAAAGTCAATTAGATTATCGTCAGTATGAAACATTATCATCTATACAAGAAATGGTACAAGAAAGGTTAAACTAGTAGATTATCTATTTATATAAGCGCTTACTAATATTAAAAAGAGGTGAGAGGATGAGAAAGATTGGAGTCGTTGGAGCTGGTGTAATGGGTATTGGAATAGCCCAAAATTTAGCAGCTAAAGATTGTGAAGTAGTTCTATTAGATATAAGTGAGGAAATCCTTAAAAAATCAAGAGAGCAGATTATAAACAATATACGTTTGCAGAGCTTTTTTAAGAAGGATAATTACAAATCTGTTGATGAAGTTTTAAAAAATATTACGTTCACTATTGATTATGACCGATTACAAGACGTGGATTTTGTCATCGAAAATGTAACGGAAAAATGGGGAATTAAGGAAAAAGTGTATAGGAAATTAGATGGAATTTGTAAGAAGGACGTAATTTTTGCAGCAAATACTTCAGCAATCTCTATTACTAAGTTAGCTTCATTGACCAAGAGAGCCAAACAGGTAATTGGTATGCACTTTATGAATCCTGTACCTATGAAGAATATGGTAGAAGTTATTCGTGGATATCATACTTCTACAGAGGCTATCAATTCTGCAATTGAATTACTTAATAGGATGGGAAAAGAAGGTATCGTAGTAGAGGATATGCCAGGATTTGTATCAAATAGGGTTCTTATGTTAACCATTAATGAGGCCATTTACTTAGTTCAAGATAATGTTTCGAATGCTAGGGATATTGACCGTATATTTAAAGGTTGTTTTGGACATCAGATGGGCCCGTTAGCAACGGCAGATTTAATAGGTTTGGATACAATCTTACATTCAATTGAAGTATTATACGAAAGTTATAATGATAGTAAATATAGACCTTGTCCACTACTAAAGAAAATGGTTGATGCTGGACTATACGGTCAAAAAAGCGGTGAGGGTTTCTATAAATATTAAATGCGGGGGCGGAAATTATGGAAAACAAAGGAAAAATTAGAAGTTTTTTAGGTAGATTTACACAAAACTTTATTATTGAAGATGATACTAATATTTTTGAGTTAGGTGTTGTTAATTCTTTATTTGCCATGCAATTAGTTGTATTTGTTGAAACTGAATTTGGTATCACTTTTTCAAATGAAGATCTTGATTTCTCTAATTTTAAATCTATAAATACAATATCAGAATTGATTGATCGTAAGCTAAATCAAAAAACAGTATAGTGAATTAAGAATCTAAGTGAGGGAGTAATTTTCCATTGGCAAAGAAAATAGGCATTCTATTTCCGGGACAAGGTGCCCAGTATATAGGGATGGGCAAATCATTATATGATAATTTTCAAGTAGCTAGAGAGATTTATGATAAAGCAAGCGATATTTTAGATATTAATTTAAAAGAAATATGCTTTGAAGGAAGTTTTTCTAATTTGAATCACATTGAGAATATGCTTCCTTCGATTTATACCGCGAGTGTAGCTGCATTTCAAGTGCTACAGGAAGAGGTAAATATAGAATCAAGTTTTATGGCTGGTCACAGTCTTGGAGAGTATGCAGCTCTAACATGTAGTGGAGCAATCGACTTTAAAGATGCATTAAAACTTGTGCAAAAAAGAAGTATCTATGCGAGAGAGTGGAACAAAAAACAAAATGGAACAATGACGATTGTAGAAGGTTTGTCTACAAATGAGATTGAAGATATATGTTCTATAAAGTCTACAACGGATTGTAAAGCATATGTTGCTTGTTATAACAACAGTACTCAATCGGTTATATGCGGTCATCAAACAGCCATAATGAGTGTGGAAGGGGAAATTATAAAGCGTGGAGGAAGAGTGACACCTCTTTTAGCTGGGATCGCTTTTCACACCCCACTTATGCTCGAGGCCTCAACACAATTAGAAAGAGATTTAGATAATGTTCAATTAAATAAACTAAATTGTCAGGTGATTTCTAATGTATATGCAAGGCCCTATCATAATACAGAAGATATCAAAGAAGGATTAAGACTTCAAATGTTTCACCCTGTGCAATGGCAATCCTCTATTCAATATATGGTTCAAGAGGGAGTTACTGATTTTATAGATATTGGACCACGGAATATCGTGAGAAGTTTGTTAGATAAGAGTAGTAGTTACAATATTTACTCTTATCATGAATTAGGTGAACGAGAAAAATTAATAAAAGATTTTAGAAAAGATTCTTCATCTACTCTCACTAAGGATCAGGCAGAATTGTTTGTAAAGGCTTGTATAACAATAGCTATTTGTACTAAAAATAACAATGATTCAACAACAGAATACCAACAGTTAGTAATTGAACCTTATATAAAATTAAAGGCTCTACTTCATACAGGTAACACATTGAAAAGTATAGACTTAATAAACACAGCGGTAACTTATCTATTTGAGATTTATGAGGGCAAACAAGTCCCGATTAAGGAACGCTTTCTTCGAATAAATAAACTTCTAGATGGATTGTTACTGGATTATAGTATTAAAAGAATGGTTAAAGAGAGAGTAGAGTCAATTCTAATAACAAAAGTGGTTTGAAATCGGGGGAGAAACGTATGAGTTTTGATGATTTTAAAATTAGTTCTAATGATGTAGAGGATATTTTACCCTTAAGCCCTTTGCAGGAAGGAATTCTATTTGAATATCAGACTTCGAATAATAAGGAGTTGTATTTTGAACAGTTACGTGTCTCCCTAAGTGGAAATTTCAATAAAAGAGCCTTTACAGAAACCTGGGAGAAAGTTTTAAGCTATAATCCAGCTTTGCGTTCTATCTTTAGATGGCATAATCTTGATAAGCCGATTCAAATTGTCCTCAAGTGTAAGGAACTGATGATTCATGAACTTGACTTGAGTGGTATAAAAGAACAACAGTCAATAAAATTGGAAGAATTGCTTAAGGAAGAACGACAAAAAGGAATAAAACTTCAAAGTCAGCCATTTTATTTAACTTTATGCAAACTGGATGATGAAAAATATGAGATGGTTCTAAATTTTCACCACATTCTATTTGATGGGTGGAGTACAAGTATAATTATTTCAGAATTTTTAACTATATATGGGGCAATTGTGAACAACAGGGAATACAGCATTCCTTTTAAAAATGGCTATAAGGACTATTTAAGGAGTATCCAAAATAGAGACACAAATGCTGAGAGAGAGTACTGGAATAATTACTTAAGCGGATATGGAATAAAAGAAATAATGCTACAGAATGATGAAGGTATGAAATCTGATAACCTTCCGCAGTCTTGTGAATATACTGTTGAATTTCCGGAACAATTCATTAATAAAATGAAAAAGCTCTCCTTAGAGCATCAGTTTACTTTAGCAAATTTCTTTTATACAGCCTGGGGTTTATTAGTAAGACGCTATGTTGGAGATAATGATATAGTATTTGGTACTACAGTTTCAAATAGAAGTGAAGCAATTAGAGATATCGATAAGTTAGTAGGGCTATTTATCAATACGCTCCCACTTCGGTTCAATCTCAATGAAAAACTTACCGTAATCGATGCTATACATACAGTTTCAGAAAACACTAGAAAAAGAGAAGGATTTTTATCTACTCCACTTTTTGAAATAAAACAATATTGCGGGATTGATATGAAAGCATCTCTTTTTGATACAAATATAGTAATCGAAAACTATCCTATTTTTAACAATAAGGAGTCGGTAGAAAACTCTATTAAAGTAGACTCTTTTAATATGCATGAATCTGTTAATTTTAAGTTGATGGTAGAAGTTATTATATTTGAGGGGCTTCAAATTAAGTTTTTATATAATCAAAATCAAATTAATAGCAATGAAATTGAAATGATAGCAGGCCACTTTAAGCAGCTAATAACTAATATGGTTGAGAATCCAGAGCTGGATTTTAATGAAATAGATATCTTAACTGAAAAAGAAAAAACTTTTTTGTTATCCTCGGTTCAGAAGCAAGTATCTACTGATAATTTTACGATTAATCAGTTAATTGATAAAAGTATTACAAATAATTTTAATAAAACAGCAATAATTTTTGAGGATAAAGAGTTAACATATCAGGAACTTGATACAAAGCTTAAAAATTTATCTAATGTTTTAATTCGAAAGAAAATTGAAAGAGAAGAAGTAATAGGTGTTTTTTTAAATCGTTCGATTGAGACGATTGTTAGTATCCTAGCTATTCTTAAAGTCGGGGGAGCTTTTTTACCTATCGATCCTAATTTACCTCATAATAGAGTTGTAGCAATGTTAAAACAGTCTAAAGCGAGGAAAGTAATAACAGTGAAAGAACTAGCAGGGGAACTGCCAGCTTTTGCTGAAACAATTGATCTTTCGGATAGCGAATTATATAGAAATAGTGTTAACGATGAGTTTGAAGTGGAGATTAATCCAGGTAGTTTAGCTTACGTCTATTTTACTTCTGGATCCACTGGTACACCAAAAGGAATAATGATTGAACATCGTAGTATTGCTAATTTCCTTGAGGGATTTGCATCAGAAATATCCTTGTCTGACTGTTCTAAAATTTTAAGTGTTACATCTATTTCTTTTGATCCATTCTTAGTTGAATCCTTACTAGCCTTAAGCCAAGGTAAAACATGTGTGCTTGCAAATTATGAGCAATCTGTAGATCCGGAAATGTTGAAATCCTTGGTTAAAAAACATGAAGTTGATTTAATGCAATTAACACCTTCAAGATTATTGAATTTAATTTATGAAGAAGAGTGTCAGGATTGGATGAAGTCAATCAAAGTTTTACTAGTAGGTGGAGAGAAATTTGATAAGAAAATCATAGAAATTTTAGACGGGAAAATATCTGCAAAAATTTATAACTTATACGGACCAACAGAGACTACAGTTTGGAGCACTGCTTATGAAATTAAAGAGGGGGATATTAAAATAGGGAAACCTATTAATAACGTTAATTATTTTATTGTAAATCCCCTAAATTATAAACAGCTTCAACCAATAGGATTAAAAGGTGAAATATGTATTACTGGTAGTGGGACGGGAAGGGGATATATTAACTCACCTGAATTAACCAAAGCTGCGTTTGTTGAGGATATTTTCTCAAATAACCAAATAATGTATAAAACAGGTGACATAGCTATTCAATTTCCGGACAAGACAATGAAATATCTATCTAGAAATGATAGCCAAGTAAAAATAAGAGGATACAGAATTGAACTAAATGAGATTGAAAATGTGTTATTTCAAACTAAACAGGTAAAAACGGCAGCAGTTACAATCTATACTGACCATAAACATGAGCCATCTATATGTGTGTATTATGTTCCGAGTACTAATAAAGTAACTGATTCAACGATAAAGGAAGAGTTAGAGAAGTGGCTACCTTATTACATGATACCAACCTATTTCATATCATTAAAGGAGATGCCGATAAATAATAATGGCAAGATTAATAGACAAAAGTTACCTAAACCTAACGTAAAAACAAGTGAAATGGATAGGAATATAAAACCCAAGAGTAAACTTCAATCTCAATTGATTAGGATATGGTCAGAAGTTTTAGAAAGAAATGATATAACCATAAATGATAACTTTTTCGAACTTGGTGGACACTCTTTATTAGCCTCAAGAATTGCAATTAAAATTAGAGAACAACTAAAAGTGAATATTCCAATCACACAACTATTTAAAGACGATACTATAAGGTCATTAGCTGAGTATATTGAGGAGAATTTTGTAGAAAAACAAGAAGAGGATAATAAAGAAGGTGCTAAATCTCTTGGTAACAAACATATCGCCTCATCGTCTCAAAAGAGAATGTATATACTACACCAAATAGATAATGCTCAAACTGCTTATAACTTACCAGCAATATATAAAATTGAAGGGCAATTAAATAAAGAGAGATTAGAACTAGCGGTAAACGAGTTAGTAAAACGTCATGAAATTCTTAAATCGTTTTTTTTGAGAGAAGAAAACAATGTATATCAGGTAACTAGTGAGAATCCTATTTCTCCAATTGAATATGAAAAAGTGGAAAATTTGAAAATTGATAAAGCATATCTTGATTTTATTAAACCTTTCGATTTTTCTAAAGCGCCATTATGGAGGATAAAAGTAATTACTGTTAGTGAGAATGAGCAATGGCTTTTATTTGATATGCACCATATTATCTCTGATGGCACTAGTTTAAATCTATTAGTGAAAGAATTTTTACTGTTATATCAAGATGGAAAAACTAATGAGAATGGTGTCCAGTACAGGGAATATGCTTTAAATCAACAGGAAAGGTTGCTTAATGATTCATATAAGCAGCAGGAAAATTACTGGCTAAAAAAGCTTGAAGGTAAAATACCGGTATTACAATTACCAACTGATTATACAAGACCGATAAAACAAAGCTTTGAAGGAGAAAGAATTAAATTTGATATTAGTGATGAATTAGTTGTGAAACTTAAAGAATATGCAAGAATACATCGCTTTACTTTATTTAACATTCTGTTAGGTACCTTCAATATTCTTTTATCTAAATATACAGGACAGAATGACATCATTGTCGGTACCCCTATATCGGGTCGGTTAAGCTCAAGATACGATAATACTCTAGGTATGTTTGTAAATACTTTACCTTTAAGGAGTTTTCCGAATAAAGAGAAAAATATTAATGAATACTTAGAAGAACTTAAGTTGGTGATTTCAGAGGCAATTGAGAATCAAGAGTATCCTTTTGAAGAGATGATAAATCAAATTAATCTGCAAAGAGATACAAGCCGAAACGCATTATTTGATGTGATGTTCTCGTTTCAGAGCTCAGTTAATCAGGAACTAAATATTCCAGGGATGAAAATAAATAAGGTTGAACAAACTCATAAACATTCTAAGTGTGACGTTACTCTGGAAGTTTTACAACGCGGTGTTAACTTTGAGGTAATGTTTGAATATTGCAGTGGTATTTTCAAAAAAGATACTATCATGAGAATGTATGATCATTTTATTAATATTCTCGAACAAATTTGCTCTGGAAAGAATTTAGATATTAATTCACTAGAGCTTACGACACTTAAAGAGAGAAACATGATCTTAGAACGTTTTAATAGGCTTGAAAAGAATTATCCGGAAACTTCTATTTGTAGCTTGTTTGAATTACAGGCAAGAAAGAACCCTGATAAAATAGCTATAATTTACAAAAATCAACATTATAGTTATTCAGAAATTAACGAGAAGGCAAATCAAATAGCAAGATTCTTGCAAAAGCAAGGAGTTAAATCGGGTGAAGTTGTAGCTTTAATGCTTGAGCGCTCTCCATTAATGTTTATAGGAATCATGGCAGTACTAAAAATGGGAGCTGCATATTTACCGTTACAGCCAGAGCCTTTAACTGAGAGAAGTAAATATATTTTAAAAGACAGTAATGCAAAGATAATACTTACTCAGAATAAGCTGATACCTTACACTGAGGAATACTGTACAATGTCTATCGAGGACAGTGCGATTAACTTTGAAGAAACAACGGATTTAAAGAATGTTATTCGTTTAGAGCAACTTGCATACTTAATGTACACATCTGGTTCCACAGGTACTCCTAAAGGTGTATTAATTCGACATAAAAGTATTTCAAACTTATTATTCGGATTGGAAGAAATGTATCCTTTAAAAAGAGCTGATGCATTTTTATTAAAAACTAATTATATATTTGATGTGTCAATACCTGAAATGTTTGGTTGGTTTATAAATGAACCTGGAAGACTGGTGATTTTAGAGCATAACAAAGAAGTTGATTCTGCTGAGATTTTAAATGAAATCAGAAAAAATAAGGTAACTCATATAAACTTTGTGCCTTCAATGTTGGATATATTCTTACGTTATGTGAAGAAATATAGGGAACCTAATGGCCTTTCTCTTAAGTATATTTTTGTTGCAGGAGAGACGTTTAATAAAGAGCTAGCAAAAAGTTGTTTAAATATATTCCCTAATGTGTGTTTAGAAAACCTTTACGGCCCAACAGAAACTACTGTTTATGCCACTGGTTACTCTATAAAAAGTAGTAATATGTTAAACTCCGCTATTCCAATAGGGAAACCATTGCACAATATTAAAGCTCTCATCATTAATGAAACTGGTAAATTACAGCCAGTAGGGATTCCTGGTGAGTTATGTATAGGCGGTAAAGGCCTTGCAGTAGGATATCTTAACAAACCTAAACTTAATAATGAGAATTTTATTAAGGAGATGTTTGGAATTGGAAGTTTCTATAGGACAGGCGACTTAGCTAAATGGGACGAAGAGGGTAATGTAATATTCTTAGGACGTAAAGATCATCAAGTAAAACTAAGAGGCTATAGAATTGAGCTTGGTGAAATAGAAAGTAAGATGTTGGAGTTTAAACCAATTGAACAAGTTGTGGTAATAAAGAAGAATAATCAAGGTGAAGAGGATTATTTAGTTGCATATCTAAAGTCTAAAACCAAAACTTCAATTGTGGAGTTAAGAGCCTTTTTACAAAAATATTTACCATACTATATGATTCCTTCTTACTTTATACAATTAGAAGATTTTCCAGTGCTACCAAGTGGAAAAATTGATCGAAGTGCGCTTCCTAATCCAAGTGCAGTTTATCATAAAGAGACGAAAGAAATTGATAATTCTCTGAACGAAGAACAAGCTTTCATTAAACAGATTTGGTCTTCAATATTGAAGAATGATTTAATTGGGATAGATGACAATTTCTTTGAAATAGGTGGAAGTTCACTTGGGGTTATTCTAATGTTTGAGTATATAGATGAAAAGTATCCTGGAAAGTTAACGGTAGCTGATATTTTTTCTTACAAAACAATTAAAGCAATTGCTGAAAAGTTAAGCGAGAAGATACAAACTAATTCACGTCGTAACTTAAATACATTATATCTCCCAGAGCATTATTTTGTTAGTGGAGATAGTTACGAGGAAAAACAGAGGATTACTAAAAATATTGATTCTAATATTTGGGAACAATTGGCGTATCTCTCTAGAAACTATAATTTTTCTGTTGAAAATTTCTATCTTTCTGTGTATACCTATTTACTCTCACAAGTAATTAAGAAAAGTATATTTTCAGTTTATATATTAGAAAATAATGAAGAATTGAGAGAGATAGAAGTAGACCTATCAAATATTACGGACATATTCGATTTGGTCAATTATTTTGAAAAGAATAGTTACAAAGATATAGGTATTGATCAAATTCGCGAAGTTCAGCGTCTGTATAAAAATATAGAAGTAGGAGAGTTTGTTCCTTTATTTTCGTATCAACCAAAAACTGACAGGGTATTATTGGAGAATTTTGATTTAGTTATTGGATTCCACCAAAGTGAAAATAATTTTAAAGTGGAATGTATATTTGATAATAATATTCTAAAGGGTGAAAAGGTAAAATTACTAATTGGTAATTACTGTAAATTCGTGGAGGCTTCCTTGAGTCTAATTCGAAGTTAGCATACGTAAAAAGGAAACAAATAGGGGAGAGACTAGATGTGGATACGCAACCATTTATTAAGGGCTTAGAATTTAACATTGATGATACTGTAAGTACCAAGAAACAAAATATAGTTTCAAAACGAGATGTAGCAATTATTGGTATGGCATGTGAATTTGCAGATAGTAAGAGTAATAAAGAATTTTGGGGGAATTTGAGGGAAGGGCACGATTCAATCCGCCGTCTATCGGGAGATAGAATGGCGGATATGAACTCTTTGCTAAAAGTATTAAATTTGGCAGTTAGGAATATTGAAGATGAATCAGAATTTGGTTGTATGGAGCATATAGATTATTTTGATAACAATTTCTTTTCGATTACTCCTAATGAAGCTAAACTCATGGATCCTAACCAACGTATATTATTACAAAATATTTGGAAGACGATAGAAGATGCTGGATACAACGGGGATAGAATTATTGGTACTAAAACGGGCGTATTCATAGGCTTCGGAAGCGATTTTAAAGAAGAATACAAATCTTATATTATGCATGCATATCCAGATTTGTACTCAATGTCAATACCAGGAAATATAAAGTCGATTTTAGCTAGTCGTATTTCGTACCTTTTAGATTTAAAGGGACCGAGTTTAGTTGTAGATACAGCTTGTAGTTCATCGCTTGTAGCCATTCATTTAGCTTGTCAATCACTTAAAAATAAAGAGTGTGAAATGGCAATAGCTGGAGGTATTGATATTCGTATGTTTCACCCTCGACTAGATAATGTTGATATTGGAATTGTCTCATCAAATAGTCGTACACGTTCATTTGATGATTCCTCAGATGGATCTGGGGCGGGTGAAGGAGTAGGTACAATTTTACTTAAGCCTCTTTATAAGGCGATAGAGGACAAAGATCCGATTTATGCTGTAATAAAAGGGTCAGCTTCTAATCAAGATGGGGCTTCAATTGGCATCACTGCACCAAATCCGGTAGCGCAAGAGAAAGTGATAGTAGAGGCTTGGAAGGATGCTAGGATTGAACCAGAAACCATATCTTATATTGAGGCACACGGCTCTGGAACTAAGTTAGGTGATCCAATAGAAATTGATGGTATTACCAGAGCATTTCGTAAATTTACAGATAAAAAGCAGTTTTGCGCTATCGGTTCTGTAAAAACTAATGTAGGTCATTTAGGTAATGCTGCTGGAATAGCAGGGGTAATTAAGTCGGTTCTATCTTTACAAAATAAAGAGATTCCTCCTTCAATACATTTTAACTTCCCAAACCAGAAGATAAATTTTGAAGAGAGTCCTGTTTATGTAAATAACATATTAACTCCATGGGAATCTAAAAGGACCCCCCGCCGCTGCGGAGTTAGTTCATTTGGAATGAGTGGAACAAATTGTCATTTAGTTCTTGAAGAAGCTCCAACGCTCAATATGAAAAATACAAATTTAATGAGTGAAAATGAATGTTACATTTTTACGCTGTCTGCTAAAACAGAAGAAGCTCTATGGGATTACGTTAACGAGTATAAAAAAATTGAATCACTTGATGATATTAAAATTTCTGACTTAGCATATACCGTCAATAATAGACGTGGGCATTACTCACATCGACTCGCAATTGTAGTACACAACTCTTCAGATTTAAAAGTAAAAATTAATTCATTAGTAGAACTAAGAGAAAATCAAGAGTTAGGTATTTATTATGGGCATCATGAGATTGTTCCTTCGAGTAAACATGAACGATTATCTTATGAGTATACTATTAAAGAAATTAATGCATTGTCTGATAAAGTACTAGAAACTGAAAATAAATTTAAAATTAAGAATCAAGATTCTATTATTTATGCAAAGAAACTTGCGGATTTATATGTGAATGGAGCAATAATTCACTGGCAAGATTTATATAATGATTTTGAAGGAAGAGTAGTGCACTTGCCAACCTATCCTTTTGAAAAAAGGCGATGTTGGTTAGAATTACCAACGAAAGGCGGCAAAATAATGAACCTTGAGAAAGACAAAGTAATTTCTAACAACAAAGATTTGGTTGAGGAAAAAGTAAAATTCATTCTATCTAATGTGAGTGGAATTAATGTAGCAGACATTGGTATGTATAACGACTTTTTCGAAATGGGTTTTGACTCTATATTAATAACTCATCTAATGAATTATATACAAGATGAACTAGGTATAGATATTTCACTAAGCCAGTTTTATGGAGAGTTATCAAGCCCAACCAGATTAGTTGATTATATAGCATCTAGAGTCAATTTGGTCACTAGTAGTGATAATATAACAGTTAGCAAAATTAGTAATGTAGAAGAAATAGATGTTGAACCAATTTATGATTTAAATGAAAATTTGAACTTAGAAGATGTAATTAATAAACAACTTAATATTATGCAGTACCAGCTTGAATTGTTAAAAAAAGGGGAGTCAAAAAATCTTAAAAAACAGCTTCCTGTTAAAGGCAATAAAAAACAACAAGAGACTTTTATACCGTATCAAAAATTAAGTGACCTAAAAGATGTTGATCAGGAACATAATTCCACTTTACATGAGTTATTGGCAGAGCTGCCTATAAAAACTAAAGAATCCAAAAATCATATCGAAAAAAACCGTATACATCTTGCTAATAATAGAAATGTGGCGGGATTTCGTCCTAAATTGAAGGAGTTAGTCTATCCAATAGTAATAGATCACTCGGATGGATCTAAAATTACGGATATTGATGGAAACGAGTATATTGATATAACTATGGGGTTTGGGGTTAATATTTTGGGACATAATCATCCATTAATTATTAACTCTATACAAGAAGAGCTTCGTAAAGGAAATGCTATTGGTCCTATGTCAAAGCTTGCTGGAGAAGTTGCTAGTTTAATATCAGAACTAACTGGCGTGGATCGAGTTTCATTTTTTAACTCTGGGACTGAAGCAAATATGGTTGCATTGAGGCTTGCAAGAGCCTATACAGGAAAGAATAAAATTGTAGTATTTGCTGGCTCTTTTCATGGCACATTTGATGGAGTTCTTGCAAGGGCTAAAATGGGAGATTCTGTGGCAGGAAGCTGTGTTCCGCTAGCGCCAGGTATTACCCAAAATTCTGTAAAGGATGTTATAGTACTCGACTATAATGATCCCCAGTCTTTACAGGTAATAAGGGATAATGCCGATGATTTAGCTGCCGTATTAGTAGAGCCTGTTCAGAGTAGAAGACCTGACATACAACCTAGAGAATTTTTGCAAGAGCTTAGAAAGATCACACTAGATAAAGGTATTGCTTTAATTTTTGATGAGATAATAACAGGTTTTCGGATCCATCCTGGCGGTGCACAGAAATGGTTCGGAGTGGAAGCTGATATAGTCACTTACGGAAAAGTAGTTGGTGGAGGAATGCCAATAGGGATTGTAGCTGGTAAACAACAGTATATGGATTGTATAGATGGTGGAACGTGGAGTTTTGGTGACGATTCCTATCCAATCAATGATTCTAAACGAACATTTATAGCTGGAACTTTTTGCCACCACCCTTTAGCAATGTCGAGCTCCTTAGCAATATTAAAATTGATAAAGGAAAAAGGTATAAAGCTTTTGGAAGACCTTAATAATAAAACTAGTAACCTTGTTAGCGGGTTAAACAAATACTTTATTAATGAACATATTCCTATAGAAGTCGTTAACTTTGGTTCATTATTTAGGTTTAAATCAAGCGAAGATATTGAATTATTTTATTACAATTTATTAAATAATGGCATTTATATTTGGGAAGGAAGAAATTGTTTCTTATCACTTGCCCACGATGAAGAAGATATAGAAAAGATTATTATTGCAGTTAGAAAAAGTGCTAACTATCTAAAAAAAAAACAACAAATAGTTAAGTGTGAAAAGAAAAAAATACCACTTTCTTCGGCACAACAAAAAATCTATATGATTGAGACACTGAAGTCAAAGGGAAGTGCGTATAGGGTTCCTTCTGCATTTTTTATAGAAGGAAAAATAGATATTCAACGTGTCAGAAGTTGCTTAAAGGAAATAATACAACGTCATGAGATATTAAGAACCTCTTTCCATTATAAAGAGGGGGAGACTTTTCAGGTAGTTAACAGTAATTTTATTACTCCCCTAGAAATTTTTAAATTGGAGGGAGCTTCATTAGAATCAATTGTGGAATCATTTTATAAGCCATATGATCTTTCTGAGTCGCCATTATGTCGTTTTGGATTGGTTAAAGTTAAAGAGGATAAACATTTATTCCTTATTGATATGCACCATATAGTTTCTGATGGAATGTCTATTGTTATTTTTCAAAAGGAATTTATTGAACTGTATCTAGGAAAAGAATTAAAGCCATTAGAAATGCAGTACCAAGACTTTTGTTTATGGAGTCAGAAAAATGAAAATTCAGCAGTGATGAAAAAGCAAGAAAAATACTGGTTGGAAATCTTTTCTGATGATATACCAGTGCTAGAAATGCCTCTCGATTTTCAAAGACCGAGTGTTGAAACATTTGATGGAAAGAAACTAACCTTTATTATTAATAAATCTTTAACTGTTGAACTGAATAATTTATCAAAAAGATTAAAATCTACTCTGTTTATGTTGTTACTTTCAATGTATAAAATTACTATATACAAATACACTGTGCAAAGAGATTTAGTAATAGGTACTTCTGTTTTAGGAAGAAATCATTTTGGAACAAGAAATAATATCGGAATGTTTTTGAACTTTGTACCTATACGCACAAAAATCGATGAACAGAGAAGTTTTACAGATTATATTAGCCAAGTGCGAAATGCAACGATTGATGCATTTGATAACCAAGATTACCCTATTGAAAGAGTTATTAATAAACTAGGAAACAAACTTCATCATGTTGCAGGACAGAATCCTTTATATAGCACAATGTTTATTTTGGATAATATGTTGAAACAGGACGCAGTAGTGGAAGGGCTAAGTATAACTGAATATCCATTAAGCGGCGTTTCATCAATTTTAGATTTCCATATTGAGGCTGCAGAACAAAATGGGGAAATATTATTAAATTTAATATATAATAAGAACCTTTTCTCTGAGGAAATGATGATGAAGTTTGGAAATCGATATGTAAAGTTGATTGAAGAAATACTTCTTAATCCTAACAAAAAAATAATAGGTCTTGAAGGTTCAAACAGAGAAAATGAAGCCAATATTTTAAATTTTAATGAAGAAATTTTTTAAAGAGGAGACGTTTTAGTGTGTGGAGTTAGTGGAGTCTTAGATATGAACCAAGGAAACCGAATAGAACGCCATGTTATTTATAATATGGCGTCTGCGATTCAACATAGGGGCCCTGATGATACAGGATATTATATTGATAAGAATCTAGCCCTTAGTTTTAATCGGTTAAGTATTATAGATTTATCGGGTGGACATCAACCTCTTACAAATGAAGATGGCTCGATTGTATTAGTTTGTAATGGTGAGATTTTTAATTATCTTGAATTAAGAGAACAATTGAAGATAAAAGGACATATTTTTAAAACAAGTACAGATATCGAAGTAATTATTCACTTATATGAGGAGTATGGTGTTGATTTCCTAAATATGTTAAACGGCCAATTTGCTTTCTTTTTGTTTGACAAAAAGAAAAATTTTGCTTTATGTGCCAGAGATCATGTAGGTATTGCTCCGTTTTTTTATACTGTCGTTGATGGTTTGTTTATTTTTGCTTCTGAGATTAAAGCAATTTTAGAACATCCAGCTGTGAGAAGAGAAGTGGACTTAGTTGGTCTGGATCAAACCTTAACTTTTCCATCTTTAGTTAGTCCACAGACAATGTTCCGTAATATTCGAAGTCTTCCGAGTGGGAATTTTTTAACTATTAAAAACATGGATGAAATAAAAGTACATGAGTATTGGGACTTAATATATCCTCAATCGGATTATTCATATATCAAGACTGAGGATGACTATTTGGAAATGGTAAGTCATCTTTTATCGGAATCAGTAAAGTTAAGACTTCAATCGGATGTTCCAGTTGGATTTTACATTAGTGGAGGATTAGATTCGTCAATAATTGGTGCATTAGCAGCGTCTATTGCAAATCAAAGCACCTTACATTCTTTTTCTGTAGATTTTACTAATAATACTTATTCAGAAGGAAGATTTCAAAAGCTAATGTCTAGTCATATAAATACGAGGCATATTAACAGGCTATGTTCTATTAATGATGTAAATAGAAATCTTGAAAAAGCAGTTTTTCATTCGGAATGCATATTGAAAGAAACGTACGATACAGCATCACTGATGTTGTCAGAGGCCGCATCAGAGAATGGTATAAAAGTCATTCTTACAGGTGAAGGGGCAGATGAACTATTTGCGGGTTACATGAGTTACAAGTTTGATAAGATGCGTAACCTGGATAAACGTGGTGAAATAGAATCTCAAGAAAGCTATTATCGGAAGAAGTTATGGGGAGATGAGAATCTGTTTTATGAGAGGGACTATTATAGTTACGAGCAAATAAGACGAGACTTATACTCCGATGAATTAAAAAATCACTTTGAGGATTTTAATTGTCTTAACTATCCAACAATAAATAAGGAACGTGTATCTAATATTGATCCTTTGCATAAAAGATCATACATAGATTTTAAAATTCGGTTAGCTGATCATTTGTTATCAGATCATGGAGACAGGGTCGCTTTTGCTCACGGAGTTGAAGCACGTTATCCATTCTTAGATAAAGATTTAATTGAGTGTGTAAGGTTTATACCCCCGCATTTAAAATTAAACGGACTCGATGGCAAATATATATTAAAAAGGCTTGCAGAACCATTGGTTCCTAAGGAGATAATTAAGCGACCTAAAACACCTTTCGCTGCACCAGGAAGTCCAGAGATACTTAAATTAAATACAGAATACATTAATGATATTCTTTCCTACGATACAATAAAGAGGCAAGGTTTCTTTAATCCTGACATGATTGAATCATTAAAGAAAAAGTATGTATCAGATAAATTTCAGTTAAATGTTCCTTATGATGATGACTTTTTAATCTGTGTTATTACATTTGGGATATTGCTAGAAAAATTTAATTTAAAATAAATTCATTATTTAGGAGATTGGTAGATATGGAAACAACAATACAGTATAGTCTGTTTCAATCATTTGAAAATTTTCCAGATAATATAGCTTTAGAGTATAAGAACAATAAAATTACTTATTCTGAGTTAGATGAACGATCCAATCAGGTCGCAAATTATCTAATAGACAAAGGAGTTACAAAAGAAGATTTTATTGGAATCCATTTGGAAGATAAAGTCGATTTTATTGTATCACTAATCGGTATACTGAAAGCAGGGGCCAAGTTTGTACCTTTAGATCACATGTATCCAGTTAATAGACTTTATTCAATGATTAACAAAGCAAATACTAGATATATAATTATGGGTTCAAATAATGAAAAAATACTAGATGACGATAGGAATCTTAATAACATTTTACTAATTAAAGAGATGTATTCTTCTCTAAATACTAGACCAGACGTTTTTTATCAACCGGATGATTCAATTAGTTTATATTTTACTTCTGGAACAACTGGAGAGCCTAAAGGTATTTTAGGTAAAAATGGTAGTGTAGCACAGTTTATTCACTGGGAACTTAGAACGTTTTCAATAAAAGAAAAAAATCGTTCGAGTCAGTTAACTTCTGTTGGTAATGATGCTTTTTTAAGAGACATTTTTGTGCCTTTATTTAGTGGTGGAACATTATGCATCCCTTCACATTTAAACGATGTATTCAATCCACATAATATGAAGGAATGGATAGAGGAGTCTAGAGTTAATATCATTCATTGCACTCCTAGTATATTCGAATTTATTAACAATATATCTATTACCCATGATTCTTATCCTTATTTACAAAATGTTTTGATGGTAGGCGAGAGTATTCTACCTAATAAGCTAATAAATTGGTTTGAGAAATTTGGAACACGCATCCAACTAATAAATTTATACGGATCTACCGAATCTTCATTAGCAAAGTTGTTCTATATAATTCAAAGCGAAGATGCTTATACAAGAAAAGTTATACCAATTGGGAAACCTATTGACGGTGCAAGAGCCATAGTTTTAGACAATCATTTAAAACCTTGTCAAGTTGGGGAGATTGGAGAAATTTATATTCGAAGTCCTTATTTAAGTTATGGTTATTATAAGGACAATGTGTTGAATGAAAAAACATTTATATTTAATCCATTTCGAGATGATAAAAAAGAAAGAATATATAAGACCGGGGATATCGGAAGAGTTTTATCAGATGGAAATCTGGAGATGCTCGGAAGAGCAGATCATCAAGTGAAAATAAGAGGAAATAGAGTCGAACCAAAAGAAATAGAGAGTATCGTCGCTAAAATTAATGGGATTATTAAATGCGTAGTAAAAGTAGTAGAAGATGATAATGGTGAAAAAAGATTAGCTTTATACTATGTTATTTCTAAGAAGATTTTTGAGAATGATATAAGAGCTTATTTAGAAGATATGTTGCCATTATATATGCAACCAACTTATATTGTAGAAATTGATGAGATTCCGTTGACAGCTACCGGTAAAGTGGACTACATGAATTTACCAAATCCATCAATTAAAATGAGTACAGAATTTATTGCTCCTCGTGATGAAGTTGAGGAAGAGGTCGCTCGTATCTGGAGTGAAGTTCTAGGGGTTGATAAAGTAGGTGTAAATGAAAATTTTGTAGGTATGGGTGGTCATTCTTTAAAGATTATGTCCTTAGTCCTAAAAGTATATGAGAAATTTGAAGTTGAACTTCCTCTTGATTTTGTTTTTAAGGTACCAACTATAGAAGAAATTGCGGATTACATTAAAAGAGAAAGAGGAACTACATCATATGAATCAATAGGTAAAATTGATGAAAATATGGAGTTTCATCCAATTACACCAGTACAAAAAAGATTATTTTTCCTACAGAACTTAGATCTAGAGCAAACAAGCTATAACATCCCGCTAGCTATAAAAATTGAAGGGAAATTTGAGGTTAACAAGTTGCAATTGGCTATAAATAAGTTAATAGAGAGACACGAAATACTCAGAACTTCTTTTCATATAGAAAATGGTGAACCAGTTCAAAAAGTATGTCCAGAGGTCAAGGTGAATATCGAGGTACACGAAGTAAATGAGAGCTTAATTAATGAGGTTGTATATTCTTGTATAAGACCATTTAAACTTTCAGAAGCTCCGCTCATTAAAGTACATTTAATCAAGACAGCTTCATACCAAATATTGATGCTAAACATTCATCATATAATTGCAGATGGAGTATCCCTAGGAATTATCCAAAAAGAACTTCTTCATTTATATGAGGAGAAAAATAATTTGGCAGTGTTACCAATTCAATATAAAGATTATGCAAGTTGGCACAACAACCTGTTGTCATCAGAAATGATGAATAAACAAAAAGATTATTGGATTAATACCTTTAGAAATGACGTACCAACTTTAAATTTACCAACTGACTTTAAAAGATCAGTTATTCAGGGTTTTTCAGGAAATAGCGTACAATTTACGATTAATAAAGATATAGTCAAGGAATTAAAAGAGTTGGCTAAGGAAACAAACTCAACATTATTTGTGGTCTTGTTATCCATCTACAATGTCTGGTTACATAGATATTCTGGACAAGAAGATATTGTCGTTGGGGTTCCAATTTCAAATAGAAAACACAGTGATTTAGATAATCTTATCGGAATGTTTGTAAATACGCTTGCTATGAGAAATCAACCTAAGAGTGAAATGACTTTTAAGGATTTTCTATTAAATGTTCGAGACAATACATTCAATGCCTACGATAATCAGGATTTTCAATATGAAAGCTTAATTGATTCAATTAACGTACAAAGAGACTTAAGTCGTAATCCATTATTTGATACTATGTTTATGCTTCATAATATGGACATAGAAGATTTCAATTTAGAGGGGTTAGTTATTAATAACTACTCTATACCTAGTAGAACAAGTAAGTTTGATTTGTCTCTTAGTGCAATTGAAAGAGATGGAAATTTGAATTTCGAATTAGAATATAATACAGATTTATTTAAAGAAGAAACAATTGAACGCTGGATGGGGCATTTTCAAAATCTAGTAGTTAGTTGTGTATCAAGTCCAAATTTAAACCTTACTGACTTAAATGTTCTATCAAAATATGAGAAAGAACTTTTAGTAAGTAGTTTTGGAAAAGCGGAAGAAGATTTTGATTACAATCGCTCTATTTACGCTCTATTTGAAGAGCAGGCAAAGCGCAATCCGAAAAAGATAGCTATTTCTAGTACTAATCAAAACTTTTCTTATGATGAAATGTATGAAAAATGTGAAAACTTAGCTACCAAGTTAAGTAATTTGGGAGATCTTAAAAATAAAACTATTGGTGTTTTGATTAACAGATCTTACGAGTCAATTGTAACGCAATTAACTATTCAAAAGTTAGGTGCAATATGTGTTCCATTTGGTGAAGATACTCCTGAGGAAAGACTTAACTATATAGTTAATGAAGCGCAAATTAACTATATAATCCAACTGGACAGTGAAAAACAAATTGTAATTACCAATACCAATATCGAAAGCGAATTATTGGAGCAGGAGTATGAATCTGGATACATAATTTACACTTCAGGCTCTACAGGGGTTCCTAAAGGAGTAATGATACACCAACGAGGTATTGTAAATCATGCGCTATCCAAAATTGATGTGTTGAAAATCGATTCTAAAGATATTGTTACATACAATATGAATCCTACATTTGTTGCATCAATTTGGCAGGTATTTGCTCCACTGATCGCTGGGGCTACAGTTTATGTATATGATGATGAAATAGCTACTAATCCGTATAATTTAATACAGCGGGTTATTCAGGATAATGTAACCATACTGGAAGTAACTCCTAGCTTCTTAGAAACTTGTTTAGACATTTTAGGTGAGAAATATAATTATAGTGAGCTAAACTCGTGCAAAGCCATTGTTCTAACTGGAGAGAAAGTAGAGCCAAGTTTAGTAAACAGATTTTATAGAGTTAGTGATGTTCAGCTTGTTAATGCATATGGGCAAAGTGAATGTTCTGATGATACAGCTCATTATATTATTCCTAAAATGCAGAATCATCAAATTATACCAATAGGTAAACCTATTAGAAACATAGAATTTTACATTTTAGATGATAATAATACTCTCCTTCCTTTAGGAGTTGTAGGTGAACTATGCATTTCAGGTGAATGTTTGGCTAATGGATATCTTAATGACATAACCAAGACAGAGAAACGTTTTGTTGATCATCCTTTTAAATCTAATGAAAAACTTTTTAAAACTGGTGATTTAGCTAGATGGCTTCCTGATGGAAATGTTGAATATATCGGAAGAAAAGATAACCAGTTAAATATAAGAGGTATAAGGTTAGAGCCAAGTGAAGTCGAAAGCCTGTTAGTTAAACATCATAAGGTAAGACAGGCAGTAGTACTACAGTCAGAAATTAACAAAAAAGAAGATTTGGTTGCATTTTATGTTTCTGAAGAAAAAATAAATGAGAGTGAATTAAAAAGACACCTTAAAAATTACCTGCCTTACTACATGGTACCAAATATTTTTGTTTACTTAACTCATATTCCACTTAATTCTAATGGAAAGATGGATAGAAAGAAGTTAGTTAATGATTTTAAGGAGAAATGTAAGGCATTAAACGTACAGTTAGCACAAGACCTAAGTTCTACAGAAATCGAACTTATAAAGATATGGGAAATTGTATTAGGAAGAAAGGGTTTTTCTGTTACTGATCACTTCTTTGAAGTAGGAGGAAATTCCTTGAAAATCACACATCTAACTCTTCAAATTCAGAAGGTGTTTAATGTGAAGGTTCCAATTGCAGAAGTATTTAAACATCCAACAGTAAGAGAGTTGGCATTCTTTATAGAGAATAAGCAACTTAATACTCCTAAATTGGAAGTGATGAGTCAAATTCAACCAACAGAAAACAAAGCGTGTTACTCTACATCTTCAGCACAACAACGTTTATATACTTTACAAATGTTAGAGCCAACAGATACTAGTTATAACCTTCCTGGGGTCCTATTATGTGAAGGTTCCTTAGATATAGCTCACATTGAAAATATATTTAAAACACTGGTAAAACGTCATGCAGCTTTTAGAACTTCTTTTGAGGTTATAAATGGCCAAATAGTTCAAAAGATTCATTCAGAAGTCGATTTTAAAGTACAATATGACGTTTTGGATGAGGAAATTGACTTATCTCCTATTAGTCTAAGGGACTGGGTTCAAACTCTTATAAAGCCTTTTGATTTAAGTCGGGAAGCATTATTAAGAGTACGTATTTTTAAAGTATCAGAAGAGAAACACCTTATATTCTATGATATGCACCATATAATTTCAGATCGGGCATCGATTAGTATCCTTATAAAAGATTTTCTCGCACTCTATAAGGGAGAGTACTTAAATGATTTGAGGGTACAATATCATGATTTTAGTGAATGGCAAAATAAATATATTCAGTCTGATGAGATCGTAGAGCAAGAAGCATATTGGCAAAGTGTTGTAGAGGATTTTCCTGAATTCAATTTACTAACTGATTATAAGAGACCAGATATTAACAATTTTTCAGGAGATGAGGTAAAGGTAAAATTAGGTAAAGAAGTAACAAGGTTTATTGATGATTTAGCATTAAGTACAGGCACAACACCAAACATGATCTTTCTTGCAACGTACAGCATCTTGTTGTCAAAATATGCTCAGCAGGAAGCTGTTGTAATTGGATCACCTATTGAGGGCCGCAGACATACAGATTTAGATCAAATTGTGGGTGTTTTTGTAAACACATTGATATATAGAAGTTTTCCAAGCAGCCATAAGAGTTTTTATGAGTTTCTTGAAGAGGTTAAAAAAGAGTGTATAAATGCTTATGAGAACCAGGATTATCAATATGAAAATATTATTGCAAAGTTAAATAGAAATAATAAGGGGAATGGGAATCCAATTATTAGTGCAGCCTTTGTATTGCAGAATATTGATTTTCCAGAAATGCAGTTAGATGAGCTTTGTATAAATGCAATAGATATTCACTCTGGAACTTCAAAATTTGATATAACCCTAGAAATAATTAAAGAAGAAGAGGCATGGGCTTATAGATTTGAGTATCGAAAAGATCTTTTCAATAGGGAAACTATCATTCGTCTGGCGGAAGGTTATCAGAGTATATTGGAGTCTGTGATACAAGATATGCATAAATTAATCAGCGAATTTGATTTGACTATGAATTTAAAAAAGGTAAACCCTTCTATGAGAGAACATGTAGAATTTGATTTTAAAATTTGAGTAACTGTGGAGGAGTTTGATGAGCCTAGATAAGTATACTGAGAATATTATATTATCCAGTAGTAAATATAGTAGTGAAAAGGAATATTGGACAAATTATTTAAAGGATTGTACTTTTAGTAGTTTTCCAGCTGACAATCAGAATGTACTTTCATATGAGAGTAGTCAGTTGAGCGTGATATTTACTGATGATTTATCTCGTAGGATTGACTCAATTGTTAAGGGATCGAAACAAGGGATATTCATGCTGGGATTGGCTGCTATAAATATTGTTCTTGATAGATATATATCAGATGATGACGTGCTCATTGGTACCCCTGTATTTTCGGCATCTATTGATGCTGAAAGACGCATTAATGATATTTTGTTAATTAAAAGTAAAATAAAGCCGAATATGAAAATTATGGAACTTCTTCATGATTTGCAGGGAAATTTATATAGTGCTGACAAACATCAAAATTATCCCTTAGTTAGTCTTTGTAAATCTTTATGTAATGAAGAAGATTTTGATGGCAACGAATTTTATCTAAGAAACATGGTATGTATGGAAGGCGTACACGATATAGAAATAATAGAGGGAATTAAAAGTGATACTATTTTTAGATTTTCTAAAAGAGGTTCAGTGATCCATTTAACCATAAAATATAATGCATTACGTTACGAGAAAGAAACAATTGAAAAAATCGTAAACCACATAATAAATATACTGATTTTAATTACTCAAAACCCTAATCAACAACTGAATTCTTTTGACTTTTTAACCAAATTTGAGAAAGAGCTTGTACTTAGAAGTAATACAGAGTTAAGTGATTATCCGATCAATGAAACAATCATAGATTGTTTCATTGATTGTGTTAAACAATTTCCGAATAATATTGCAGTCACATATGAAGATAAGGATTTAACATATCTTGAACTTAATAGCAGGGTTAATTTACTAGCTTATAAATTGAGAGAAAGAGGAGTAAAGCCCGGTACTATTGTAGGTTTATTTCTGGATAGATCAATAGATATGATTGTAGGTATTTTAGCAACGCTAAAAGCTGGTGGAGCTTATTTACCTATGGATGTAGAATACCCTAAAGAACGTCTGAACTTTTTAGCAAAAGACTCTAATGCTGATATCCTTATCTCTAATAAAGATAATTTAGAGTGGTTTTTAGGGGATGTGTTAAATTTAGAAACTTTGAATTGGAATATGTCTGATGATGTTGAAGAAATAAAAATCATTAACAAACCTAATGATTTAGCATATGTAATATATACATCGGGAACAACTGGTATACCCAAGGGAGTAATGATAGAACATCGAAATGTTATGAGTTTAATTAAGAATAACTTATCTCCATATAATTTTAGTTCAAGTGATGTTTGGACACTGTTTCATTCCTACTCTTTTGATTTTTCCGTGTGGGAGTTATTTGGTGCATTATTATTTGGTGGGCAGTTAATCATTGTGCCCAAGGAAGTAACTAAAGACCCAGGTTTATTTTTAGAATTATTAAGAGATAAGAAAGTCACAATATTAAACCAAACGCCTAGTTACTTTCAAGTTCTATCAGAAGCAGAGAGACACAGGAATGATAGAAATCTTCAAATTAAGACAATTATCTTTGGTGGAGAAGCACTTCAACCCGGTAAACTAAGGAGCTGGCACGAAAAATATCCATCAGTCCAATTTGTTAATATGTATGGATTGACCGAAGCTACCGTACATGTAACCTTTAAAAAGATTGAATATAGCGATATAGAATCCAATTTAAGTATCATAGGTGTACCAATACCGTCTTTGAGAACATATCTATTAGACAAATATTTAAGAGCGGTACCTCCTGGCGTAGTTGGGGAATTATATGTTGGAGGGCACGGTGTTTGTCGCGGTTATTTAAATAGGCCAGAACTAAACAAGGAAAGGTTTATAACAAATCCATATCGAGACTCAGAGAGATTATACAAAACCGGGGATTTAGGAAGAATTTTAAATACTGGAGAGTTAGTTTATGTTGGGCGAAAGGACCAACAAGTAAAGGTGAGAGGCCATAGAATAGAATTAGGAGAAATAGAAGCTACCTTGTTGAAGAATAGTGCTATTAACCAGATTGTGGTTGTAAGTAATTATATAAATGAGCAAGTAGCGTTATGTGCCTATTATGTATCTGATACAAGCTTGTCTCAAAAAGAGCTACGTGACTTTGCGAATACTTACCTTCCAGAATTCATGGTACCAGCTTATTTTGTCAAGTTATCAGAAATACCGTTAACATCAAATGGTAAATTGGATAAAGATAGACTTCCCGACCCATTAAAACATATTAGCAATGAAAATAATAAAAAAGAGCCACAGACGGAAGAACAAAAAGTAATGCTTAAATTATGGGAAGAAGTTCTGAGAGTAAGTGGAATAGGAATAAGCGATAACTTTTATGAATTAGGTGGAGACTCAATTAAAGCAATTCAGATAATCTCTAGATTAAATGAGTTAGGTATGAAAACTAAAGTAAAGGATATTCTTGATAACCCGACAATTGAATTACTTTCTCCATTAGTAGATAAAAATGAGTTAGTTATAAACCAAAAACCAATAAAAGAAAATGCAATATTAACACCAATTCAAAAATGGCTTTACGAGTATCCTCAGGAATTGATTCATCATTATAATCAATGCGTAGTTCTCTATAGAAAAGAAGGTTACGATAAAAGAGTAATTGAGGATGTGTTTAGTCATATCATTAAACATCATGATGCTCTGCGTATGGCGTTCCCTGTATTAGATGGAGAAACCAGAGCAGTCTTTAGAGGGATTGATGAAAAACTCTTTAATATTTCTAGCTTTAACTTTCAAGATTTGGAGAATCCTGAGAAGAAAATAGAAAGTGAAATTATCAGATTACAAAAAGAATTTAATATTCTTAAAGGTCCAATGGTGAATATTGGTCTGTTTAAGACCTCAAATGGTGATCATCTTTTTATTGGAATTCATCATCTGGTAGTAGATGCCTATTCATGGAGGATTATACTGGAGGACTTTACAGAAGGATATAAAAAGGCTATTCAAAAGAAAGAAATAGCATTTCCGCTAAAGACAAATTCTTACTTGGAATGGGCTAATAAACTAAAAAGCTATAGTAACAACAGTAATTTAAAGAATCAGTATGAAACTTATTGGAAGTGCATTAAGCAGATAAATACAGGTACATTTCCTGTTGATGTTCAAGTTTCTGGGGAAGGAACAATCTCTGATTTAAATACAGTGAGTGTTAAATTTTCCAAACAAGAAACAGAAATGAGTCTTAGAGCTATTAATAAAGCTTTTAAGGCTAATGTGAACGAACTTTTACTGACTAGTCTAGGTTTGGCTTTAAAAAAATGGTGTGGTCAAAGTGATTTCGTAATTGACTTAGAAAGTCACGGACGTGAGGAAATTTTTACTGACATAAATATGGCAAGGACGGTAGGTTGGTTTACTTCAATATATCCATTCCACTTGGATATGAGTCATTCTAATAACATGAGCTATCAAATGAAGGCTATTAAGGAATCAATAAGAAAGGTTCCGGAACAAGGTATTGGTTTCGGAGTCTTGAAGTATATGAGGAATGAGAATATAGAAAAAAATTGGGATGGTAACAGTGAAATTCTATATAACTACCTAGGCGAATTGGATAATAATTTAGATGAAGGTTTTATTCATTTCTCTTCAATTCCTGGTTTGGGAATAAAGCATCCTTTACTTCCTTTAAGGCACTCAATTGAAATAAATGCTTGGATGGTCCAAAAGTGTCTTACCCTAGAATTAAGTTATGATAAGAGGAGGTTTAAAGCTAAATCGATAGAGAGATTAAATCAATTGTTTAGAGAAAGCTTAAAGGATATTACTGAACTCTGCCTAAAAAAGGGAGAGTATGATCCGAGCCCGTCAGACTTTACTTATAAAGGCTTATCAATTAAGCAGTTGGAAAAAATAAACTTATCAATTAAAAAAAATAATAAATAATATTTGGAGGATTCCATGGAGTTTTGTTGGGCTTTACCTGTGATGACAGCAAATAAACACAATTATCTAGATTTGTATGATAAATATTTAGAACATGCACAAAAAGCTGAAATAAATGGATTTTCCTCAACACTTATAGTAAGTGTTCCGAATGCATTTGATCCATGGGTCTTGGCTACCAGAATTGGGTTAGGAACAAAATCTATTAGGTTATTGGTTGCACAGAATACGAATCATATGCTGCCTACTTATACGGCAAAGGCATGCAGCACTCTTAATGCATTCATTGGTAACAGAGTAGATTTAAATATAATTACTGGAAGCTCACGTATTACATTGTCCAGAGATGGCCGAGCCGACGATCATGAAACTAGGTACAGACGAACGGAAGAATTTGTTGAAATCATAAATAAATTACGAATTGGATTGACTACATACAAAGGAGAATTCTTTGAAATAGAAGGTAGTGAACTGTATCCAAAGGAAAGTTCTGAGAAAGCTTCGCGCGTATTTGTTGCAGGAAGTTCTGAGGCTGCTATGTCTGCCGCAGCAAAACATGGAGATTATTATATCTTATATGCTTCGGACTATAATACATTAAGTGAACAGTTTGTATCAGCTAAAGAAATGGCACGGCAGAACAATCGGACTATCAAATGTGGGGTACTAGTAGACGTAATTGCGAGAAGAACCTCTTTAGAAGCATGGGAAGCAGCACAAGGATTGATAACTGCTGCTTCTCCAGAACAAAAGCTATTAAATAAAATGTACCTAAATAGTGCTGATTCTGTTGGGTTAAGACGATATAAAGATTGTGCTTTAGAGGATAATCCTATGATTGATGAATATTTATGGGCAGGGTTAAGCAAAATAAACCCATCTAATGCAATTTCAATAGTAGGTAGCTATCAAGAAGTGATTGTTGCGCTTAATAGATTTCATGATATAGGAGCCGATTATATACTTCTAACATCCTTATTAGATGATTCAGAGATAGATAGATTAGGACAGTATGTCCTACCTTACGTAAAATGAGAGGATTGATAAAAATGTTAAATGATACAAATAAAGTAAGTTTACTGAATGCTGAATTAGAAGACATGGGGTTATTAACAGAAATACAAAAACGTGCATTTGATGATCATGCTACAAGATGGGGGGGATGGACTGCAGACTCAACAAGTAATGGACCGGGTGGTTATGATTCAGTCGAATATAATAAATATTGTCTTCAAGCAACAAACTTTTTTAAAGTAATGTATAAAGATAAAGTTGTAGGTGGGGTATCAGTATCTTATCCTGGAACTCGTCATGCAGTTGTAGATAAACTGTTTATAGATCCAGTCTATCAGAACAAGTCATTTGGATATACGACAATGAAATTGATTGAACAAGAATTCCAGAAAGTTACATCCTGGGAATTAGGGACGTCAGCAAGAAGCAAAAGCAATCATCATTTTTATGAGAAGTTGGGATATAAAAAAGTATATGAAGATGTAAATTACTATTATTACAAAAAAAACATTGAATCTCTAGAAGAAAAAGAGAATGAAATTCAAAATAAAGAAGCTAACTTTAAAAATAATAATTTTATAGATTGTAATTTTTCATCTTCCGAAGTTGAGAATAGCAATTTTGAAAAAGTAAATTTCTTTTCTATTAACATGCGAGGTAGTACTTTCACCAATATAAATTTAAGTGAGATTGAAATAAGCGATGCGAATGTTACCAACTCAAAATTCCATAACTCAAATCTTAGCAACACAAAGTTTGGAGATTCAAATCTAAATTCTGTTGAAATCTGTCATGTCTCTTTAGGGTCTGCACACTTTCATGATACAAATCTAGGCTGGCATAAGAATCATGGTCCAATTACTTTTGAGAGATGTGATTTAAGTGAAAGCAGCATTAATGATTGTAATCTATCCGGTGTAGACATAAATAATTGTGATATTACAGGGTTGAAAATTAACGGTGTACTTATTGAGGATTTACTTCAAGAGTATAAGTTAAATAATAAATAACACTTATAGATAAGTGAGGAGAATTTTCAGGTGAATTTTGAAATTGAAGATATATATACATTAACACCCATGCAACAAGGGATTTTATATGACTCAATGATTCAGAAAAATAACAGGGCTTATTTTTTACAAATGAATTTAGATGTGATAGGTACTCCTGACCTTAATTTGTTAAAAAAAAGTTTTGAGTTATTAATTAAAAAGTATGAGGTTCTTCGTACCCTTATTATAAGTAATGATGTAGAGGAACCTTTACAGGTAGTCCTAAAAGAGAGAGAAGCAGAGTTTAACTATATAGATTTAACTGATAGAAGTCATGCAATAGATGAAATTCTAAATGAAGATGTCCAAAGGGGGTTTAATTTATCAGAAGATCCCTTAGTACGTTTAACTGTTATCCAGCTTAAAGAAGAAAAATATAAGCTTGTATGGAGTTGGCACCATATTATTCTTGACGGTTGGTGTATTCATTTATTAATAAGTGACTTTATAAACTTCTATCAAATGCTCTTAAAATCGGAAGAAGTGAATATAGGAAAATTAACACCGTATTCAAAGTATATTAATTGGTTATCTTCTCAAAATCAAGAAGAGGCAGGGACGTATTGGAGAAAATACTTAGAAGATTACGATAACAAACTAATGCTACCAGGTGATTTCAAGAGTAAAAAGAAGTTTGAAGGCAGAGCCTATACGGTTGAATTAACCACATCTCAATTTCAAGAACTAAATAAAGTGGCAATTAAATATCAAGTTACATTAAATAGTTTGATTCAAACTATTTTCGGTATTCTGCTTTCTAAATATAACGATGTCAATGATATTGTATTTGGTTCTGTAGTTTCAGGTAGACCACCAAGTTTAAGTGGAGTAGAAACCATGGTTGGTTTATTTATAAACACTTTACCTGTTCGAGTAAATATAAGTGGTAAAAGGTACTTCTCTGAATTGATTAATGAAATTCACCATAACTCCATATTAGGTGAAGCATATCATTATCATCCATTGTACAATATTCAATCTTATAATTCTTTAAAACAGGAACTAACCAAATATCTAATTGTATTTGAAAATTATCCTACTGAACCTCTAGATAATAGTAGAGATAACCTTAATTTTAAAGTTACAGGTGTAGACTTTTTCGAACAATTTAATAATGATTTTACCTTGGTTACTTTGTTAACTGGGAATTCAATACAATTTCAAATTAACTATAATGAAAGTACTTTTGACAAAACAAGTATTGAAAAAATTATGGCTGCCTTTCTGCAACTAATTAATCAGGTTTGCAGTAATCCAGAATTAAAAATAGAAGATTTAGATATCGTATCAAATTATGATTTACTAAGCCTAAGTAATTTTAATAATAACTTTGTTCCTTATCAAAAGCATAAAAATGTTATAGAACTTTTTGAAGAACAAGTTAGTAAAACCCCTAATCAAAATGCAGTATGTTGTAACGATTTAACGTTAACTTATAGACAACTGAATCAGGATTCTAATGGACTAGCGAGGTATATTAGATCCTTTGCTATAAAGCCAGATACTATAATTGGATTATATGTTGATCGATCAATCGAAATGGTTGTTGGCCTTCTAGGGATATTAAAATCAGGTGGGGCATACTTACCTCTAGATCCCACACTGCCGGAAAACAGAATTTCTTATATGGTTAAGGATAGTGGCGTGAATTTAATTGTTACGCAAAGGAAGTATGTAGAAGAACTGAAGTCTATCGGTGTGAATTCTATTATCACCATAGAAGATAATGTTCTTTTTGAAGATCAAGAATCGGTAGAAAATGTTAATAAACCCAGCGATTTAGCATACCTAATCTATACATCAGGTTCTACTGGTAAACCAAAAGGTGTAATGATTGAGCATAGTTCAATAAGTAATTTTACAGAAGGTATGAATCAAGTTTTAAACTTTGGAGAGAAGTTCAATAGAATTTTATCCTTAACTACAATGTCTTTTGATATTTTTTTCTTAGAAACCATAATGCCGTTAACAAAGGGATTTGAAGTATTTATTGCAGACTCAGAGAAATCTAGCGATCCTAAGAAAATATTAAACCTTATTGATGAGCATAAAATTAATGTACTTCAAGTTACGCCTTCTAGAATGGAAAGTATATTAACTAGACCAGAGTCAACGTTGATACTTGAGAACCTTCATCAAATACTTATTGGTGGAGAAAAGCTGAGCAAAAAGATTGTTGATAGGCTAACTAAATTTAAAAATACGGAAATATATAATGTCTACGGCCCAACAGAAACAACGATATGGTCAACTATTAGCAAAGTTAAACCAGGGTCTAAGGCAACAATTATAGGGAAACCTATTGCGAATACTAAGGTATTTATCTTGGATAGGAATCTTAATAATGTGCCAATCGGAACATATGGTGAATTATGTATTGCAGGAGAGGGATTGGCCAGAGGTTATTATAATCAGACTGAACTCACTTTTGAGAAGTTTATATATTCATCATCTTTAAATGAAAGAATATATCGAACGGGGGATATAGCCCGCTGGTTACCTAATGGGGAAATTGAATTTTTTGGTAGACGCGATAATCAGTTGAAAATAAGAGGATATCGTATAGAAACAGGAGAAATTGAGGCTGAAATTGCCCAGTTAGTAGAGGTAAATGAGGTTGCAGTAATAGGTCGGGAGAATCAACTTGGAGATATAACTCTATATGCGCATATTACAACTAACGCTGTATTGAGTGCGGAGAAAATTAAAAAAGAATTGTCTAAACGGCTCCCGACATATATGATCCCAAGTCACTTTGTATTTATGAAGTCTTTTCCCATAAATCAAAATGGAAAAATTGATAGGGCTGCATTAATGAAGTCGAGCCCAAGTATTTACAAGGAAAATCTGAAGCCTAAACATAATCAATTGACAGAATATGAAATAGAACTAATAGAGGTATGGAGAGATATTTTAAATATACGAGATATTAGTATACATGATGATTTCTTTGAAATCGGAGGACACTCTATTTTGGCTATCAAGTTTGAGGTTGAAATGGAGAAAAGGTATCTGCCGATTACATTGGCGGATTTAAACGAGTTTAGAACAATTAAGGAATTAGCAAGTCTGGCTAATGAACGAAAGAACCCAGCTGAAATTCCATTTCCAAGTTTATTACCCGAGAGTAACAATATTATTAAACCAATATCATTACCCTCAGAGGAAAACAGCGTTGTAATCGATGGTATTGAACCATTTAATGACTTTTTCTATAAAAGTTGTTTTTACAATTCGATATTTCCTATATTAGATTTTTATGATTTGGAATCACTAGCTATAATTTCTAATGATTTAATTACTTACAAGTTCGACAGTGAAAAATCAAATCTATTGGTTCAATATAAACCAAATAAATCTATGGAAATGATTATGGATGAGTATGGGATTCAAATTATAGGTAGGAATAATAATACCGACCTCATCGAGAATATTAAAAATGCTTTACTAAATAATCGTCCTGTTATTATATGGGTGGATTGTTATTACGAATCAATTAGGTCTGAAACCTATCAAAAAATGCATTGGCCACATACTTGGTTAATCTATGGTTTTAATGAACATAAAAAATCCTTCCATATTATTGAACATGAACATAGATTAAATCTAAATTATAAAAAGATGGAAGTCAGTTATGATGATACTGTTGCATGTCACAAAGGGTTTTTAAAGGAATTTAAAGTCAGCTTGGATGTTCAACCATATTATGAATTCCAAGTAGAAAAGCTACAATCTGTTAATAGAAATGTAATTAAAAAATCGTATGAAAGCTTTATAAGTCAAAATGAAGAAGCGTTAATTAGTGGGTTAAAGAACTTACAATCATTTGTTAATTACTTAATGGAGTCCTATTCATATACAGAGAATCAACAAATCATGCTGGATGATAATCTACTAGAGATGGTGAATCAGGTTATAAATGCTAAAGTTGTTGAGAACAATCTTGTTCTGAAGCTGTATGGAAGTTCTGAAAGCGACCTATATGAAATGAGTTTAAATAAATGGGTTAATGTAAGAAACTTAATTGCAAAATTCACTATTACCAAATCATTACCTAAAGGATTAAAAACGGCTATTACCGAGCTGAAATCCATAGAGGAACAGCTTTTTAGAAAAATTATAAATAAATTTAATAAGGAGCCGAATTATGAATGAGAATTTTAATAAAGTAATTGCCGAAGTAAAGGAATTTGCTCAGAAACATATTAGACCTATTGCATCAGAAATGGATAATAAAAAGGTTTTCCCTAAATCCTTAATTAAGAAAATGGCGGAAAGGGGATTTCTATCAGCAAGCTTTCCATTAAAGTATAACGGTTTAGAAATGGATCCAGTCCAGTATGGTCTATTTACAGAAGAAATTGGTAAAGCCTGTTGTTCAACGCGTACACTTATAACTATTCAAACATCTTTAATTGGAGAGTCAATATTAAGATATGGAACTAAAGAACAAAAAGATTACTGGCTAACTAAAATTTCAAAAGGGGAGAAGTTAGGTGCTTTTTGTCTATCTGAGCCAACTCATGGCTCAGACGCAAAAAACATTCAAACTCGTTATAAAAGAGAAAGAGAAAAGATCTTTATTACTGGTAAGAAAAAATGGATATCCTTTGCTGGAATAGCAGATTTTTTTATTGTGCTTGCAACTTCAAATCAGGGGTATACAACTGCTTTTATTGTTGATAGGTACTCAAAGGGGATTAAAGTAAACGAGATTGATGGGATTTTTGCATCAAGAGCTACACATATTGCTGAAATTGAATTTAATAATGTAGAGGTTCCGGAGGAAAACATACTTGGAAACGAAGGTAGTGGATTTACTTTTATAGTTTCTACAGCTCTAGACCATGGACGCTATAGTGTTGCTTGGGGTGGAGTGGGGTTGGCTCAAGAGGCATTAGAAGTAATGACAAGTTATGCAAAAAATAGAGTGCAATTTGACACGGCTATCCATAATCATCAATTAGTGCAAGGGATGATAGGTGATAGTGTGACTAGTTTGCATGCTGCACGCGCTTTATGTTTAAAAGCTGGTGAAATGAGAAAGAAAAATGACATTGATGCAATAAATGAAACAAATTTTGCAAAATACTTCTCTTCAAAGGTTGCAATGAAAATTGCTACGGATGCAGTTCAAGTCCTTGGAGCGAACGGATGCTTGAATACATATCCAACAGAAAGATTATTTAGGGAAGCTAAGGTATTAGAGATTATCGAAGGCACATCACAGTTACAACAATTATTTGCTGCTAATTATGCCTTGTATAATTACGCAAGTTACAAACTTTAAGAAAAGAAGGGATAATAATGTTAAAAAAAGGAAGCGTTTATCAATTGCCGGTTACAAACATCAACCATAGAGGTTATCAGTTTTACGCATTTCCTATGTCCATTATTTCAAATTATCCAGAATCTTTGCCTTGGATACATAGCAATTTCATTCAAATGTGTTACGATCGCTCTGAAAATTCACCAGTACCGTTTGCTCCATATATATTTGATTATGCTCAAAATCCTTGGCTAATTACACATAAACTTGATCGCAGCATCTACTCCATTTTTAATAAGGATATTATAGATTTCGTTCGAGAGAGCATAGATCGAGATTATTATGTCTATTTAAATGTTGATGAGTTCTTTATACCGAATAGAAACGCTTTTCAAAATTATAACTATTCCCATGACATTCTTATATTTGGTTATGATGAGGTTAAAGGTGTTTTTAATGTTCTGGGATATGATCATAACTATGAATTTAAAAAATCAGAGGTTTCTTATCAAAATTTTAAGGCTGCTTTTAATAATATCGATTCAATCACAAATTACTGTAATCAAATTTATTTATATAAGTATAATCCAGATGGTAAATACACATTTAACTTTGATGTGGTGATTGATTTGATAGAAGACTACCTCTATTCACGTAATACTTCATCAAAGTTTTATATGGTTCAAGACACGATGGATAGAGCGTATGGAATGAAATCATATATGTATTTAAAGAAGTACTTAGCTGATTTATTGGTTGGAAAATCTAGTTATGATATACGTAATTTACATTGTTTATTAGAACACAAGATTGCTATGCAAAAAAGAATAGAATTCTTTGAATCCGAAGGTTATATTGACACTTCATATAACTTATCTAAAGACTATATCGATATTCAAAAAAAAGCACTAGACTTTAGGAATATGATGATAAAATCTGGATTTGATAAGAATCCGAAAAGAATTGAGCAAATTATAGATGCCTTGGATACTTTTAAACTTCAAGAGAGTGAAATCCTAGAGAGATTAATCCAGGTAGGAAAGGAACATGGATCTAATGAATGAATTAAAAGATATTAAATGTATTGTATGGGATTTAGACAATACTATTTGGGATGGTATTTTATCTGAAGATTTAGAAGTTAATTTAAAGCCAAATATTAAACACATTTTGACAGAACTTGATTCAAGAGGAATATTGCATTCTATTGCTAGCAAAAATGACTATGATCAAGCAATAAAGAAACTAGAAGAGTTTGAGATTTCGCATCTCTTTTTATTCCCTGAAATCAATTGGAGTGCGAAATCTGAGTCAATATCTAGAATTGTAAAAAACCTTAACATTTCTATTGATTCCATGTTGTTTATTGATGATCAGCCCTTTGAGTTAGATGAGGTTAAAAGTGTCCATTCAAAAATTAATTGCCTTCCACATTCGGAATATAAAAATTTGCTAGATAGACCGTATTTAACACCTAGGTTCATTACAAATGATTCTAAAAATAGGAGGAAAATGTATATGGAAAACCAAAAGAGAGAGGAGGATGAAAATAATTATAAGGGCCCAAAAGAAGAGTTTCTTGCTTCATTAGATTTGGAGTTTTTCATTTCAGAAGCAAAGGAAGATGACCTAAGACGTGCAGAAGAATTGACTATAAGAACAAATCAACTAAATTCAACTGGAATTACCTATGACTATGACGAGTTAAATTCCTATCGTTTAAGAGACGACCATCTTCTACTAGTATGTGAACTTAACGACAAGTATGGAAGTTATGGAAAAATTGGACTAGCCTTAATTGAAACTGCTCATGACTTCTGGAATGTTAAGCTTTTGCTTATGTCATGTCGAGTTATATCTAGAGGAGTAGGGTCAATCCTTCTTAAACATATTATTGAAGAGGCTAAAAGAAATAAAAAAACATTACGTGCAGATTTTAAAATAACCAATCGAAATAAAATGATGTATATGACATACAAATTCTTGAACTTTCATGAGATTGAACGTTCAGGAGATTTCATTAAATTTGAGCATGAATACACATTTCAACCAACACCGGATTATATTAAAATTGTAAGTGAATAACTAGAATTCATAATGATGGAGGATACTATGTTTAGAACAATGATGAAATCCAAATTACATAAGGCAACTGTTACTGAAGCAAATCTAAATTATGTAGGAAGTATTACGATTGACTCTAACTTATTAAAGACGGTAGACATGTTACCAAATGAAAAAGTTCAAGTTGTAAATAATAATAATGGAGCTAGAATTGAAACTTATATAATTGAAGGAGAGCCTGGAAGTGGTGTGATCTGTGTAAATGGAGCAGCTGCACGCCTATTTCAGCCAGGGGATAAGGTAATTATTATTTCTTATGCTATGTTGGCAGAAGAGAAGGTAAGTGAGCATACTCCTGTAGTAGCAGTATTAGATGAAAATAATAAAGTAGCTCAAATTATAACAGAAAAACAAGCAGTTGTATTATAGGGTAAAATTAATATAGAATGTTTTTATTTTCTAAAAGGTAAACAGAGAGTTACTTGTAAGAACTTTAATATTAGGTGTCAGAATATTGAACAACTTAAGAAAAATATTTATGCTTGAAACAATTTTTCTTAAGTTGTTTTATTTCTATGAAATGTTATAAAGGGCATATATTTAACTCCCTGTGAACAAGGAATTTTATGGTGAGGGAATATTTATGAAAAAGACTAAGCTATTTTGTTTACCCTATGCTGGAGGCTCAGCAATGATGTATTATCGATGGAAAAATCAATTGGAGAAGCATATTGAAGTAATTCCTTTAGAACTTCCAGGGAGGGGAAAGAGAACAGGGGAGCCATTAATCTCTAACTTAGAAGAGATAGTAGATCTTTTGTTTCATGAAATTATATCCCAGCTGGATCGTTCGGAAGTGGCTTTCTTTGGTTACAGTATGGGGAGTATTTTAGCATTTGAACTAGCATATAGAGTGGAGACTGTTTGTAAAAAAGAGATTTCACATTTATTTTTAGCGGCTAGTAGACCTCCTCATTTAAAGAGAAATTCTCCACCAATTCACATGCTACCTCAAGAAGAATTCGAAGAAAATATATATAAATTAGGTGGTACGCCTAGAGAGTTATTTGAGAATGAAGAGGTAAGGAGATATTTTCTGCCACTGTTAAGGTCAGATTTTAAATTGGTGGAAACATATAACTTCTCTAAGAAGAGCGAGAAACTTTCAAGCGGCATGACCATTTTGATGGGAATGGATGATACTCACAACGACAAAGATTTAAATGAATGGAGTATACATACGAATAATAGTTGTAAGATATGTTATTTCAATGGGGGACACTTTTTTATTAACGAACAAACTGAAGAAATTATAAAAGTTATTAATAATACATTGCCCCAATTTAGCATCTATAGGTAAATTTCTTTATTAATTAATAGTCATACAAAATTATTAAGTAGAGATCATATTAATTCTTAAAAGATAAGATAATTACGAGAGAATGAATATGCAATCTCTTCTTGCTCTTCTGGGGGGGATAGCTTCCAGGAAATATCTTCGTAAGATAGGAAATAAAATATTATGATAATATATTGTGTACGTTATAAAGATTTAACACCACTTGAGTATCAAAGATGTCTTTCATTTGTTTCAAAAGAGAGACAAGAACAAGTAAAGCGCTTTCGTTTCCGAGAAGATGCGTTGCGCAGTTTACTGGGAGAGCTATTAACGCGCTATATTCTTACTAGAGAATACTCAATTCCCAATTGTTTAATAAACTTTGAAAGAAATACATTTGGCAAGCCATTCCTAAAAGAGTATAAAAACATATACTTTAATGTGTCACATTCCGGTCAGTGGATTGTATGCGCAGTAGATTCAAATGAAGTGGGAATTGATGTAGAAAAAGTTGATCAGTTTGATATAGATATTGCAAAAAGGTTCTTTTTAGAAGAAGAGTATTTATCGCTTAAAAACATTTTTAATGAGAATGATAAGAAATCTTATTTCTATAAGTTATGGACCCTTAAAGAAAGTTATGTAAAAGCAAAAGGAAAAGGACTACAAATTCCTTTGAATTCATTTAAAATTGAGAAGGTTAATAACGATTTAAAAAACTATGACTTTCAGGTAGGAAATCAGATGTTTTTAAGACTATACTCTTTAGAGAATTACTTCTTATCAATTTGTTCGACTCATACATCACTTCCAAAACAATTATTCTTTTTAGATATAATGAATCTTATTAATATGAGTGAATAATTTTTTAACACTCTATCCGAAAGAATTCATCTCCCACCTAGCGTTGTGGAGGAAGATAGCCTAATGCTAGGTGGGAGATGGATTTTCGGTTGGCGTAGCCAAAAGGTTTCTGATAAACTAGACACATGAAGTTTTTTGATAATTTAATATTAAGATATTAACAGTGTTGAGAAGGTGTGCTGTTGTCCAGGAAAAATATTGAGAACTTGTTGCAATAATGTTGAGCGTAATACAACACTACTATTAAAAGTGTTTGCGGCGGGTTTAGCCAACTTGGTTAAGGAAACTTCAATATTTATCATTGTCAGGAAGGTTATTCGCAAGTATAACGAAAGTACCTTAATATTACGGTTATTTATTTGATGTGTTTTTTATAGGGTACGCTTTTTTTTATTTTGTTTGTTTTGAAATTTAACTCACTAGGTATTATCTATTTATAATAAACAAAATGAAATGGGTACTTAAAAATGGAGCTTAATAAAATTGAATAGAGAGAACCATTTGAATTAATAAAGTTGTCATTATGTTAATGAATTGGTTACAAGCATACATGAAAGCCTTTGTAACAGCCTCATAATTGCAATGATAGCAGGTGAAAACTTACTTATTGTTTTCCTTTAAACATTTTCTCTACTCAGCTCTTTCATATTTAAATTCCGATAAAAAAGAGCGAAACCTTTAGAATGACATGATCCACTTATAGTAGACAGTAAAAAGAAAGCACATTAATCATGTTTACCATGAAGGGGATTTTTCTATGGGAAAAATTAGAATAACTTACGATATAGAATTTAAGAAAAAAGCAGTAGATTTGTACCTTAAAGAAGGAATGGGATACAAAACAGTCGCTAAAGAACTAGGAATTGATCACTCAGTAGTAAGACGTTGGGTGAAACACTTTGAAGCTGAAAGACGTATTGATACATACGGAAGAAATGAAGTAGCGCATGAAAAACCACCAGCATGGTATCTTCAATTACTTCTTTCGTTTAAAAATCCATTTATTTTCGTATTATTGACTTTAGGGATTTTATCCTTTTTTACTGATGATATGAAGGGGATAATTGATGTAACTGTAATGGTTACCTCGAGTGCTACGATTCGTTTTTTACAAGAATTCCGCTCTCAACAAGCAGCGGAAAAATTAAAGAAAATGGTGCGTGCGACAGCTACTGTTTTGAGAACGAAAGAATTCAAACATAATATGGATGAAAAATTCGATATCAATAACAATCAAACACTGGAACTTCCTATTGAAGATCTTGTACCTGGTGATGTTATCAAACTTTCTGCTGGTGATATTGTTCCAGCTAATGTTCGCATTCTTTCAGCTAAAGATTTATTTGTAAATCAAGCTGCTCTAACTGGGGAAGCTTTGTTTGCGTGAAAATCAGAATATTATAAAAATTAAAATGTTAATACAAAAAGAAATGGTGACCCACTTGAAATGGATAATTTATGTTTCATGGGAACAAATATCGTAAGTGGCACTGCAACTGCTATTGTTGTATCAACAGGTGCTTTGGTTCATTAACAAAGAGTGTAATTGGTAAACGTCTAGAAACAAGCTTTGATAAAGGTGTTAATAAAGTAAGTTGGCTTTTAATTAAATTTATGCTTATTATGACTCCTATTGTATTTTTCATTAATGGGATTTCAAAAGGTGATTGGAAAGAAGCGTTTTTCTTTGCGATTGCAATTGCTGTAGGACTGACACCAGAAATGCTTCCGATGATTGTAACGGCAAATTTAGCTAGAGGCGCTGTAAAGATGTCTACAAAGAAAGTAATTGTGAAACAGCTAAATTCGATCCAAAACCTTGGGGCAATGGATGTTCTTTGTACGGACAAAACAGGAACGTTGACTGAAGATAAAGTCGTATTAGTCCACCATCTGGATCCAACAGGACAACATTTATTATGATATGGAATGTGTTTGGTGCTAATACGATTGCAGAACAATCATTGTTCCATTCTGGTTGGTTTGTAGTAGGGTTAATTACGCAAACATTGATTGTTTATATGATTCGAACACAAAAGATTCCATTTATTTAAAGTACAGCTTCTATTCCAGTTCTATTACTAACAGCATTTATTATGGGTATTGGTATTTGCGTTCCATTTTCTCCGTTAGGAGCAACTGTTGGGCTACAGCCACTGCCAATTAGCTATTTCCCATGGATTAGTAGGAATTTTAACAGCCTATGCTGTATTGACTCAATTTCTTAAGCAGTTATATACTAAGAAATTTCATAGTTGGTTATAACATCTTCCTTTTTGGACATGCAAATCTGATGGATTTAACGTAAATTCATTAGAAAGAAGGTGAGAAATATAAATGCTTTTCATCTGAGCAGAAACGAAAAGTAGCTCATATTATAAAAGAATTTGAAGCAAATGAATATTGAATTCAAACACGAGAAGAAGCAAAAGAAGATATGAAGAAGCAACAAATGAAATATTTGAAGAAACGCCCTATGAATATGATAAGATATCTCCTATTCTGTTAGGAATAAAATCATCGTTATAATAAAAAAAAAATTATAATTATTCTTGCAAAATAATACTTGTTACAAAGTTGATATGAGATAAAAGAAGGAGGTTTACTTCTGTAGCCCTCCTTTCTCTATGCATGGATATTTGGAGGTGAAAATATGGCATGGAAAGACGTTGTAGTTCGTTTACTTGTTGCTATACTTGCTGGAGCTTGTATTGGAATGGAGCGTCAATGATGGCATCGTATGGCTGGATTACGTATGAATGCTTTCGTTTCATTAGGAGCTTGATTGTTGTACAAAATAAATAATTAAATTCTTGTTGTTTATTAGTAGTAACTATGCTGAAATTTTATACCGTTTAATTTTTCAACGGATTTGATTTTATTTACATACGTGTAATTTTTGTTTAAATCAAATACATCATAGATTGTACAGTTGTTAAGTTTAAAACAGATATTACTGAAATCTTTTTTGTTGATGCTGTTAAGCAAAAAAACTTACATTTGGTTTAAAGTCAAGAAATTTGTAGTTTATTCTCTATTTATTAACAAATGTTTTTTCATTCATTTCACCTCATCTCATTTTTTAATTAGTTCTCTTTGGTAATCTCTTTTTTTATGAAAAATGTTATTCAAATGCAATATGAAAACTCATAAAATAATCATTAAAATAAAAAGTAAAGTTTATAGATCAGTTGATACTAAAGAACAGCAAATGGTATTATTTTCTGAATAGAATCAAAAATATTGAAAATTATGTTAAAATAGCGTTAGTGTAGGGAAAGGGGGATTATTTTATGACAAAAGATCGTCTTGCTCAAGTAGATTTAACGAAAAGAATGGAATCAAAATCAAAGTGTAATAAGAAGCTTGAAAAGTATCAAAGGCGCTTATTAGCGTTGCAGCAAATTTTACAAAAAGAAAAAATAGCCGTTATTATAGCGATGGAAGGTTGGGATGCGGCTGGAAAAGGAGGGGCAATTAAACGAATTACTGAGCATCTGGATCCGCGTGGATTTCAAGTAAATCCAATTGGTGCGCCTGCTCCTCATGAAAAACGTTACCATT
>Ga0209025_1000700_pt1 | contig 57239 bp, 46 predicted proteins | sample AraplaMF_Col_mLB_FD_184256 | JGI IMG/M metagenome (GOLD analysis project Ga0209025, IMG submission 184256) | Arabidopsis root microbial communities from the University of North Carolina, USA - plate scrape MF_Col_mLB (SPAdes) (version 2) | ecosystem: Host-associated > Plants > Roots > Endosphere... | reverse complement strand
GTGTTGACCTTGTGCTTGTCGACCACCTCCCAGAAGCGCGAGATCGAAGGATAGGTCGGGATGCCCTCGAACATCAGCGTCGTCGCGCCGTTGGCGAGCGGTCCGTAGAGGATGTAGCTGTGGCCGGTGACCCAGCCGACATCGGCGGTGCACCAGTAGATCTCGCCGTCATGGTAGTCGAAGACGTATTGATGCGTCATCGAGGCATAGACGAGATAGCCCGCCGTCGTATGCAGCACGCCCTTGGGCTTGCCCGTCGAACCCGAGGTGTAGAGGATGAACAACGGATCTTCGGCGTTCATCTCCTCGGGCTCGCAATGGTCCGGCACGCGGGTGGCGAGATCGTCGTAGCGGTGATCCCGTCCCGCCTGCATCGGCACCGCAGCGCCCGTCCGCCGGGCGACGATCACGCTCCGCACCACGCCGTCCGGCAGGACCGCCAGGGCGGCATCGACATTGGCCTTGAGCGGCACCTTGCGTCCGCCGCGCAGCCCCTCGTCGACGGTGACGACCACCTGCGAGTCGGAATCGCTGATGCGGCTGGCGAGCGCTTCCGGCGAGAAGCCGCCGAACACCACCGAATGCACCGCCCCGATCCGGGCGCAGGCCAGCATCGCATAAGCGGCCTCGGGGATCATCGGCAGATAGATCGTGACCCGGTCGCCCTTCCCGACGCCCTGCGATTTCAGGACGTTGGCCCATTTCATCACCCGCGCGTGCAGCTCGCGATAGGTGATCTGCGCATCCTCGGCCGGGTCGTCCCCCTCCCAGATGATCGCGACCTGGTCGCCGCGCATCTCGAGGTGCCGGTCGATGCAGTTGTGCGCGACATTGGTGGTGCCGTCCTCGAACCATCTGATCGAGACCGCACCTGGCGCGAAGGAGGTGTTCTTGACCCTGGTGTAGGGCTTGAACCAGTCGATGCGCTGGCCGTGATGGAGCCAGAATGCCTCCGGCGCCGAGACCGAGGTCTCGTACATGATCTCGTAGGCGCCCGCATCGACATGGGCTCGCGCAGCCCAATCGGCAGGGACGGGATAGAGCCCCGTCGTCTCCTGGTCGGCATTCCCTCTCATAGTCCGTCTCCCGAAGCTCTGAGGCTGGGTTTGTTGATATCGGCTGCCGTGTCTAATCTGGCTCCGCCAGTTGTTTGCCGGCTAGAAAACTGGTCACGACCTTGATCTGGTGCGGCTCGAAGAGCGGCGGAACGTGGCCGCAGTCCTCGAAGCGATGAAGCGTGGCGCCGGCGTTGCGCTCGAGCATCTCGTCGCAGAGCTCATGCGTCAGCAGGTCGGATTTGGCGCCATGGAGAACGAGCGTCGGCGCGCTGATCCGCTCCCAGTATTTCCAAAGATTCAGGCTGACGAGCCAGGGATTGCGGAAGGCGCGCGCGATCTCGCGGTCGCACAGCATGGCGAAGACGGCCCGCGTCTCGTCCCAGCGGACGCTGTGTTCGGTGATGTGCCGCCACTGTTCGTCGCTGAGTTCGCCATAAGGGGCGAGGATCTCGCGGAAATACCGCTCCGCCCGCGCAAACGTCACGAAGGAGCGCGGCATGTCGCCGAGATAGGAGCCGATGCGCATCAGCCCGACCGAGGAGACGTAAGGGCCGATATCGTTGACGACCAGCCGGCGGATGCGCGAGCCCGGCAACCCGGCGAGGACGATGCCGATCAGGCCGCCGAGCGAGGTGCCGACCCAGTCGATCTCGGAAACGCCGAGCCGCGCGACCAGCGCGTTCATGTCGGCGCAATACTGCGGCAGCGCATAATCGCCGGGGTCGGAGAGATATTGGCTGCGGCCGCGGCCGGGCAGATCCGGACAGACGACCCGGCGCCCACGCCTGGCGAGATCGGCTGCCAGATGGTCGAAGTCGCGGCCCTGGCGCGTCAGGCCATGAACGCACAGGACCGGGACGTCATCCTTCTCCGGCCCCCATTCGACATAGGCGATCTCATGGAAGCTGGTCGTCGACAGACCGAGCACCGAGCCGCTGCGGGCCGGCTCGGGCGCCTTGCGCGCGGAGGCTCCCCTCCGCGCCGATCCTGGCCTGTTCAAGGTCGCCTCGGTCATTTAACCGTCTTTGCGCTCGACATGCTTGCGGAACTGCTCGACACCCTCGGTGACGCGCTGCCGGGCGACGGCGAAGGCCTCCTCGCTCGCCTTGGTGGTGATGTCGTAGAGCTCGCGCGAGCCGGCGAGCGCCGCATCGAAGGCCTTCTTGGCCATTTCTGCCCGCTCCTCCGGCTTCAGCTTCGCGTCGCTGAACAGCGAGAGGAGCTGCGTCGAGGCGGCGTGGAAGAGCTCGAGCTGCCGCTTGGCGACGCTGTGCGTGCCGTCGGCGGCGATCCTCATCGTCTCGACGGCCGCGCCGAGATTGTTGCGCTGCTGCTCGACCAGGGCCTGGGCGTCGACGCCCGGAAGCTTGAACTTCTCGACCATCTCCTTGATCTGGTCGGTCACGGTGTTGACGTTCAGTTCGGGGGCTTTGGCCATATCGCGTTCTCCCGGTTGGTGATGGCTGGATGGGTGGACGTCTTGCCGGTCAGGGGACCGACAGGGGCCGGCTGGGAACCGCTGCGGCCTCGTCGAAGCGGCCGAGCACATGGTCGGTCGCCTCGCGCCGGCTTTCGAAGACGTGCGGCGCGACCTCCCGGTCCGCCAGGGCGGTGCCGAGCTTGAGGCGCAGGAAGGCGCTGGTCGTGTAGCGCGAGACATGGTCGTAGCAGGCGTGCTCGACCTCGCTCGCCATGGCGAACCAGGCATCGCTCATATAGGGGGCGATATCGATCGCATCGTAGTTGATCACGGCCGAGAAGCGCCGGCCGATACGGCGGGCGAGCGTATGCAGCGCCTCCTTGACCGCCTCGACATCGGCGCTGGTGTGGACCCGGTAGCCGCCGAGGTTGAGGTAAAGCGTGTTGCGCTCCTCGCTGAACTCCATGCGTTGCGACAGCGGCCGGTTGAGGAAGAGCTCGTCCAGCTTCATCGGCTGCGGATCGAAGATCGCGGCAGCCATCGGGCGCGGCGAACGCACGATCGGCCGGAAGCCCATCTTCGAGAGGATGTCGCGCTCGATCTCGACGCCCGGCGCCACCTCGGTCAGCTCGAGCCCTTCCGGCGTCAGCGCGAAGACGCAGCGCTCGGTGACGAAGAGCACGCCCTGATGCGTCGCGCGCGCCAGTTCGCCGGAGAAGGTGATCTGTTCGACCTTGTCGATGAACTTCGACTGCCTGCCGTCCTGCAGGATGTGGAGCGCGCCGTCCCGGACTTCGGTCTTCAGGCCGCCGGCGGCGAAGGTGCCGCAGAACACCAACCGCCTGGCGTTCTGCGAGATGTTGATGAAGCCGCCGGCGCCGGCGAGCCGGCCGCCGAACTGGCTGACATTGACGTTGCCCTGCGCGTCGGCCTGCGCCAGGCCGAGACAGGCGAGATCGAGCCCGCCGCCATCGTAGAAATCGAACATCTGGTGCTGGTCGATGATCGCCTCGGCGTTCACCGCCGCACCGAAGTCGAGCCCGCTCTGCGGGATGCCGCCGATGATCCCGGGTTCTGCCGTCAGCGTCACCAGGCTGATGATGCCCTCCTCGGCCGCGACGGCGGCGACGCCCTCCGGCATGCCGATGCCGAGATTGACGACGCCGCCCATCGGCAGCTCGTAGGCGCAGCGGCGCGCGATGATCTTGCGCTCGTCGAGCGGCATCGGCCGGCTGCGCTCCAGCGGCGCGCGGAACTCGCCGGAGAAGGCGCCGTTGTAATGCGTCGCATAGGTCTGGGCGTGGTGCTCGGGCTCGGCCACCACGACGCAGTCGACCAGGGCGCCCGGTATCCTGACGGCGCGCGGATTGAGCGAGTTCGCCGCGGCGATGCGCTCGACCTGGACGATGACGAAGCCCTTGCAGTTCTTGGCGGCCATCGCCAGCGACAGGTTGTCGAGGGTCAGCGCCTCCTTCTCCATGGTGACGTTGCCATGGGGGTCGGCGGTGGTGCCGCGCAGGATCGCGACATGGATCGGGAAGGCCTTGTAGAACAGCCAGGGCTCGCCCCCGATCTCCATCAGCTCGACCAGGTCCTCGGTCGTGTTGGCGTTGAGCTTGCCGCCGCCATTGCGCGGGTCGACGAAGGTCTGCAGCCCGACCTTGGAGAGGAGCCCGGCCTTGCGCCCGGCGATCTCGCGAAACAGATGCGAAACGCAGCCCAATGGCAGGTTGTAGGCCTCGTATTCGCCGCTGACCGCCCGGCGCGCCAGCTTCGGCACCAGGCCGAAATGCCCGCCGACCAGCCGCTTGACCAGGCCGTCATGGGCGAGCCGGTTGAGCCCCTTCTCGGCTCCGTCGCCTGGCGCCGCCGCGAAGACGAGGCTGAGGTCGCGCGGCTCGCCGGTGTCGAGGAAACGCTTCTCCAGCGCCTTGATCACCTCGTCCGGCGTGCCGACGCCGACGAAGCCGGAGGACGCGACCGTATCGCCGGAGCGGATGATGGCGACGGCCTCGGCGGCCGAGACGATCTTGTTGCGCATCGCCCCGCCCTCAGCCGTCTCGGGCCTGCAGCCAGTCGGCGATGCTCTTGGTCAGCGCACCCTGCGACTTGCTGGAGACGAAGAGGCCGACATGGCCGCCGGGCAGCGGGATCTCGGTATAGTCGGAGCTGCCGACCTTCTCCGCCAGCGCCTTCGAGCAGGTCGGTGGAATGATGTGGTCGTCGAGTGCGAAGATGTTGAGCACCGGCACGTCGATCTCGCCGAGATCGACCTCGCGACCCGAGAGCACGAACGTGCCTTCGAAGAGACGGTTCTCCTGGTAGAGCTCGCGCAGCCATTGCCGCCCCGCTGCGCCAGGATGGTCCGGCCTGTCGGCCAGCCATTTCTCCATGCGCAGGAAGTTCAGCATCTTGTCCTTGTCGTCGATGATGTCGACGAGATCGACATTGTACTTGGTCAGCGAGCGCATCGGCGTCATCAGCGAGAAGATCGAGCTCATGAACTCGCCGGGGATGACGCCGAGCGCATCGACCATCTTGTCGATGTCTTCGGGCGCGAGGCTGCGCGTCCAGATGTTGAGGAAGCCGTGATGGGCGGCCGGATCGTCGACATCGGCGTGGAAGTCGACCGGCGTGATCGTCAGCACGAGGTTGCGGACGCGCTCCTTGTGCAGGGCGGCGTAGCAGGTGGTGAAGACGCCGCCCTCGCAGATGCCGAGCAGCGTGATCTTGTCATGCCCGGTCTCGCGGCAGATGCGCTCGACCGCCTCGTCGATGTAGTCGTCGACATAGTCGTCGATGGTCAGCCAGCGCTCGTTGCGGCCGGGCTGGCCCCAGTCGATCAGCCAGAGGTCGAGCCCCTTGGCGAGCAGGCTGCGCACCAGCGAGCGGTCCGGCTGGAGATCGGCCATGGTGTAGCGGCCGATCAGCCCGTAGACGATCAGCACCGGCGTATCGATCTTTTGTTCGACCTGCGGCTCGTAGCGGAACAGCTCGACCTTGTCGCGCCGCTGGATCAGGCGCTTGGGCGTCGAACCGACATCGACATCGGCGTCGCGGATGCCGGCGAGCACGTCGGCGCCCTTCTGGAACCGGCCGAGATTCTGGGCGAAATCCTTGAAGAAGCTGTCCGCAGCGGAGGTCTTGTCGGTCATGCCTTCGCCCTCCCCCTGCCCTGCCCCGTCCGCCTGGCCGCAGCCGGAGCGGGCTTGCGGCCTTCGGAAGCCTCGCCTGCCCCGGCGCGCTCCGCCCGGCGCTGCGAGCGCAGATGCGCGCGCAGCTCGCGACGCATCTCGGTGAGCTGCCGGGTCACCTCGTCGAAATCCTGCTGCGTCGGCAGGCCGAAGAGCTTGGCGAGGGAATCGCCGATCTTCTGCTGCTGGGTGCGCACCGCGAGCGCCGCGCGCAGCAATTCGCGCTGGGCGCCGAGGAACTCTTCCGAGCGCTGGTTCTTGATCAGCTCCTCATTGGCGATGCCGCTCCAGACGCCGAAAGCCTTGCGCCAGTCGGTCTCCGGCTCGCCGCCCTGCCCCTGCTTCTCCTGCAGTGCCGCGCTATAGCGCTCGAAGGCTCGGTTCCACGGCACGGAGACTACGGCGCGATAGGCGGCGAGGCGCTGCTGGATGTCCATCCAGGCCGCCATCAGCGTGTAGATCTCGCGGTCGAGATTCCAGATGTCGGCCAGCTTGGGGCCTTCCGCCATCCGCTTGATGGCCTCGGTGATCTCGCCGCCCTGCGCTGCGCCGAACAGGCTGCTGTCCGTCGCCCGCTGCGTCAGAAACGGCATCATCGAGTCCGTCCAGAGCTTGCCGGCCGCACCCGCCTTCTCGGCCGAGTCCCGCCAGGCCTCGCTCATGCGCAGGAACATCTTGGAGAGTTCCGGCTGGTCGTCCTGCTCGCCCGCCATCGCGCGCCCTCCCCGCCGGTCAGGCCGCCGCGCCGCGCCCGAGGAGCGCGCTGCGGTAGATCTCGAAGGTCTGCTGGTAGTCGAGCTCGCGCGGGTTGTTCACCAGCAGCCGGGTCTGCTTCATCGCGTCCTCGGCGAGCTTGGGCAGGTCCTTCTCGGCGATGCCGACCGCCGCGAGCGTGTCCGGCACCTGGCAGTCCCGGCAGAGCGCGACGATCTCCTCGATGAAGACCCCAGCCGCCTCGCTGGCGGAGCCTGCCTGATGACCCGGCTTCACGACATCGGCGAGCTCGCCATAGAGCGCCTCCGCCGCCGGGCGGTTGAAGGCGAGCACATGCGGCATGACCAGCGCGTTCGACAGCCCGTGCGGCACATGGAAGAGCGCGCCGATCGGATAGGCCAGCGCATGGACGGCGGCGACCGGCGCATTGGCGAAGGCCATGCCGGCCAGCATCGAGCCGAGCAGCATCTGCGAGCGCGCTTCCAGATCCCTGCCGTCGGTGCAGACGGTCCGGATGTTACGCGAGAGCAGCTCGAGCGCCTTCAGCGCGAGCTGGTCCGACATCGGGTTCTTCCTGATCCGGCTGGTATAGGCCTCGATCGCATGGACCATCGCGTCGATGCCGGTGGCGGCGGTGACATGGGCCGGCAGGCCGAGCGTCAGCTCCGGATCGAGGATCGCCCAGTCCGGGATCAGGCGCGGCGAGACCACGCCCTTCTTCTCCGTCGTCGGCGTCGTCACGATCGAGATCGGCGTGACCTCCGAGCCGGTGCCCGCCGTCGTCGGGACCAGCAGCAGCGGCAGCCGCTCGCCCTTGGCGAGGCCGACGCCGTAGATGTCATCGAGCTTGTCCGGGGTCCTGGCGAGATAGGCGACGAGCTTGGCGGTATCGAGCGCGCTGCCGCCGCCGATCGAGAGGACGACGTCCGCCTTCTGCTTGCGGCAGAGCTCGGCCGCGGTCTCGATGACATGGGAAGGCGGGTCGGCGACCACGTCCTCGAACACGGTCAGCGCGATCCCGGCCGCAGCCAGTGCCGCCTCGGCGTCGCGGGTCAGCCCGGCGGCCCTCACTCCCTTGTCGGTGACGAGCATCACATGGCGGGCGCGATAGTCCTGCACGCGCTCCGCGATCTTACGGGAAGCGCCGGCCTCGAAGAGGATGTTGGCGGGTGCCTGGAAGGTAAAGGGGTTCATGCCGCGTACAGTGTCCCGAATGTCGTCATGGTGGGCCGGACGGCGAAGCCCGCCGTCCGGACTATCGGGGCGGCCGAGCCGCCCGAAGCGCAGGCTCAGACCGACGCGGCCTGCTTGCGCCCGCGCAGTTCGTCGACGAGCACGCGGATGTTCTCCGAGTAGTCGATCGGCACCGCCACGACATGGACGCCCCCGCTCTGGAAGGCGGCTTCGAGCGTCGGCGCGAGCTCTTCCAGCGACTGGACGCGCGCGCCCTTGGCGCCATAGGCCTGCGCATAGGTGACGAAGTCCGGATTGCCGAAGGTCAGGCCGAAATCCGGGAAATTATCGACCGCCTGCTTCCAGCGGATCATGCCGTAGGCGCTGTCGTCGAGGATCAGCACGACGAGGTTGAGCTTCAGGCGAACCGCCGTCTCCAGCTCCTGGCTGTTCATCATGAAGCCGCCATCGCCGCAGACCGCCATGACGCGGCGGTCCGGATGGAGCATCGCCGCCATCATCGCCGACGGCAGACCCGCGCCCATCGTGGCCAGCGCGTTGTCGAGCAGCACGGTGTTGGCGACATAGGTCCGGTAATTGCGGGCGAACCAGATCTTGTACATGCCGTTGTCGAGCGCCAGGATGCCGTTCTCGGGCATGACCTTGCGGATGTCGTGGATCAGGCGCTGCGGCGTCACAGGCCAGCGTTCCTCGTCGGCACGGGCGGCGATCTTGCCCAGGATCTCCTCGCGCAGCGGCAGCAGCGCGGCGGCGTTGGGCAGCTTGCCCTCGACCCTGTCGGCCAGCAGCTCCAGGCTCGGCCCGACATCGCCGACCACTTCGGCATGCGGGAAGAAGACCTGCTCCACCGTCGCCGAGGTGTAGCCGACATGGATCACCTGCGGCCCGTCGGGCCCCATGATGAAGGGCGGCTTCTCGACCGTGTCGTGGCCGATCGAGATGATCAGGTCGGCCTTGTCCACGGCATCGTGGACATAATCGCGCTCGGAGAGCGCGGCGGTGCCCATATAGAGATTGGAGCCGCCGGGCACCGTGCCCTTGCCCATCTGCGTGTTGAAGAACGGGATGCCGGTGCGCCGCACGAAACTGGAGATGCCGTAAGTGCCGCGCGGCCGGCTCGACGCGGCACCGAACATGATCAGCGGGCGCTTCGCCTTGATGATCATCTCGGCGGCGCGGTCGAGCGCCGTGCGGTGAGCAACCGGAATCTCGATCGGATGGACCGGCACCACCGGCACCTCCGGAACCTCCTCACCGGCGATGTCCTCCGGCAATTCGAGATGGACCGGGCCGGGGCGCTCCTCCATCGCGGTGCGGAAGGCGTCGCGCACCAGTGTCGGGATGCTGGCGGCGCTGACGATCTGCCGCGTCATCTTGGTCAGCGGCTTCATCGAGGCGATGACGTCGACGATCTGGAAACGAGCCTGGCGGCTGCTCATGATCGCCTTCTGGCCGGTGATGATCACCATCGGCATGGCGCCGAGATGGGCGTAGGCCGCGCCGGTCGAGAAGTTCAGCGCGCCCGGTCCCAGCGTCGCGATGCAGACGCCGGGCCTGCCGGTGAGCCGGCCATGCGTCGCCGCCATGAAGGCGGCGGCCTGCTCATGCCGCGTCAGGATCAGCTGGATCTTCGAGTTCCGCAGCGACTCGACGACGTCGAGGTTCTCCTCGCCGGGAATGCCGAAGATGCGGTCGACGCCCTCGTTCTCCAGCGCCGCGACGAGGAGGTCGGAGCCCTTGACCATGCGTTGCCCGGTCTTCTTGTCCTGCCCGGAGGAGGCGTGGTTCGCTTGTGCTTGGGTCATGCCAGTCGCTTCATGATTGCTGCTGCAAAATCCTTGGTCGTCGCCGAGCCGCCGAGATCGCCGGTCTTGACCTTGTCGGTGTTGAGCACGGCATCGACCGCCCCGCGGATGGCGTTCGCCTTTCCGCCCTCGCCGACATGGTCGAGCATCAGGCAGGCGGCCAGGAGCAAAGCGAGCGGGTTGGCGATGCCCTTGCCGGCAATGTCCGGGGCCGAGCCGTGCACCGCCTCGAAGATCGCGACGTCCGGGCCGATATTGGCACCCGGCGCCATGCCGAGCCCGCCGACGAGCCCGGCGATCTGGTCGGAGAGGATGTCGCCGAACAGGTTGGTGGTGACGATGACGTCGAACTGCTCCGGCTTCATCACCAGTTGCATGGCGCAGGCATCGACGATGCGCTCGTCCATCGCGACGCGGCCTTCGTACTCCTTGGCGATCTCCTTGCCGGCGGTCAGGAAGATGCCGGTCAGCGCCTTCAGAACATTCGCCTTGTGGACGACCGTCACCTTCTTGCGGCCGTTCGCCAGGGCGTACTCGAAGGCGTATCTGACGATCCGGCGGCATTCGGCCTTGGTGTTGATGCCCTGCGAGATCGCGACCGCCTGCGGGTCGTCCCCGACCGCGATGAAGTGCTCGAAGGCGACATAGAGCCCCTCGAGGTTCTCGCGGATCAGGACGATGTCGATGTCTTCGTAGCGCCCGCCCGGAGTCAGCGTCTTGGCCGGCCGGACATTGGCGTAGAGACCGAAGGTCTCGCGCAGGCGGACATTGACCGAGCGGAAGCCGCCGCCGACCGGAGTGGTCAGCGGGCCCTTCAGCGCCAGCTTGGTGCGGCGGATGCTGTCGAGCGTCGCCTGCGGCATCGGTTCGCCGCCATGGTCGATGCCGGCCAGGCCGCCGAACTGGCGATCCCAGACGAAGGGGGCTCTGGCCGTTTCCAGGATCTGCACGACGGCCTCGGTGATCTCGGGGCCGATGCCGTCGCCCGCAATGAGCGTGGCCGGGATTGCTGTCGTCACGCGTCCCTCCCAGTCGAAATTGGTTTTTTCAGTGTTGCGGCATGATCAGGCTGCGATGTCGCGCAGGACGTATTGGAGGATGCCGCCGTTGCGGAAGTAATCGAGCTCGTCGAGCGTATCGATGCGGCAGAGGATCGGGACCTGCTTCACCGAGCCGTCCGCGAAGGTGATCTTCGCCGTCATGGTCTGGCGCGGCTTGATCTCGGCCAGCCCGTCGATCTCGACGATCTCGTCACCTTTCAGACCAAGGCTCGCCCAGGAGGTTCCCGGCTCGAAGGTGAAGGGAACGACGCCCATGCCGACGAGGTTGGAGCGGTGGATGCGCTCGAAGCTCTGGGCGATCACGGCCTTGACGCCGAGCAGGTTGGTGCCCTTGGCGGCCCAGTCGCGCGAGGAACCGTTGCCGTATTCGACGCCGGCGAAGATCACCAGCGGCACCTTCTCCTGCTGGTAGAGCATCGAGGCGTCGTAGATCGGCAGCTCTTCCTTGCTGGGATAGTGGACGGTGTAACCGCCTTCGCGGCCATTGGGCCCGAGCATGTGGTTGCGGATGCGGATGTTGGCGAAGGTGCCGCGCATCATCACCTCGTGATTGCCGCGGCGGGTGCCGTACTGGTTGAAGTCGGCGACGGCGACGCCGTGCTCGGTCAGGTACTGGCCGGCCGGCGAGGTCGTCTTGATCGAGCCGGCCGGCGAGATGTGATCGGTGGTGATCTTGTCGCCGAACAGGCCGAGGATGCGGGCGCCCTTGATGTCGCTCGCCTGCCCGAAAGTTCGCTGCATGCCCTGGAAATAGGGCGGGTTCTGCACATAGGTCGACGTGTCGTCCCAGGCATAGGTCTGGCCCGTGGGAGCCTTGACCGCCTGCCAGTTGGCGTCGCCCTTGAAGACATCGGCATATTTGCGCGCGAAGACCTCGCGGGTGACGTTCTTCTCGATGAACTCCTGGATCTCGGCCGAGCTCGGCCAGATCTCCCTGAGATAGACCGGCTTGCCCTCCTGGTCCTCGCCGAGCGGCTCCTTGGTCAGGTCCTTGCTGACCGTGCCGGCGAGCGCATGCGCCACCACCAGCGGCGGCGAGGCGAGGTAGTTCGCCTGCACGTCCGGCGAGACGCGGCCCTCGAAATTGCGGTTGCCCGAGAGCACGGCGGCAGCGATCAGGCCCTTGTCGTTGATCGTCTTCGAGATCGGCGCCGGCAGCGGGCCGGAATTGCCGATGCAGGTCGTGCAGCCGAAGCCGACCAGGTTGAAGCCGAGCTGGTCGAGCTCCTTCTGCAGGCCCGACCTGGCGAGGTACTCGGCGACGACCTGCGATCCCGGGGCCAGCGAGGTCTTGACCCAAGGCTTCTGCTTCAACCCGCGGCGATTGGCGTTGCGCGCCAGCAGGCCGGCTCCGATCAGCACCGAGGGATTGGAGGTGTTGGTGCAGGAGGTGATGGCGGCGATGACGACGTCGCCATGGCCGAGATCGAAGCTCTCGCCCTCGACCGCATAGCGTTTATGGATCTCGGCCGCCTTTTTGTAGTCGCTTTCCATCGCTGCGGCGAAGCCGGCGGGAATGTCCTGCAGGGCGACACGACCCTCGGGGCGCTTGGGGCCGGCCATGGACGGGACGACCTCGCCGAGATCGAGTTCGAGCGTGTCGGTGAAGACCGGGTCGGGCGAGCCGTCATGGCGCCACATCCCCTGCGCCTTGCTGTAGGCCTCGACCAGCGCGATGCGCGCCTCGGCGCGGCCGGACATGTTGAGATAGCGCAGAGTTTCGCCGTCGACCGGAAAGAAGCCGCAGGTCGCGCCGTATTCCGGGCCCATATTGCCGATGGTGGCGCGGTCGGCGAGGGTCATGTTCGACAGGCCGGGGCCGAAGAACTCGACGAATTTGCCGACCACGCCCTTCTTGCGCAGCATCTGCGTGACCGTCAGCACGAGGTCGGTGGCGGTGATGCCTTCCTTGAGCTTGCCGGTGAGCTTGAAGCCGATCACCTCCGGCAGCAGCATCGAGACCGGCTGGCCGAGCATGGCGGCCTCGGCTTCGATGCCGCCGACACCCCAGCCGAGCACGCCCAAGCCGTTGATCATCGTCGTATGCGAGTCGGTGCCGACGCAGGTGTCGGGATAGGCGATCGTTTCGCCGCCCTCTTCATTGGTCCAGACGACCTGGCCGAGATATTCGAGATTGACCTGGTGGCAGATGCCGGTGCCGGGCGGCACCACGCGGAAATTGCGGAAGGCCTGCTGGCCCCATTTCAGGAACTTGTAGCGCTCCTCGTTGCGCGCATATTCGAGATCGACATTGTGCCGGAGCGCCTTGGGCGAGCCGAACTCGTCGACGATGACCGAGTGGTCGATGACGAGATCGACCGGCACCAGCGGGTTGATCTTCTGCGGGTCGCCGCCGAGCGCGACGACGCCGTCACGCATCGCGGCAAGATCGACCACAGCCGGCACGCCGGTGAAGTCCTGCATCAGCACGCGGGCCGGGCGATAGGCGATCTCGACGCCGGCCGTGCCCCGGTTCGTGAGCCACTCGGCGACGGCTTCGATCGACTCGCGGGTGACCGAACGCCCGTCCTCGTTGCGCAGCAGGTTCTCGAGCAGGACCTTCATGGAATAGGGCAGGCTCGAAACACCGGAAAGACCGTTCTTCTCCGCTTCCGGCAGGGAAAAGTAGGTATAGGCCGCACCGTCCACGGTCAGGGTGCGCTTGCAGCGAAAGCTGTCGAGGGCTGCCGACATGTTCCAGGTCCCCAATCTCTACGACTCGCATCGAACCGCGTGACGGCGGGCTCCGCCGGCACCTGTCTGGACTTGGGATCCCCGCTGACCTGATCGGCTCCTGCTCCGCGCAAGCGAAGACAGCCACGCCGATATCGAAACGCCACGCTCGAGCGCAGCAGATCGGTTCGATCTGCCGCAGCAAAGCTATTACGCAATACAATTGCGTATTACTGAGTAATAGCTTCTATGATGGCGCGAAGAAACGATGCCGCACAAGTCGTGCAGCCAGATCTGCATCCTCCCAATTATTTGTTACGACCTTGGCGCGGGCCGGCTTCGGTCGTATGTTGGAACGATAATGAGATGCGAAGCTGTCAAGACCCTGTCACCGCGCCAGTCGCGGTACCATTCGGCAAAATCCGGACGGAAGGGAACTTCAGACAAGCCGGCCATGGGGAGGATCGTAGGGCGGGATGCGGATTCTGTTTGTCGAAGACAGCGTCGATCAGGCGACCGCCGTGGTCGCGCGCCTGCGCCGCTCGGGATACGCGGTCGACTGGGCCAAGGATGGGGAGCACGCCGACCAGTTCTTCCAGCAGGCCTCCTATGATCTCGTCCTCCTCGACCTGATGCTGCCCAAGGTCGACGGCGAGGTCTTTCTGGGGCGGCTGCGAGCGCGGAACTCGACCGTACCGGTCCTCGTCATGACCGCCCGCGGCGGTCTCGACGAGAAGGTCCGGGTGCTCGACATCGGCGCCGACGACTATGTCGTCAAACCCTTCGACCTCAGCGAGATCGAGGCCCGCATCCGCGCTTTGCTGCGGCGGCCTCAGGGGCGCTCCAGCAGCGCCATGACGATCGGCAACCTCGTCTTCGACCTGTCCCGGCGGCGGGTCGAGATCGGCGGACGCCACATCCCGGTCGGCCAGCGGGAATTCCGCCTACTCGAACTGTTCCTGAGCAATCTGGACCGCGTGCTCGCCAAGGACACCATCCTCGACCGGCTCTTCTCCTTCGACGAGCCGGCGGCCCCCAATGCGATCGAGCTCTATGTCTCGCGGCTGAGGAAGAAGCTGGCTGGCACCTCCGTCGAAATCAGGACCATATGGGGAGAGGGCTACATCGCGGAAATCCATGACCGGAAGTGAGAGCTACTCCATCCGTGCGCGGCTGTTCGGCCGGCTGATGCCGGCCTTTCTCGTGCTCGGACTGGGACTGTTCTACTATCTGCAGCTCCACGCGCAGCGCGCCTCGGAGCGATCCTTCGATCACCTGCTCGCCGCCTCGGCGCTGTCGATCGCCGATGCCATCCAGTACGACGAGGGGATCCCGACGGTCGACCTGACCTATTCTTCGCTCGCGATCCTCGCCAGCCGGACCTCGAACCGGATCTTCTATCGCGTCACCGCGCCGGACGGCTCCCTGATCACCGGTTACCAGGAGCTTTCGGCGCAGACACCGCCGGCCACCTCCGCGGTGCCGCAATTCGCGGACGGCGAGTTCCTCGGGGTTCCCGTGCGGATCTGCACACTCGGGCGCTTCATTTCGGGCGGGCAGCAATCGGGCTGGGTCACGATCGTCGTCGCCGAGACGAATGAGGAGCAGGAGCAGTTCGGCGCCGAGTTGCTGCGCCTCTCCTTCGGCCCGGCCGTCGGCATCATGCTGCTCGCCATGGCGTTGATCTGGCTCGCCGTCCGCAGCGCGCTGCAGCCGCTCGATGCCATCGAGCGTGCGATCATGAGCAATGACGCCGCCAATCTCAAGGCGCTCGACGTGCCGGTGCCGCATGAGATTCACCACCTCGTCGCGGCGCTCAACAACCTGATCGGCCGGCTGATGGCATTGCTGGGGCGCATGCAGAACTTCATCGCCGAATCGGCTCACCAGATCCGCACACCGCTCTCCAACCTGCGGGTGCAGGTCGAGATGGCCGTGGACGAGACCGATGGTGGCACCATCCGCGACCAGCTGCGCACGATCCATCGCAATGCGATCGTGGTCAGCCGGCTCGCCGATCAGCTGCTCGCGGACACGATGGTGGCCCACCGGGTCGAGGTCACCTCGCTGAAACCCACCGATCTGCTCGAGCTGGTCGAGCTCGCGATCGACGAGTTCAGCGACCGGACCGGCATGACGATCAAGCTGCGCATCGAGACGCTGGACGCGCCGCCCTACATTCTCAGCGACGGGCTGATGCTGACGGAGGCGTTCCGGAACCTGCTCGACAATGCCCTGAAATATGCCGGCCGGGCCGAGCCGATCACCGTGCGGCTGCTGTCCGAGGCCGGCTGGGTCGTGCTCTTCGTCGAAGATCGCGGCCCCGGCATCGCTGCGGAGGAGCGGGCTGGCATCACCGAACGCTTCGTGCGCGGCTCCCGCTCCGGCGACACCCCGGGCAGCGGGCTCGGCTTGTCGATCGTCGCCAATGTCATCCGGCATCATCATGCGACGCTGACCTTCGCGGATCGCGAAGGCGGTGGCCTTACGGTGGCGATGACGTTTCCGCTGAGCCATTCTCCCGAGGAGCAAGCATGATGAACTGGCTCGGTCTTCTATCTGCAGGCTTGGCCCTCCTGGTCGCGGACGCCGGCATGGCGGCGGAGCGGGTCGCCCGCTTCGGCCCGGAAAAGGCCGCCGCCGAGCTGGTGATCTGGGGGTCGACCGATCTCGACGAATTGCGCCCGGCAATCGAAGGCTTCCTCGCCCAGAGGCCGAATGTCTCGATCGTCTATCACGACCTGCAATCGACCGTGCTCTATCAGCAGATTCGGAGCGGCCAGCCGGAAGCACCCGACCTGGCGATCAGCTCGGCCGCCGATCTGCAGATCAAGCTGGCGAATGACGGCTTCGCGCGCGACCACAAGCTCGCGCAGGACGTTGTCCTGCCGCCTTGGGCCTCCTGGCGCAACCAGGTCTTCGGCATTTCGGTCGAGCCGGCCGTCATCGTCCTCCATCAGAGCCTGACCCGGTTCGGCCCGCTGCCGCGCTCGCGAACCGAACTCATCCACCTGCTCGCGAAGCACTCCGCCGAGCTCGACGCGCGTGTCGCGACTTATGATCTCGACCAGAGCGGGCTCGGCTACCTCTTCGCCAGCCACGACTCACTCTATTCGACGACTTACACGACCCTGATGCAGCTCCTCGGGCGGGCACATGTCCGGCTCTCCTGCTGCAGCGGCGACATCCTGGACGATATCGAGAAAGAGGCAGTTCTCGTCGGTTACAACCTGCTCGGCTCCTATGCCCTCGCCCGCAAGCAGCGCGGCGCACCGATCGAGATCATCCTGCCGACCGACTACACGCTGGTGCTGGCGCGCGTCGCCATCATTCCACGCACAGCCAAGCGTCCGGACCTGAGCGGCGCCTTCCTCGATTACCTGCTGTCGCCCGAGCTGCAGAAGCGCTTCGCCAATCTCGACCGTTACGGCGCAGCGTCGCTGACGGCGGCGCACCCGATCGTCTTGAACCCATCACTGCTGCTCTATCTCGATCCGGTGAAACGAGCGAAGTTCGTCAAGACCTGGCGGGGTCTCGTCGGCGCGGATGCCCGATGAGCAGGCTTCTCCGAGGCCAGGCCCGGCGCCGCAGGTCGACCAGGAAACCCTTTCAGCGGACCGCCATCGCATAGTCCACGTCTGCTTTCGGGCGGGAAGCCAGAGTCCGCAACTGGCGCTCGGCGGCCGTGCCCCCTTGCAGCGCGAGTTTTGGAGCCGACCGTCAGGCGCCCATTGAAAGGATGGGCTCGTTATTGGCTCGGATTTCGCGGTTGGTGGCAGACTCAGGCTTCCGGAGATCCAGCCCAGCGCCCTTGAGACCTCTGGCAAATCACGTGCTCTGCCGGGGGGTTCGCTATCGGTCCGCGTCGCGCCCCTCTCCTGACCGAAACGGAGGCAGAACAGGCCTCTCTATGACCTGACGGAGCGCAAAGCTCGATTGGATCCGTGCCACGTGCGGCAACCGGGACAACTGCGTCTTGTGGACATGCTCGAAGTCCTCGACATCCCGGGCGACGACAGTGAGCAGATAATCGTCCTCCCCCGACATCAAGAAGCACCTCAAAACCGAGGGGCATTTGGCGACGGCCTTTTCGAAGGCGGAAAGGGCGTCTTCGCTCTGGCTGTTCAGAGCCAATCTGACGATCACGGTCACCCCAAGACCGAGCACCTTCTGGCTCAACCGTGCGTGATAGCCGACGATCACGCCCTCCTCCTCCAAGGCGCGTTGCCGTCGGGCCACGGCTGTGGCGGACAGGCCGATGCGCTCGGCGAGCTTGATATGGCTGGCGCGGCCATCTTCCACGAGCTCGGACAGAAGGACGCGCGAGAGATGATCCAGTGCCATGGTGTGTTCCTGCGACGATGGCCAAGCTTGCGCACGATATCAGCATAATATCCGTAATCGTCGCTTGAATCCGATGAAACCGGCGCCGTCTACACCGTAATTCGTCGGAATTCGTCCAAGCTCATGCGCTACTATCGCTGCTCCAAACTCGGGGAGGATCACATGCGCGTAGGCGTTCCCAAGGAAATCAAGGTTCATGAATACCGGGTCGGCCTGACGCCTGAGGCTACGCGAGAATATGTCTCTGCGGGGCACGAGGTGCTGGTCGAAGCGAATGCCGGTGCTGGCATCTCCGCCTCGGATCAGGCTTACGAAGCGGCCGGCGCACGCATCGCGGCAACTGCGGCCGAGATTTTCGCCACCTCCGAGATGATCGTGAAGGTCAAGGAGCCTCAGCCGTCGGAATGGATCCAGCTTCGCGAAGGGCAAATTCTCTTCACATACCTGCATTTGGCTCCGGATCCGGAGCAGACGGCCGGCCTGCTGAATTCCGGGGTGACCGCGGTCGCCTATGAAACGGTGACGGATCGCTTTGGCGGCCTGCCCCTGCTCGCTCCCATGAGCGAAGTTGCCGGCCGACTTTCGATCGAAGCAGCGGGGTCTTGCCTGCAGCGGCACGCGGGTGGCCGAGGCATGCTGCTCGGCGGCGTGCCGGGCGTATCACCTGCGCGCGTTGCGATCATCGGTGGCGGGGTGGTTGGGACGCACGCCGCCCGGATGGCCGCCGGGCTTGGCGCCGACATTGTCATTCTCGATCGCTCCCTCCCCCGCCTCAGGCAGCTGGACGAGCATTTCGGCGGTCGCGCAAGAACGCGCTTTTCCACCCAGCTGGCCATCGAAGAAGAAGTGCTCGCGGCCGATGTGGTGATCGGGGCCGTCCTTATTCCCGGCGCAGCAGCCCCGCGTCTGGTTTCCCGCGCACAGCTTTCGAGGATGAAACGCGGAGCGGTGCTCGTCGATGTCGCGATCGATCAGGGTGGCTGTTTCGAAACATCCAGACCGACGACGCACGCTTCGCCCACCTTCGAGATCGATGGGGTCATTCATTACTGCGTCGCCAACATGCCGGGAGCTGTACCGCTCACCTCGAGCTATGCCTTGAACAACGCCACGCTGCCCTTCGGCCTGGCATTGGCGAAACATGGCCTGAAGGCGATTGAAGAAGACCCGCACCTCGCAGCCGGCCTGAATGTGCACCGAGGCCGAATCACAAATCGTCAGGTCGCCGAGAGCCTCAATAAGCCTCACGAGCCGGTTCAAAAGGCGATTGCCGCCTGATGATCAAGCTCTAGCTTCAGAGGACGACAGGGGCGGATACGCACGGCGATCCTGCCCCTGCCCCACAAGTGCTGAAACGCCCCTTCCAGACCACACTGGAAGGCAGGCGAACACAAGCCGAGTGTCCGCTTCCAGTCAGTTCCTCAATGTCTGCTTCTGGCGCACAAGACGAGCTACGGGTTCAGTAGAATGGGACCCGGATGCGGCCTCCGATGGAGGATGCGCCATAGAAGGGCCGCTGGAGCGAATGACCGGGTTTGCGGGCCTTGATCAGATCGATCATTTGATTGTGGACATTCATGGGTTGAAGCCTCCGCGCGCGATCTGTGCTGATTCTGATGGGGACAGAACGTCGAAAGGACTTCCCGGAGCGATCACTGGCTTCCGGCGGCAGGCCAGCCCGCATCGCCAGAACTGTTGCGGAACCGCTCCGCGTCCCGACGTTGCCGAGTAACGCTCGACGATCGATTCGGGTCAGCGGTCGCATGACGTCCATCGCGGATTAATCCACGGCTTGGCGTTGGCGGCCGGCAGGGCTGGGCGACCGAGGACGAGGTCTGCGGCCTTTTCTCCCGCCATGATGGACGGTGCGTTGAGATTGCCGTTCGTGATGCGCGGAAAGATTGAGGAGTCGACCACCCGCAGCGCTTCAACGCCGATCACGCGGCACTCGGGATCAATGACGGCCTCCGGGTCGCTCGCACGTCCCATCCTCGCTGTGCCGCATGGATGGAAGGCGCTCTCCGCATGCTCCCGGACGAAGGCGTCGATCTCGTCGTCGCTTCGCACCGCGGCGCCGGGCTGGATCTCCCCGGCACGGAAGGGCTCGAACGCGGGTTGCGCGAGGATCTCCCGGCTGAGGCGGATGCAGCGCCGGAATTCGATCCAGTCCTGCTCGTGCGACATATAGTTGAAGGCAATGCGGGGCGGCAGGTTCGCATCGGCCCCGCGGAGGGTGACGGCACCCCGCGACTGCGAGCGCATGGGGCCCACATGCAGCTGGTAGCCATGTCCTTCCGCCGCCGCCCAGCCATCGTAGCGCACGGCGATCGGCAGGAAATGGAACTGGATGTCGGGATAGTCGATCCCGGCGCGGGAGCGAACGAAGCCCGCGCTCTCGAACTGGTTCGAGGCGCCGAGTCCAGTCTTGAAGAACAGCCACTGTGCCCCCGCGAGGGCCTTTCCGAGCAGGTTCCAGTGCTTGTAGAGCGTGATCGGCTGCTTGCAGGCCTGCTGGACATAGACCTCGAGATGGTCCTGAAGGTTCTTGCCCACGCCCGGCCGATCGGCGAGAACGGCGATCCCATGCTCGGCGAGATGGGCGGCCGGGCCGATGCCCGACAGCATCAGGATCTTCGGAGAGTTGATCGAGGAGGCCGAGAGGATCACCTCTCGGCGGGCCTTGACGATCTGCGTCCTGTCGCCGCGCGAGATCTCGACACCCACTGCGCGCCGGCCCTCGAAGACGACCCGCCGCGCAAAGCAGCGCAGAAGCGAGACGTTGCCGCGCTTCATCGCAGGCCGCAGATAGGCGTTCGCCGTCGACCAGCGGCGGCCCTTCCAGACCGTCTGCTCCATCGGCCCGAAGCCTTCCTGCTTTTCGCCGTTGTAGTCGTCCGTGGACTCGAAACCCGCCTGGCGGCCCGCCGCCACGAAAGCAGCGAAGAGCGGGTTGTCGCGCTTGCCGCGCGTGACATGCAGCGGCCCGTCATGGCCGCGCCAGGCGGGATCCCCGCCGTGCCCTCCATCGTGCCAGTGTTCCATCCGCTTGAAGTAGGGAAGGACGTCGGCATAGCTCCAGCCGGTTGCTCCCCTTTCCGCCCAATGATCGAAGTCGTGTGCGTGGCCCCGCACATAGACCATGCCGTTGATTGACGAGGAACCGCCCACGACCTTGCCGCGCGGTGTCACCAGCCGGCGCCCGCCCAGATGCGGTTCGGGTTCGGACATGAAACCCCAGTCATAGCGCTTCATGTTCATCGGATAAGACAATGCGGCCGGCATCTGGATGAACGGCCCGATGTCACTCCCGCCGAATTCCAGCACGAGCACCGAATGTCGTCCGTCCTCTCCCAGGCGCGCGGCGAGCGCGGAGCCGGCGGAGCCCGAGCCGACGATCACGAAATCCGCCTCGATCAGGTCCATTGCCCGCTCCGCACGTCAATAGGGGCTGTCGACGGGGCCGAGACCGACATGGATCGTCTTCGTCTGCGAATAGAACTCGATCGCGGCGCGGCCGTTCTCGCGGCCGAGCCCGGACTGCTTGACACCACCAAAGGGTGCCTCGACGGGTGTGAGATTGTAGGCGTTGATCCAGCATATGCCGGCCCGGAGCAGGCCGGCGACGCGGTGCCCGCGCGCCAGATCCCGAGTAAAGACGCCTGCCGCAAGCCCGTAGGGCGTGGCGTTGGCGCGCTCCACCGCCTCCGCCTCCGTCTTGAAGGACAGGACCGACATGACCGGGCCGAAGATCTCCTCGCGCGCGATCGTCATGTCGTCGGTGACGTCGGCGAAGACCGTCGGCTCGACGAAGGCGCCGCCCTCGAATCCCTGGATCAAGGGAACGCCGCCGCCCGTGACGAGGCGCGCACCCTCCCGCTTGCCCGTCTCGATGAAGCCGATGACCTTGTCCCGTTGCGCCTGCGAGACGAGCGGCCCCATCTGCGTCTTCGGGTCGAGGGGATCGCCGAGGCCGATGGCGCGCGTGCGCTTCGCGAGCCGAGCGAGGAACCGCTCGAGAATCGAGGATTGCACGAAGACGCGCGTCCCGTTCGAGCAGATCTGGCCGCCGGAATAGAAGTTGCCGAGCATCGCGCCGCCGATCGCGTCCTCGATGTCGGCGTCCGCGAAGACGAGGAGCGGCGACTTGCCGCCGAGTTCCATCGTGACGTGCCGCATGCCCGCTGCGGCAGCGGCATAGACTCTCGCGCCGGTGGCGACCGAGCCGGTCAGCGAAACCTTGGCCGCATCAGGATGGGTCGCGAGCGCTGCGCCGACGTCGCCGAAGCCCTGGACGACGTTGAAGAGGCCCTTCGGCGCGCCGGCCTCCATCAGGATCCCCGCAAGCGCGAGCGCACCGAGTGGCGTGGTCTCGGAGGGCTTGAACACCATGGCGTTGCCGCAGGCGAGAGCCGGTGCGGCCTTCCAGCAGGCGATCTGCGTCGGGTAGTTCCACGCGCCGATGCCGACACACACCCCGAGCGGCTCGCGCACCGTATAGACGAAGTCGCGTCCGAGCGGCACACTCTCGCCGGACAGCGTGGCGGCGAGGGCGGCGAACCATTCGAGGGCGTCGGCGCCGGAGGCCGCGTCGGCAACGAGCGTCTCCTGGATCGGCTTGCCGGTATCGAGCGTCTCCAGCTCCGAGAGTGCATGGTTGCGTTCGCGCACGATATCGGCCGCCCGCCGCAGCACGCGAGCGCGGGCTGCCGGCGTCCAGCCGGCCCATTCGGCCTGCGCTCGCACGGCGGAGGCCATCGCCCGCTCGACGATGGCGGGTGTGGCTGCGTGAAGCCGGGCGATCACCTCGCCCGTCGCCGGATGGACGCTTTCGAAGACCGTTCCGGCCTCGTCCTCGGCAGGAGCGCCGTCGATGAAATGACTGGCTTCGGGCTGGGCGCGCATGGATAGGCGCGCAAAGTTCTGCGTGCGGTCGTGTTCGGGCCGCCTCATGCCGGCACCGCCGCCGGCAGTCCGCCCGCCAATGCCGCGATGCTGGCCAGGCACAGGTCGGCTGCCGGCGCGAGCGTTTCGCGCCGACCTGTTCCAGTCAGGACACCGATCCTGAGACCAGCTCCACCCCGGCGCGCCATTTCCATGTCGTGCAGGTTGTCGCCGACCATGGCGATCTCGGACGGCGGGATGCTGATCGCGGTCGAGAAGCCGTGCAGCATGCCCGGTGCCGGCTTCGCGCCGTATCCGCTGTCATAACCGGCAACGAAGGCGACGTATTCCTCGATCCGGAAGATGCGCAGAGTCTGGCGGATCGCCGCCTCGCTGTCGCTCGATGCAATCCCCAGGACGAAGCCTTCCCGCCTCAGCTCCGCGAAGAGGGCGGCCAGATCTGTGACGGGAACTGCATCGGCGACAGCCGCTATGAAGAGTTCGTCGAGCGCCGGGACGAGCGCCTCGACCGTGTGAGGACTGCCCGCCGAGACCCATGCCTCGGCGATCTCGCGCGTGTTGCCGGCGGCGAGGAGGCTGTCGGCGCGGGTGATCCCGCTGTCGGGATCCATGCCGCCGAGCTGCATCAGGCGCCGCGCGAACGCGTCCTCGCCCGCCGCCGCGAAGGCGGCAGCCTTGCGATTGGTGGGCTCCCACGACTTCTGGTAGTCGATGAGCGTGCCATCCTTGTCGAAAAGGATGGCTCTGATGGGCGAGCGGCTGTTCATCGGATGAGCTTCACGTCCTTGGCGCCTGCCATGACCAGGATCAGGCGCACCACGAGCAGGCAGGCTGCGACCGTCACCATGATGCAGGCCGAGAAGGCGGCGGCCTGGTTCATGGCGCCGCGATCGGACAATTGCAGCACCGCGACCGCGGCGACCTTGGTCGACGGCGTGATCAGGAAGATCAGCGCGGAGAGCGAGACCATCGCCCGCATGAAGTAGAAGACCCAGACCCCGAGCAGGGTTGGCCAGAGGATCGGCAGCGTCACCTTCAGCAGCGTGCGCAGGACCCCGGCGCCGAGCATCTTCGAGGCCTCGTCGAAGCTGCTGCCGATCTGCGTCAGCGTGGTCGAGCTGATCAGGAACGCCTGGCTGTGGTTGTAGTAGACGTTGAGGATCACGATCGACAGCAGTGTGCCGTAGAGGACATGAAGCGGATTGGCGGGGTTGTTCAGCATCAGCACGTAGCCGAGGCCCAGCACCATCCCCGGAACCGCCGACGGGAGGATCGACAACAGCGAGAGGGCAGGCGTCACCGGATTGCGGAACTTCGTCGCGACGACGGCGGCGAGACCGGCCATGACGACGCCTACGGTCGCCGTCAGAGTTGCGATGAGGATACTGTTCCGGAGCGGCGTGAGGCCCTCCTGGAAATCGAAGCGGTAATGCTTCAGCGTCGGCTGGAGGTTGTAGGGCCAGAGCGTCACGAAGCTCGCCACCACGACGATGCCGACGATCGCCAGCATCGCGCCGGCGAAGAGATAGAGGTAGAGCCCGAAGCCGAGGTCGCGCCAGCGGCTGGGAGCGGGGACGTAAGGAATGGACTGCGGCAGGACCAGCGCGGTCTGGCGGCGCACGATCCGCTTCTCGACGATCTTGGCGATCATCGCCGGCACCAGCAGCACGACGCCGATCACCGCGCCGAGGGCGAACTGCGCCTGGCCGATCACCTGATTGTACATCTCCGTCGCCAGGACATTGAAGTCTCCGCCAATCAGCATCGCGTTGCCGAAGTCGGTGATCACGAGCGTGAAGCAGACGAAGCAGGCGGCGGCCAGACCGTAGCGCGTCGGCGGCAGCGTCACGGTGCGGAAGCGGCGCCAGGCGCTTGCGCCCATCACCGTCGCGCTCTCGTAAGGCCGCGCATCGGCGATCGCGAGTGCCGCCGAGAGGATCAGGAGGGCGTAGGGGAAGGCGTAGAACAGGTTCGCGATGACGATCCCGTGGAAGCCGTAGATGTCGATGCCTGCGCCCAGATAGCGGTTGACGACACCGTTGCGGCCGAACAGGAGGATGAGCCCCTGGCCCTGGACGAGCGACGGCGCGAAGAGCGGCATCAGCGCGATGAAACGCAGGACGCCGCGCCCCCGAACGGTCGAGCGCTGCAGGCCGTAGGCGTAGGCATAAGCCAGCACGACCGTCAGCGCGGTCGTCAGCGCCGCCATGCCGACGCTGTTACCGACGAGGTGCCAAAAGCGCGCCGCGAGGAAGGCGGCGGCGAAGTTGCCGAAACCGAAACCCGTCGGCGTCTCGGTGCTCCGTGCCAGGATCAGAGCGAGCGGCATGACGAGGAAGATCAGCAGCGGCAGAAGAACCGCGGCTGTCAGGAGCCAGGTCGTCACCGTGTCGCCTTGGATCCGCTGGCGCCGCCGATGCGGTTGCCGCTGTCCCGTGGCGGAGCCGATGGGAGGATGAGCATACATGGCCGTCAAGCCAGGCTGTGCACGGCTTCGGGGGGGAGGCGCATGGAGATCGGCGCGTCGAGCGCGGGCGCCGCCGAGCGCCCGTGCAACTCGGCGACGAGTTCCCCGCCGCCGTCCCTCGGCTTCATGGTGACGCGGGTGAGGTTGCCGAGAAAGGAGACGCCGACGACGCTTCCCGCCACGACGTTGTCACCGTCCAGATCGGGCGCGCCGATCTCGATATGCTCGGGACGCAAGCAAAAATGCGAGGCTCCCGGCGAGACGGCCGCGATGCGCAGCGGAGCCGCACCGAGCCAGGTCCGGCCCTCGGCATCGGTGCGGACGTCGAGAAAGTTCATTCGTCCGATGAAGCGCGCGACGAAGGGGGTTGCGGGCCGTTCGTAGAGATCTGCCGGGGTGCCGATCTGTTCGATTCCCCCGTCGCGCATCACGACCACCACGTCGGCCATGGCCAGCGCCTCTTCCTGGTCGTGCGTCACCATGATCGTCGTGATGCCGAGCTGCTTCTGCAGGCTCTTGATCTCGGTGCGGAGATCCTCGCGCACCTTCGCGTCGAGCGCCGAAAGCGGCTCGTCGAGCAGGAGCAGCGAGGGCCTCGGCGCGAGCGCCCGGGCGAGTGCGATCCGCTGCTGCTGTCCGCCGGACATCTGATGCGGCAGCTTGTCGGCATGCTGCTCGAGATGCACCAGCTTCAGCATGGCGGCGACGCGCGAGGCGATCTCGGGCTTCTGCCATTTCCGGCATTCGAGGCCATAGGCGACGTTCTGGGCCGCGGTCAGCGTCGGGAAGAGAGAATAGGACTGGAACACGATACCGAAGTTCCGCTCCTTGGCCGTCGTGAGGGACAGGTCTCGCCCGTTCACCTGGATATGGCCTTCATCGGCTTCCTCAAGGCCGGCGATGACCCGCAGGAGCGTCGTCTTTCCGCAGCCGGAGGGGCCGAGGAAGCAGACGAACCCACCCGCATCGATGTCGAGCGAAACGCCTTCGAGAGCGGTGAGGCTTCCGAAACGCTTCGTGACCTTCGAGATCGAAATGGCCATAGCCGCCTCCTTCCCCGGCTGTCCGTTCAGCGCTCGTACTTCTTCTGCCAGTTGCCGATGATCGCGGCGCGTTCGCTGCCCGCCTTGGCGAAGTCGATCGGATAGAGGACCTTGGACACGTCGGCCGGGAGACCAGCGGCGGTGAAATTCGCCGGCATCGCACCGCCCGGGATCGTCACGATCGCCTTCCACTTGTAATAGGCCTCCGCCGCCGCCTTGGTGACCGTCCAGTCGAGGAAGCGCTTGGCCGCGTCCTTGTGCTTGGAGGCGGCGACGAGGCCGTTCGCCTCGAGCTCGTTGCCCGCCCCCTCCGATGGAATGACCATCGTGATCGGATAGCCCTCGGCGATGTTCTTGATCGCGCGCAGGTCGAAGGAGACGCCGACGGCGTACTCGCCCGCCGAGGCGACGTTGCAGGGACGCGAGCCCGACTTGATGTATTGCGCGATGTTCTTGTCGAGGCGGTCGAGGAAGTCCCAGCCGGCTTGGCCTTCCTTCATCTGGAGAAGCGATGCGATCTGGATGTAGCCGGTCCCCGAGCTCGCCGGGTTCGGCATCACGACCTCGCCCTTGAAAGCGGGATCCGTCAGGTCGGCCCAGGACTTGGGCATGGGCAGGCGGCGCTGCTTGAGGCGCTCGTTGTTGACGCAGAACGCAGCCATGTAGCCGGAGACCGCGAACCACTTGCCGTCCGGATCGCGAAAGCGCGTGGGCACGGCCTCGATGCCCTTCGGCGAGTAAGCCTCGAGCGTCTTGGCGATCCGAGGATCGACCACGGAGGTCGTTGCGAGCCCCCACACCACGTCGTGGCGGGGATTGGCCTCTTCCGACAGGATGCGCGCGATCAGGTCGCCGTTGGACAGGCGCAGAAGCTGGACGTCGATATCCGGCAACGCCTTCTTCGCCTCGGCGAGGAAGGCGCTGGCCTCATCCTCCTCATAGGCGGTGTAGACGGTGATGGTCTCCGCCGCCGCAGCGCCGGCGCAGGCCAGCAGGCCGAGCGAGAAGATTGCTCCGATCGCATATTGGCTTCGCATGTCGGTCCCCCGTCATTGTTAGGAAGCGGTCAAAGAGTTTGTTTTGGATCCCCATTCGAGTGTAATGTTGGTTTTCCAACATTTGCAATCCATTTTCGTTGCGGGCGCCTGCAAAAGTGAAAATTTGCTTCGATACACGCTTCACAAACGGGCATTCCGCACGATATGCATTGCATATATGGGCCAGTGCTCGGGAAACACCGTCCGTACGGGAAAAGCCGCCGCAGCGGTGCCCGAAGCGACCTCCAGAGCGATTGAGCTGAATGTCTGAACGGCATGATTCCGGAAAAGCGCCCTCGGCGGCCCATTTCGATGGGCTGCCTTCAGGTAAAAAGCATCGACGGCAGGACGGGCTTGTCCAGCTTCTGGAGCGACTTGGCTACGCGTCGGTCGAGCAGATGGCCGAATTGTTCGACGTGACGACGCAGACGGTGCGCCGGGATATCTCGGAGCTCGCGGTTGCTGGCCGGATCCGGCGCTATCACGGCGGCGCCGCCCTCTCGCCTGCGATCGACGCCGTCACCTATCGCCAGCGCCGCATTGACCGGATCGAGGCCAAGCGGCGGATCGCGGTTCGTGTCGGTCAGCTCGTGCGCGATGGCTCGTCGATCTTTCTCGATGCCGGGACAACCTGCGAAGCCGTCGCCGAGGTGCTCGCCGAGAAGTCGAACCTCAAGATCGTGACCTACAATCTGCACGCCGCGACACTGCTGAGCGAGCGGTCCAACTTCACCATCGCCATCCCCGCCGGCTTTGTCCGCAACGTCGACGGCAGCGTCCTCGGCGACGGCGCGGTCGACTTCATCCGTCGCTTTCGCTTCGATGCCGCGATCATTTCCGTCAGCGGGATCGAGATCGACGGCCGAATGGCAGACGACGACTACAATGAGGTTTCGCTGGTGCGGACCGCCATCGGTCTCTCCCGGTCGGTCATCCTGGCCGCGGACAACAGCAAGTTCGGCCAGAGCGGCCTGGTCGAGCTTTGCAACCTGCGCGACGTCTCCGTGCTCGTGACGGACGCAGCGCCGAGCGCAGAGATTCGCGCGATCATCGACGACGGAGCCGTCGATCTGCAGCTTTGCTGACGGTTCGAGAACGGGATAGCGGGCGGCACCCGAGCTTCAGCATAACCTGCGTACCCCACGGCGGCGACCGCGGCCAACATCAGAACTCGCATCCCCAGCCTCCCGTTATGGTTGCAACCATCCTGCCGCAACGAGAGGTCGAAAGTCGAGAGGGGTTAGTCTAACGACTGATACGGCGTGCCTGCGCGTTACCCGCAAATCTCGGCTTCAATATCGCCCTATGCGTGATCGAGGAGGAGGACGATCTTCGCGCTGAACTAGGACGATAGACGAGAGTCCGCTTTCTGGCTGTCTACTAACTTCCGCTCATGGCGCCACGCGGTCGGCCAGGTGCGGCATCCTGATGGACGAGATCGCCGGAAAGCCGCCAGCGGCTATCCTCGCAATGACAACCCCGATCCGCCGCGATAGGCTGGTCCTTCGTTTCGAATGCTGTGCCGACCGGAGGCCGATCAATCGTCATGGAATGGGTGATTATTGGCCTACTCCTTGGTTTCTTCTTCTTTGTTATTGTCCCTTGGGCGGCCTTTCGGGCATCCGGGCGCAGCACTGCCGCCCTCGATCAGATCGTACAGCTAAAATCCGAACTGGCCGCGCTCCGCGAGGAGCTGGAGGGGCTGAAGGGCGACACCTTCCCGGTCCCTGCTGCTCTTCCGGCGACAAGCGTCGAGCCCGTTGAGACCGCGTCGGCGTCCGAGCCCTCGCCTCCCGCGCTCGAAGAGATCCCACCCGAAGAGATCGCGCTTGCGGCTCGGACGACGGACGAAGCGCTTTACGAGCCTGCAGCAGATCCCGTTCCTCCGCCCTTCGATCGCCTCGAGCAGGAGGTCCGGCCGGAGGTGGAAGTGGAGGCTGCTGCGGCGGCGCCACGCCGCGACATCGAGGAAACCATCGGCTCGCGCTGGGCCGTCTGGGTCGGCGGCGTGGCACTCGCCTTCGGCGGCCTTTTTCTCGTCCGCTACTCGATCGAGGCCGGCATGTTTGGGCCGGGGGTGCGGCTGCTGATGGGCGCGGCCTTCGCCCTGCTGTTGGCTGGGGCGAGCGAGTATCTGCGCCGTCGCGAAGCGCCGCTGCCCTTGATCGCGCCGGGTACGCTGCGCAACGCCAACATCCCCTCCGTTCTTGCCGGTGTCAGCGTCTTGGCCGGGTTCGGTGTCGTCTTCGCCGCTCATGCCATCTATGGCTTCATCGGCCCGACACCCGCCTTCGCGATCATGGCGCTGATCGGCTTGTCAGCGCTCGCAGCCTCGCTGCTTCACGGGCCAGCACTCGGTCTTTTCGGCCTAGTCGGCTCCTATGTCACGCCTTTCCTGATCGCGAGCACGGCCCCGGCCTTCGCCTCGCTCTCGCTCTTCATCACGTTCGTCACGGCCACCGCCTTCCTGCTGCACACGCGGCGCCGGAGCCGGATCGTCACCCTGGCGGCCGTCGCCGGCCATGGTGCCTGGACCGTGATGATCGCCTTCGCCATGCGCGGGCTACTCTGGCCCTCATTCCTCGCCGTCGCCGGCGCTGTCCTCGCCTGGTTGCTTTTGAAGGAACTGCCGTTGCTGAGCCGCCGCGGTGAGATTGCGCGCTGGCGCCCCGCCTCCTTCGACGTCGCCGGCCTTGTCGCCATCGCCGTGCCGCTGGTCATTTCGGGCGTGCTCTGGGTCGGGCTCGGCGCACCGGGGCCGCTGCATGTCGCGATCCTCGCTACCGTCGCGGTCGCCATCGTGGCGGCCGTCCGCCATCGTGATCTCGCTCCGCTCGCCCTCGTCGCTGGAGCTGGCGCCATTGGGATGATCCTGCTCTGGCCCCGCCGGGAGGGTCCACTCGGCCTCTCGCCTGCGACCCTGCTCGACCTTGTCAGGCTGAGCATCGCCCCCGATGCCGGGTCGGGACTGGTCTGGACCGCGGCCCTTTTTGCCGCGGTGATCGGCGGCTTGCCCTTCGCGGCGCTGGTCACGCGCCGCTGGACTGGCTCCAGCGGATATGTCGAGCGTGGCTGCCTGGCTTTCGCGTCGGCGTTGGCGCCGGTCTGTCTGCTGCTGGCGACAACGCTGCGCATCAACGGCTTCGAGCGCGCGCCAGGCTTCGCGGCCCTAGCGGCGCTGCTGGTCGCGGTGCTGCTCCTCGCCTCGGAACTGCTGCTGCCGATCGAGCGCGCCAGAACCAGATCCCGCAGCAATCCGTTCGCCCTGATCGGCTCCGCCGCCTATGCCGCCGCGGGAGCGATCGCGCTGGGCCTCGCCGTGGCGCTGGCCCTGCGCGAGACCTGGCTGGTGGTGGGCTTCGCGATCTCCGCCGCCGGCCTCGCCATCCTCGCCCGCATCCGCCCGATCCCGCTGCTGCGGACGATGTCAGCCAGCCTCGCAACCGCGGCCTTCGCCCGCTGGCTCTGGGATCCGATCCTCGCAGAGATGGGTTCGTGGCCAGTGCTCAACTGGCTGATCCCGGCCTATGCCCTGCCGGCCCTGTGCTTCTGGGTCGCCACGCTGGCGCTGCGTGGCGGACAAGACCGGCCGAAGGTCGTGCATCAGGCGCTCGCCGCCTTCTTCAGCACTGTCTTCGTACTGTTGCAGGTCCATCAGTTCTTCGTCGGCCCGGATCTCACCCCCGATCTCACCTGGATCGCCGGCCACTATGCCCAGCCGCGCAACCGGCTGTTCGAGGAGGTCGCCTGCCTGGTCATTGCGACCGGGCTGCTCGGCGCCGGCTTCCAGCGCCTCGGCTGCTCGGCCGGCAACGCTCCCTTCCGGATCGCGGGGCTCGCCGCCGCCGCGCTTGCGGTGTTTCTCTCCGTCGGCGGGCTCGGGGCCCTGCTCAATCCGCTCTTCGACGGCACCGCTGTCGATGGCTGGCCGGTGCTGAATCGGCTGCTCTGGTATGTCGTCGCCGGAGGCGCGCTCGGAGCGCTGGGTTTCGCCATGTGGCGCGAGGGCAGCTCGCCGGTCGCCGATGCGCTGAGCGCCTGCGGTGCATTCCTGATCTCGCTCGGCATCGTGCTGATCACCCGTCAGGCCTTTGCCGGACCGCAGCTCTCGCCGATGGACGGCGCCTCGGTCGGCTACACAGAGGCCGTCATGATAACGCTCGTGCTGATCGCCCTGACCGCCGCGGCGCGACTCTGGCACGATGCCGCGCAGGGCCGGATAGCGGGGCTCAGCGTCCTGGTGCTGGGCAGCTTCACGATCGGCTGGGCCGTCTTTGCTCTCGGTTTCGGCCGCAACCCGTTCCTCGATGGGAGCGCGGTCAAAGGGCCGGTCGTCTTCAACCGCATTCTCTGGGGCTATGGCCTGACGGCCCTCGCCTTTGCCGGCGCCGCGTGGTGGCTGCGCGATAGCTTCGCCAAGCTCTCGCGCTCCTTCAGACTCTCCTCGACCGCGGCCCTCATCGGCTGCGCCTTCCTGCTGCTGCGCCACGCGCTGCACGGCCCCACTCTCTCGTCCGAGGTACCGATCACCCTGGCCGAATCCGGAATCTACGCCTCGCTCGCCTTCATCCTGGCCGTCACGGTCATGATCGCGGGCTCGGTCCGCTGGCAGGGGCGCAGCGTGCCGATGAATCCGCTGGTCGCGACGCTGGCAGCTTGCGGCTTCTTCGCTGGAGTCGCGTTCATCGCGAGCCCGGCGGTGACCGACGAACCTCTAGCGGGCATTCTGATCCTGGACAACGCGCTCCTCGGCTATCTACTGCCGGCGGCGCTCGCCTTCGCAGCCGCCGCCTGGACGCGGACCCATCTTCGCCGGCCGCTGATCGCGCGGATCTATGGCATTGCCGGCATTCTTGGGGCGTTGGCCTATGTCGTCACAGAGGTCCGGCGAGCCTTCGTCGGCGCCGAGCTGTTCGGCAACGATGTCAGCGCCGGCGAACTTTACGCCTATTCGGCCGCGATCCTGCTCTACGGCGTGGCTCTGCTGGCGCTGGGTTTCCGGGTGCGGTCGCGCGATCTGCGCCTGGCCTCGCTCGGCATCATCACGATTGCGATCTGCAAGGCCTTTCTCGTCGACATGTCGGGGCTGGAGGGGCTGCTACGGGCCCTGTCCTTCATCGGTCTGGGTGGGAGTCTCGTCGCGATCGGCCTTGCCTATCAGCGCGTTTTGCGGCGCGAGGCGGATACCGTCACCCCCGCTAGCGCGTAGTGATGCTGTCCGCAACGGAGCAGAATCCGACGTCTCGCACCAGAGCCGCGAGCGTCCGCTTCCGGGCGTAGGTCCAATGTCCGCTAATGACGCTGCGCGGCCCTGCCCTACAAGGTCGGCGAATTCCTCGAACTCTCCGGACTTCAACGGCGTCTGGCTAAGGCGAATGAGGAGTATCGCGCCCTTGTCGTGGAAAGCTATCGGTCGCAGCAATGAAGAAGGTCTGGCCTCCACCATCCAACCGCGGCGGTGCTGCTTCTAGGCGACGAACGTCCTCGACATCTGCGCCGCGGGGGCCCTGCCGCGCCTCAAGAACTAGTCGCTCGACACTTTCGGCTGGACCGGAAAGCGCTGCTTCCACTGTGCCGTCTACGCAGTTGCGCACCCAACCGCTTACGCCAGCTGCGAGGGCGCGGCGGCGGAACCATTGTCGGTAGCCAACTCCCTGGACCCGTCCGGAAATGCTGATGTGCAGCTCCATTCGATCCCGCGCTTTTCCGTCAAGAGATCGCTCCACGAATTTTAACACCCAGTCTTGACCACTCTCAAGGCGCGCTCGTTTGAATGTCCGCTTCAGGCTAGCGGGCCAATGTCTGGAAGTGGCGCATTTCACCCGGCCGGATGAAATGCTCCTGTGGTTCGAGATCATCTCACGTCGAGATGAAATGCGTGAGCTTGACGTTGAGATAATCGTGGATCGCCTGCCGGCCGCCTTCGCGTCCCATGCCGGAATGATTGATGCCGCCGAACGGCGCCTCGGCGTGAGCGATCATGAAGGTGTTGACCCCCACCATGCCGGCGCCGAGGCCGGCGCTGAGCGCCTCGGCATAACGCTGGCTGCCGGTGAAGCCATAGGCGGCGAGCCCGTAGGGAGTCGCGTTCGCTCGCGCGATCGCGTCGTCGAAGTCACGGAAGGTAGCGATCGGCGCCAGCGGGCCGAAGGGCTCGTCGCGCATGATGCGGGCGCCATCGGACACCTCGGCGAAGACGGTCGGCTCGAAAAAGAAGCCCTTGTTGCGGTTGGCCGGGCGTCGTCCGCCGGCGAGCCGACGCGCGCCCGACGCTTCCGTCTCGGCCGACAGCGCCTCGACACGGTCACGCTGGCTGGCGAGCGTCAGCGGACCCATCGTCGTCGCGCGATCCTGGCTGTCTCCCAGCACGAGCGCCTCGGCAGCCTTGACCATGCCGCTGGCGAAGCGCTCGGCCAGGCTCTCATGCACATAGAAGCGGTTGGGCGCGATGCAGACCTGGCCGGCATTGCGGAACTTGAACTGCGCACACAGCGCCGCCGCATTGTCGACGTCGGCGTCCTCGCAGATCACGACGGGCGCGTGGCCGCCGAGCTCCATCGAGCAGCGCTTGACGGTCTTGGCCGCCTCGGCGAGCAGCATCTGGCCGACGCGCGTCGAACCGGTAAGCGAGATCTTGCGCACCTCTTCGGCAGCCATCAGGGCGGGCGTGATCGTCTCGGCCGGGCCGAAGAGCATCTGGACGGTGCCCGCCGGTGCGCCGCCGGCGGCGCAGGCCTCCGCGATCAGCGTCGAGGTCAGCGGCGTCTGCTCCGACGGGCGGCAGATGATCGGGCAGCCGGCGGCCAGCGCCGGTGCGATCTTGCGCGCCAGCAGGTTGATCGGAAAATTCCAGGCGGTGAAGGCGGCAACGATGCCGACAGGCTCGAGCGCCGTGGCGAGGCGCCCGCCCTGGCGCGAGGGGATCGTCTCGCCGAAGAGGCGTTCGGCTTCGCCGGCGAACCAGTCGAACTGCTCGATCGCGATCAGGACCTCGCCTTCGGACTGGGCGATCGGCCGGCCGATCTCATGCGACAGCGCGCTCGCCAATGCGCTCTTGCGCGCCTCCATCGCCCGGGCGATGCCGCGCAGCACCTTGGCCCGCTCCCAGCCATGAACCTTCGACCAGGTCCTGAGCGCGGCGCGTGCATGATGCAGGGCCTCCTCGACCTCGGCCGCACCGGCGCGAGGCGCCGTCCAGAGCTTCTCCTCCGTGCAGGGGTTGAGAACGGAAAGCGGCGGCAGCCCGCTGGCCGTCCGGAACTCGCCGCCGATGAGGAGCTTGGGCTCAAGATTGGACATCGGTATCTCCAGCACGGTCACAGGATGTCCGGCTCGCCAACGGGCGCTCCGAACGAGGTCTCGAGGAAATCGAAGTCGCAGCCCTCATGGGCCTGGCCGATATGGCGCGAGAACATCCAGCCATAGCCGCGCTCGAAGCGTGGCTCGGGCAGGCGGAGTGCGGTGCGCCGGCGTACGAGCTCGGCCGCGTCGACACAGAGATCGATGCTGCGGGCCGCGGCATCGACGCGGATGCGATCGCCGCTGCGGACAAGAGCGAGCGGGCCGCCGATATGGGCCTCCGGCGCGACATGCAGGATGCAGGCGCCGTAACTTGTGCCGGACATCCGCGCATCGGAGACCCGCAGCATGTCGCGCACGCCCTGCTTCAGGAGCTTTTTCGGGATCGGCAGCATGCCCCATTCCGGCATGCCGGGGCCGCCCTGCGGGCCGGCGCCGCGCATCACCAGGATCGTGTCGGCGGTGACAGCCAGATCGGGATCGTCGATCTCAGCCTTCATCTGCGCGTAGCTGTCGAAGACCAGAGCCGGGCCGGTATGGTCGAGCAGATGCGGCTCCGCCGCCGACGGCTTCATCACGCAGCCCAGCGGCGCGATGTTGCCGTAGAGCACCGCCAGCGCCGGTTCCGTCGAGACCGGCCTGTCGAGGGGGCGTATGACATCCTCGTTCCAGATCGGCGCGCCTTCGATCGCAGCACCGAGCGTGCGGCCCTCGATCGTCAGCGCATCGAGAGACAAATGCTGCGTCAACCGGCTCATCAACCCGGGCAGGCCGCCCGCATAGTAGAAATCCTCCATCAGATAGCGTTCGCCGGAGGGGCGGATGTTCGCCAGCACCGGCACGCGGCGGCTCGCCGCCTCGAAATCGCTGAGGCCGATATCCAGGCCGGCGCGACGCGCCATCGCGATGACATGGATGATCGCGTTGGTCGAACACCCCATCGCCATGGCGACCGCGATGGCGTTCTCGAACGAGGCGCGCGACAGCACCGCCGAAGGTCGCAAATCCTCGCCGACCATCGCGACGATACGCCGCCCGGTCTCGGCCGCCATGCGGTTATGACCGGAATCGGCGGCGGGAATCGAGGAGGCGCCCGACAGGGTCAGCCCCATCGCCTCGGCAATGGCCGTCATCGTGCTGGCCGTGCCCATCGTCATGCAGTGGCCGTAGGAACGGGCGATGCCGGCCTCGACCGCCTGCCATTCCTGTGCGTCGATCTTGCCGGCGCGGCGATCGTCCCAATACTTCCAGGCGTCCGAGCCGGAGCCGAGCACCTCGCCGCGCAGATTGCCGCGTAGCATCGGCCCCGCCGGCAGGAAGATCGCCGGGAGGTCAGCGCTGATCGCGCCGAGGATCAGGCCGGGCGTGGTCTTGTCGCAGCCGCCCATCAGCACGGCGCCGTCGACCGGGTGCGAGCGCAGCAGCTCTTCGGTCTCCATCGCCAAGAAGTTGCGGTAGAGCATCGTCGTCGGCTTGACGAAATTCTCCGAAAGCGAGATCGCCGGGAGCTCCAGCGGAAAGCCGCCAGCCTGCAGGACGCCCCGCTTCACGTCCTCGACGCGTTGGCGGAAATGGGCGTGGCAGGGATTGATATCCGACCAGGTGTTGACGATCGCGATGACCGGGCGGCCGTTCCAGTCATCGACGCCATAGCCCATCTGCATGAGGCGCGAGCGATGGCCGAAGCCGCGAAGGTCGTCGGTGTCGAACCAGCGGGCGCTGCGGAGCGGCCTCTTCGTCATTGGCTCGCCGTCACGCCGCCGTCGATATAGACGACCTGGCCCGTCATGTAGCTGCCGGCCGGCGCAGCGAAGGTGATGACCTGGCCGACGACCTCGACGGGATCGCCGATCCGGCCGAGCGGGTTGCGGTCGAGGATGAAGTCGCGGAAGCCCTCGCGCTCGAGATGAGGGCGGATGCGTTCGGACTGGATGAAGGTCGGCGCGACGCCGTTGACGGTGATGTTGTGCTCGGCAAGTTCCATCGCATGCTGCTTGACCAGCATGACGAGGCCGCCCTTGGTGGCGCAGTAGGCCGAGTAACCGCGATTGCGCAGTGCCAGTTGCGAACGCACCGAGAGCAGGTGGATCTGGCGGCCGCCGGCTCCCTGCGCGATCTGGTGGCGTGCCACGGCCTGGCCCAGGAACATCGCCGATTTCAGGTTGATCTCGTAGACATCGTCGAAGGTCGCCTCGTCGACATCCATCAGCCTTTGCTCGCGCTGGATGCCGACGCAGTTGACGAGCACGTCGATGCCGCCCATCGCCTCGGCGGCACGGTCGGTCGCCGAGGCGATCGCGGCCGGATAGCGCGCGTCCAGTTCGAAGCCATGGGCTTCGACGCCCAGCCCGCGCAGCCTGTTCGCCAGCGCTTGCGCCTTAGCCTCACTGGGGCCCGCGATGGCGACATGGGCGCCGTGCCGCGTCATCGCCAGGGCGATCGCCTCCCCGAGCGCGCCATAGCCGCCGGGCAGGAAGACGCGCAGTCCCTGGATATTGAAAAGCCGGTCGATCGCGTCGAGGTCGACCTGCGGCGTCAGATGTCCTTCGGAGCGATTCATGCGGCAGGCTCCAGGGCGGCGGCGCGGTCCGTCAGCAGAGTGCCGAGATAGGCGCGGGCCGGCTCGTGGGCGAGCAGGCCGGCATAGTCCGGCAGCGGCGTGACGACGCCCTTGTTGACGAAGACGAAGCGCTCGCAGATCTCCTCGAGGATCTCGAGGTGGAAGCGCTCGTTGGGATGGACGCAGAGGAAGACGAGCCGGCCCTCGGCACGCAGCCGCCGGAAGAAATCCAGCATGAAGCCGATATAGCCGTCCTGCGTGTTGAACTGCGGCTCGTCGAAAAGATGGACCAGCGGATAGTTACTGCCGGCGCGTTCCATCAGCGCATTGGGACGCAGCGAGCGGAAATGCCTGACCTGGTAGGACTGGTGATAGTGGATGGCGAGGCGGTCGCGCTCGTCGGTGCGAACGCGATGGATGTCGCGGCCGCAGACCCCGACCTTGCCTGATGTCGGGCTGTTCGAGCCGGTGATCAGCTCGAACAGCGTCGTCTTGCCCGAGCCGTTGGGGCCCATCATCCCGACGATCGCCGGTTCCTCGATGCGGAAATCGGCTTCGAGCCGAAAGGTCGGCGTCCGGTCGAACCGGCCGCGCGTGTAGACCTTTGAGAGGTTGCTGACGTCAAGCATGGCGCTCATGTCACATTCCGATCAGGCGCTGGCGCCGGGAGCTGTCGTCGAGCAGGGCGCGGGCCGGTCCCTCATGGACGATCCGGCCTCGGTCCATGACGTAGGCGCGATCCGAGACCTCGAGCGCGGCGAGCGCGTTCTGCTCGACGATCAGCACGGAGATGCCTTCGGCCTTGAGGCGCCGCACCGTCGCCAGCACGTCCTGGACGATCTTGGGCGCGAGCCCCTGGCTCGGCTCGTCGAGCAGGACGAGGCCGGGCGAGCCGAGCAGCGCCCGCGAGATCGCGACCATCTGCATCTCGCCGCCGGAGAGATTCTCGCATTCGCGCGGCATCAGATGCTCGAGCGCCGAGAAGATCGAAAACATCTCGCCGACCTGCCAGGACCGGAACCGGGTCTTGCGCATGCCGAGCTGCAGGTTGCGCGCGACGGTCAGCGTCGGGAAGACGCGGCGGTCGTCCGGCACCCAGCCGATGCCCATGGCCGAGATCCGATGCGTCGGGTGGCGGGTGATGTCCTGTCCGTCGAAATGGATCCTGCCGCGACGCGGCGGCGTCAAACCCAGGATCGAGCGGATTGTCGTGGTCTTGCCGGCGCCGTTGGCGCCGAGCAGCGCGACGATTTCGGCCTCGCCGACCCGCAGCGAGGCGCCGAACAGGGCCTGGGTCTCGCCATAGAAGGTTTCGATGTCGCGGACCTCAAGCATGGGTCGCCTCCGCCAATGTCGAGCGCCGCACCCATTTGTTGTCGCCAAGCTCCGCCGGTGTCCCTTCCGCGATGACCTGGCCCCAGTGGATCACCGAGATCCTGTCGGCGAGCTCGAACAGGAAGCGCATGTCGTGCTCGATCATCACGATCGTGTAGCGCTCGCGCAGGCGGCTCACGAGCAAGGCGAGGCGGCGCGTGGCCTCGGCGCCGAGGCCCGAGGTCGGCTCGTCCAAGAAGAGGATGCGGGGCTCGGCCGCGAGGGCGACGGCGATCTCCAGGGCGCGGCGGTCGCCATAGCTCAGCGATGCAGCAGCGTCCCAGGCGCGTGCGGCAAGGCCGACCTGGTCGAGCACCGCCAGCGCCTGGTCGATGAGGGCGCGATCCGAGAACACCGCCGACATCGCGCGGAGCCGGCGCTCGCGGAAGGCCGGCAGCGCCAGCATGACGTTCTCGATGACGACGGTGTCGTCGAAGAGGTTCATCAGCTGGAAGGAGCGCGACACGCCCATCCTGGCGATGCGCTGCGGCGGCAGGCCCGATATCCGCTGGCCATAGAACACGACCTCGCCGCGATCGGGCCGATGCTGGCCGGTGAGGACATGGAAGCAGGTCGACTTGCCGGCGCCGTTTGGGCCCATGATGCCGCTGACCTGGCCCGCCTCGAAGGCGAGCGAGATGTTCTCCAGCACGACGCGCGAACCGAAGCGCTTGTGGATGTTGCGGGCTTCGAAGAGCGCCATCACGCGGCCTCCGTCGCGGGGGCCGGCGCTGTAGTCGGCTTCAGGGCAGGCCTGCGCCGCAACAGCCCGTGCAGCATGCCCGCCAACCCTTCGGGCCGCAGCATCACCATCGCCATGAAGATCAGCCCGTACCAGAGCAGCCAGGTTTCGGTCAGGCCGCCGAGGACGTCGCGGGCGACGAAGTAGAACACCACGCCCAGCACCGGCCCCCAGAAGCTGACGAGGCCGCCGCCGACGAGGACCATCATGACGATGAGCCCGGATTGGTGCAGGCTCATCACGTCGGGATAGGCGCTCTGCTGGGCCATCGCGAGCAGGCTCCCGGAGAGGCCGGCGAGCATCGCCGACAGCGTGAAAACGGCCCATTTGAAGCGCCAGACCTCGTAGCCGATGAAGCGCGCGCGGGTCTCGTTCTGGCGGATGGCCTGAAGCACGCGGCCAAAGGGCGAGTTCACGACACGCCAGCAGAGCACCAGCACGATCAGCAGCAGCGCCGCCGAGAAATAGAATAGCGCGCGGTTGTCGGTCAGGGAGACCTGCCACGACCCGAGCGCCAGGGGCGGGCGTGGAATGCCGAGCAGGCCGTCCTCGCCGCCGGTGATGCGATGGAGCTTCATGGCGAGGAACCAGAAGATCTGGCCGAAGCCGATCGTCAGCAGCGCATAGTAGATGCCGCGGCGATGGGAGAGGAATGCCCCGACCAGGGCGCCCGCGACCCCGGCCGCCAGGACGGCAGCGAGGAGCCCGCCCCACAGGCTGGCTGCGACATGCTGCTGGAACAGCCCGAAGGCATAGGCGCCGATGCCGAGATAGGCGCCATGGCCGAAAGAATGCAGGCCGGCATAGCCGAACAGCAGGTTGAAACCGAGCGCGAAGCTGATCCAGATCGCGATCTCGATGCCGAGATACTGATAGAGCCCGACGGCGGGCAGCAGGTCCGGCGCCGCCAGCAGCAGCACGGCGAGCACGATCATCGGCGGCGTGATCCAGGCCGATGGGCGCGCGGGAATGTCCGAGAGCGAGATCATGGCGTCAATTTTCCAGGGCGCTCTTGCGGCCGAGCAGGCCGCGGCTGCGGAAGCCGAGGATCGCGATCAGGAGCAGGTACATCGACATCGTCGACCAGGCGGCCGCATAGACACCGGTGATTCCGATGACGAGACCGACGAGCAGGGCCGCGATGACGGCGCCCCAGAAGCTGCCGACGCCGCCGATGACGATGATGAGGAAAGCCGGGATCACGATGTCGACGCCGACATGCGGGCGAAGTCCCCAGATCGGCACCATCACCACGCCGGCGAGGCCCGCCAGGGCGGCGCCGAAGCCGAAGACGACGAGCCTGAGCCTGGCGAGATCGTAGCCGAGGGCCCGGACCATCTCGCTGTCATGCGCGCCGGCCTTGATCACCGCGCCGGCCGAGGTGCGCTCCAGGAAGAGCCAGACGGCGACGATGGCGGCGATGCTGAAGCCGGCGGCGAAGAAGCGATAGGTCGAGAAGATCATGCCGTTCAACAGGAAAGCCCCGTTGATCGCCTGCGGCAGCGCCAGGTTCTGCTCGCCGGTGCCCCAGACGAGCCGGATCAGCTCCTCGATGACCAAAGCTGCGCCGAAGGTCAGCAGCAGGCCGTAGAGCGGAGGCTTGCCATAGGTCGGGCGCAGGCAGAGCTCGAGCAGCATGCCGGCGAGCCCTGCGAGCGCGGGCCCGATCGCCAGCGCCAGGACATAGCGCAGGCCGAGCGGCAGGCTCAGCCACCAGGCGCCGAACGGCGTTCCGGCGAACCAGCTGCCGGCGATCACCGTCAGTGCGAAATAGGCGCCGATCGCGAACAGCGAGCCATGGGCGAGATTGATCACCTCCATCACGCCCACGATCAGGGTGAAGCCGAGGGCGATCAGGGCAAAGAGCAGGCCCAGCGTCAGGCCGTTGATGATATGTGGCAGGAGATCGATCATGCGGTCCGTCCGGATGCAGCGCGGCCATCATCCGCGACCGCCGGCTGGCGGCCACGGATTGCGGGACGGATCAGGCATCGAAGGTCGGCGTCTGTTCGTAAGGCTCGAGCTTGCAGAGCTTGGCGGAATCGGTGTCGCGGACATCCTCCGCCCTGGCCTGGCTCAGGACCTCGAAGATATCGTCCTTCTCCTTCGGCGCCTTGTTGGCCGTGGCGAGATAGATCGTCTGCTGCACCTGATGCGTCTGGGCGTCGATGGTCGCATCGAAATGCTGCATGCGGTCCTTGGCCGCGATCTTGTGGCCTTCGAGCGCCTTGATCACGGCGATGTTGTTGGTCGTGCCGGCCCGCTCCACGGCGCCGAGAAGCTCCCGGATCGACATGTAGCCATTGTAGAAGACGTTGCCGGGCGAGCGCATGGCGGTCTCCGGGTACATCGTCTGGTAGCGCTTGACGAAGTCGGCGACGCCGGGAAGGTCGAGGCGATAATACCAGGTCGTGCCGAACACGCCGAACAGGGTCTCGATCGGCAGGCCGTAGACGTCGTCCCAATCCTGTTGGCTGTTGATCCAGGCCGGCTTGTCGCCCATCTTCAGCTGAACGACCTGCTGGCGCATCGCCTTCTGGTCGTCGCCACCGATCGCCGCCGAGACGACGCCGGGCTTGTGCTGCTGCACCTTGAGCAGGGCCGAGGTGAAGTCGCGGGTCCCTTGCGGGATCAGAACCTCCTCCATGACCTTGCCGCCATACTCCTTCAGCAGGGTTTTGGTCGCGGCGGCGGTGTCGTGGCCCCAGACATAGTCGTTGGTTAGCAGCATCCAGTCCGGCCCGAAGCGCTCGATCGCGCTCTTGACCGCGGCCTTGGCGAAATTGGTGCCGTTGCCGTCGAACACGAACTTCACGCGGTGGCAGTTCTGGCCGGCCTCGGTCGGTGATGACGAGTTGGTGTTGATGTAGACCACGCCGTATTTCTGGGCGACCTGGCTGATCGCGTTGGCGACGCCGGAATGGACCGCACCGACGAGGAAGCCGCATTGCTCGCGGCTGATCATCCGTTCCGCCACGCGGCTGCCGGTGGCGGCCGTCGTCTCGGTGTCGATATGGACGAACTCGACCTTGCGGCCGAGCACGCCGCCGCGCTCATTGGCTTCGGCGATCGCCATCATCATGCCGCGCTTGTCGCTGGCGCCGGAGTTCGCATACTGCCCGCTGGCGTCGGCCGTGATGCCGATGCGGATCGGCTTGGCCGCGCCCTGTGCCCAGACCCGATTATGCTGCCACGGGCCGGCAAACAGCGAGACCGCGGACGCGGCACCCGCGGCCCCCAGCAGTCCACGCCGTGAAATCCTGGTTTTCGACATGATGTCCTCCCCGAAACGGGCGAGCTTGTGCCCGCCTCATGCCTGATCGAAAGTCAGAACTAATTTTCAAAGAGCATGAATATTTTTTCTATCGTGTCAATCATTCTTGCGAAATTGGCGCTTTATGCCAGCAGTCGAGTGAGATAGGACAAGGGAATGAACGAAAATTCATTCAAACACGGCCGCGCCGCCGCCATCGACGTGTCCAGCCAGGAAACCTTCGAAGCGCTGCGCCAGCGTCTGCGCAACCGCTTCGACCAGCTCAGCCCGCATCTGCAGCGCATCGCGCGTTTCGCGCTGGAAAAGCCCAACGACTTTGCCCTGAACACGGTGGTCGTGATCGCCGGCGATCTCGAGGTGCAGCCGTCGACCCTCATCCGCTTCGCCAAGGAGTTCGGCTATAGCGGCTTCTCCGAGATGCAGCGGGTCTTCCGGCTGCGCCTGATCGAGGGGGCTCCCCGCGCGCGCGAGGAGGTTTTCGCCCGGCAGGCCCTGCCGCGAGAGGCGAACGATTTCGGCGCCCTGCTCAATGGCTGCGTCGATGCGCTGATATCCTCGCTCGAGGATCTCAGGCGAAGCATTTCGCCGGAAGCGCTCGGCAAGGCGACGCAGATGCTGCGCGAAGCCGAGCACGTCTACATCGCCGGCCTGCGGCGGTCACGGCCGATCGCAACCTATCTGGCCTATGGCCTGACGCGCTGCGAACGGCAGTGCAGTCTGCTCGACTTCGGCAGCGGCATGGCGGCGGAGCAGATCGCGACCATGCGCTCCAGCGATCTCCTGGTCGCGATCGCGTTCACGCCCTACACGCAGTCGGTGGTCGACATCACGCTCGACACCCATCTCAGCGGCAAGCGCATCCTGGTCCTGACCGACGTGCCCGAGAGCCCGCTGGCGCGCCACGCGGACCTGGCCTTCCTCGTCGACGATTCGGCCACCAGCCAGTTCAGGCCGATTTCAGGAGCGATCGCGCTGGTCCAGACCCTGATTACCGGCCTTGGAACAGGATGAGGCGACCATCTTCGGCGAAGGCAGGCGCAAAACGCGCATCGTTCTGCTGCCAACCTGTGGCGATTGCCGTCTTAGTGCGATTGCAGCTTAGGTCCGCTTTCGGGGTGCAATCTAAGTTCCGCTTATGGCGCTGACCGCCCCGAGCCAAGCGGCAGCGACCCGCCATTGAACCATCGTGCTGCGGTATGTATGCCACGCTGGGCGTGGGGATTTGACATGTACGTTGGACGCATTGTCGGAGTTGGACGGACCCTAGAAGGGCGGACAGTTGCGGCCTATCGCGTTTCCAGCCGATCCTTTCCTAACAGGGCAGCGAGACAGTCCGGGCGGTCGATCCAGATCGTTCCGCACGCCGGCAGCCCGGACGCCGCTTCGGACAGCCCCTACATTGCCTACGAGTGCATCGTCTGGAATGAGCGGTTCGCCGTCGTCAGTAACGGCACCCATACCAGGCCTATTTTCGAGAGGCTGAAAGCGGGTAACGCTCCGCGAGATGCGATATTGACCGTCCTTGCAGGGCTCGACCGTGAATTCGACGATTACGACACGCCTCGCATCTGTGGGGTGTTGGACGCCGCGGAAGATCGGCTTTGGCTCGGCAGCGTGACGGCTCATTCGCTTTGCGTAACACCAATTGCGGTGGAGCCCGGCCAAATGGCGTACATCTCCACCTATGGATTTCCGTTGCCATCCCCGGATCAGATCGACCGGTCGTTTCGGGTAACCGAGCCCAATGCGATTTGCGATCACATCATGGGACGCTCTGCCTTCGCCGACTTTGAGAAGCCCGTCTGCGCTGCCGCCGCTCTTTCGCGCGAAAACGGTATCGAGGCCGGGACGTTGAATCCCAGCGACTGAAGCTAGCTTCTGCTTGGGGTCGGTTCCAACCGTAGGACCGCTGCGCTGCGAAGGTCCGCTTGAGGGCAATGAGCCAGAGTCCGCTTGTGGCGCACTCCGTCCAAGTTGCAGATTGATTGCAACGGCTCCCTTGTCGCCCTCATTCCTGTCTTCCCTTGTCACGGCGGTAGCGCGGGTATTTCGCGGGGACACGGAATTCGGAGAGAATGGGTGACCTGAGACCGAACGACGACAGCACCGCAGGCAACATCTCATTGGCCTCGTACTCTAGGAAATCCTTGGGGCAGTCTCCATAGCTCGCCTCGGAACGCCCGCAGTCGCGCCGCAAATAGGCGAGCACGGCTAGACCGATCGCCGCATGGAGTCTCGCGGGAAAGCCGCCCCAGCCATCGACATGGCCGCAGCCGTGACGCTTCGGCATCAGAGGGCCAGGGCGGTCAGCAACCTCGCGCGGCCCTCCGGGTCTTGGGCGTCCCCGCCGAGCACGATCCGTCCACGTTCGATGACGACGAAGCGATCGGTCACAGAAAGCGCCTCGTGCACGTTCTGCTCGACGAGGAGCACGATGCAGCCGCGCTCGCGCAATTCGCGCACGATGGCGAAGACCTCGGCGACGATCATCGGCGCCAACCCTTCGCTGGGTTCGTCGACCAGAACCAGCCGCGGCTCGCCGACCAGGACGCGCGCCATGGCGAGCATCTGCTGCTCGCCGCCCGACAGCGTCGTGCCGAGCTGGCGACGGCGCTCACCGAGGCGGGGGAAGCGGTCATAGATCTGGTCTATGGCAGCGCACTCCGCCTTGGCTGCCCGGCCCCGCACCTGCAGCAGGCCGAGCTGCAGGTTCTCCTCGACGGTGAGACCGGGGAAGATGCGCCGGTCTTCCGGCACCAGACCTACGCCGGAGAGGCAAATCCGATCGGGCGTCAGGCCCGTCAGCGATTGCCCGCCGAGCGTGATCGCGCCTTCGCTCGGCCTGACCCAGCCGGCGATGGTCTTGAGCAGCGTCGTCTTGCCGACGCCGTTGCGGCCGAAGATGCCGATCACCTCGCCGGGTGCCGCCGAGAGGTCGATGCCCTGGATGACATGGCTCAGGCCGTAATGGCTGTGCAGTCCGTTGATCGCGAGCATGTCAGTGATGTCCGAAATAGGCGGCCTGCACGGCCGGATCGGCCCGCACCACGGCGGGCGGCCCCTCGGCAAGCTTGCGGCCCTGATGCATGACGACGACATGGTCCGAGAGGTCCATGACGAGCCCGATATCGTGCTCGATCAGGAGCACGCTGACATCGCGGCTGAGCTCGCGCACGAGCTTGGCGGTGTCGGCCGTGTCGGCATGGCTCATGCCTTGCGTCGGCTCGTCGAGCAGCAGGATCTTCGGCTCCGACGCCAGGCAGACAGCGATCTCGAGCCGGCGCTGATCACCATGCGAAAGATTGCCGGCGAGCTCGTCGCGCTTGTGGCCGAGCTGGAAGCGCTCGAGCATCTCGCCGGTCTTGGCGAGCGCCCGGGTCGAGCGGCAAAGCGGCAGGAAGGCGCGCGCCTTCGGCTCCAGCACCTGCGCCGCCATGCGCAGGTTCTCGGCCACCGTCAGCTCGAAGAACAGGTTGGTGATCTGGAACGAGCGCGACAGCCCGGCCGCCTTGGTGCGCGCCGGCGAGGCGCCGGTCATATCGACGCCATCGATCAGGAGCTGGCCGGATTTCGGCTTCAGCGCCCCGCTGATCAGGTTGAACAGCGTCGACTTGCCGGCACCGTTCGGCCCGATCACGGTGGTGATCCGGTTGCGTTCTGCGCTGAAGCTGACCTTGTCGACCGCCTTGAGGCCACCGAAGGCGATGCCGAGATCGCGGATTTCGAGGACGGGACCGGTCATGGCTTGGCACTCCCCGCTTCGAGCCGGACCGGGGCGAAGGACGGTGCGGCCGGCTTCTGCGCGCCGGCGAGCAGGCGCTCCTCGATGCGCGGCCGGATGAAGCCGACGAGCCCCTTGGGCAGGAACATCACGCAGACCATGAAGATCACGCCGATCACGATGAGATGATGCTCGGTCCAGCTGCCGATGATCGACTTTAGCAGGACGAGCAGCACCGAGCCGTAGATTGCGCCGATCAGCGTGCCGACGCCGCCGAGGATGACCGAGATCACCGCATTGCCGGAGGTGGCGAAGAACATCAGCTCCGGCGAGACGAAGCCGCGCAGCATCGGGTAGAGCGCGCCCGAGAGCCCGGCGATAAGCCCGGCCAGCACATAGGAGAACATCCGCGCCCACCAGACCGAGTAGCCGAGGAAAGGCACGCGCTTCTCATTGGCCTTGAGCGCGGTCAGCACCCGCCCGAACGGTGTGTCGAGCAGATAGGCGGTGAGCCAGTACAGCCCCATGATTATCGCGAGCACGATCAGGAAGAAGCCGACCGGATTGCCGGCCGAGACCGAGACCGGGCCGAAGCCGATCTCGATGACGGGAATGCCGATCATGCCATCGGAAGCGCCGAGCTCGCGGGTGTTGTAGACGACCTTGGCGACGACCTGCGCCAGGCCGAAGGTGATCAGCGCGAAATAGACGCCGCGCACCCGGTTGGCGATCAGCCCGCCGACGATCGATGCCAGGAGCGTCGCCCCGCCCGCCGCCGCCATGGCGAGCCAGAAGGACGGCACCTTGAGCAGCGTCAGCGCCGAGACATAGGCGCCGATGCCGAAATAGAGCGCCTGGCCAAGCGAGAGCGCGCCGGAGTAGCCGAGCAGCAGGTCGACCGAGAGCGCGAGGCCGGCGAAGATCAGCGCCTCCGTACCGAGGCGCAGATAGAAGGTGTCGCCGCTGGCGGCGCCTATCGCGGCGAGCGCGAGCGCGGCCGCGACGAAGACCAAAGCGAGCAGATGGCTCGCGCGCATCGATAGCGTCAGCCGGTCACGCATGGCCGAGCCTCCCGAACAGGCCCTGCGGGCGGAAAACGAGGAAGGCGACCATGGTCCCGAACACGATCGGATCGGTCCAGACCGGCGAAATCACCAGGCTGGCCAGTGCCTGCACCTGCGTCAGCAGCAGGCCGGCGACAACCGCGCCCCAGATCGAGCCCATGCCGCCGACGATGACGACGGTGAAGGCGAGCAGGATGAAGTCGCGCCCCATGGTCGGGAAGACCGAGTAGATCGGAGCGAGCAGGACGCCGGCGAGACCGGCGAGCGCGACGCCGAAGGCGAAGGTGCCAGCATAAACCAACGCCACCGGCACGCCGAGCGAGGCCGCCATGTTGCGGTCGAAGGCGGCCGCTCGCACCATCGCGCCGAGACGGGTGCGGTAAACGACATAGGCGACGCCGCTGACGATCGCCGCGCCGACCACAATCAGGAAGAGCCGGTAATTCGGCACGATGATGCCGGCGAGCTCGGTCGCGCCCGGGATCGGCGTCGGCGGGCGCTGGGTGTTGGGCCCGAAGGCGACCTTGAGCAGGTCCTCGACCACGAGCGCGAGGCCGAAAGTGACGAGCAGCGTGGTGACGTGCCGGTCCCGGCTGTCGAACACCGGCCGGATCAGCAGGCGTTCGGCAGCCATGCCGAGCGGCACCATCAGGACCGGCACCAGCACGAGTAGGAACCAGAAATTGATCCCGGCCGCGCCCAAAGCGAGGGCCGCATAGGCTCCGATGGCGTAGAACTCACCATGGCTCATGTTGATGACGTCGAGCATGCCGAAGATGATCGTCAGCCCGAGGGCGACCAGCACAACGGCGACCCCGAGCGCGAGCCCGTTGACGACCTGCGGCGCCAGCACGAATTGGAGGTAGTCGAGGGCATTCATGTCATGTGCTTTCGCGAGGGCGGTGTGACCCCTTCCGTGTGAAGGGAGGGGTCGGCGCCTGTCCTCAGAACCGGGTGCAGGCGTCGGGGCCGATCGCCTTGTCGGCATCGACCTTGTCGATGATGTCGAACTTGCCCTTGGCGACGCGCACCACATACATCGGCTGCATCGCCTGGTGGTCACCGGCGCGGATGGTCTTGGCGCCCTGCGGCGTCTGCCAGCTCAAACCGCGCAGCGCCTCGCGCACCTTGTCGGTCTCGGTCGAGCCAGCCTTCTCCACGGCCGCCTTGTAGGCGAAGAGCAAGCCGTAGCTGTCGGCGCCGTAGAGATCCGGATCGGCCTTGTTGGCTGCGCGGAAGGCTGCGACGAACGCCTTGTTCTCGGATGTGTCGATCTGCGGCGAATAGCCGACGCCGGTAGCGAAGCCCTCGGCCGCCTGGCCGATCGCGCCGATGTTCTGCGAGGTCACGGTGCCGGAGGCGCCGACGACCTGCAGGTTGGTGAGCAGGCCGAAATCCTGCAGCTGGGTCAGCAGCCTGACCGTGTCGTTGCCGGCGACCGAGGTATAGAGCACCTGCGGCCGCGAGGCGCGAATCTGGCCGAAATACTGGGTGTAGTCCTTGGAATCGAGCGGCGCGAACACCTCGCCGCCGGTCGGCGCGCCCGATTTCTCGGCGCTGCTCTTGAAGGCGGCGACGGTCGAGCGGCCCATCTCGTAGTCAGGGCCGAGATAATAGACCTTGGCCTTCGGCTTCTCCTTGGCGAGCCAGGCGGCGAGCGCGACAGATTGCTGCTCGGCGCGCGCATTCACGCGGAACATGTTCGGCGAGCATTTGTCGGTGGTGATCGAGTCGGCGAAGGAGACGGTCGTCGCCGCGAGCTTGGCGTTGCGCTCGGCCAGCTGGGCGACGGCGAGCGTCGAGCCGGAATTGACCGTGCCGGTGAGGAAGTCGACCTTCTCGACCTGGAACAGTTTCTCGGCCTTTTGCACGGCGACGGCAGGGTTGGCCTCCTCGTCCTCGAAGACCAGGTTAACCTGGCGGCCGGCGATGCCGCCTGCGGCATTGATCTCCTTGGCGGCGAGTTCCAGGCCCCAGCGGACCTGCTGGCCGATCGGAGTATAGGTGCCCGACAGCGGCGTGACGACGCCGATCTTGATCGGGCCGCTTTGGGCGAGCGCACCGCCGGTGAGCGCCGTCGCGGCGAGCAGTCCGGCAGCGGCAGTAAGATATCCGGTCGTCTTCATGGTCGTTCCCTCGGTTCTGGTTATTGTTCTGCGTTGTCGACTTGGCGGCCCCGCGCGGGGCGTTGCTCGCGCGGGCCTTTTGCCGGCTCAGCGGCCGGTAAACTTGGGTGCGCGCTTGGCGTGGAAGGCCTCGACGCCCTCGCGGAAATCGTCGGACTGGCGCAGGCGGCTGTAGCAGTGCCCTTCCAGCTCGATCGCGATCGCCAGCGTCGAATCCTCGGTGTCGTTGAGCAGCTTCTTGGCGGTACGCTGGGCGATCGGCGAGAAGGAGCGCAACTCGTCGACGAGCCGATCGGTCGCGGCCTCGAGCTCGGCATCCGGCACGCATTCGGTGGCGATGCCCCAGTCGAGCGCCTGCCTGCCCGAAATGCGCTTGGAGCGCATCACGATGTCCTTGGTCCGGGTGATGCCAACGATCTTCTGCAGGCGGGCCGAGCCGCCCGAGCCCGGGATCTGCCCGAGCTTCTGCTCCGGCAGGGCGTATTGGCAGGTCTCCGAGACGATGCGGAAATCGCAAGCGAGCGAGATCTCGAAACCGACGCCGAAGGTGTAGCCGCGATTGGCGACGATCACCGGCTTGGAGCAGCGCGCCGGCGCGGCGATATTCCAGGCGAGCTTCGAGACATGCTCGGGCGAGGCTTCCAGGAAGCCCTTGATATAGCCGCCGGAGGAGAAGTGCTCGCCCACGGCGCGCAGCACGATAATGCGCACGCGATCGTCTTCGTCGAGCGCCTCGAACACCTTGCGCAACTGGTCGCGCTGGGCCATCGCGACCGTGTTCATCGGCGGCCGGTCGAGGATGATGTCGGCCCGCTCGCGGGCGGGATCGATCTCGACGCGGAAGCCGTCGAGGCTGGTAAGGCTGGCGTGGATGGGAGTGACTGCGTTCATGCTGATGACTCTCGATTGCAGGGTTGGGGTTATTCGGCGGCGAGATCGGGCCGCTCGGGCTCGTAGTCGCCGGCGACGAGCTGGCGGCGCAGCAGCTTGCCGACCGGCGATTTCGGGATCGCCTTGACGAATTCGTAGCGGCGCGGGCGCTTGAAATTGGCGAGGCCGGAGACCTTGCAGTGCCCGTCGAGTTCCTCGGCCGTCACGGCCGAGGCGCGCTGCACAAAGGCGACGACGATCTTGCCCCAGCGCTCGTCCGGCAGGCCGACCACGGCCACTTCCGACACGGCCGGGTGCAGCGACAGGCAGCTCTCGATATCGACCGGCGAGACGTTCTCGCCGCCGGTGATGATCATGTCGTCGACGCGGCCGGTGACGAAGAGGTCGCCGTCCTCGTCGAAATAGCCGGTGTCGCCGGTGAAGTACCAACCGTCGCGCAGCGACTTGGCGTCGGCTTCAGGGCGGCGCCAATAACCCTCGAAGGCTTCGTCGCTGGCGGCGAGCGCGATGATCTCGCCCTCCTCGCCGGGCCGGGCCAGCTCCGCTGCCGAGGCCGCGCCGAACCGGACCACGCGGATGAGCTGGTTGAGCCCGGCCTTGCCGGCGCAGCCCGGCTTCGCCGCGGCGTTCTGGTCGATGGTGAAGGTGTAGATCTCCGACGAGCCGTAATGATTGACGAACAGCTCGGGCTTGAACGCCTCGGTCAGTTTACCGAGCAGCCCGTCGGTCATCGGCGCACCGGCGAAGCCGAGCTTGCGCACCGAGGAGACGTCGCTCCCGGCAAAACGCGGATGGTGAACGATGTCGTGATAGAGCGTCGGCACGAGATAGAGGTTGCTGACGCGTTCGGCCTCGATCAGCTCCAGCGCCCGCACCGCATCGAAGCGCGGCAGGCAGACGAAGCTGCCGCCGATCAGCGACATCGCCAGCAGCGAGCGCACCCCCATCGTGTGATAGAGCGGCATGACGCCGAGCGTGCATTCGCCGCTGCCGTAGAGGTTCTGTGCGACATGGGCGAGCGCCGCCATGCGCTCGGCCCGGTGCCGCCGCGGCACACCCTTGGGCTTGGCCGTGGTGCCGGAGGTGTAGAGCATCAGCGACCAGTCTTCGGCACAGGCGCGAGGCGTCGCCGTCGGCGCCTCCATGGCGATCATCTCGCCAAAGCTGAGGTCTGCGGGCCCCGCATCGTTGCCGACCGCGATCCGCGGCAGGCTTGCGGCGAGCGCGCTGTCGGCCATGGCAGCGGCGGAGACGGCTTCGAAGGCGATCGTCCGGGCGCCGGCATTCTCCAGCGCGAAATCGATCTCGTCCGGCTTCGCCCGCCAGTTGATCGGCGTCATGATCAGCCCGGCGAACTGGCAGGCCCAATGCAGCGTTGCCGCTTCCCAGCGGTTCTGCAGCACGGTGACGAGGTGGTCGCCCGGCTTGAGCCCGATGCCGTCGAACGCGGCGACGAGCGAGGAGATGCGCGCCAGCCATTGCGAATAGCTCAGGCGGACCTCGCCGTCGACGATGGCGAGCGCATCCGGAGTGCGTGCCACGCTGGCGGTGAAGCTGGTCCCGAGGTCAAACATCGAGGGATTCCGCGGCGGTGGTCTGGGCAATGGTCTGGGATTCCCCGCGCAGCAGGGCAGCGGCCTCGCGCGCGGCGGCGATGATCGGGGTGTAGCCGGTGCAGCGGCAGAGATGCCCGCCGACGACCTCGCGCAGCTCCTGCTCGCTCGGCTCCGGCTTCTCGCGCAGGAAGGCGTCGAGCGAGATCAGGATGCCGGCGGTGCAGAAGCCGCATTGCAGCGCATGGTGGCGGCGGAAGGCGGCCTGCAGCACCGAGAGGCGATCCTGCGCCGGCGCCAACCCCTCGACCGTGGTGACCTCCCGGCCTTGGAGCTGGACGGCGAGCGTCAGGCAGGCGCGGGCAGGCGCCCCGTCGATCAGGATGGTGCAGGCGCCGCAGACGCCATGCTCGCAGCCGACATGGGTGCCGGTCGCGCCAATGCCATGGCGCAGCGCGTCGGTCGCGAGTAGGCGTGGCTCGGCTTCGACCGAGACGGGCTTGCCGTTCAGCGTGAAGCCGACGCGATGGCGGGTGGCGGCGCTCAGGCGAGGCATCGGGCAGCCTCCTCGATCGTATTGCGGCCTAGCGTACGGACAAGGTCGCGGCGCAGCCTGGCGCTGGCATGCAGGTCCTCGCGCGCATCAAGCTCCCAGGCGAAGGTATTGAGCGCATCGTCGAGCGCAGAGCCATCCAGACGCGGCCAACTCCGGCGCTCCGGCCTGTCGGCGACACCGGCGACGGCGAGATGGATCTGGCCAGCCTCGACCACCGCGGCGCAGCCAACGATGGCGAAGTCGCCATGCCGGCGCGCCACCTCGTTGAAGGCATAGCCGGTGTCGGGCCGGGCGGCCGGGAAGGCGACGGCCTCGATCAGCTCGTCATCAGCCTTCTCAGTCACCATCATGCCGGAGAAGAACGCGGCCGCCTTGAGCACCCGGCGCTTGCGGCGCGAGCGCAGGCGGACCTCGCCATCGAGCGCGACCAGGCAGAGCGGGATCTCCGCGCTGGGATCGGCATGGGCGGCCGAGCCGCAGACCGAGCCGCGCGCCCGGGTCTGGTAGTGACCGAGCCAGGGCAAGGCGGCGGCCAGCAGCGGCTGCTCGCTTGCAAGGCCCGGCCGCTGCAACAGCGCTGCCTGCCGCACGCCGGCCGGCACGACGATCATCGCGCCTTCGCGCCGGACCTGGTCGAGACCGGCCACACCCATGATGTCGATGAGCAGAGCAGGCTTCGCGAGCCGCATGTTCAGCATCGGCAGCAGCGACTGGCCGCCGGCGATGATGCGCGCCTCGGAACCGTGCTCGGCGAGCGCCGCCAACGCCTCGTCGAGGCTGCCAGCGCGCAGATAGTCGAAGGGCGCAGGCTTCATGCGCGCCTCCCGAACAGACGGGCGAGCAGGCCCGGTTTGCCCGGCGACGCCTTGCGCGCCAGCGCCGCGAAGAACTGGCCGATGATCGCCTTGGCCGCGCCGTCGAGCAGGCGCCCGCCGATCGCCGCGACCTTGCCGCCGACCGCGGCCTCATAGGCGTAGCCGATCACGGTGCCGCCAGCGCCGTCAGGCGTCAGCGTGACACGGCCGGAGCCGCCGCCAGTGCCGAGCGCGCCCGAGACCGAGCCGTTCAACGTCGCGGCCCTGGGCTCGTCGAGGTCGGAGAGCTTGATCTCGGCCTTGTAGCGCCCCTTCACCGGGCCGACGCCGAGCGTGACATCGGCCTTGAAATGCGTGTCGGACAGCTTCTGCACGCCATGGCAGCCGGGAATGATCGAGGCGAGCGTGTCGACATCGAGCAGCATTGCCCAGATCGCCTCGGGCGCGGTGGCGACCCTGGCCTCGCCTTCGCCACGCAGGTTGCGATCGCCCGGTCTGGCGGCAGACGCGATGGCGCGGCTCGTCTCTGGCTGGGTCAGTTCCGGCCCGGCGGCGAGCGCCGCGAGCCTGGCCGGGGTCAGCGGCAGGCTGATATCGGCGACGCCGAGCGCGTCGGCGATCGCATTCGCCAGGCAGACCGGCGTCGACATGCAATTGCCCTCGCCAACGCCTTTGGTGCCGAGCGGCGTGAAGGGCGACGGCGTCTCGATGTGCAGGATCTCGATGTCCGGCGTCTCGGTCGCGGTCGGCAGCAGGTAATCGGCGAAGGTACCAGTCAGGAAGGCGCCGTCCGCGGCATAGGCGAGCTCCTCGTAGAAGGTCGCGCCAACAGCCTGGGCGAAGCCGCCGCGGATCTGGCCCTCGACCATGCCGGGATGCAGCACCCGCCCGCAGTCATGCATGGTGACGTAGCGGTCGATCCGCGCCTTGCCATTGGCCGGATCGACCTCGACGCCGGCCATGTCGAAGATGAAGCCATGGCAGAGCGAGGAGTTGATCTCGTCGCCCTCGCTCGGCGCCGTGAGCTGCGGCGGCGTCCAGAAGGCGGTCTCGCGGATGGTCTGGTCGACGCCCTCGGGCAGCAGCGCCGGTGACCAGTGGCAGAGCGCCGCGATCCGACCGAACGGGACGGTCTTGTCCGGGCTGCCCTTGGCGAAGACCGCGCCGCCCGCGAAACCGATCTGCGCAGGCTCGGCCTTGAGCTGGTCCGCCGCGATCAAGGCGAGCTTGTCGCGCAGCCGGGTCGCGGCGAGATGGGCGGCGCCGGCCACTGCCGCGGCAAAGCGGCTGGAATAATTACCGGAGGCGATGGACCAGGCGTCCTTGCCGGTGTCGAGATCGGCGACGACCCTGATATCGCGATGCGGCAGGCCGAAGATGTCGGCGACGACCTGCGCCAGCACGGTGCGGTGGCCCTGGCCCTGCGGCGTCGAGGCGACATGGACACTGACCGAGCCGACCGGATCGATCGAGATCGTCGCCGTCGCCTGCGCACCGTTCTTCGGCCCGGCCTTGCGCCGCTCCTCGGCGGTCAGCACCGTGGTGATGTAGCCCATATTGGAGACGCTGGGCTCGACCGCGGCGGCAAAGCCGATGCCGTAGCGCTTGCCAGCGGCGCGCGCCGCGTCGCGGCGCTGTTCGAGGTCGGCGAGGCGGCCGGCAACCGCCTGCTCGACCGCCGTCTGGTAGTCGCCGGAATCGTAGAGCGCCCCAGTCGCTGTGCGATAGGGAAAGGCGCCGGCCGGGATCAGGTTCCGGCGGATGACGTCGAGCGGATCGAGCTGCAGTTCGACGGCGATGCGCTGCATCAGCCGCTCCAGCGCGAAATAGACCTGCGGACCACCGAAGCCGCGCACCAGCCCGGTCGGCGCCTTGTTTGTCAGCACCACCCGGTTGCGCATCGCCACATGGCGGATGTCGTAGGCGCCGGTCATGTTGCCGTGCATCCGGTAGAGCGTCGCGGGCTCCGGGGCGCGCGGATAGGCGCCGCAATCCTCGATCTGGTCCCAATCGAGCGCGCTGATCCGCCCCTGCGCGGAGACAGCGGCCTTGAGCGTGGTGACGCGGTTGGTCGCCGCCACCGCCGCGCCAAGATGCTCGAGCCGGTCCTCGATCCATTTCACCGGCCGCCCGGCGATCCGGGCGGCGACGCCGATCAGGACGGCATAGGGCGCGACGCCCTGCTTGACGCCGAAGCTGCCGCCGGAGTCCGGCGGCATGCGCAGCCGCAGGCGATTGCCAGGCACCTTCAGCGCGCGCGCCAGCACGGTGTGGATGCTGAACGGGCCCTGGAAATTGGCGAGGATGTCGTAGACGTCCTCATGCGGGTCATAGTCGGCGACGACGCCGAAGGTCTCCATCGGCGAGCCGGTATTGCGCGGATAGGCGATGCTGACCGAAACGATGCGGGCGGCGGCGGCGAAGGCGGCTGCGGGCTCGCCATAGCGGAAGCGGCGGTCGCTGACGAGGTTCGCGCCGGCCTTCTCATGCAGGACGGGCGCGCCCTCGCCCATGCTGGCGACGGGACCGACGACCGCTTTCAGCGGCTTGTACGCGACCTCGATCGCGTCCAGCGCATCCTCGGCGAGGTAGCGGCTCTCAGCCACCGCGATCGCGACCGGCTCACCGACATAGCGCACGCGCTCGACGGCCATCGGCCAGTTCTCGGCGGCGATCTTCAGCCCGGCGACCATCGGGGTGGTCAGCTTTGATAGATCGCGCCCGGTGACGATCGCGACGACGCCCGGCATCGCGGCGGCGGCCTTGGTCTCGATCGAAAGGATGTCGGCATGGGCGTGCGGCGAGCGTAGGATCGCGGCGTGCAGCGTGCCCGGCCTCGTGCCGAGATCATCGATAAAGCGCCCGCGACCAGTCAGCAGGGCAGCGTCCTCGACGCGCTCCACGGACTGACCCGTCCACGAAATGGTTTCAGCCTTCACCAGCGTTCGGCTCCCAGGAGGCGCTCTTACGGAGGTGCCTCCTGGGAAGAGTCGGTCATCGGTCGGCCAGGTTCGATCCCGCCCAGTCTCGCGACTTACCGAATAGTCTCAAATTCGAAGGATTGGCCTCAGCGGCCGAGGCGCGCCACGCTGCGGAACTCGCTCGGCGCCACCGAGCAATGGTCGCGGAAGAAGCGGGTGAAATGGGCCGGCGCGCTGAAGCCGAGCCGATCGCCGATCGCGCTGAAGCTCTCTTCGCCGTCGACGACGGCGCCGACCGCGAGCTCGACCTTGAGCACATTGAGGAAGACATGCGGCGTCACGCCGGTCGAGGTCTCGAACATTCGGAAGAAATGCGCCCGCGACAGGCCGGCCTCGCTCGCCAGCCGCTCGATCGAGAGCGGCGCGGCCGGATCGGAGCGCATCAGCGAAATCGCCCGACGCACCCGGAAATCGACCGCGTTCGAGCGGGCGATCTCGCGCAGCGAGGCACCGATCGAGCGCCAAGGCGTGAACCGCTCGATCACGGCGATCATCAATTCCGACAGCAACTCCTCCTGCCTGTGGCTCGCGCCGGGCTCGTGCACCATCTCCGCGGCGAGATCGAGCGCAGTCTGGCGGATATAGGCGCTGACTTCGCCGGCGGAGTGCTCGAAGAAGCCGGGGGAACCGCTCGCCGCCCAGTTCGGCCGGAAGCCGCGCAGCCAGTCCGGCTCGATATAGAGCGCCAGGATCAGCGCGTTCTTGCGCGAGGGGTCATGGACATAGGCATGCGTCTCCCAGGCATTGACCAGCACTGCGAGATCGTCAGTCAATGGCGCGACATGGTCCCCGACCAGGAACTGGGTGTCGTCGCCGTCGACCTTGAGCAGGACATGGCAATGCGGGTGCGCGTGCCGGACGAGGCTGCGATCCATGTCGAGCAGCGCCACCCGGCCGAAAGCTCCGTGCGCGATGCGCAGGGCATCCGACATGCCGTTTCCTCACCCGGTATTGTGTCGTCAGGGCGGCCAGCCGCCAAAGCGGGGATACTGGACGGCAGCCGGCCGTCTTTCAAGACGGTTCGAGCCTGCGGCTTTGTCGCACGGATTCTCCACTTTGCTCGAATACCAACCGGGGAGGTCCGCTTTCGGGCGTGCAGTCAATGTCCGCAGTTGGCGCGAAGCGGATACTACCCCTCCGCGCAACGACGCACTCTTCGCAGTTAGTCTGAGCGGAGCCTGCGTGCCAAGCTCATCCGTTGGGGTGATCGTTGGGGCTCATCTCTCTCTGCCCGTTTAATATATCAATAAAATCAAAGCGCTATATCAAGCGCAGTGGCGGACAGGGAGGGATTTGAACCCCCGATACCCTTGCAGGTATGCCGCATTTCGAGTGCGGTGCATTCAACCACTCTGCCACCTGTCCGCGGTC
>Ga0209025_1000698_pt1 | contig 57275 bp, 54 predicted proteins | sample AraplaMF_Col_mLB_FD_184256 | JGI IMG/M metagenome (GOLD analysis project Ga0209025, IMG submission 184256) | Arabidopsis root microbial communities from the University of North Carolina, USA - plate scrape MF_Col_mLB (SPAdes) (version 2) | ecosystem: Host-associated > Plants > Roots > Endosphere... | reverse complement strand
ACCATTTTTTTAAACTCTTCATTAAATTTCTTGTTTGTCATACGGACACTTCCTCCTTGAAATCCATTGTAAGGACTTAACTAAGTTGTGTCCATATGACTATACTAACTCCAGAATAAAGGTATTACATTAACTTCCAATAACGCATGTTATATTAACTAAATTAGCTTAAGATTAAATCATTGGAGGAAAAAATATGAAAAATAAAATACCTCTAATAACATTCATTTTAGCTGCTTTATTTGTAGCTGGAGGTTTTGCATTCTTCTACTGGATTAAAACATTCCCATTCAACTAAAGAAACCTAACTACCGACAACAAGAATTATGTAAAAAGTAAAGCCATCCTGTTTGATGTGCACCCCAATTGTTAGACACGAATAACAATTGGAGGTGTACATCAGTATCAGTTGGACGGCTTTCTGTATTTTTTGCTTAGCGTGTTTTTTTCCAAAATGCTGGCGGTACCTCGTATAAAACATACATAAAAAAATTGTAAAAACTATTACTAAATCAAATCCTGTTCTTCATTAATAAATTTTGTAATTTTATTCCCGTATAATATCTTCTTTGGATTTATAATTATAATTAAAATCGCAACTATCAAATAAAAAATTGCATTATACATAATTAATTCAATTAATTTTCCATTTATTATGCCAATAAATAAATTAAAGAAAAAGTGGATGATCATTGGAATAATTAAATTTCGATTTAAATTATAAAATGCTGTCATGATAATTGTAGTAGATATAATTGCAACCATAAAAAACAAAATATATTTAATTAAATTACTGCCTGTAAAACCTGTAGTAAACCATATAGGTAAATGCCACATTCCCCACCAAAAACCAATAATTATTGAAGATTTTAATGGCGAATATTTTTTTTGAAGCTCCATTAATGCAAAACCTCTCCACCCTAATTCTTCTCCTAGTGGTCCAGCCACAATAGTTTTAACAAAGTAATAAATTAACACGCCCCATGTAGTTTTATTAAAAATCGAGTTTGCTTCACTGTTAATCGACACGAGAAACAACATCATCAAAAATATAATTATTTGAATCATACTTACAGTAAGAACTATAGGGAAACTAAGTTTATTTTTAAATCTATCTTTTACGAATCGAATAAAACTCTGTCCAGGATAGAGTTTTTTAAATAGCAACACAAAAGCAAAAGTGGAAGACCAAGCTGATGTACAAAGCATTACATCAAAAATCCACGTTGGAAAATCTAATAACTTGGTGACTCCTACAAGAAGAAAAAGTGGCCAAAAAATAATGTTGGTTAATAATATAAAACTTACCACCGGTTTTTTCAGTCTTTTATCTCCATTCACATACAATCCCACCTTAAGCTAAATTTTTAAAGTACAATAATGTACCTATTCAGTGCATCATTATAATACACCGAATTTTCTTTCTATTATAGCTATATTTTCTTTCGAAATATTACCAGTCAATTAATAAAACAAATTTTTAACTGCTTATAATGAGACGTTATGTTAACTGAACATGTATAGGATATACAATGCTTAATTTTGATATTATTAATGTATTAACGACTTTTTAGCTAAGGGGGAGAAGAAAATGGAACAAGTATTAGAGATTTCGAAGTTCTGGATTAAAGAATCTGATTTAACAAGCACACAAATCAATCCCAAAGTTACTCTGATAACTACGGGAGAGCAAAACTACGTTTTAAAACAAAAAGGAGATCTTGATCAAATTATCGCTGAAGTTAAACTATTGACCATTCTTCCAAAATATAACATCAAGGTTCAACAACCACTAAAGACTTTTGAAGGAGAGTATTTCATTTCGTACGAAGATACATATTACTGTATGTACGAATACTTAACTGGTAGTGCTCCAGGGGTCAAAGACATAGATCAACTCAAAGTATTAGCAAACGATATAGGAAAAGAAATCGCTAAACTACATCAAGGTCTAAGTAAGTTACATACTGAAGTACAATTTATAGAACGTAACTTATACATGGATATTTATAAATGGGCTATACCTACTATTGAGAAAAATCAAATTGCTAATTCTAATTCTAAAGTTATACAACTCATGAAACAGTTGAAATCAAACATGGAAAAGATATTGCCATCTTTACCAAAACAAATTATTCATAGGGATACACATCTATCCAATTTAATTTTTGAAAAGAACTCATTTACGGGATTTTTAGACTTTGAGATTGCGGAAGTAAACATAAAGATTTTTGATATTTGTTATTGTCTAACAAGCATATTGAGTGAACTGTTTACTGATGAAAAGTTAAAAAGCCAATGGTTTAGCTTAATTAAACCAATCATCGAAGGATACAATAATCAAAATCCTCTTACACAAGAGGAAAGAAGCGCACTATGGCATGTCATGTTAGGAATACAAGTAATCTTTATGACTTATTTCATAAGTTCACCAGAATTATTAAAGATAAATCAAGACATGTTCCTTTGGATTTATGAAAATAAGAAAATCATTGAAGAATGTGTATGGGCTGTATCAATAGGTTAGTAAATTGATTGAATTCCGAGTTCGAAAATTATGTAAATGAGCAGTCCATATGGACCGCTCATTTACATAATTTTCGTTATTGGAAGTAATTGCACCTACTAATATTGGAAATTAATGATTGTATAGTATCGTGTGAAATATCTGTAAGGAATACTTTCTGTTGTATTTCCTTTTTGAAAAGTTAAAGAATTTCCGTATATATCTCTACTTATAAATTCCCATCCGTTTTTCTCTTTCATTTCAATATAAGGATCTAGTTCTCCTCGTTTTACTAAATAAGGGTGGGTAATATCATCTGTTTGCACTTCCATTATATTTTTATCTGCAAGTACCATCTTTGACATAGCAATTGCCAATGGTATCGGATTTCCTTCTTGAAAAATGACATCCTTTTTTTGTACAAAGAATACGCATGCAACACTAAGTATTATAGATAAGACAATGAAAGATAACCTTAATTTCATCAAATCTCCCCATTCCTTTCTACTTTAAACACTATTTCTTTTTTTTATAATATAACCCTGCTCAAAAGGGAATTTATATAAAATAAATACATCCTTTTATTATGTATATCCTATACATACCCGATTAACATAACGTCTCAATATCGGTAGCAAGGATAAGATGGATCCCTACTCTCACAAAGAATCCCCGGCCTATCAACATTCTGTGAAACATCCTCTTCACCTACGTATGTAGTTTCTTATTCATCCCATTATATTAGTGGTTAAAAGCAAACATTGTCTTTATTTTTTTTCCTCCATATGCATAAAATTCCTCATAAACTAACGGCTAGCTTATGGGATAATCATTAACTCAAGGCCAATTTATGTTTCCAATTCCGTTAGATAATTAGATAATCACCTATAAAAGTAAGTGTTTTCCAGCCAACTAATGCTTCCAAATACAATCGACTTATGGGTAAAGTGACATTAAGTCCTTTTTATTTGCAAATTTATGTGATATATTTTTAACATAAAGAGCGAAATATATCACATAGGGGGATTGTATGAAAAATAAAATAGCTTATTTAGGATTTATCGGTTTTTTAGGTTTTTTGGGTCCTTTCACATTTTTAGGTGATATTACGTGGGTAGGTCTCTTATTCAGTTTCTTTTTCTTCTTCGCATATGCAAAAGTAGTACCAGATGAGCTTTTTATACTACATGTTCGCATCTCTGCTACAAGAGCTTTTTTCGTAGCATTGGTACTAGGTATCATACTAGTTTTGAGTATTTTTATTTTTGAAAATCTACATATAATTCGTTTCCTTGTTATTATTTCAGTTTTTGCACCATTAGGTACCTTCTTAGTTAATTTAGAAATATTTGAGCGTAGAGAAAAGAAAGGAATGCAAGATGCCACTTAAGACTCGAATGAAAGAATATAGAATAAAGTTAAATATGTCTCAGGAAGATTTAGCTAATAAGGTTGGGGTTAGAAGAGAAACAATTGGCAATCTCGAAAACGGAAAATATAACCCTTCATTCAAACTTACTTATGATATTGCAAAGGTTTTGGAAGCGCCTATCGAGGCTCTGTTTTGGTTTGAAGAATAGATTAATTCTAGTACAAGTAAGTGAACTTTTCTAATTGATATGTTCATGAGTTTTGATCAATCTTTTTTATAAAATCTACATCCAGACTTTTAACATGGGAATCCATTTTGATTAATCTTGATATGCTCCCCATTAGGTAGACAGATAAAAAATAAAATTTGTTTTCCTCGAGGTGTATTTGTATCAAACTGACCCTTAATACTAATGCCTTTATTCTCAAGTTTGTTGAAGGCTTGGTTCTAAATGGATATTACGTCTAATTTGTTTAACTCTATATTTATTAGATAGATTTTATATAACAAGGAAAAAGTAGGGAAATGAACGACAAAACTGCACAGTTAACCTCTTTGGAATCTAGATGAAACTTATACCAAATTCAAGAGAATATTTTTTATCGTGCGATTAAAAATTGTCGTTGAGGCACAATTTAAGTATTGAAATTTTCTATACTTAGATGTATTATATTTTTGTATTTTTCTCTATCTGAAACAGAGAAAACATCATCACTTCTGAAAGGACCCGAACTTCAACGGGTTCTTTTTCTACTTGAATTCATTTCTGATGCATTGTATTATATTTTCATGTCTTACTTACATAAATCATTATCGGAAAGAATCTGCATTCGAGCAGATTCTTTTTTTATGGGTTGGTATTTGCTTTTCTTAGCTTGATGGGTATGTATGGTGCCCCCTTCCAGAAAATAAATCATATCCTATAATTATGCTTATTTCACAACAATTTTAACTTCGGCCCCATCTGGTAATTCCCCACTTTATAGCCTAGATAGGAGTCAGCACCGCTATTATCAGCTGGTTTTATATTTCTCACTGTATTTAAAAAGATGCTCCTGGATTTCTCCAAGAACATCTTTCATAAAACTTCATTTTTCGCTTGTTTATCAGCTACCTTATGATAACAACCATGTTTTACTACTTGTCTAACATCAATTGATTCATTTTTTTCAGTTTCCACCATGTCTGAAATGTCTACAACAATTGTATTCGTTAAAATACTTACCACATATCCAGTTAATTGTAAGGAAGGATTCTCTCGATAAGGGAATCGAACGTAATCCCCAACTTCTACTTTTGTTGTAAGTTTCATATAGTAACCTCCTAAATCAACATTAATTATTCAGTAGATTTTTATCTTTTTGTTTCTGCATACTGCTTCGCAAGTTTGTAAAATGAAGAACGTTTGATACCATATTTCTCCATAGCCCCTACTGCTGTAATGGCACCAGATTTCCATTCTTTATAGGCTGTAATGAATTCTGCTGTAATTTCTACTGGAGGACGTCCTAAACGTCTCCCTTGCTTCTCGGTCAGGGCGATTCCCTCCGCTTGCCGTTGTTTAATAGCATAACGCTCTTTTTCTGCAAAAGCAGATAAAATTGTAAGAGTTGCTTTTTGAATAGCACTTTGAATGACATCATTCGTAGTCTCACCTTTGTAATTTACATTAATGAACGGTTCTTTTATAAATTGTAAGTTAATCTCATGCCTTTCGTAGTATCTGAATTCTTCTAAGACATCGTTCATACTTCTTCCCAGTCTAGTTAAAGAATCAAATACAATAGTATCTCCTATACGAACTAAACGTTTTAACATTTGATAATTTTCACGTTTCATGTTTTTACCGGATTGTTTATCAATGAAAATATCTCGATCCTCTATCCCTAAATCCTTCATATTCTGAATTTGCCGTTCTTCATTTTGATCTTTACTTGAAACTCGTACATATCCAAATTTTTTATGTTTCATGTGATGCACCTCATCAAAAATTATAGCAAAAACATCTGTAAATGTGCAATTAATATACAGACATCTGTAAAATAAGAAGAGGGCATTTACGGATGTAGTTTTTTATAGTTTTATATAGTTTTATATATATCTGTAAAAGTATACCTTTACAAATGGATGGTCGCTTTTCCCATTAGAGAAAGTAATATTCCAGTTGATATTTTAGAAAACATGGAATTTCCAGTGCTAGATAGTCTCTATTTAGCCGAAAAATAGCCTTAGCGTACACCAAATATCTTAACTTATGTCCAAATCGTGTCTAAACGTACAATTTTCTTTTTTTGATACGGTGAGGCCATGCCCATCAACTTAAGATTTTTCACTGCCCCTATAAGGGGTACCGCCAGCATTTTGGAAAAAACCCACGTTAAGAGCAAATTGGGATATTAAAAGGACTGATTAATCCATGTTTAGGTTAATCAGTCTTTTAATATTTAATGGAGTTAATTTATCCAATCTTCAAGAATTGTTAATGTTTTATTTGCTGCATCCATCTCTATTTGTATACCAATTGGGACAGTTAACATCGGGTGAGTATGGCAACAATCAAATTCTGCAATAAAGGGCAGGCTAATACCATTTAAAACCTCTAATAGAATTTCATATGGTTTTTTATTTGTACCATTATCGTTAAACTGTTCATGTTTTCCGAGGATTAAACCAGAAATTTTATCAAATATTCCATTAACCTTAAGTAATGAAAAACTTCTTTCAATAGTAGCAGCATCTTTTGTTGTATCCTCGATAAGAAGGATATCCCCTTTTTTTATCTCTGGCATATACTCGCTACCCAAAATACCAGTTAAAGTGTCTAAATTTCCTCCAATTAACCTTCCTGTTGCTTTTCCGGTATTTACACAAACCCAATCATTTTTTATAGGTTGTTTTTCCTTAGTTTTTTCTTCCCAATTGATAAATTCATCTGTCCAATAAGGTGGCTTTTTAATATAGTATGGTAGTTTTTGTTTTTCTTCCAGCATGTCGCTGAAATATTCGTATGTAAAATTAACAAATGGCTCAAATTCACCAAATGAAGGGATTAATGCAGGTCCATAAAATGTATTTATCCCAGTTTTTGCGTATATTCCTAGTAATATCGCAGTAACATCTGAATAACCTATCATTATTTTAGGATTTTTTATAAATGCCTCATAATCAATATAAGGCAATATTGAATTTGAATTCATTCCACCAATGGTTGACATTATACATTTGATGCTAGGGTTTCTTATTAATTCATTAAGTTCTTCTGCTCTCTCTTTAATGCTTCCAGCTCGGTAGTTATCATATTTACCAGTTAAATTTCCTTCTATTATATTAAATCCCTTGCTCATCAGAAATTTTTTTGCTCGATCAAATCTTTTAGGTGCTGTATAAGTTGCTGGTGATGAAGGGGAATAGATTCCAATTAGATCACCTTTTTGTAATTTACTGAGTTTCATTGCTTTATCTCCCCCTTAAATGGTATCTGCATTGAAACGAAGAACTAATGCGAATAGTCTTACAATTAATTGTACCTTATATTAATTATTACCGCGCATGTATGTAGAATTAATACAACACAATTTAAAACAAGGTTAAAATAACTCAAAAACTCTTAACGTGGTTTTTTTCCAAAATGCTGGCGATACCCCATCGCTATCAAGTTAAGGTTTTATACTGCCCCAAAAACAATAATTTTGTATACTTTTACTCTAGGGATGTCAATTTCACTATATTTAGGGTATTTATTTTTACTACTTGATGGACATGTGGAGTCGTCCCCCTTATAAACCCTTGAGTATTTATAATCAAATATATGTTTTTGATTATATCATTGTCTGATTATTGTTTTTTTATATTACTTGGAATTTTCGGGAAAAACCCACTAATTAATAATGCCACAATCCACGTCATTATTAGAATAAAAGTTATTGTATTTCCGGAATTTAAACTTAAAACCTTCCACAAATAGGCAGCACAAAATATGAGCATAGCAGTAATAATAAGTAAAAATGTCCTAACTACTAATCCGATGTAAGATTTCTTCTCATACCTAATAATAAAAGTTCTTTTACCTTTGTACAATCTAATCACAAACAGCAGCAAATATACACCAAGTGTGCCTCCAATAACAATTGATATAATTGAGTTGTTTTTTCTTTGCTCAGCTAGAGAGAAGTAACTTTCAGGTAATTTTCCAGTTTCATATTCAATCCATGCGTGGTAAATATCCTGTCGTAAGTCTATACCACCTTCACTATTCGTAAGAATTACCAATCCATCCTTTGTATTAGGAATGAAACCATAAAAAGAATGCCAGCCTCGATTGTCACCAGAATGATAAATTAATTTCCATTGATTAGATAACTTTTTTTCAAATACACCTAAACCATTCTCACCTAATACCAGCTTTTGCATTTCATCGACACGTTCATTTTTAATGACAGCATTACCTTTATTATTTGCATCCATGCTTGCAAGTATCAATGTCATCATATCGGTAACATTTGTCTTGAGGCCTGCAGCAGCCTGTTCGGTAAATTGGTAACTAGGAAGTTCCTCTCCAAAATATCCATAGGCTTTCGAAAGATTAGGATTTTCAGGACGTTGTATGAATGAACTAGATCTCATTCCTAAAGGTTTCATAATTTGTTCTTCCATATAACGATCAAAAGATATTCCGGTAACCTCTTCAATTACAAGTTGTAAAACTGTATATCCGCCACCAGAGTAAATTGCTTCTGAACCTGGTTTATTGGTAACCTCCACTGGTTCATTAAGCCACCCTTTTCCAGACAGAGACTCCTCGATAGAATCAAGATGTTTCCCTGGTGCAACCCCAAGGTATCCTTTATGTGCAGACAACCCCGCTGTATGGCTTAATAATCTTCTTATCGTGACTTCATTATTATTGAACTCTGAATTAGGTAATTTCCATTTGGTTAGAAATTTTCCAACGGGATCATCTAGTGATAAACGACCTTCATCTACAAGATGTAGGATTCCCCACGCTGTAAGGCTTTTAGATATGGAACCAGCCTGAAACAAAGTATCATCACTCACCGCTTTTTTTGTCTTTTTATCTACATAACCGTAGTTAAGTGTATAAGCAATACGCCCCTCATGTACAATTCCTATTGCAACCCCTGGTACATCATAATCTTCCTGCCATTTTGGTACCTGTTCATCCATCTTTTTCTTAAAGTTTTCTATACTCCTAGCAGTCAATGCGCCCGATTCTGCCCTCACCACTTTCGTAAACCACGCTTCATTCGTAATTAATATGAAAATAATTAAACATAAAATGCTTTTGAAAATTATCGATGCTTTTTTCCTATTCTTCATTTACTCTACCTCTTTTTTTCAGAATATTCTCTCCGTTATTCAGGGTACCTCATTCGAATATCCATTTCTATCGATTTTTATTACCTAACCTTACAAAATTGTAATAAAAATCAACAAAACATATTAATCAGTGACTTTACTGTCCTTTATCCACGGGCAATGAATTTAATCCACAAAATAGACATGGGGTTATTTATTGTTTAAGTTAACGCCCCTAAGATACTAGTTTAGTAGACCTGATATCTATATTTCCGTACCCTTAAAAAATTTATAATAAAAAAGGTAAAATCGTGGAATACGATTTTACCTTTGACATAAGGAAAATTAAATGGGTTGATAATTATTACAAGTGGATTAGGTTTCTTGTGAATTTCAAATTAAAGGTTTCACCCAAAGTTGAGAAAAATCCACATATCCAAAATATTTCATCTTAATATTCGTTAAATCTGATGAAAAAGGAATTTGACGTGTATCATAGTATAAGGGAACCATAATAGAGGATTCTATCAGTTCTTTTTCAAGATTCGCATTTAATGAAGCCCACTTTTCAAAATTTGTATGTTTGTATTTAGAAAGGTGTTTTTTTAGTGATTTGTTTGTTTTTAAAACTTTAGCCAATGGTGAATATCTAGCTGTTAAAAAATAATAAAATGATATCTCTTGATTCATCTCGAATACTTCACCATGAATAAAGAGATCAACTTGTTCATTAAGTTTTTCATCCCTAAGATAGTTTTCAAATGGAACCCATTTAACTTGAAAAGGTATATTTTCTTTTTCTAAGATATTCATTAACCATTTTGTTGTCGCTTCTGTATACTGAGTCGCTTTTATAATAAGTGGTTCTTTAAATTCGGGACGTTTTCTTTTTGGAATATCGATTTGATGATCTATGTCTTTTAAACAGCTTTTGATATTTGAAATTTTTTGAGTATCATATTTATGAATATGATTCATATTGTTAACGATAATAGAATGTAAATAATTACGAACATCTATGTGTTGAATTGACGAATTACGCCAAGCATTCATAATTATAACGCCGAAACCTGAATTCTTTTCTACTTGAAATGTAGAATTACTTTTATGATATCTGGAAGATTGATAAATAGTATCAAATTCTAGAGGGACCTGAATGAATTCTACTGTATCTAGCAAAGGTCTTTCTTGAAAATAATCATGAAATGCTATCAATGATGTTTTCTCCAGGTTATTCTCTCCTATATAAAAACCACCGGTTCCTATGATTTGGCCGTTATTTTCCTTATAAATGCTTGTATTTATCATGCATAACATTTGTAAACAATAACTACAACTATCTGGATAATGTATATCAATAATTAATGGTGATACAATCTCTATTTTTTCTATGGGTAACCATAAGTCTTTATAATATTTATGACTACGTAGTTTTGAGAGACATAGTTTCACGTCAGCCGCTGTTAAGATGGATCCATCATGAAATTTTATAGACTTTTTTAAATATAGTCTAAGCTTAGATTGAGTTAAATCCCAACTGTGAGCTATTTCAGGGAATATGTTCCCCTTTTCATCCATATAAACAAGTCGATTGAAAACGTTCGCGACAATATGTGCACTATGTACATCGGCAGCCTCGAGCGGGTGTGTTGTTAAAAAGGGCTTTCTTCTAGGAATAATTAATTTATCATCCGAATTATGTATATAGCCAAATTTTGAATGAAACTTAGTCATCAAGCGTAGTTTACTGTTTGGAGACCAATTATATAGTAAATATTTACTGCTTTTTTCAACAGGCTGTTGATCCATAATTTCCATTACTTGTGACTCATAGATTTTTTCTATATTTTTTAACCATTGAAGAGAGGAGGAATTTCCTCTGCCTTTTCCAGAAGTGAAAGTCAGCCAACCTTCATCCATCCATTTATGTAAGTAACGTACTGTTTGCTTTGTACTTAAATTTAAAAAATCTGCTAGGTCTTGTATTTTTATATTTCCTGAAGAAAATGATTGCCATAGATTCAGTAAATTTTTATCCATTTTCCTATCTCCTTTTATAAGTGGACATATTTTTCTGAATATGTCCATTTTTAGTTTGATAAGTCTAGTTTAATATAACATTAGACAAAAGGAGGAGATACGATGAATTGGAAAGACTTTGAGCAAAATATAAAAGTACGCTTAATTACATCGTTTTTTAATCGTGCTGTTACATCAGCAGTAATGCCCTTTATGGCATTGTTTTTTGCTCACGAAATAAATAAAGTATGGGCCGGATCATTTTTAATCTTAACGGTTATATTAAGTTTTGTTTCAAATTTAATTGGAGGTTACATGTCAGATCGCTTTCAACGAAAGAAAATCTTATTGTTAACTTCATTTTCTAGTACTTTAATGTTTTTATTCATGACTTTAAGCTTATATCCTACAGATAAGATGCTTTGGTTATTTGCTATTGCTTATGTAGGTTTTATAATATCTAGCAGTCTTGGGCGCCCATCCATGCAAGCTATCATCATAGACTCAACTACACCAGAAAATCGAAAGGCTATTTATACAATTGACTATTGGCTTATGAATCTTTCTATGGCAATTGGTGCAGCATTAGGTGGTTTTTTATACATTAATCACCAAAAAGAGTTGTTTATATTACTGACTTTTGTTTCTGCTACATTACCGATTGCTTATAAAATTTGGCTAGTTGCAGAAGTTAAAGAGTGCCTAGAAAAAAGGCATGGAAATATAGTACTTGATCTAATTCAAAACTATAAAGTTGCTATTCAAGATAGAGCATTTTTAAGAGTTGTAATAGGGTCTACCTGCATATTTGCGGCAGAGTTTTCTTTAAACAGCTATATTGGTGTACGACTTTCAGAAACATTCAATCCAATAAGCATTGGGAACTTTGAAATAGTAGGAGTGAGGATGCTAAGTATTCTTAACATACAAAATATGCTTTTAGTAGTATGTTTAACGTTTATTGTAAATAAATTTACAGATCGCCTAAGTGGAAAAAAAGCGTTACTTTTAGGCCTTGTGCTCTATGGTGTAGGCTATGTGACAGTAACATCTGCAAACACTTGGTACGTACTGATTATTTTTAATTTTATTGCCACTGTTGGTGAACTTGTCTACTCCCCAATCAGAAATACAGAACAAGCTAATATGATTCCGGCCGATAAAAGAGGATCGTATTCAGCTTTTGCAGGTCTATCAGATATTGGCGCGGATCTAATTGCAAGAATGACTATTATCGTTGGTGCATTCTTGGTTCCTACGATGATGTCTGTTTACATTGGTATCATTGTAATAATGGGGACATTTCTCTTATATAATGGACTGTTCTTTAGAACTAATATTCAGTCTCAGGAAAAATTGAATAAAATGTCATCATAATATAATACTTTTAATGAAAAAACACGCTATTCTTTCTGTAGAATCATAGGAAAGGATGGGGTTTTTGTATGCCTATTTCTGTATCTGATGAATTACAACTATTTGCTCAAGAGATTCAAAGCTTTTTATCTCCAAATATCTTACGAGATCTTAATAGCGATGTGGCGAGACCCCTATCTAATATAATGGATTATTATTTTTATAATGGGAATGATAATCATGCAAAAAACCGATTCTCTTTACAATAAAAAGAATCGGTTTCTAGTTTTATCCTCTAGATAATATTGGACTAATGAATGCGGAAACTGGGATATTATTACTTGAGAGCATTAATTGTAATCGTGGCAGCCTGCGCGATCAGTTCATTATCATAGGTAGCATCCTTTGTATCACGACTGGACAGAATTGCAATGATAATGGGTTCTCTATTCGGTGGCCAAACGATTGCAATATCATTTCGTGTTCCGTAGCTTCCGGCTCCTGATTTATCAGCGACTTCCCAGTCTTTTGGTACGCCAGCGCGGATGAGTTTGTCTCCTGTAGCGTTTCCGTGCATCCAATCCGTAAGAATTTTACGTTTGTCAGCTGGGAGTGCATTTCCAGCTGTGAAAGCCTTAAGATCGGTAGCAAGTGCTTTAGCTGTACTTGTATCACGGATGTCACCAGGAATAGCTTCATTTAAATCTGTCTCAAAGCGATCTGCCTGGGTAACTCTATCACCAATCTGTTTGAGCGCTGTTTCAAATCCTTCAGGCCCGCCTAGTTCCTTAAATAAAAGGTTCCCTGCGGTATTATCACTGTAACGAACGGCAGCTTCTGCAATCTCTCCAAGTGTCATACCAGTATCTACATATTTCTCTGTAATGGGTGAATATTCAACTAAATCATCTTTTGTATAAATGATAACTTCGTTTAATTTGTCAATTGGATTTTGCATTAGCAATGCTCCTGCAGCTAATGCCTTATATGTTGATGCGAAAGCAAAGCGTTCATTTTGTTTATAAGAAACTGTTCGATTTGTACCAGTATCAATTGCATAGATACCTAGTCGAGCATCGAACTTTTTCTCAAGTTGAGCGTACTTTTGATGAGTCGCATGATTTATATGCTTTGTTTTTTCTTTTGCTTCCACTTGCAATGGTTCACCTGTAAAGAGTTTTACACTTGCAAGACTTAAACTTAGTATACCAACACACATCCCTATTTTTAGCAACCTTGTACTTTTCAAAATGATCATTCCTTTCAGACTTTTAATACTTAAAACAAATGTTAAATTAGATACAATGTACACAATTCGAATAACAGTTTTTTACCATTACATGTAAATCCCCCCATTTCTTGATTAGACTCTTATGTACGAATTGAAAAAACAACCGTATTTAAGGCGTTTCAAAAGATTACAGATGTATCAATACTACAAATGTAGTTCTTTACTACATTTGTAGTACAGCCACATCTGTAGTATAGTATTACATATGTAATTGGATTGAGTCAACTTTTTATTTTCCCCCATCAAGCTACTATAAATATGCTATATACCTGTTTAAAAAATTTTAAAATCCAAGAGAGTTGGTGTTGAAGGACATGTTTTTAACGCATTTTATAATTGGTTTATTGGTGTCTTCATTTTCCATTACTGTTATTCTACTTATAAGAAAATGGTTTGGCAGACAACTGACAGAAAAATGGCATTATCATTTATGGATGTTTCTTTTTATCGCTTTAGCACTTCCATTCATACCTACTCATTTATATAATTTTAGTTTTCTCTTTAGCGATGGGGATACATATCAGACTAATGTGCTCAGTACTGATATGGGGATAAATGGAACTAATATGATACAGGGATTAAACCTAATACAAGACTTTTCTGTATCTGTCAATCGGCCAGATCTATCCTTACTTAATGTGGGAGTAATGGGAGTATGGATGTCAGGGGTGCTATTATTTACTTTTACCACGGTTCGTGGATGGATAAAACTTAGAAGGATAAAGAATTATTCTTCTATGTTTTCTAATCAAGAAGTTCTCGTGCTTTTCGAAGAATGCAAGAAAAGACTACAGATTAAAAAATCAATAAAAATTGTTATTTCCAAAAGAGTCCAATCTCCAATGATATTCGGACTTTTTCAAACATATATCGTCTTACCTTCTCAGCATGAAAACTGGCTCAGCTTAAAACATTACGAGTACATCTTTCTTCATGAACTGAATCACTATAAAAACAAGGATCTGCTGACAAATTACGTGATATTGTTCTATCAAATCATTTATTGGTTTAATCCCCTTGTCTGGCTTGCTTTTAGAGAAATGAGATTAGATCGGGAAATCGTATGTGATACATCTGTTTTACATTTGCTAGATGATAATTCATTTAGTGAGTATGGACATACAATCATTAATTTTGTGGATCTTTCAAAACGATCAAGTAAGCTACCATTAGTAACACAAATAAACGGTTCGAAGAGTCAAATCAAAAAACGAATTGAACAAATTGCTACCTATAAGCCTGGCGCAAAGAAATCAATAAGAAAAAGCGTCTTTATTTATGTATTGGCTAGTATTATTTTGACAGTCCAATTACCTGTCATTTCCGTATTTGCGACGGAGAACGACCGATACTATTTTAATAATGACGGAACAGTTTATGAGGATTTACAACAATTCTTTAAAGGGTATGAAGGAAGTTTTGTTTTATATGATCAGAGTGCAAAACAATATCGCATTTATAATGAAGAGAAAAGTACGTTGCGGGTATCACCTGATTCCACATACAAAATCTATAGTGCCTTATTTGCACTAGAATCAAATGTGATATCATCAGAAGAATCCACTATTCCATGGAATGGGATAGTGCAATCCTATGACGCTTGGAATATGGATCAAGATGTCTCATCTGCTTTAAAAAAATCTGTAAACTGGTATTTCCAAGAACTAGATCGTAGAACAGGGTTTGAAACAATCCAAGCCAATCTACAAGATATACACTATGGAAACTCAGATGTATCTGGGGGATTAGGTGAATTTTGGCACGAATCCTCATTAAAAATTTCCCCAGTTGAGCAAGTGCAACTGTTGCAGGCTTTTTATAACAATCAATTAGGATATAAGGAAACTCATATCCAAGATTTAAAGGAAGCACTGCTCTTAGAAAAGAATGAAGAGGCTCGCCTATCAGGAAAAACAGGTACAGGAACAGTGAATGGAAAAAACATCAATGGTTGGTTTATCGGATATGTTGAGACGAAGAACAATACTTATTTCTTCGCTACCAATATACAAAATGAAGATGATGCATCTGGAAGCAAGGCTGTAGAAATTACTTTATCAATTTTAAAAGATTTAGGAATCTATTAAAGAAAATGGAGGAGATAAATATGGAGAAAAATATTCCTAGTATATCAGAATCAGAGTGGGAAATCATGAACGTGCTTTGGGATGAAGCTCCTCAAACAGCAAATGACATCATACTCTCCTTACAGGAGCGTACTGATTGGAAGCCGACAACTATACGTACTCTTCTCGATCGGTTGGTTCAAAAAGATGTAGTAGGTGTCAATAAAGATCTAAGAGTTTACACCTTTTACCCGCTTTATATACAGGAAGAGTGCCAGCGTGCCGAAGCCGAATCATTTATTAAGCGTATCTATGGAGGTACTTTAAAATCCATGCTTGCCCAATTTATTCAGGAAGATACCCTATCTGATGATGATATTAACGAACTACGCCTTATTTTAGATAAGAAACCTAAAAAGCAATAATATAAAAAAAGCGATTTGGAATTTTTCCAAATCGCTTTTTTCGGTCGAACTCTAAATAGCGGAGACATATTACTTATATAATTTTATCAATCTTTTTTGTAAAGCAATGCTAAGCTTTCATTCTCATGTTTCATGTAAGTATTGATTTACGTGAAAAATAAGAACCAACATAAAATAATCATATAACTACCTTAATTAGATATGATGTGTTTTATTCTATAGACGATTTGTTGGCTGACAACTTATCCAACAACATTTTACATATGTCGGACAATCCAGATGGCTTAATGCCATCCCTTGTCCGAAACCAATTCAGCCCCCACCTACTCACTGGTTTGGCTCTACCGGGCGCGGTACCTCATAACTCGCTGTCCCTGTAGCGTAAGACCAACGCTTTCCGTCCTTTAATCCACCTGCTATGACACTTGGAATTTTTTTATTAGTTACCACCTGATCCATTACGTACTTGACTTCTTCTCGATGTTTACTTTTCTTTCCCTTGTCCGTGAGTTCCTTTTTTGATTTTGCTGCAAATTCTGAGGCTAGAATATTGTTGATATGTTTTTCTGCTCCTAGTACATTGATATTTATCGAGATGACATGTTGACCATCTTTCGTTCCTCCTGCAAAGTTAGTAAATCCGGGAATACCACCGCCATGCCCCCATACTTCGGTACCGTCCGGCAATTTTGTTGTGTGTATGCCAAGACCATACTTTCCTAACGGAGAATCAACTGTACTAGTCATCATTTCCTTCTGCATCTCCGGTGTCAACAACTTTCCACCTAATAAGGCACGGAAAAACGTCGTCAAGTCTTCTCCTGTCGAAATCATTTCACCGCCAGCGTTAGCAAACGATAGGTTAAGCACAGTAATGTCTACTAATTTATCTCCCGTATTCAAGTAGCCACGAGCATTTTTTTCGGAATATCCATCGAGCTTCCAGGAAGGAACGTTTCTTTAAGTGCGAGTGGCTCAATAATTCGTTTCTTAATTTGTTCGGCATATGTCTTCCCAGTAACCTTCTGGATAATAAGCCCTACAATAACCGTATTTGTACTCGAGTATGCCCACCCCGTTACTGGCTTTAGCTCCAAAGCACGAGCAATTAACTGTTCCGGTGTATAATTTTCACTTGGATTTCCAAGTAATTTCGTCTTAAGCTCTGAAGTCAAGAAATCTGGAATTCCGCTTGTATGATTTAATAATTGACGAATTGTAATTTTGTTTCCATCATAGCCTTTACCCTTTATGAGCCCCGGCAACCATTTCTCTATCGTATCATCGAGACTTAGCTTCTTCTCTCCAGCAAGTTGTAATGCAACTGTAGCAACAAATGTCTTCGTTGTACTTCCAATCCTGAAAGTAGAATCAGCGCCCACTTTATGATTTCTTTCGATGTTTGCTTCACCAGAAGCATATGAACAGCCTGCGTCTCCTTTTTTCACGGTAACAATAACCCCTGGAATATTTTCAGTATTAGCAGCTTTATCAATAGCCTGTTGGATTGACTTCTTTTTATACACCGCGTGCACATTTCCATAAGTAGGTAATACTAGTGTCCCAGCCAGTATAGTCACTGTTAAGGTTAGTGCAGTTCCTTTTTTCATGATGAATGATTTCATAACACATCTCTCCTATTATTTTGAAATTTTATGTTACCTCACTCCCTTACCTCTCTCATCGTCGGTGTCGAATCACTGCGATCGTCAGTGCCAGATTCACAGTTTGAGAGAATTGACTCACTTGTCGGCATTGCCCAGCACAGTCTAGATGATATCCGAAAGTACCTTCACCAGCTCTCTCATAATTCATTAAACCATTCGTTAAGTGAATCGCTGAGACAATTAACAAAAGAGTTTATGAGATCGACAGGTACAACGGTTATATTCCGTGTAATTGGCAATGAGGCTCTCTCAACGCAAAAAATAAACTTTTGCCTATATGGCTGCCTTCAAGAGTCGCTAACAAACGCGGTTCGACATGGCAAGGCAAGTGCGATATCCGTTCAACTGCATTTCGATAAGCAACAACTCCGGTTACAAATTGAAGATAACGGCATCGGGATGGAAGAAATCCAATTCGGATTTGGGCTCAATGGAATGAAAGAACGGCTTGAACTATATCACGGCACATTGTCGGTTCACTCTGGGGCTAAGCAAGGAACATTCGTTATATGTAATATTCCATTGCAAACAGAGCTTGTACATAACACAATCCGCCTGTTGATCGTTGATGATCAGGCGCCTATTACCGACAGTTTGGAGCAAGTTTTAGATCAGCATGTTGATTTTACCGTCGTTGGTAAGGCGAAGGACGGGCGCGAAGCATTAGAGCATTGTGAGCATTCGCATCCTGATATCGTGCTAATGGATATTCGCATGCCGGGAATGGGCGGACTTGAAGCTTTACTTGAGATGAAACAGCGATGGCCTGATATGAAGATTGTGCTCATGACAACGTTTGAGGATTTCTTGCAGGCAGCAACTGCATTGGAGCATGGAGCGGAAGGCTACATGCTGAAGTCAATTCATCCACGTGAAATGAAAGAAGCCTTGAAACTTATTTATAACGGAGGAACTTGGATTGATCAATCGGTCGCTACGCGAGTTTTCGGAGAGATGAAACGTCAGCGCGAGCAGCTAGAGAAGATCGGCTCAAGTAAGGAAAATTCCCCATACGGACTTACGAAACGTGAGATGGAAATTCTGACACATCTGTCGAACGGGCTTCGCTACAAGTCAATTGCCACTAAATTGTTTTTATCGGAGGGAACTATACGCAATTACTGCTCGAACCTTTACTCGAAGCTCGGCGTCAACAATCGCGAAGAAGCAATTAAAATGGCGCGAACAGAGAATATCTTGTAGACGCTGTAGAACTTTCCGATAGTACTCACGATATAAATCATTCCGATACATTTATATCTGCTAATCCAAACAATGAATCAAGTAATAGAAACTGGAACAGTGCCTTGAAAAAGCTTTTATTCATAAAAGAACAAGGAAATAGACGCCTTAAGTTGATGGATGTGGGGTATCGCCATATGTCCATCAACTTAAGAAATTAATTATTCCCCTAAATAAAAAAATGAACTAAATTTTCATGGACAACTATGAAGAGATAAAACTTTCGTTTGGGTACCGCCAAATTACTATCAATCTAAGATGAATTTATACCAATAATTCATAGAAAACGTTATTCTTTTTGTAGGAATATACAGAAAGGATAACGCCTTTTTTGCTTTATGGGTAGTGTAAAACCTTAGCTTGATAGCGATGTGGTGCTATCCCTAATAGAACACTCCATCTAATTATCAATAATGTGTATATAAAAATCTTCATATACGCTCCTTTTAGACATAGTGTTTATCACATAATATATTCTAAATTATAGTTTCAATTCTTTTCATTATTCGCATATCCTAATTATATACAAATAGGGAGAGATGATTTATCTCTCCCTAATATCCATTTGCTATATTAAGTTAGCGAGTAACTCCACCACCAAGTTGTTGTTCAGCTAATGCTACTAGACGTTTTGTGATTTCTCCACCAACAGATCCATTTGAACGAGCTGTTGCGTCTGCGCCAAGTTGTACGCCGAATTCTTGTGCGATTTCATATTTCATTTGATCAAGAGCTTGTTCAGCACCATTTACTAATAATTGATTACGGCTTCCACTGTTATTGTTTGACATGTTATATCACCTCCTTCACTCTTTAATATGTAAAAAAGCATTCGAAAATATATAGTCCTTTTTTTGGTATTAGTTTTTATTGTTTTAATACATAATTCATGCTCATATTTCACAAAATAGTATTGTGTAGGAGAGCGAAAAAACTTCTTGCCATATGGATATCATGTAATGAGTAAACCTCCTGAACACGATGAAACGGGTTGTGCTTTATGAAAGTGCAACCCGTTTTTATTGAAAATTACTATTCCTACATGAAAGTTAAAAGATAGGAGAATCATTTATGAAACATATTGTTGCCTTATTAATTAAATATACCGCTATTAGTGCCGTATTATTGATGATATTAGGTATATTTCAAGACGTTTCAATTCCTAGAATATTACTGATTTCATTACTAATTACAGGGACAGCCTACTTAATAGGAGATTTATTTGTTCTACCTAGGTATGGGAACATGATTGCTACAATTGCTGATTTTGGATTGAGTTTTTTAGGGATTTGGGTATTAACTTATTTCTTAACAGATATAGATTTAACTCCTAATATTGGTTTTTCTTCATTTTGGTCTGCTTTGCTTATTAGTGCCGTAGAAATATTCTTTCACATTTATATGAAAAAAGTTGTATTACATGAAGGTAAAGATTCAAGGGAATCAACTAATATGCATCACGATAGATATGCTATGGAGATCTCACATGAATATTTAAACCGCTCTGAAATAGAAAAAGTAAGATTCATTCAAAAGGAAAATGATACAAAAAATAAAATGAAATAAAAAAAGTGGCTTTCAGCCACTTTTTTATTAAGCTTGATCAGTATTTTTAACATGTAATGGCGGAGGAACTACCCAGCCTTTTTTCTTACTTAGACGTAGTAAAGTTGCACCAGCTTGTGCTTTTTTCATATGGAATTGTCCAAAAAGCATTCCTACATCTTCTCGAAGACATTTTCCCATTACTTGACTACAAGTTACTAATCCTGCCGCTAAACCTGTAGAAACTGCTGCTGCAATTTCAGCATCATTGATGCGTGCTCCAGGAGGAATATCTTCAATAGATGCAACTGGTCTTTCTGGAGGTGCTGGTGGTAAAGCTACACCGTTTACTTTTAGAAGTGTTTTTAGCTCTTCTATTTCAGAGGTCATATCATTTTCAATTAGGTTTTCTAAGAATTTCTTTAATTCTTCATCACCTGTATGGTTAATGAATACTTGATGACCTGCAACTGCTCCTTGTGCTGCGAGAAGATAACTCCAAATATCAAAAACTTCTCCATAATGTAAAGGCTCGTTTTGAGGATTTCCACTTAATACACCCATTTTAAGATGCCTCCCTTTTGTAAATATCATAGTTAATATGCTTTTCAGTATTGAAAATAAATTTTTAAGTATATTTGTTCCTGTAAAAGACTTTTTAATATTCATGGGAAACACCTTCCCCATAAGATATGTGTTTGTAATCTAGAAAAGAGTCTTTCAAATAAAATACTCAAAGATTATTATTTAAAATTCTCAATAATCTTCGAGTACAAATGCATTCATTATGAGAGTTTATTTATAAATTAAATACAGACAACATGAAAAGATGTGTTTGTTAACTACTGTAATCTGCTATGTTTCCAATAATCAACAATACTACTTGCCCTAATCTTTTCTATTTTGGGGTGAAGTTAACGAGTAAATCCGCCACCAAGTTGTTGTTCAGCCATTGCTACTAAACGTTTAGTGATTTCACCACCAACAGAACCGTTTGCACGAGCTGTTGTGTCAGCACCAAGTTGTACACCAAATTCTTGCGCAATTTCATATTTCATTTGATCAAGTGCACTTTCAGCACCTTGAACTAATAATTCGTTGCGATTTCCACTCTTATTGTTTGCCATATGTATCACCTCCTATGTTTTTAATATGCTAAGAAACATAAAAAAATATATATTCCATTTTATGGTATTTAATTGTTTTGGAATTTGAGTATAAGTTTTTCTTTCCTTCTTAAAATATGATTGAGAGAAACAAGAAGAGGAACTATCTTCATAACAAGGTTTGTTTGGAACGATTATGTTATCCTCCTAATCCTCTTCTTTTCTCTACTTGAATTCATATGTAAAAAGAACGGTATGTAAGGGGGAGTTTATACAAAAGGTGTTCATGAAATAAATGAGTGAATTTCTAAATATGTAAGTACAGAAGTTACATCTAATCAAACTCGTGAAGTATTACATCAACATTTACAGGATGCAATTGATGCACATAAGCAAGTAAGTCAATATATGATTGATAAAGGATATTATCATCCAACTAATGTACAAGAACAACTGCAAGTAGATTTAATGACTATACAAACAGCTTTAAACGTAGCATAAAATCAACAACATCCTCTTTAAGAACTAAAAAATATACGGAATTCTATCTGATTCATAAGGACATACCCTGCTTTCTACAGGAAGCAGGGTATGTCCTTTATTAACTATCTTTTTTTAAATACAGCATTAGAATATAAAAAAGATACAGGAATAAATTACCTTAATTCGGGGCATTTTACAATTGTTGCTTATCTTAAAAAGGAGAGGTATTTTCTCTGTATTATTACAAAGAAGAATTGATTAATATTATTAAACCAGACAAACCAGATCCCGCCGCTGCGAAGGTCTTACAAGAAATACTTGGCGGCCATTTTGGTGAAATGCGTACGATGATGCAATATTTCTTTCAAAGTTCAAATTTTAGAGGAAAAGCGAAGCAATATCGTGATTTACTTCGAGGGGTTTTTCTTGAGGAAATTAGTCATGTAGAGCTCGTTCAGAATACAATTAATCAATTATTAAATGGATCTGGTGAGCCTACGCCAGGTAATGCTGGTATGGGATAAAGCACCGCTTGATGAGGCGGTTAAACATGCAAATCCTCACCATTTTATTGTAGGTGCTCAAAGCTCATTGCCAGTAGATGCAGCCGGTAACCCATGGAACGGATCGTGGGTATACAGCCATGGAAATCTAATTAGTGATTTAATGGATAACCTAGTTCTTGAATCAACTGGGGTACTTCAAAAGACAAGGATTTATGAAATGAGCTCAAATCAAACTTTTCGTGAAACACTTGCCTTTTTAATTGTGCGTGATAATGCACATCAAAATGCATTTGCGAAAGCATTAGAAACTTTAGGCGTTGAATGGGGAAAACTCTTCCCTGTACCAAACTACGATATCAATAAATATCCTGAGTGTAGAAAATACGTAGAAATGGGATTTCATAATGCTCAATTTAATTTCAGGTTGGATGACACAAGAATCGGAGAGATCTTCCAAGGTGAATCACCAAGTAGAAACAAAGAAATGTTAAGTGTAACGGAGCCACCAAAAGGTTTTCCTGTACCAGAACTTCCTGAAATGCCAAATGAGCATAGTCCGGGATTAAAAGATATGGAGCTTTGAGATTATTATGACCAACCATTTATAAATGGTTGGTCATAAATCTAAATTAGACAATCTCTATATGGATTCAAATAAGCTTGGATCTTTTCAAAAAGGAGGATATTCATTTTGAGTAAAGTAGAAAATACACTATCCATTTTTGCTTTAGGTGGGGTTAATGAAATAGGAAAAAATATGTATGCCATACAATATTCAAACGATATTGTGATTATTGACTGCGGTTCTAAGTTTCCAGATGAAAGTTTATTAGGAATAGATTTGATAATACCTGATATTACATATTTGCAAGAAAATAAGGATAAAATTCGAGGTTTAGTCGTTACACATGGACACGAAGACCACATTGGAGGTATTCCGTATCTATTAAAACAATTGAATGTCCCAATTTATGCAACGAAATTAACCCTAGGATTAATCGAAATCAAATTAAAAGAACATAAACTTCAAAATCTAACACAGTTATTTATTATTGATTCTGAGTCATTAATTGATTTTGGACAGATAAATCTAACATTTTTCAAAACCAATCATAGTATTCCTGATTGTCTTGGAATCGCTTTTCATACCCCAGAAGGTACAGTAGTTCATACAGGCGACTTCAAATTTGATTTAACCCCTATTAATAATCAATATCCCGATATTCATAAAATGGCTAAAATCGGATGTAATGGTGTTTTAGCTCTACTCTCGGAAAGCACGAATGCTGAACGTCCTGGATTTACTCCTTCAGAACAATCAGTAGGTGAACGAATTGAAGAAGCGTTTACCAAGGCACGTAGAAAAGTTATTATCTCTACCTTTGCATCCAACGTGAATCGTGTACAACAAATAGTAGATGCCGCTTTAAAAACAGATAGAAAGCTTGCTTTACTGGGGAGAAGCATGGTAAATGTAGTTTCTGTTGCCTTAGAACAAGGTTACTTAGATATTCCTGATGGGATGTTAATTGAAGCAAATGAAATCAATCGAATGGATCCAAAAAGAGTAGCTATTCTTTGTACTGGTAGTCAAGGTGAACCTATGGCAGCCCTAGCTCGTTTAGCCAGTGGAAACTATCGACAGGTAGATATCCTACCTGATGATACTGTCATATTATCTGCAACTCCTATACCAGGAAATGAACGTAATGTTTCAAGAATTATAGATAATTTATTTCGCTTGGGGGCTAATGTCATTTATGGAGTAGGAAGTTCAACAGGAATGCATGTTTCTGGGCATGCCTATCAAGAAGAATTAAAATTAATGCTTACTTTAATGAAGCCTAAATATTTTATTCCTATTCATGGCGAATTTAGAATGTTACATCATCATAGTCTATTAGCAGAGTCCGTAGGTGTTAAGAAAGAGAACATCTATATCATTAGCAATGGTGAAGTTGTCGATATTAAGAATCAGATTGCTCATCAAACCAGAAGAATACCTGCGGGTAATATATATGTAGATGGATTAGGAATTGGTGATGTAGGAAATGTTATATTACGTGACCGTAAGCAACTTTCTGAGGATGGTATGCTTGTAATAGTTATTACTCTTAGTAAAACAGAGGAGAACATAATTTCTGGTCCAGACATCATTTCTCGTGGATTTATATATGTTCGCGATTCAGAAGATTTCTTAGAGAAAATCAATAAACTAACTGTTGGAACTATTAATGATTTAAAAAAGGCTAATATTAGCCAATGGAATGCTTTAAAAAGAGAGTTAAAGGAAACACTAGGCCAATTTATATATTCACATACAAAAAGAAAACCAATGATTCTTCCCATCATAATTGAAGTTTAAAATGATGATTTTCTGTATCGATTAAGTAAGGGGATCACAGATTTTGCGATACTTTCATCCCATGCCTAAAGGTGGATTAAAGTCATGCAGGGGCTTTTCTGTATCGCAAAATCTTTTAGTCCAACGTCAGTTCTACAAGCGGATTCAGTTTTAGGCATTTGTTGTACTTTTGTTCCAATAAGGATACATACAAAATATTTACCATTCGGTTACATCGAATCGTTGCATGCCAAATACGCCCTTTTACTTCACGACTTTGGGCAAAGCGGAGCAAGACAAGTTTAAGTAATTTCATTTTGTTGTCTATAATAGCAATATTTGCGTTCTTTTTCTTGGTTGTGTAGGATTAAACTTTATTCTTTTTAGACTTGAATCGTGGAATAGCATCTGCAAGTTTTTTCAATATTAATTGAAGAGCAATACTATCGACTTCTTTTAAGTAAATTATATCCGGTTGCTTCTTTAATTGAGCTAGCCTGGTAGGACATGTATTACTGATTTAAACTATATATATATATATTTAAAATGAATTCAGTATTTATTTTTCAAAGTAAAAAGATAAGATCTTGGAATTTGATCTTATCTTTAGCATAAAGAATAATTAAAAAGGATGAATGAGAAAGGACGGATTTTTAAGGTTTTAGAATAACTTTTATACAATTATCCTCACGATTATTAAAAATTTGATAACCATAACTCGCCTCTCCAAGAGGGAGTTTGTGGGTAATAATCTCCTTTGGATCAAATTCATTTTTTGTTATTTTTTCAAACAATTCGGGCATAAAATGAATGACGGGGGCTTGTCCCATTCTAAGGTTAATATTCCTAACCCAAAATGCACCTAGTGGAAATGCATTATAGTTGCCACCATAAACACCTGTCAATTGGACCGTTCCATATTTTCGTACGGCTTTTGTAGCAATTTGTATAGGACCGAGAGTTCCCCCTTGTAATTTTAACTTTTGTTCAAGAAACTCCAAAGGAGATTTCTTTCCATCCATGCCTACACAATCGATGACGACATCCGCCCCACCTTGCGTAATTTCTTTTAGATGTTCTCCCATATCCGGGTATTTTGTAAACTCAAATACCTCAACATTGTTAATTTTTTTTGCAAAATTCATTCGATAATCCAAATAATCAACTGCAATTACACGCTTGGCACCTTTCATCCAAGCAAATTTTTGTGTCATTAATCCAACAGGTCCACACCCAAGCACGATAACAGTATCGCCTGATTTTACACCTGCATTTATTACACTCCAATAGGCCGTCGGTAAAACATCAGATAAAAAAAGTAATGATTCATCCTCAAGCTCGCATGATTCTGGTATAACAAAGGGAGTGAAATTACCAAAAGGAACTTTTAAATACTCAGCTTGACCGCCTGGATGGTTACCGAATTTCTCTGTATAACCAAAGTATCCCCCGGAATCATAATGAGGATTTGAGTTGTCACATTGACTTTCCATTTCATGTTGGCAATAAAAACAATGCCCGCAAGCAACATTAAAAGGGATGACAACACGATCTCCTTTTTTTACTTTAGTGACATCAGGACCCACCTCTTCAACAATCCCCATTGGTTCATGACCGATAATGTATCCTGGGGGTAAAGGCATATTACCTTGGTATAAATGTAAATCGGATCCGCAAATAGCAGTTGAAGTAATTTTTACAAGAATATCATCCTTTTTTTCTAATCTTGCATCATCAACTTGTTTAACCTGTACTTGATTTGGCCCTTGATAGGTTACAGCTTTCATATTCACATACCTCCCTTTTTAACATTTTCTCAAAACATCTTTTGCATTTATTTATAATATAGAAGTCATTCTTTTAGTTATTAAAGATAGACCTGAATTGAATCAGAGAAATCCATAACCTTGTTATGAGAAGTTTTCATATTACCTTCTTTTCCCTATGTCTTCTAGCTATATTTTAAGAAGAAAATCAATATGTATAAAACATTTTTATTATAAATTAAGTAAGAAATTTAGGCTTTTTATGTTTCATATAAAGAGTATTGTTAAATATATTTTCCGTAATCAGGAATAGCTAATTTATCAAAATTCTCTACTAAACGACGCAATTCATTTCTTAATTCTTCACCAAACATAGGTAAACCGTGCCCTGTCACTACAAATTTAGGATTTAACTTCTCAAGTATTTTTACAGACTCCCAGGCGTTCTTCCAATCGGTAGTAAGATATCTTGGTGGACCATTTAATTCTTTTTGTTGAATCAATACTTTATACAATGAATCTTGTCTTACGGTAACAAAAGCATCTCCAGCGATTAAAAAATCGTCCGTATTTCGAAATAGAGAGATATGTCCAGGAGTATGCCCTGGAGTATATATCCAGCTCCATCCAGGCATATGGGGTACACTACCATCCGGAGGCAACTCATGTATATAGTTACCTAAATTTATGCCCTTATTCGGAAACAAAGGAGAAATTTTCGCTACAAATCCACCTTCCACAGATCCATCTGGATCTGGATAGTCTTTTTCACCATTTAAATAGGGGATTTCTAACTTGTGTGCATAAACTGGAACATCCCATTTTTTTACTAATTCAATTACAGAACCAACATGATCAAAATGACCATGAGTTAATATAATTGCTTTTGGTTTACTATGTTTTCCAAATTTTTCTTCTGCAAAATCTATGATGAGATTCATCGATTTTGGCATTCCCGTATCAATTAGAACCCATTCGTTTGGCTCTGTAGAATCACCAACAAAGCATACATTAACAATTTTTATACATAAACAATAGATATTGGATGCAACTTTGATGCTCTCTCCATTGCCAAGAGAAGTTAAAGGTAAAATTGTTTCATCTAAATTACTTCTCAATTCTTGATTCAATTTTTCATCCATAAGAGCAAACTCCTTTTTCCATTATGCTCTTTAGTATGTAGAATTACTGAAATAATATTACCTTCAATCTCAACATCATCCTTTCTCTGTATTTCTACAAAAAGAATAACGTTTTTTTCGTTATAAGAATACAGATTTATCTTAGCTTGATGTACCCCCTAAATGAAAAAAATTTTCCCCAGTTAGTCAGTTTGAGAAATCAGCTCATTCTTTCGTTTTGGGAGATCTTCTTTACTTTAAATTGGGTATGAACAAGCTGTATATTTGGCTCTTATTTCTATCTGGATTTCTGGTGTTTTTAATGCTGGATATTAATCATTGCAATAAGCTGTAGGAGATTTTTATATATTCACTTATTTTTGCAACCTTTTTATTCTCTCATTCGACTATATTAGTAAAGGGAGGAAGAAATAAAAATGGACATAGCCTATCTAGTAAAACAAGCAAAAAGAGGAAATGATCAAGCATTTGAACAACTTATTACTTTTGTTCGCCAAAAATTATATCGAACAGCTTATTCGTATGTAAGAAATGAACAAGATGCATTGGATATATACCAAGAAACAATTTATGAAGCATATCTTTCATTGAGAAAATTAAAAAAACCGGAGAAATTTCAAAGTTGGATTACCAAAATTCTTGTTTTTAAATCCATTGATTTTGTAAGAAAATCCTCTAGACAATTCGTTGCAAATGATGAAATATTCGCCAATTTATGTACAGAAGAGAGCATGAATAAATTAGAACAATCATTGGATTTAACTGAGGCATTTAATTTCTTAGATCCTACTTACAAAACTATTATTTTATTAAGGTATTATCACGATTTATCTATTAAAGAAATTGCTGAGGTTCTTAATTCTCCAGAAGGAACGGTAAAATCTCAATTACATCGAGCAAAGCAGTCCTTACGCCCCATTTTAAAGGAGGGATATAGTTATGAATAAAGAAGAATTTAATCACCATATCAATGATATTCCTATACCAGAAGATCGGTTAATTCAAAGAGAAAAAACAGCCATGCTTCAAGCTAAGAAAAATCAATACCGTAGAAAAAAAACAATCAAGTATTCTAGTCTTGTTGCTTGTGGAATATGTGTTTCGCTTTTAGGTTTTGGATTCATTTCTCCTGCTATGGCAAAGACATTATCGAGTGTTCCAGTTATAGGCCCCATTTATGCACAATTTAATGATATTGCTTCTGATAAAATTGAAAAGGACGAGCTTGCTGCATCAATTGAGAGACAAGATAACCATAGTGGTTTAACGATGAATGTAAAAGAAGCTGTTTACGATGGTGGACGTTTAGTTGTTACGGTGGAATACAAAGGAGAAAATATTGCTTCCAATAGCAATGAAGAGAAAGCTGGATTTAGTTATGTAACCATTAATGGGAAAGAAGAAGTCAGACCTGCAATTGGTTCTACTTCACAGAAGTCAACAGGACGAAACACTGTTATTGAGCAGCATGAATTCACTCTGGCTAATTACGGTGAATTTGGTGATAAAATTGATGTTGCTGTCCATGGGAAAGATTTATTTGGAAAAACAGGAACATGGAACGTAGCATTTCCTCTTGCAAAAGTTGAAGGTGAGATTCGTAAATTCACTCCTAATATAAAAACATTAACGAAAGATAATCTGTATGCATTAACAGTAGACCAAGTGACGTTTTCTTCACTTTCAACGAGGATTGATTTGACCTTTGATTACCCAAAAGAAATGAAAATTAACGACAGTTGGCCAGCGTTTGATTATACTGTGACTGATGATAAAGGAAAAATCTACGAAGGAGGCAGCTTGCAAGTTGGTAGCACGGGACTTTACGGACACCATATTGTTTTAGCTCTTCCACCAATGGATAATCCTCCAAAATCCTTAACAATTGAACCTACGTATCTTAGTGGTCCAAATGATACATTAAAAAATGGAGGTGCTGAAGATTTAAAAATGACCGTTTTGCTACAATAATTGAAGGATTTTGCTAGGTTTCTATGTCTATTGACTGCCAATAAGTGAAGTTATGTGAACACGAAAGTCCCCCAGTTAAACAATCTGGAGGATTTTTAATAGTCTTCTAAATACATTGAATCCCGATAATAAAGATTATGTGAATTAACGAAAAGTAAGTAAATACTTCCATATGTTTGTAATGGATTTTTGTACAAAGACAGGAAAATGCCCTCTATCAATTAATCAAAAATAGATGGGTGCTATAGACTTCATGAATTCTTTTTTTAACCGTTGTTCTTCTGATACAGTATTTTGTTACAACTAATTCAACTGATAAGACATTTCATATTTACAAAGTGAGGATCTTCATTTGACCAAAGATCCTCTTTATACTGAACATTAATTTATATATACTGTCTCTAGCCCCTTCAATAAACAGGTATTTATAAGGTTAAGCCACCATCGACAACAACAATTGAGCCAGTCATGTAACTAGCTTTTTCTGATGCTAAATAAGCGACCATTTCCGCAAGTTCTTCCGGAGCAGCATAACGGCCCATTCTCATATTTGGTATCTCTTCTGGGACATAACCAGATTTTTTAAACTGATCAGCAACACTAGCTGTTAAAGGTGTCTGTACACCCCCTGGGCAAAGTGCATTAATCCGTATTCCTTTTTTGGTATATTCTAATGCAGCACCCTTTGTTAAACCTATAACCGCATGCTTACTTGCAGAGTATACAGCTACGCTATGTTCTGCACGAATTCCTGCAGTAGAAGCAGTATTTATAATGGAGCCGGATCCTTGCTCATCCATAACTTTCAATACATATTTCATTCCAAGGAATATCCCCTTCACATTGACGGACATAATACGATCAAATTCTGATTCTTCAACCGTGGTGAAAGGAGCGAATTGTTGAATAATACCCGCATTGTTAAAAAATATATCAATACGTCCATACTCTTCAATAGCTGTATTTACATAGTTTTGTACATCCACACTCTTCGATACATCTGCTTGAATGAAAATTCCTTCTCCACCTTGTTGTTTAACCAGATTTAAAGTTTCTTCCCCTGTTTTTTTATTGAAATCAACCAAAACTACTTTTGCACCATTATTTGCCAATTTAATACTGCTAGCCCGTCCAATTCCACTTCCTGCTCCAGTAATAACAGCAACTTTATTTGTTAATTCCATGTTTCATTCCTCCTTATATTAATTGGCCATGTAAGCTACTAACGTAATTAATAGACATATCTTAGGGTACGGTCAAAGTTCATTTTAAATCCAAACATAGTATGTCCCTTATGACTTGAAATGCGACATAATAAAAAAGAGAGTTAAATATATCTTCTTTCATTCTCACAAACATTCAACATTTGATTGGTCGTTTCAAGGACAAAATTTCTTCCTTAATAGAGGATACTTGCTGTTCTTTTGAGATTTTAACTAACAAAAAGATACTACTTTTAGACTTTATAACGTTAACTATAAGAAATAATAATTATAAAAAAAAGACTACAATATTAAAAATTTTTATGTCCTATGTTTTTAAGACTTTATATCACGTTTCCCAAATTATATGAACTAAAGATCCTCTTTCATTGCCGAAAACATTGCTTATGTTGACTAGTGGTTTCTCCCTTGTTTTTGGGTGTTGTATAAAGTTAAAAAAGTTGTTTAATTCTCTGCTTAGAAATATAGTAACCATCTATCTTATAACAGATAGATGGTTATTAAAATTGTTTTAAAAACTAACAGATTCTTTCATTCTACAATTATTAGGGTTAATAAAGTTGTTTAAATTTCAGATGGCAAATAATAAATTATTGCCCACAAATAAAACTTAAGATCTTGTATCTATATATGGGATACCGCCACACACCCATCAACTTAAGAATTTTATATCACCCCCAAAACAAAAAATTTACCATTTTACAGTTATTTATGAGAATTCGGCTCACTTTTTTTGGGATCAATTAATTTCTTAAGTTGATGGCGATAGGGCGAGACCCCTAATTTAAATAAGAAATTGGAATTAATTGAATAATTCCCTTTATTATCAGGAAATAAATGACAAAGCTTTTAAAATAAAAGAATATCAATTTTGAAATTCTTCAATTCTATCCAACCATTCATTTACTAGATTGTTAAAAAGTTGTGGTTGCTCTATTTGTAAATTATGACCAGCCGTATCCAATACGGCAAATGTTCCTCTCGGATATTTATGTAAAATGTTAAGTGCATCTTTATATCCAACAGAAGAGTCTTGTCTTCCTAAAAGAAATACACTTGGTTTATCAAAATTAGACTGATCGACTTTAAATGAAAACTCATATTTATTCCTTACTCTATTTAAAAACTTTTCATCTGCAATTTTACAACCTTCAACAATTTCATTTTTGTAACGCAACCAATTATACTCATCAAGTACAACTTGATTGCTTTTGAAATGTTCTAATTCCTCTTTCGATAAACTTTCAATAAATTTATCATCTGCTTTCAAGATTCTATGTTTCTCAACTGCTCTATTTTCGTTCAGAGGAATAATAACAGGACATATAAATGCCGCTCCGAGTATTCGCTCTTTTTGTTTTTCGATAAGTCCTCTAGCTATATAGCCGCCGTAAGATTCGCCAGCAATTATGTATTCTTGATCAGGGAGAACTGCTTGAATAAAATCTAAAACAGCATTCAACATTTCATCAGAGCAACTTATTTCGTCATAGTTTTTTGTTACTCCCATTCCAGGTAGATCAATATAAATACGTCGCCATCCCTCTCTCTTAGTAAATATAGGTTCCATACAACCACTCATTAATCGATGATCAGGTGTATAGCCATGTATCATTAAAATTGGTTTTCCTTTCCCAATATCTTCATAGTAAATGTCGGCTTGCCCAACCTTGCAATATGGCATATTGAATCCTTCTTTCTTGAAATTTTCAAATATTGGAGCGTTTATTGCCTCCAAATTTAAATATACAAAAAGATAATTGAAGATTCCAGTTATTTGGAACGGAATCCTTATTCCACAAAATTGCCCTTTAATAAATTAAACTGGTTAACGGGAGCTCACCCCATCGTTAGCAAGCTAACAAAATGAAATTCCCTTAAAATGAAAAAAATATGCCATCCTTTCCTATGATTCTACTGTACCTTTGAAATAAAGTTTGATTGTTTTGATCTGTTTTTATTTATGAACTATTAAAGCTTGCCTTCATTAAAATAAAATATTAGACTGAAAAATGCGAATAGAAATGAAATTACTTAATAAAAACTATTATTATCTATTTTTAAGCTTTCTATTTAATTATATTAAATTGAAGTGGTGAAATTAATATGAGTCAATGGATAATTAATGATGAAAGAAAAAAGAATAGTATCGGTTGCTTCTTAACATTCTTATTGAGTATAGGCATTGTTATTGCATCAATTATATACGCTGTTTATTGGGTGTTTTTTGAAGAAGTTGAGACACCCCTTTTAAAGGGTGCATCACCAAACCAATTAAATCAATTAGACATTAGAGGGATTGCACACGGGCATATTTTAGGTGATACAGAAGTGAAAATTTACTTTACGGAAAAAAGAAAGGTAGTAAAAACAGAAAAGGTAAGAATATCTAATTATTTAGAGTCTAATCATCCAAATCGCTATAAAATTTCATGGAAAGGTAATACTGAAGTTTCAATATTAATGAAATTTGAGTATGCAACTAAAACGTTAGAATATAATTTCGAAACTTGAAAAATAAGTGGACATGACGAAAGAGAGAATAATAGGCTTTTTTAAATTATTACAGTGGTTAATAACATCCTTAATTTTCTATTAAAAGATACGGGTTTTTTCACTAGAGAGATAAAAATTTTGTTTTGGGGATTCTTCAAAATATTAGCTTGATGAGCATGTGGTGGGACCCATTATGCACTTCTAAGCATACCGACTGTTATACGATTATATTTTTGACACGCTGAAATGAGCATTTTCTCTACTCGTTTATCAAATGCTAAATCCTTGCCTAATTCGAGCCAACGGAACCAATAGAGGTAAGTTGTCCAAATACTGAGTTCCCACAACCAACCTTTTAAGCGATTGTGGAAGTTATTAACGTGTTGTATATGGAATATCCCTTTCTTAACACTCAGTAAATGAACGTAGCAATTTCATAGAGATTCCCCTTTTTTATCATTTAGAGAATGGATTTGAAAAAGGAACACTTCAAAAAATTAAAAGAAGCATTGAAACCTGTGATGTATTAATTTTAGATGAATTAGGATATGTACCATTTCAAAAAGATGGTTCAGAATTATTGTTTCATATAATTGCAGACTGTTATGAACAAAAAAGTGTAATTGTGACCTCGAATTTAAAGTTCGGACAGTGGAATAAAGTATTTGGTGACAATATATTAACAGCAGCCTTAGTAGACAGACTTGTCCATCACGCACACATATTAGCTTTTACTGGAGAAAGTTATCGTTTAAAGAACGCACTTTCTACTATTTAATAAAATTGAATATAAATGTTGGCAAGCCTGTGTATGTTTCTCTTCATTTGTCTGCACTTTGATATTGCAAAAAACAAAACGGTACATCTTTTTTATAAACAGTACGACTTTATTTCAAATCTACAACAAATAAAAACTGTGTAGAAATAATAAAGTTTTTAAATAATACATTTAACTATATGAATATAATAACATTAAAAGATATTGAAGATGTTTAAATTTATTAAACAAAAACATCTTTTAGTTTAATAAGAAAATTAGTATATTTTTTGATTACATTTCTATGAAATCATACATTAAACATAATTCCAATCTTTTCCGATATCACAATCCCCATATGGATTTATTCCATTAAATGCTCCGACATACATAACTTTTCCACTGCGAATGACCCATTCCATACCATGTTCTTCTTCCCATGTGCAATTTAATTCTAAATCAATGACAGGTTCAAATTTATTTTTAGGATTCGGGATACATATAGTATTTGGTGTAATATAAAGTAGAACATCTGTCGGTTTAGAAAATTCTATAATATCTTCACCTATATCATCAAGAAATTCATTACAGTATCTAATAGATGCTTTACAAAGTTTATTTATCAGTTCCTCACTTAAAGCATTTAAGTATGTTATACATAGTTCTGCGTATTCAATATCTGCATTTTGGTCTATGTATACCAGAATATTTTGATCGAATAATTTGAAATAGGCCTCTCCTTCTAATTCGGAATATTCATTGGTTTTAAGGTTTTTAATAGCCACTTCCTTTAATACCTCCTTTAAATTGAATTTTTATATTATTTTACCACATAAGTAGTCCCTATTTTTTAAGGTTATTAACTATAACTACTCCTTCAGTCCAATAAGAAATAAACAACTTTATTATTTTTTTAAAGACTGTATTGTCATTTAACAATAACATCGTACCTTTTTTAGAAACATCGTGACTTTGTTCAAAACATCGCATCTTTTTTTTTTAACGTAGTAACTTTATTTCAAATTTACAAGACCATGAATTAAGGTAACCAACAGTAAACTGATGATAGAGAATTGGAATTCTTTGATTGAAGAGACAAAAAATCTCATCTATTATTAGAAACTTCACGAATTTATTTAAAACTTTGCATCTTTCTTACAAACATTGTGACTTTATTTCAAATTCACAAGTGCCATACGATTTAAGAAATCCGTAGAAGTGAAAAGGGCGAAAACGGAAGAATTGCGAGCGTCAGGACAAAATAAAAAAACATCTCTTTTTATCGAGATGTTTTTTCATAATACCTAAATCAATTCATCTGTTATATTATTTCGCTTCATCTTCAGAAATTAAAAAGCTTATATCATACTCTCCTAACTTTTCAAGTAATGAATCTGTATTGATTTTCAATAAATTCAAATGAATATAAAATGGTGTAAATCCAGAACGTTTATTAACTTGATACAGCCGTTGTCCTTTTGATGGTATAGAGGTGATATAGCGCTCTTCAATATCATCTTCCATCACAATTCCTAAATACCTTTGCCCTCCGATTGTATAAGGTAACAAACCGTATACATCCTCCAAAGCAATTTTCACAGGATATTTTGGGGTGTTAATAATTGTAATATATTCCGGCTCTAAAATGACGGCTGGATTTTTTGCAATAATTTTTTGAATAACTTTCCAAAGAGCAATTAGGACAACTAACGCAAAAACTCCAAATAAAAACCCAATTACAAAATTAGGCTCCTCAGATAAAAATGCATACGTAGCAATAAAAAGAAACATCGCTTCAATTGCCAAAATCAAAAACAATAATCCGATTACTTTTACCTTTGATTCATAAATATAATATTTCCCCATTCGATTCTCCCCATTAATATAAATCCACTTTGATTTTTCAACTTGTTTGTTCGCTGCAATTTTTCTAAATCCAATATAACGATAAATTTCTTACACCAAAAACGCCTTTATTCATTCCCTTTCAAATTGAAAAATATCTTGATTGATCATTTGACGGAAGTATCTGTCCATTTCTTCTGCTGAAACACTTTTTCTATTTTGTAACCACCATGCACTTAATGTTGTAATTACACCAGAATGGAATTCGATAATTAACTCAATTGGTACTGTATGATTTTTACAAAGTCGATTTAATTCTTGATTCTCCTGCTTTTTCATTTCACGAGTTTGATAATGCATAAAGCTAATAAATTGTTCATCATCCATTTGTGACTCTAATATTTTACCAATTTCTTTATGATGTAAAAATTGTTCCATCACTTGAAATGGTTTAGTTAATCGATCTAAAAGTGTTGTGGTAAAATTCCCCTCTAGATATTGCTTAAATCCAAAAACCAATAACGCGTTTTTATCTTCAAAATGTTTATAAAATGTTGTTCGATGCACCATCGCACGATCGCAGATTTGGTTAATGGTAATAGAACTATATTTCTGTTTTGATTGTGTCATTAATTCAAATAAAGACTCCCATAAAAATTTATGTGTACGTCTAATACGTAAATCCAGCTGTTCCTCATTACTTTTCATCTACACTTCTCCTTTTCTGTAGATTAATTATACAACTTTCGAAATTTGACCCTCCCTTTTTAATCTACATATGTATATTATATTACACATACTCCTTAGTATAGAAACGTATTAAAAATAATCAATGCAGGAGGTGATCTAAGGAGAGTATATTTCTGGGCTAGACGGATTAGGTAGTCAAATTTTGTTCTATTGTACTCTAATTAGACATGGAGGGTTTGTATGGAAAATACAGTTCTTTCAACTTCTGAAATTAAGGGTTTCAAAACTAAATCCGAAGAATTTGCTCCATTTTCTTGGTATAAAAAAATGCTGACGGAGCATCCGATTTACTATCATGCAGGTACGGACACTTGGAATGTTTTCAAATATGAAGACGTTAAGCGAGTTCTTACAGACTATGAACTATTTTCAAGTAAACGCCACCGTTCCATTTCCCAGATTGGGGCAGACACAGAGGAAGGCAGCGTCCCAGATCGCTTAAAGATTAATGAAACGGATCCACCAGAACATCGCAAGTCACGTTCTCTACTTTCAGCTGCTTTCACCCCTAGAAGTCTCAAAGTTTGGGAGCCGCGTATTGAACAGATTATTAACGATTTGATTGCCGAAATGGGGGATAAGTCGGAGATCGACATTGTCAAAGATTTTACAACCCCCCTTCCGATCATAGTAATGGCCGATTTGCTTGGGGTTCCGCATAAAGACAAACTACTGTTTAAGAAATGGGTCGATATCTTGTTCATGCCGTTCAATAGTGAAAATGCCGAGGAAGTGGCTCAACAAAAGGCGAAGGCAGCGATGGATTACTTTAATTATCTGTATCCAATCGTTGTGGAAAAAAGAAAGCAGCTTTCAGACGACATTCTTTCTGATTTAATTCAAGTTGAAAGCGAAGGAGAAAAGTTTACGGATGAAGAAGTTGTTCGTGTGACTATGTTTCTTCTTGCGGCGGGTGTTGAAACAACAAGTCTATTGTTGGCTAATTCATTCTACTCATTGCTATATGATGCTCCTAAACTTTACGAAGAATTAAGAAGCAATATAAACCTCGTACCTAATTTTGTTGAGGAGATGCTTCGTTACCGTTTCCACGTTATCGCATTGGACCGTGAAGTGAAAGTAGATAACAATGTTCTAGGCGTTGAGTTGAAGAAAGGTGATTTGGTGATCACTTGGAATAGCGCGGCAAACTTTGATGAGGATGTATTCGAAGATCCATTTACTGTGAATATTCACCGAAAAAATAACAACAGACATCAAACGTTTGGCAATGGGCCGCACTTCTGTCTCGGTGCGCCACTGGCGAGATTGGAAGCTAACAAAGCGTTCAAAATTTTTATGGAAACATTTTCTCGTATTGAATCGGTTCCAGGCTTCAATTTGGAGACAAGTTTACAGACCTCAGCTGCTGGCCGGGCCTTATCCAGCTTACCGCTGAAGGTTCACCGCTAAGCCAAGTTATCCGATAAATTTGGGTGTCCCAAAAGTCGTCAAAAATGACGGAGGGACGCCCTTTCTTCGTTTTGAAAATGATCCCTAATCTTCTATTTCAAATCCAAAAACATCTTGATTGATCATTTGATGAAAGTATCTATCCATTTCCTCTGCTGAAATACTTTTTCTATTTTGTAACCACCATGCAATTAACGTTGCAGTGACACCCGAATTGAAGTCGATAATTAACTCATTTGGTATCGTATGATTTTTACAAAGTCGATTTAGCTCTTGATTCTCCAGTTTCTTTGTTTCACGATTTTGATAATGTACACGGCTAAAAAAATTGCTGGATAAGCCGTTGTTTCCATTGTGAGGGTATCTTAATTAAATGGATTAACAGTATGAGATGCGGTAAATCAAACTTAGTATTTTATTTCACAAATAACATAATCAGATCCTACAAAGTGAATCCCATTTTGTTCTCGATAATCACCAAACGATTCGATTCTATTAAAATTTTGATCGTCAAAGGCAACAGGTGTTTTTAGGCTTTCACCTAACTTTCTCACAATTTCTGCTAACCCACCTCCTTGTATCAGGACATTCGACAGCTTCTCATTAATGTTTAGAGCCTTCTTTAAATCCTCTTTTTGTTTTTCAATACTCCGATAAGCCCTATCTAATTCTATTGATAGATTCTCTTCCTCATAAAGAGGCAGAATATCATTTATTTCAGTACCCCAGTCTTCAATTGGTTTTCCAATATATCTACAATAAGGGTCCCCCTTATCAACACACTCAACTTCTTTAAAAACAACCCTCCGTCCTAAATAGTAACTTCCATAGCCCCCAGCATATCCTATCAGCGTGGAGCATACGGGCTCATGGTGGTGACCAAAATGTTTAATATGCTGTTCTGCTTCATAGGAATGATACCAATATCCTTCTGAATAGAATTCACCCTTCTCTTTGTTAGCTCGAAGTTCTATTGAATCAACTAGAACAGTTCCCTCAATGGAGTGAATCTTTTGGGCAGCAAGGAGCCATTCCAGTTCCTCTTCCCATGGAAGCATTTCTTTTATATATTTTGCATCATTTACGCCACAATTCCACCCATATCGAAGCAAAAAAACCTTTGCCCGTTCATGACCCAAAACAGAAATAAGGTCTTTTCGTAAGGTTCCATATGAATCTGCTCCCGTAAAAATAGTTCTACGATCCTTGAAAAATACCTTTCCTTCATCCTTTTGGAAAAGCAATGAATCTGCGACCAAATCTGCTACCGATAAATCCTCTGCTTGCATAGTTCCACCTCAATTATGATTGGATATATTTACGTTAGATTCTAGCTTGCTTTTATTACTAGTTTACAGATTGTTTTGAACTTTCTTCAATACAATTATAATAGTTAATCGTATCAAATCTATCCAATCTATTAATTCAAATAAAAATGGATGAAACCATTACGATTTCACCCTTAAATAACGCCTATATTTCCCTGAAATGGATTTTTCATCAATATCTCATCCAAGACAGCCATGGCCTCAAAATAAGAAATGTTTTTTTCCAATATGTTGATTAACAAAAACATCCGCTTTTTACTTCAACAAATTTAACAGTATTTCCAACAGAAGTCCCCTTCTTCAAACAACTCGTAAGAGTGTTAAGGAGGGGTCATTCACTTATATTAGTACTTTGTTGATAATGCTGGTGGACCAGAACGTGGTCCAAATGGGCCTTCGTCAAGCCATTTTCCTAATTTCGGAATATGAGGTGCTAAGAAAGCGCTGATTTCCCGTTTTAATTTAATCTCTTCATTCGTACCTTGAATATGTTCAAGAGCTAAGTTTGAACACTCACGATTATATAGACCAGCGTTTAAACGCTCATTTGCTGCAGCTTTAATGGCCGAACGAGCTTCCTCAATTGTATCAGCCTTTAATGCTGATACAATACCTTTCACACCAACTATTGCATCCGGTACCCCTGAATTTAATCCGCGCGCACCGAAAGGAGCGAATAAATGGGCAGCTTCACCAGCTAAAATAATGCGACAATTTTCATCAGTGTAGGTTTCTGCAACAACTTGATAGAAGGTATAGGTTGATATCCATGTAATACGTTCTGTATACTTTGGATCCAGTACTTTTGGAAGCCATTCGCGTACACCCTCTTCTGAACCGTAATATGCCCTATCATCTTCATCAAATAACTGTAAATCGATTCGCCATCCCCCAGCAAACGGGACATACATCACATTGCGTCCCCCAGCATCAGGATGTTGATAATGGAAAGTACGTTCTATTGGAAGTGGATTTTCTTCATCCTCTTTTACATCAACTACCACAAACGCATCACTCGTACGCGGCCCTTCGAATTTGATTCCGACTGACTTTCTTACTGCAGAATGTGCACCATCTGCTGCGAGAACATATTTTGCTTTCCAAACATCTTTTTCAGTTTCAATCGTAACGCCATCATTTGAAGTGACTACATCTTTCACTGGTTCTCCCCATATAAATTCAATATTGGCAGCTTGACAGGCTTTAAACAACGCTTTTTCAATTTCGTGCTGATGTAAACTTGAGAACGCTGGAATTGTGTTTGGAGCCGGTGGCTCATACACACGTTTGTAAACCGATTCTCCCCGATAGTATGTTTTCTTTACTGGCCAAACAATACCAATATCCGCTAATTCGAAACCTAAGCCTGAGGATATACTTTCTAATAGTTTTAAAGTCTCTCTATGAAGATAAATGGCGCGACTGCCTGCACGCTCGCGTCCTTCTGGTTCGGCTTCAATAATGGTTGCCCGAATACCTTGATTATGTAATGCAAGGGCAGCAGTCATACCAACTGGACCTGCACCAACCACCAATACTTCACGTATGTTTGCCATTTTAATCTACTCCTCTAATAGTCTCTTTTTCACATGTTCTGGAATGGCGACTGCCTTCGTACGCTCTTCTGCTGTTGAAGCCCAAGCCCGGACTTCATAGCCTTCCGCTACAAGTTGACCTTCACAATAAAAATGATGTGATAATTTAAATACTTTTTCTTTTAGAAATTCAATTTTCGAACGTACTATCAGTTCTGTATTGTATAGAACTGGTTGTTTAAAATTACAATGTGTTTCAATCAAAGGTAAAACAATATTCTCTTTAAATAAAGTATCCGTCGGATGTCCTATTGAGGAGAAAATTTCATGTGTTGCTTCATCCATCCATTTATAATAATTCGGATAAAATACTATTCCCGCAGCGTCTGTGTCTCCCCAATGCACTTTTACTTTGTAATCCATTTATTTATCTCCTTCTTTTCCAGTAACCCCAGCAGTTGATTTTAAAACTTTTACACTAAAATAACAGGTTCAAATTCTCCCGTTACTTCTTGATAGCCATTGTTACTCTCAAATGGTTTTTCTTGTTCAAGATCGAATTTTTCCATGATTGGTAAATCATTTACAGAGAAGAAGAAAGTATCCTCTAATGCCACATGCTCGTGTACAGCCCAGTTCGGAATGATAAAATAATCCCCTTTTGCCCAATCAAATCGAACACCATTAATAATGCTGTAACCAGAACCTTTAAATACTTGATAAATCGCTGAATGTGTATGACGGTGAGCCTTTGAGTGGAACCCTTTTGGAAGCTTTTGCATCCAAGCTCCAATGTTTGGATTGGCTGTTTCACCGTTTGATGGATTAATATATTCCACCGCATATCCATCATATGGATCTGGCTCAAAGCGAGATAATCCTTCAATTGCTTGTAATGTTTTATTCCATTTATAATTGCCCAGTGGTGCTACCTTAGAATTGCGATCAGAAATCGGTCGAACCATACCACCCTCATAGCGCTGTGCTGTATAATTATCAGGAACTTTCGGCTGTTCAATTCTTTCAGGATATGGCTCAAAGAAAGTTCCGCCCATCATATAGATTGTTGGGATATCAAGAACATCCATCCAAATCATAGGCTCTGTGCCCTCATGGCCATGTCCATGCCATAGATTCTTGGGAGTGATGACAAAATCCCCTTCTTCCATAAAAATTCGTTCGCCTTCTACAATAGAGTAAGCGCCTTCACCTTTTGTAATAAAACGTAATGCATTTTGCGTATGACGATGCGATGGAGCTACTTCACCCGGCTGGAGAAGTTGTACTGCAGCATAAAGGGTTTGTGATGTCGAAGCCCATCCCCATGGCTGACGATAGTCCAAACCTGGATTTTGCAAATAAATAGCTCTTCGTTCACCGCCGCGATCTGGCGTAAAGATTTGCGCCGCTTCCATTAATTTCTTCTCAAGCAGCTCCCATTTCCAAAGGTATGCTTGTGCATGCGGCTCAGGCTGGTGATGCATTAAGGCCGGAATCGCCTCCCAAAGCGGTCCGAGATTGTATTGCCGAATATCTTTTGTAAAGTCTTGGACAATTTTACTTTTGAAAAACTCGTTTTGCTCTGCCATTCTATATCCCCCCCGAATATTACTGATTGACTTTGGATAAATTACGCTCAATTTGGCCAAAATGCTTACTTGTGTGTTCTACGAGTAAATGATCGACGATAAAGGAAATCGGTTTTGTTCCAAAGCGAGGATTTCGGCTTGGTGCTTCAAGCGATAATTTCTCCTCATCTAATTTTCCTAACGTCTGCTCAACGCGATACTTAAGTTCCTCAAGTTGTTTCAAAACATCCGATACTGAAGTGCTATCAACCTTTTCTTTATTTACTGCCTCCAAACGATCTTCTTGCTGTAGACCGCGTCCCCATTCCTTACCAGGAGTCTCTAAAAGAAGTTCAATTTCATCCAACCAATAAGGGACAGCTTCCACAAGATGGCAAAGAATTTGCATAATGGACCATTCTTCTTCTGTAGGATTCCAGCGAATGACTTCTTCTGAAAGTCTTTTCGCTTTCAGAAGAATTTGATCCAGTGACTGCTTAACAGTTTCAATAGAGTCATTTATCGTTAAACTCGTCATGATTATTTCACCTCTGCTGGTTCTTTAACAGTTGTAACCTTATTTTCCAATACGCCAATTTGATCAATTTCAATTCTTACGATATCTCCATCCTTTAAGAAAACCTGCGGATTACGGGCAACACCGACTCCTCCTGGTGTTCCTGTTAAAATTACATCTCCCGGCTCAAGCGTCATCAAGTTGGATAAAAATTCAATTAAATACTGAACAGAGAATACTAGATTAGCTGTATTGGACCGTTGGCGTTCTTCACCATTAACGGTTAGTACTACTTCTAAACCAGATGGATTTGTAAGTTCATCTGAAGTAATCAGCCATGGCCCCATCGGTGCACTGCCTTCAACCGTTTTCCCTTGAAGCCATTGAAGTGTGCGGCGCTGCAAGTCGCGGTATGTCACGTCATTCACGATGGTATAACCGGCCACATAATCAAGCGCTTCGGCTTGTGACACATTTCTTGCACGTTTCCCAATTACAAAAGCAAACTCTGCTTCATAATCAAGCTGTTCTGAAATTGGAAAGAATGGAATATCATCCTGTGGTCCAACGACAGTATTCGCAAACTTAGCGAATACAACCGGATATGGCGGAAGTTCACGCTTCATTTCCAAAATATGTTCACGATAGTTATGACCGACACAAATGATTTTTCCTGGTGCTGGAACCGGAGCTTCAACTTTTACTTCACTTAAATCGTATATAAGTCTATAACCATTTACTGTTTTATTTTCTAAAGCAAATTCAATTGCTTTTTTAGCAAGTTTAGCGCTTTCATTTCCACCTTGTAAAAACCCTGTCATATCTGCTGGAACATATGCATCTGTAATTTGTTGAGCACGAATTTTTCCTTCTGATGTTAGTAAAGACTTATATGCAATATGAAGATCAATAACTTGATCATTAAGAATAGCCCCGGTACGATGTGAAATTCCTTCACGGCTAAATGTAATTAATTTCATGAGTGTTCCTCCAGGTAAATTTATTTTTTAGTGTTATAAAAGTTTCAATTATCCTAAGCTATAATTTAATGAAAGAATCTTTTACTCTACTAAAATGGATTTATTTTTCTAAATATAAACTTGAATATAATACAATTCCTTCAGTGGAAAATGTCTCCTTAATGTACTTTGGTATGCACTCCCTATTTTGCAGTACGATTGTCGATAACACGACGAGCCTTCATCGTGAAACGTATTAAGGAATTGTCTTCCATTCGCTCAACATCAATTCTGAGACCCACACGTTTTCTTAACGATTGCGCTAAAGCCGGAACAACTTTTTCAGGGCCTTCAATTTGAATTTTTACTTGATTCATTTCCTGTTCTGTATAATAAATAATTCGGAATTCCTTAATGGAGTCGAATTCACGAACAATTGCTTCAAGAGATGAAGGGTAAATATTAACTCCACGTATGACAACCATATCATCTGTACGCCCTAACAAACCGCCTGGTAAAAATAAAAATGGATTTCCACATGTACAAGCATCCGGTTTATATACAACAGCATCCCCAGTACGATAGCGAATCATCGGATAACCGAAACGTCCAAGATTTGTTAATACGAGCTCTCCACGTTCACCAGGTGCCACATGGTCTAAGGTATCTGGATTTATAACCTCAGCAATGAATTGTGTTTCATTCACATGTAATCCACTTTGTTTTTTGCAAGAATAGCCGTATGCACCCATTTCAGTCATTCCAACATGATCAAATAGCTTAGCTCCCCATAATCGTTCAATTTGAGAACGTGTAGAAGGAACCGATCCTCCTGGTTCTCCAGCTGTAACGATTTTTTCAATAGTTGAGTCTTTAATATTTAGCCCCAACTTTTCCGCCACCTCTGCTAAATGAAGTGCATAGCTTGGTGTGCAAAAAAGAACTGTTGCTTTGTTTTGAAGTATACTGTTTAAACGTTCCTCCGAAGACATGCTCCCACCTGGAATGGCCATGCTGCCAAGTTTTTGAACAGCTTCATGTGCTGCCCAAAACCCGATAAAAGGTCCAAATGAAAATGCTAAATATGCACGATCATTATTCGTTACACCTGCAGATTTTAAAACTACCAACCAACAATCTGACCACCAATTCCAACTTTCCGTCGTGTCGAGTACCTTTAAAGGTCGTCCTGTCGTTCCTGATGTCTGGTGATAGCGAATATAGCTATCTTCTGGATATGAATGATTTCGACCGTATGGAGGATTTATGGTTTGATCTTCAGCTAATTCGCTTTTCGTTGTAAATGGTAGATGACTTAAATCTTTCAGTGAAGTAATAGGTAAGTTTATACCTTTAAGTTTTTCCTTATAAAACTCATTAAAGCCTTTAACAAAAACTAATAGCTCATTTAACTTTTGCATTTGGTAAGATTTAAGATCAACTTTTGTCTCGTAGACTTGATGATCCACCAAACATCCACCTCACTTTCATTTTATTGAAATTTACAAAAATTCAATAAACCTTGTAAAAATAATAAAACAAGATTAACACTATGAAAATGCTTTTATACCGCTATGTGGAACAAGGAGAACAAATTTTTTTATAAATTGTGAAGGTTTACTTATGGTTGAAGTAGTATTCATATATAAAAGAAAACTTTTGTTCTTTGGAGTTATGGTTTATTTATAGGGGGAATATTTATTTATGTCTCGTACGACAAACAGCTCATTAACAAATGCACTTCGCATTTTAAAGAACTTTTCTATTGACCATCCAGAATTCAAATTATACGAAATTGCAGATCATATTGGTGTTTCCAAAAGCACAGCTTGTAGACTTCTTCAAACATTAGAAAGCGAAGGATTTGTTTATCGAAATATAAAGTTTAATTCGTATCGTTTAGGATCTTCCATACTCGCACTATCGAATACTGTTATCGATCAAATAGCCAACTTAAAGGAAACTACACATTTTTTAAAACAATTAACTATACAAACAGGTGAATCCTCACACATTGCTATTTTAGAAAACACTAATGTCATATATTTAAAAAAAGAAGATAGCCAGCACCGCGTTCAATTACTGTCACATATTGGACGCCGTAACCCTGCACACTGTACGGCGTCTGGTCAAGCAATTTTAGCATTTATTAATCCTCTAACGATTGAAAAACTATTCGAACATGGTTTAGAACAAACGACCCAATATTCAATTGTAAGTTTACCTATGTTAAAAGAAAAATTAGCGACTATTCGAAAGCAAGGCTATTCTATTAGTAACGGTGAATTCATTGAAAATATCGTGTCAGTCGGAGCTCCCATTTACAATAAAAAGAATCAAGCATTCGCTGCAATTAGTGTTGCTGGTCCAAAGAAACGAATCCTACCAAACTTACAAAAGATCGTCGAAAACGTACTCTTCACAAGTGAAAATATTACAAAATACGTTCAAGCCCACATAAAGGATGTTGACATTGAAACATTTATTCAATGAAAAATATTTAGTTGCCTCTGTAAAAAATGCCATGCGCATTTTAAGACTTTTTACACCGAAGCAAAATGAATTAGGAATAACAGAAATGGCGAAAAAGCTTGATTTATCTAAAAGCACAGTGCATCGTTATGTGAAAGAACTAGTACAAGAAGGATTTTTAGTCCAAAATAAATCAAATGGTTATTATCGCCTTGGCCTATCAAATTTAGCATTAGGCGGTATTGTCCAATTGAACAAAGAAATGTACACAGATGCGATACCAATACTTACCAAACTTGCAAATCGTTTTCAGTTACTAGCACATATTTGCGTAGTGGAACACAATCGTGTTGTCTACTTAATACGTGAAATGGGCAATCAACCTGTGAAATTAATTACGAAAAGCGGGCGGCACAACGACATACACTGTACAGCAGAAGGACTCGTAATTTTAGCGTTCAAAAGTAAAGACATTATAAACAATGTCCTCACACAGGATTTAAAAAAGTACACAAAATACACAGATACTGACCCGGTGCTTTTGAAACAAAAAATTTTAAAAATCCGCTCCAACCAATACGCTGTCACAAAGGATATGTATGCAATCGGGTTTATCAGTTTAGCTGTGCCAATTCGAGATTATACAGGTGAGGTCGTTTCTTCTCTCGCCCTTATTGGAGAATCAAAAAATGTTATGACAAATGAATACGACGAAATAATTAAAGAGTTACAAAGGAGTGCTAAAAAAATCTCAGAGCAGTTGGGATACTATGACCAATTATAGTACCCCTCTCCCCGTTTGTTTAAGTGTATTCCTTCACTTCTTGCATTCTTTAAACAATCAATCTGTTCAATAAACGAATATCATTAGTCATACCCTCATAAGGTGCCTGAAATATGACTTTTTCATTATTGACTCTCTCATTTTTGAAATATGTGATATCAGCAAACTCAGGAACAACATGCTTTGGATAGGTTTCATATTTTATGCGAGACTCTTCCATTCAGTACATATCTTCACAATCTTGCTTTTTTTATAATCCAGATACCTCAACATGTTCCATAAACCAAAAGACTATTCTTGCAAAGATAGCCTTTTGATTTATTTTTAGTAGATTGACTTCCATGGATAAATACAAATAAAGCGTTCCGATTAAAAAGTTATTTTTCCTGAACGGATATCATTGGTCATACCCTCATAAGGAGCTTGGGATATAACTTTTTCGTTATTGACACCCCATCGCCATCAAGCTAAGAAAAGCGAATACCCCAAAACGAAATTTTTATCTTTCCACAGTTATTTATAATATCCCTGCTCATTTTTTTCGTTTTGGGGAACAAATAATTTCTTAACTTGATAGCAATGTGGTGATATCCCTTATTTAACATTTCATGTAAACCGATTTGGAAAATATAGACTAGATTTTAATCGGCGTCCTCCAGATATTGAATTTGATATACCTGTATCACCGATTCCAATTGAAGCAGCTGGTTAATCTAAGCATGAGAGGAGGACAATTCATATAACCTTCTCTTTTGCTTTACGTTTGTAAGTGGCTCCCCAAAAAAAAGAATTGTTGCCGTACCCCATAAGTGGGTCTGATATAATCCTAAATATAAAAACAGAGAAAAAAGTCCTGGTTTCTATCACCATCCCAAAGACATTGGTATATTGTCATTTCCCTCAAAAAAATGCCTTTATTTATGGTACAGTTTCCATCTATAAATGCTAAACTACATCCTCAACAATACGGTGTAAGCGTAATTTAATTGGAATAATACCCTTTACCAAACTTCTAAATGAAATGTATAGCTGAGTAGTTACTATTATTTTATTAATAACTTGAAATATATGTTTCTATGAAAAAAGCTGTTGAAAGGAATCCCCTTCAACAGCTTCTCCATTATTAACGATATAAACGAACTGCACCCGCAGAATTATCATCTGCTTGTCCAACGACTTCGAATTTTAATCCAAGTTTCGGTACTTTACGCCCTGCATCTGGGATTAAGTTGTTCATATAAGATTTCGAATCATCAAACTTCGTTACACCTGGTAATCCGTTATACTCAAATGTTCCGCGCGATGGAGATACAACTTTCCACGCTGGTGTTTGGTTAAAGGAGAACGCAGCATCTGCAATTTGATATCGTGTACTATTTTTAACAGTTGGTTTACCGTTTAACGTTCCAACAATTGCCTCTGGGTGAGAGTCAACAACTCCTAAGAAACCTTCGCCCGGATGAATACCAACCCAGTTATCTGTAAAGCTAGAGTCTGCATACCATACAACAAGACCCGTATTGTACGCTACACCGCTGCTATATTTTAACGCTTCATCAGCACCAGCATAGTTTCTCCACTCTAAATAGTAGTTATGTTTCTTCTTATAAAAGCCGTCTGATACAACGAAACCGTTTAATTTAAATTGTGATTCACCTTCTGCATCATCAGAGAACACAACTTTTCCATCGACAGTTAATGTTGCATTATCAAGAGTAAAACCACTTGGTGCCGTAGCACCATCTGTAATGTATTCGAATACTAATTTTACTTTTTGACCTTTAAATTTGCTTAAGTCATATGATTTATCTATCCATTTTCCTTCTGTTGTGTCTAGACCATTTTTAACATTCTTTTCACCAATTCGATCCACTAACGTTTTCGTACCATCTTCTGTCACTGCATGTACTTCAAGGAAGTCCCAACCAGTTTCAATTTCATACAATGATTTGTAATCAAACTTCGCATTTGTTGCATTTGTTAAATCAAACACTGGCGTTTCTAGTGTCGTATGAAGATCATCGCCTTTTGTACTAAAGTAATATTTCTTACCAAATGCAGGCTCAATACCTTTTACATCTTTATCTGGTAAGTTAACACGAATCAGACCAGGACGAGCTGATTTCGTTACACTTTGATCTAAGTATGTCGCAAAACCGATACCGCGATTTAATTTATCATAGTCAGTCTCTACAATATTCGCCCAGTTTCCGCCAATGTTCTTTTGAAAGAACTCTTTGTTTTGCGGAGAGAAACTTGGTGGCGTTGAACCTGCAATTTTACCTGCCCAGCTGCCGCCGCTCATAACAGACCAAGAGTTAATCGGCTCACCTGATCCAGAGTATTGCGTATCATACTCATCTGGAAGACCTAAATCATGACCAAACTCATGTGCGAATACACCAACTGCTCCGTCTTCTGGCTCAATTGTGTAATCGTATGCTGCCATTTTACCGCCCCAGTTATCCACTTTTGCTTTTGTTCCTTCAATTGGATATGGCTTTCCAAGATTCCAGCGGTGTGACCAAATTGCGTCATCACCTAATCTACCGCCGCCTCCATCTTGACCAACTCCAGCATGAATGACCATTAAGTGATCAACCAGTCCATCTGGTTCATTTTTATTTCCGTCTCCATCAAAGTCATATTGATCATACTGGTCAAATTCAGATAAATCCATACCGCTTGCTACAGCTGCATCTAATGACTCTTTTACAAGATCACGAGGTCCTTTTGGTCCTTTATTATCATGACCGCCATCGCCAGCATCTGCACCATAATCCGCTGCTTTACCTGGAACTGTTAACCACTTTGTTACTGTTCCATCAACTGTATAGCTACCGCCTGATTGCTCTTCATAATATTGCTTAAATGTCGAGATTTTCGAACCATCAAATAACGTAAACGGCTTATCACCAAACAACATGTTTTGATAATGTTCTGGCGTAAAATCGTTTGAATACATATAACCTGGTACTTGATCAATATTGTTATGCTTAAAATCAGCATATTCTACTAGCAATACAAGTACTTTATCTTTGCGAACATCACCATTATATTGTTTTTGCTTCGCTGAAGAAGTTGGTACTTTTCCGTTTAATCCACCTTTAACCTGCTCTTGCCCAGCTACCGGACTACCAATAGGTTGATCAGCTTTTTCTTTCATATCTGCTTTTGCATCTTTCACTTTTTTCAAAAAGTCAGAAGCTTCTCTCGAGACACTGTCCCCCGCTGCTGGTTCTTTTCCAGCATTCTTGCCTTTTTTCTTCTCTACATATTTTTCAACAGCTTTTAATGTGTCTTCTTTCGACGCAGATTTACTAATTACACCACGCTGCTTCAACGCGTCTGCTAGACGATCCTCCGGAATTAAATTTTCATCAATTGGACTTAAAGATTCTACATTAGACGGCGTTGCCGCATAAACAGATTGACTACCAAACCCAAATGTGCAACTAAGCACAGCTGCCGCCGCAAGCGTAGACAGCACTTTAAAAGGCCTTTTCTTCATCCTTATTCCTCCCCAATCTTAAATATATAGTAATATTTTGATAATAAAGAAAATTCTATCGATTTGCAAGATATTGTCTTTATTTGTAATATTTTTGAAAATATCCTTTGTTTTAGATTGGCATATATTCTGATCAATAAATGTTTTTGGAATATATTAGGGGTACAGCAGCGATCACTACTTTTTGGGGTCACTCATTATTTTAGTTAACAGAATTAAAGTTCCGTTAACTTTTGGAGATGAATGTAACAAGATTAGTTTACAGAACACTTGTAAATATTGTTGGGAAATTAAGTTCTTATACACGTCAAAATATAGTAGCAAAAGCTTTAAGAGAGATAGGAAGAATCGAAAAAACTATCTTTATCTTAGATTATCTTTCAAATAAACCTATGCGCCGGCAAATTCAACGAGGATTAAATAAATTTATACTTTTTAGGAGACAAGACAATGCTTACAACGATTCCAGCCATGTTGAACATCAGAACCCTTTTTTTCAGCTATTTGCACGTGAACCAAAAATAATACAACTATATATCACAATTAGAAATAAAATTACTAAACTTATTGAGAAATATTTCATAAGAGACTCCTTTTTGATATGATGTGCAAAATGTATTGTCATAAATTAAGTCAAGAAATAACTACAATAAAAGAGTTATTTTCCTAATATTCTTACATTTAAAACCCTGCTATTATTAATTTTACTTATTAAAGCTACTAACTAATCAATTCCTTTGCGACCTCTTTCGATCTGAACGCTTTTTTGTATTGTTTAAATTCTTGTTTATCAACTCGAAATTTTTCACCAGTATCCATGTTTTTTACTAGATATGTTTTAGCAGTATATTCCTTTATTAAAAAATAAAAGAAATATATCCAGAAAGTTAATGTGAAAGTCGAGAAAGCTAAGAATAATCCTGGAATAAACATTATAATCTCCAAGCTTGAATTTACTCGTTTTAAAACATTTTTTTGTCCTGTTGCTACTTCACCTTGCTGTAGTCGTTGCATGCGTTTTAAAGATGCAACCGTATCATAGCCCATAAAAAACCTCCTTCAAGTGAAAAGCTATTTAGAGCTTTGATTTGTCTTTAGGAATGAGGTGGCAAGATACTTAATTGATATTTATTTTTCTTGCTTTTTCTCTTTTATTTTAATTTTTGCTGCTTTGTAGAATGCTAATTTTCCTTCATTATACTCTTTAGTATATTGATTGAACTTTTCTTTTTCTTTTAGTGTTTCTTCATTCAATATATTGATAGCTTTAACTTTCTCACTAATCTCTTTTAGTTTTGTTTCTTTGTCTTTTAACTTTTCATAAAGTTCTTTTTCGAGTATTAGTGATTTTTTGTAACTTTCATTCATTTTCCGAAAAGCTTCATAACGATTTGTATAAACTTCTGCTACCTTTTTTGCTTGTTTTTGTAATTTTTTATCCTCGATTTTATTTATATAACTATGAACTGATTTTACTTCTTTTTGCGCTTTTTCTAGTACATCTTGTTCAGTTTTCAACAATTTTTCACGTTCATTTACATTTATAACAGCCTGTTCTATTTGTTGTATCACCGCTTTGTTTTGTTCTTTTCCTTCTTGTATAATTTGATTGTACAATTCTTGCGCTTTTGTTTCTAACTGCTCAAATATTTTCACATTATCAAATAATGTTTTTTCTTGATTTGCTGCATTTTCAAAAGCAACATATAATTCTTCTTCTGGTTTTGCACCCAAACATCCTACTAGCAACGCAATTAATAAGATTGCTATAAATGCCACTTTTCTATAAATCAATGTCATTTCCTCCTATGGTGTTATATACGTTCATTTATCTTATAAAAAATGTACCAATCCTTTCTCTACCGACGATACATATCGTACTTCAATGTACCTCAACCATTTTCTTCAAAATATCAAATTCAATTCCTTTATCGGCTACATTGATTATTGTTTACCATACCTCTTGTATTAAATTAATAATACGTCTTCCTTTTGTATATAATTCGGTGGGGATTTGTACAATATTTTCATGAATATTGAGGCAATTCACCATAGAGGCGTTGTTACTGTTCCTACAATGTTTGATTGATACATGAAAATCGTGTATTTCTAAAGACTAAATTATCTCTTAGCAGTATGGAAACTACATGAAAGTATAGATATACACTTGTAAAATATACAAATCATACTTTCAAGGTATCCAGAAGAAAAGACGTTTTCTTTTTGGTATAATCCTCAATCTTCTATAATAGATATGGTAACGATTCCACATTTGTTTGTATTGACTATCAAATGGATTGAAATTTTCTATACATACAAGAATTTGATAATAATTACACTACCTTATCTACTTAAGAAGATACGATAGTGTAATTTCTCCCCCAGTAACTGCTTGAATCAAGTGATTGGAGGAGAAACAAGCAGGGGCTGTATTCCACAATACCAGTGCTTTATTTAATTCTACTTATATTAGAACCTTCGTACATTTAACTATCTCATGTTCGTAACCTTCCGCATAGGCAGCAACCATGATTGTTGTTTCTTTATATGTTCTTTAGGTAATAAATGATTGTACTAAACGTTGTCTATTAAAACTGCTACCCATGTCCTACGATAACAGTCCATTATGAAGGAATCTATTGAAAGGAAACTTAATTACATATAATCCCCTTTTCGAGAGCCTCTTCTAAAGACACACTAGTGTATCCAAGTTCTTTTGCAATTACTGCACATGTGATTTCACCGTTGAGCATGTTTACGCCAAGTTTTAACGCATCGTTTTCAAAAATAGCTTTTTGCACGCCCTTGTTGGCAATTTGCAATGCATACGGAGTTGTTACATTCGTTAAAGCAATAGTAGATGTTCTCGGAACAGCACCTGGCATGTTTGCAACGGAGTAGTGCAGAACTCCATACTTTTCAAATGTTGGATTATCATGAGTAGTTACATGGTCACACGTTTCCACAGCGCCTCCTTGGTCAATCGCTACATCCACGATTACAGATCCAGGCTTCATTGTTTTTACCATTTCTTCCGTAACAAGCTTAGGGGCTTTGGCGCCAGGAATTAATACTGCACTAATCAAAAGATCTGCTTGTTTTACCGTTTCCGCGATATTGAACGGATTGGACATCAATGTTTTGATTTGAGTACCGAAAATATCATCCAGTTGGCGTAAGCGATCAGCGTTTAAGTCAATAATCGTAACATCGGCACCAAGACCAATCGCCATTTTCGCAGCATTTGTTCCTACAACACCACCGCCGATAATGGCAATTTTACCTCGGCTTACACCAGGAACCCCTGCAAGGAGAATGCCTTGGCCACCATTCGACTTCTGTAGGAATTGGGCCCCGATTTGCACAGCCATACGTCCAGCTACCTCACTCATTGGTGTAAGGAGAGGAAGTGTATGGTTCACTTCTACTGTTTCGTAGGCAATTGCGGTTACGCTTTTATCTTTAAGAGCTTGAGCTAAAGCGGGTTCAGCAGCCAAATGTAAGTATGTAAACAAAATTAGGCCCGGGCGGAAGTGCATATACTCGCTAGCAAGAGGTTCTTTTACCTTCATAATCATTTCTGATCGGTTCCATACTTCAGCAGCACTTTCAATAATTTCGGCACCAGCATGTACATAGTCTGCATTTCTAAATCCACTGCCAACACCTGCATTTGTTTCAACCAATACCTTATGGCCAGCTGTCACAAATGGAATAACTCCTGCAGGCGTAAGTGCGACACGATTTTCATTATTTTTTATTTCCTTTGGAACTCCGATAATCATTAGATTGCCTCCCTTAACTAATCTTTGCGTTATTTTGTTGTAATTCGAGTATAGGGGATTACATATGTTTTTTCATCGTTGAGAACAAAGAAAAATACAGCATCCTTTTGTGGAATTCCACAAAAGGATGCTGTTACATAAATTTTTGTAACTTGAGATCCAAATACAAAATCATTTTTTGATTTGGATCTTTTAAATCAATTTCACTGATTTCACAAATACGTTTCAATCTATAACTCAGTGTATTTGCATGAATGTTCAAAGCTTGGGCCACTTCGCCAACATTGCTATCTTTATTCAGAAAGGTTTCCAATGTTTCAACAAGATCGCTATTATGCTTATGGTCATACTCATATAGCTTTTGCAACGCCTGGTTTTCATACTCTTCATGCTTCCTTTGTTCCAGTAGAATATCGATTAATTGATAAATCCCCATGTCTTGATAACTGTGGATATCAGTTGTGTCAGAAGGGAACTTTTCCTTTATAGCTAGAACCTTTAGTGTTTCTTTGTAAGCTTTACTAATCTTTTGGTAATCACTATAAATACTGCTGAATGCCGGCTTGATAGATTTTATACCAAATCTCTTTTCCATTTTGTATATAAATTTTTCGATGAAAGCGCTGATTTCATGGAAAGGTCGATTTACATTATCCAATGAGGTAAGAAGAATCAACTGGTTACGATCAATTGTAGAAAGTAAAACTTTCAAATGTTGACTTGTTTTTAACAAATAAGAAATTTGTTTTTCTTTTTCACTTGTAATTTCTTGGTCAAAATGGAATACGGCAACGGTAAATAAGGAAGCGGGAGAAATATGAAGCAGGTGAAAATTTTCAATGATTTCTTCGTTTACCTGCATATGATTGGTAAGCAACTTCCACAAAAACTCTTGCGATCGTTCATTTTTTTTGTTTTTGTGGATTTGAAGCTGTAATAACTTGCTTTTCACGGATTCCGCAGCTTTTCTCAGCAATGCGTAATCTTGCTCACTGAAAGTTTTCTCGATTTCCAAAGCCCAAATGAATCCTAAGACGTCCTCTTTGTTCCAAATAGAAATCGCAACCCTGTCACCGAGACCAATATCATCTATCTTTTTTACACGAATAGGTTCAGAATTTTTTAGAAGAGCGGGAATAATGCCCTCTTTCCACAAGTTATTGATTATTTTTTCAGGTACGCGGCGCCCCATAATAGTCGCAATTCTGGCGGAGTCTGTTCTTTCATCATGGGTACTATATGCGAGAAGGCGGTGATTCACATCTTCAATCGTAATTGGGCATTGCAGAATCTCACTGATTACATCAGCAAACTCTTCTAAACTATCGAAGCTTACTCTAAAAAGATCGTTTTTCATAAATGGCAAAATTCATCCTTCCTATTTAAAATATATTTTCGTATTTACTCTAGATGAAAATATATTTTGTGTAAATTAACAAAATAATACCATAATACCTTCTATTCTATGAAATAAATAGATTTTCACAAAAGCTAAAGCTTTATTTTTTATAAGAAAAAATTTTATAATGATAAAAAAGAAAGGAGAATCTCTATGAAATTGCTACGTTCATTTCTCATTCTAACTCTTGTTGTATTATTAAGCGCATGCAATACAGCAACAAACGTCACAAAGGTGCAAGAAAACGGCGAAACGACTTTAAAAATTGGGTCCCTGCAAGGGTATCATGATGTGCAAACAATTAAAATTGAAAAAGGGAATGTGGAAATTCCTTTTGAGGCGGCCGTTGAAGAAGGTACGATTTTATTGCAAGTCACAAAAGACGACAAGGTCATTTATGAAGAAGAAGTCACTTCCCAAAAAGAAGGTTTACTTTCTTTTGAAGCACCAAAATCCGGATCATATGATTTAATTGTACGTGTGAAGGGTAAAGAAGAAAAAGCAAAAGGAATTCAAATACATACGAAGCTATGAAAAATCGGCAAGCGGAGTGTAACCGCTTGCCGTTTCAATTTAAATACCAACGTTTTTGAGATCGGTACTATCTCTTAGAGTGATAAAATCAACGTTTTTTCCGTTTTATAGATACAATCTCGTTTATTTTTCTTGGTGTTCCGCATCCCATTCACTTAAATAGGATGCATATTCCAATTCATCTGGATTATCATGTAACATAGAAATAAACTCTAATTTATTTCCATCACAATCCAGAAAGTATACACTTGCAGCTGGCATCCATCTTTGGACAAT
>Ga0209025_1000697_pt1 | contig 57311 bp, 56 predicted proteins | sample AraplaMF_Col_mLB_FD_184256 | JGI IMG/M metagenome (GOLD analysis project Ga0209025, IMG submission 184256) | Arabidopsis root microbial communities from the University of North Carolina, USA - plate scrape MF_Col_mLB (SPAdes) (version 2) | ecosystem: Host-associated > Plants > Roots > Endosphere... | reverse complement strand
GTCGCCGATGCGGAGAAGGCACTCGCCTTTGCCAAGGCGGTGTTCGGAGCCGATCCCAGCTTCATCGCCCGGCGTCAGGATGGCGGGATCATGCATGCCGAGTTCAGGATCGACGATTCGATCGTGATGCTCGGGCAGGCGCCGGGCGGGCCGGAATGTCATGTCCATGTCTATGTCGCCGATCCCGACACGCTGATCGAGAAGGCGGTGGCCGCCGGCGGCACGCTGATCCAGCCGGCAGAAGAGAAGGGCGACGGCGATCGTCGCGGCGGGGTCAAGGACCCGGCCGGGACCAGCTGGTGGCTGGCACGGATGGTCGATCCGGCAGGGCGAAAGAAGACGAGCGCGCTTTAACCCGCCGGCAGCAGGTCTTTTAGCCGGATCAACGCGATCTTCTCGACCTCGGCGAGGGCGGTGGCGAATTCCTGCTCCGGCGTGCTCTTCAGTCGCGCCTCGAAGGAGGCGAGGATGTCGGCCTTGCTCAGTCCCTTGACCGCCAGGATGAAGGGGACGCCGAAACGGGCCTTATAGGCCTCGTTCAGCGCGGTGAAGCGGGCGCGCTCGTCCGAGGTCAGCCGGTCGAGCCCGGCCGAGCCCTGCTCGCTGGCCGATTCCGGTGTCAGCTCGCCGGCGGCGGCGATCTTGCCGGCAAGGTCGGGATGGGCGTCGAGCAGGGCCTTTTGCCGCTCGCGCGGCGCCTTGCGCAGCACCGCGACCATCGCCTGATGCAGGCTTTCGGCTTTGTCCTGTTCGCCTGAGAGCCCGGCGGCATGGGTCTCCTGCGCGATCCAGGGTGAGTGCTCCCAGACGCGTCCGTAGACCTCGGTGAACAGCGCCTGCGGCAGGCGCGAGGGCCGGTAGCCGCCATCCGGGGGATGCGTCCTGACCCAATGGCGGGCGATGTCGAGCCTTGTCGCGACCCAGACCTTGTCGTGGCTCTGGACATAATCGAGGAAACGGGCGAGCGCCGCGGCGCGGCCGGGCCGGCCGACCAGCCGGCAATGCAGGCCGATCGACATCATCTTCGGCGCGGTCTCGCCCTCGGCATAGAGCGTGTCGAAGCTATCCTTGAGATAGGCGAAGAACTGGTCGCCGCTGTTGAAGCCCTGCGGCGTCGCGAAGCGCATGTCGTTGGCGTCGAGCGTATAGGGCACGGCGAGCTGCGGGCCGTGCGGGCCCTTCAGCCAATAGGGCAGTTCGTCGGCATAGACGTCGGCGGTGTAGAGGAAGCCGCCTTCTTCCATGGTCAAGGGAATGGTGTTGACCGAGGTGCGGCCCTGATAGCAGCCGAGCGGGCGTTCGCCGGCGAGCTCGGTCTGGATGCGGATCGCTTCGAGAATGTGCTCGCGCTCGAGCTCGGCGGGAGCATCGCGATAGTCGATCCATTTCAGGCCGTGGGTCGCGATCTCCCAGCCCGCCTCCTGCATCGACGAGACGATCCCGGGATAACGCTGCAGGGCCGAGGCGACCGCGAAGACCGTGACCGGCAGCTTGCGCTCGGTGAACATGCGCCAGAGCCGCCAATAGCCGGCGCGCGAGCCGTATTCGTAGATCGACTCCATGTTCATATGGCGCTGGCCGGGCCAGGGCGCGGCGCCGACGATCTCGGAGAGGAAGGCTTCCGAGGCGGCATCGCCATGCAGGATGCAGTTCTCGCCGCCTTCCTCGTAATTGACCACGAACTGCACGGCGATGCGGGCCTCGCTCGGCCAGTGCGCATGCGGGGCATTGCGGCCATAGCCGACGAGGTCGCGCGGGTAGGAAGTGCTCATGAGGTGATTCAAGTCCATGCGACGATGATTCAGAGGCGGCCTGCAAGCCGTTGGAGCGAAGCGTGTTTTCCGGGGTCCGGTTTAGCGCGGAGTCGCTTCCTGTCGAAGGCGCGAGAGCCGCTCTTTTCGGAGATGCTCCTTTTCGAAAACGCCTCAGCTGCCGCGATAGGTCGAATAGCTCCAGGGCGAGGCGAGCAGGGGCACATGGTAGTGGCCCTGTGGCTCGGCGATGGCGAAGCGGATCGGCACGAGATCGAGGAAGGCGGGATCGGCCAGTTTCGTGCCGAGATGACGGAAATAATCGCCGATCGCGAAGGTCAATTCATAGCTGCCGACCGGCAGCGTGCCGCTGAGCAGGGGGGCATCGGTGCGGCCGTCGGCATTGGTCACCGCATCGACGATGCGGCTGCGGCTGCCGTCCGGCAGCAGCGCATCGAGCGCGATCGCGACGCCCGCAGCCGGCTTGCCGTTGACCGTATCGAGCACATGCGTCGACAGACGCCCCATGCCTGATCCTTTCCTGTTTGCCGTGTTCGCCGAGCGGAATGCCGCTTGCCTTCCAAGGCTGCGAACCTAGTCTGATCGCGATGCAAGTTCCCTCCCGGATTCCGCCCTGTCAAATGGTGCGCACGCGGCCCTGCCTGGAGCCGGCTCGTGCTTGAGGCCTATCTGATGGAATGGGGCAGCCAGCTGCTGCGCTGGCTGCATGTGATCGCGGCGATCGCCTGGATCGGCTCGTCCTTCTTCTTCATCCATCTCGACGCCTCGCTCAGGGCCGCGCCCGATGCGCCGAAGACCGAAACCGGCCAGCCGACGCAGTTCCTCGCCTGGCAGGTCCATGGCGGCGGCTTCTATGCGATGCGCAAATACCTGGTCGCGCCGGAGGTGCTGCCGACGGAGCTGACCTGGCACAAATGGCAGGCCTACTGGACCTGGATCTCCGGCTTCTTCCTGCTGGTCTGGGTCTATTACGCCCAGTCGGAGCTCTATCTGATCGACCCGGCTGTGATGGCGCTCTCGCCTTTCGCAGCGGGCGCGATCGGCATTGCGGCCCTGGCCGGCGGCTGGCTGTTCTACGACCTGCTCTGCAAGTCGCCGTTGGGGAAGAACGACGTCGTGCTCGGCCTGCTCGGCTTCGGCTATGTCGTCGCCGCGAGCTGGGCTTTCGCCTCGGTCTTCTCCGGGCGCGGCGCGCTGATCCATACCGGCGCACTGATGGCGACGATCATGTCGGCCAACGTCTTCTTCGTGATCATGCCGAACCAGCGCAAGACCATCGCCGCGATGGTCGCCGGCGAGGTGCCCGATCCGAAATACGGCAAGCAGGCCAAGCAGCGCTCGCTGCACAACAATTACATCACCCTGCCGGTGCTGTTCCTGATGCTGGCGAACCATTACCCGGTGACCTACGCCAATTCGGCGGTGATCCCGGCTCTGGTCGCGCTGATCATCGTCGCCGGTGCGCTGATCCGGCATTTCTACAATGTCCGCCATGCCGACCACGACAAATCGCCCTGGTGGACCTGGGCGGTGGCGGCGCTGGCGCTGTGGCTCGCCTTCTGGGTGGCGATGGCGTCCTCGCCCGGCGGGCGCGAGCGCCTCGGCCTGAAGCCGCTGGAACCGGCCAAGCCGGTGATGCTCGCCGGCCTCGTGCCGCCTTCGCCGGAGGTCGCCAACATCGTCACCGGCCGCTGCGCCATGTGCCATGCGCCCGAGCCGTCCTGGCCGGGCCTGCAGATCGCGCCCAAGGGCGTCTTCCTGCACGAGCCCGAATTGATCGCCCGCCAGCGCCGCGCCATCGGCGTGCAGGCGGTGATGACCCACGCCATGCCGCCGAACAACCTTTCCGGCATGACCGCGGACGAGCGCCGTGTGCTCGCCGCCTGGGTGGCGCAGAAGCAGTGAGTTTGCGCGCCGGCGCGGCAAGTTGACGCTGCCGCGCCGCAGTCGCGCGCCCAACGTGATCTGTTCAGCTTCATTCAGTTTCGGTTCATCGCGGAACCATCATCGTCGATCCTGATCACATCGGCGTGATCGGCGCGCGATCACGCGTGGCCGGGTGCGCCCGGGCCTTGGGGGTCCAGTTGAAAGCCGTTTGGAGATCGGGCTCCAGCTACTGGCTGGCGGCCGCGCTGTTTTGTTGCGCCTGGATGGTGCTGTGCTGGCCCTGGCTGTCGGGGGCGGTGACGATTCCGTTCGACGCCAAGGCACATTTCCAGGCGCAGATCCAGTTCCTGGCGCAGGCGCTGCATTCCGGGCAGTCACCGTTCTGGACGCACAACGTCTTCGCCGGCTCGCCCCAGGTCGCCGATCCGCAATCGCTGATCTTTTCGCCGGCGATCCTGCTGGCGCTGTTCAACCCGTCGCCGAGCTTCCGCGCGGTCGATGCCTATGTGCTGGCGCATTTGCTGGTCGGCGGGCTCGCCATGCTGATGTTCTTCCGCGATCGCAAATGGCATCCGGCCGGCGCGCTCCTGGCGGCGCTGGTCTTCGCCTTCGGCGCCTCGGCCGCCTGGCGGGTCCAGCATGTCGGCCAGATCGCGAGCTTCGCCTTCTTCGGGCTTTCCTTCTGGCTGACGGCGCGGATGCTGCAACGCGCCTCGCTGCGCTATGGGCTGCTCGCCGGCTTCGCCGCCGGCATGATGGTGCTGGAGCCCGACCAGGTCGCCTTGCTCGGTGCCTATATCCTGATCGGCATGGTCGTCGCTTACTGGCTTTCGGAAGGCTGGGCGGGGTTCCGCGAGAGCCTCGCTCCGATCGCGGCCGCCTGCTTTGCCGGCCTCGTCACCATCGCGGTGCCGCTGCTCTGGACCTGGCTCTTCGCCGAGGCGACGACGCGGCCGGCGATCGACCTCGTCGAAGCGGGCAGGGGCTCGCTGCATCCCGCCTCGCTGCTGACCGCCTTCGTCGGCGACCTGTTCGGCGTACGCGATCCGGCGACCGAGTTCTGGGGGCCCTACAGCCCCGACTGGAACGCCAAAGAGCTCTTCCTCTCGAAGAACATGGGGCAGGTCTATCTGGGGGCGCTGCCCTTCCTGCTCCTGATCGTGCCGGGGCTGACGCGCGGCTGGCTCTGGGACAAGGCGATCCGGCCCTACACCATCCTGTTCGTGCTGATGGTGCTGTTCGCGCTCGGCCGCTACACGCCCGTCTTCCACCTCGCCTATGACTATCTGCCGGGCGTCAAGGTGTTCCGGCGGCCGGCCGACGCGACCTTCCTGATCGGGGGGCTGGGCGCCGTGCTCTCCGGCTATCTGCTGCACCGTATCCTCGCCGAGGAGAAGCCGAGCACGATCTGGCGCGATCTCGGCATCGGCACCGGGGCTATCGTCCTGCTCATCGGCCTCGCTTTGCTGGTGGCGCGCCAGGCCGGGCATCTCAGCGACGCGGTCCTGCCGAGCGCCACAGCCGCAGCCTGGTTCGCGAGCGCGCTGCTGCTGCTGCTGGTGCTGACACGCTGGCGCGGTGCCGCGGCCCCGCTCGCCGCGAGTCTGATCGTCACCGGCGTGGTCGCGGCGGACCTTGCCGCCAATAACGGCCCGAACGAGGCCACGGCGCTGGCGCCGGAGGTCTATGACGTGCTGCGGCCGGAGACCAAGAACGAGACCGTCGCGGTGCTGAAGAAGCTCACCCTGCAGCCGCCGGATTCGCCGCGGCGCGACCGGGTCGAGCTGCTCGGCATGGGCTTCGAATGGCCCAATGCCGGCATGATCCACGGCTTCGACCATACGCTGGGCTACAATCCGTTGCGGCTCGCTGACTTTTCAGACGCGGTCGGCACGCGCGATTCGATCGCAGCGCCGAGCGAGCGCGTGTTCACGCCGCTGTTCCCGACCTATCGCTGCCGCCTCGCCGATTTCCTCGGCCTGCGCTACATCGCGACGCGGGTTCCGATCGGCCAGGTCGACCGTTCGCTGCGCGACGGCGACCTCAAGCTCGTCGCCTACACCAAGGACGGCTACATCTACGAGAATCCGCGGGCTCTGCCGCGCGTCATGTTCGTCGGTGGCTGGCAACTCGCCGATTTCGACGGGATGAAGTCGGCGGGCAAATGGCCCGAGGCCGATCCGCAGCGCGTCGTCCTGCTCGAGCAGGAGCCCGAGCCCGGGGTGCCGGAGGGGCCGGTCACGAGCAATGCCGAGGTCAAGCTCAAGCGTTACCGCAACACGGTGGTCGAGATCGAGGTCACGAGCGCGCAAGCAGGCTTCGTCGTGCTCAACGACATCTGGCATCCCTGGTGGAAAGCCGAGCTCGACGGGCAGGAAGTCGAAATTCTCAAGGCCAACGTGCTGTTCCGGGCCGTGCAAGTGCCGGCCGGCACGCACAAGATCCGCTTCAGCTTCCACCCGCTCGACGGCGCGATCGCCGAACTGCGCGACCGCGTGACACCGCCTGAGGAAGAGGGCGTGGTCGCGGAGGCGCCGACGCATAGCGGCCCGTCCGGCTCGCCGGCGACGCGGATCCAGCCGGTCCCGGCCGAGCCTGTCGCGCGCCCGGCACACGACATGGCCGCGCGCGACATGCAGACCTCGTCGGCGATGTCGGTGCTGCGGTAGGGGGCATGTCGTCATGCTCGGGCTTGACCCGAGCATCTCAGGCCGGATGAGGCTCCGGCCAGCGCCTTCTCGTCACGAGATTCTCGGGTCTGCGCTTCGCTTCGCCCGAGAATGACGCCGAAGCCTCACGCCACGCCGAGCTTCTTCTGCAGCGCGCTCGACGAGGTCGTGTACTGGAAGGTCAGGCGCTTCTCCGGATAGACGTAGCGGTGGACCTTCTGGGCGGCGAGCGCCGCCTCGTGGAAGCCGGACAGGATCAGCTTGAGCTTGCCCGGATAGGTGTTGATGTCGCCGATGGCGAAGATGCCGGGCACATTGGTCTCGAACTTCTCGGTGTCGGCCGGGATCAGGTTCTCGTGCAGGTTCAGGCCCCAATCGGCGATCGGGCCGAGCTTCATGGTCAGCCCGAAGAAGGGCAGCATCGTCCCGCAGGCGATCTCGAACTCGGTGCCGGCATTGTCGCGGCAGATCGCGCCGTGCAGCTCGTTGCCCTCGCCCTTGAGGCCCATCACCTGGCCGAGCCGCAGATCCATCGCGCCGGAGGCGACAAGGGCGCGCATCTGCTCGACCGAATGGGGGGCGGCGCGGAAATCGTCGCGCCGGTGCATCAGCGTCACCCGTTTGGCGATCGGCTGCAGGTTCAGCGTCCAGTCGAGCGCCGAATCGCCGCCGCCGACGATCAGAATCTCGCGGTCGCGGAAGGTCTCCATCTTGCGCACGGCATAGTGCACGCCGCCGCCGTCGCTGCGCCCCTCATAGGCCTCGATGCCGGGGATCGGCGGCTTCTTCGGCAGGAACGAGCCGCCGCCCGCGGCGATCAGGACCGTCTTGGTTTCGAACACCGTGCCGGCGTCGGTGCGCAGGCGGAAGCGTGGCGCCTCGGCTGAGCCGAGCACCTCGATCTGCTCGATCATCTGGTTGAGGTGGAAGGTCGCGCCGAAGGGCTTGATCTGCTCCATCAGGTTGTCGACCAGCCCCTGGCCGGTGACGAGCGGGAAGCCGGGGATGTCGTAGATCGGCTTCTCAGGATAGAGCTCGGCGCATTGGCCGCCGACCTTGGGCAGGATGTCGACGAGGTGGGCCTTGATGTCGAGCAGACCGAGCTCGAACACGGCGAACAGGCCGCAGGGACCGGCGCCGATGATCAGAGCGTCGGTTACAATGGTCTCGCCCTCGATGGCAGCGGCGATAGTCATGGGTCAGAGTTCCTGAGAACGGCTTCAAGGGCCGCCGGTCGTCACCCGTTGCCGGAAATCCGCCGGCCTTGCAATGCGACATGGCGCAAGGCCGGGCGGGCCGGGCCGCATGAAGGCGACGGGCCTCAGCCGCCGGTGTCGGGGACGAGTCCGGCGGCGGTGACGCCGGCGAGTGCCGCCGCCTCGTCATTGTCGGAGGTGTCGCCGGAGATGCCGACGACGCCGATCAGGTTGCCCTCGGCATCGCGGATCAGCGCGCCGCCGGGGACCGGCACCACCGGCCCACCGACCGAGGCGGCGACGCCGTTGATGAAGTGCGGACGGTCGAGCGCCATCTTGTTGAGGGTGCGCGGGCCGACGCCGAGCGCGATCGCGCCATTGGCCTTGCCGAGCGCGATCTCGCCGCGCCGCAGGCTGGTGCCGTCCTGGGCCAGGAAGAACTTCTGCACGCCGCGCGCGTCGAGTACGGCGATGGCCAGCGGTTTCAGCCCGTTCTCGCGCGCATATTTCAGCGCGCCGTCGACGATCATGCTGGCCTGTTCGAGGGTGAGTGCGGTCATGGCTGGTCTTTCGGGCCGGTGTTGTTCGGTTCGTCTCCGTTCTGCCAGTGCCGGCGGCGCGAGGGAAGGGCAGCCGTCAGGTTTTGTCTTGCGCAGGTTTCGTCTTGCAGTTGTCGTCGCGAGCGGGCTTCATGGACACCCTGTCTTCGGGCATGTTCCGCAAGGTGATCGCCATGTTTGCGACCAGAACATGCCCCAAGGCAGTTGCGTGACGCCAAGCCCGATCGTCCGGCCGATCCTGGCAGGACGAGGAGCGCGTTAGGAGAACATGCTATGGGTCTGTTCAGTTTCATCAAGGAAGCCGGCGCCAAGATCTTCGGGTCGAGCCCGGCCAATGCCGCGACATCTGATCAGCTGCAGAAGGAACTGGCGGGCCATGGCCTGCCGTCCGACGTCAAGATCGACGTCTCGGGCGACAAGGTGAAGGTCTCGGGCAAGGCGATGACCACCGAGGAGGCCGAGAAGATCATCCTGGCGATCGGCAACACGGCCGGCGTCGGCTCGGTCGAATCGGAGCTGATCGTCAACAAGGAGGCGCCCGCCGCGGTGTTCTACACGGTGGTAAAGGGCGATACGCTCTGGAAGATCGCCGAGGAGCACTACGGCAAGGGCAAGGGCGCCAAGTACACCGAGATCGTCAAGGCCAATACGCCGCCGGTGAAGAACCCCGACCTGATCCTGCCGGGCTGGGTGCTGCGCATTCCGCCGCTGGCCTGATCGCCCACGCTTTATCGAGTGGCAACCCAGCCGCTTGCAAATTAGTTGCAATGGTAACTATTATGACCGGGAGGCCGTCACCGACGGCCTCCCGGCTTGCGTTCAGGCCGGTTTCCACCTCAATAGTGCAAGACGCGAGACGGGACGGGCGGCAGGGCCGCCGAAAGCCCGCGGCAGGGGCGACCGCAATAACCGATAATTCCCCAGGGGAGGGATGTGATGACTTTTGACCGCCGCAGTTTCCTGACGCTCGCCGGCTCGGCCGTGGCCGCGCCCGCCGTGCTGCGCGCCACGCGCGCCAACGCCCAGGAAGTGACGCTGCGCATGCACCATTTCCTGCCGCCGGTGGCGAACGGGCATTCCAAGTTCCTGAAGCCCTGGGCCGACAAGGTCGGCGCCGAATCGAACGGCCGGATCAAGATCGACATCTTCCCGTCGATGCAGCTCGGCGGCACCCCGCCGCAGCTCTACGACCAGGCGCGCGACGGCGTCGTCGACATCGTCTGGACCCTGCCCGGCAACACGCCCGGCCGCTTCACCGGCATCGAGGCGTTCGAGCTGCCCTTCGTGCCGAACAAGCGGGCTCTGGTGAACTCGCTGGCGCTGACCGATTACGCCGCCGAGCACCTCAAGGACGAGTTCAAGGACATCCATCCGATCTGCTTCTGGGCGCATGATCACGGGCTGATCCATGCCAACAAGCCGGTGAAGACGATGGAGGACCTGAAGGGCCTGAAGCTGCGTTTCCCGACCCGCCTCGCCGGCGAGGCGCTGCGCGCTCTCGGTGCCAACGCCATCGGCATGCCGATCCCGCAGGTACCGGAATCGCTGGCCCAGCGCGTCATCGACGGCTGCGTCGTGCCTTGGGAAGTCGTGCCCTCGATCAAGGTGCAGGAGCTGGTCAAGAACCACACCGAAATCCCGGGCTCGCCGACCTTCTATGTCGCGACCTTCGTGCTCGCCATGAACAAGGCCAAATACGAAGGCCTGGCGCCCGACCTCAAGGCGATCATCGACAAGAACTCCGGTGCCGCAGCCTCGGCCATGGCCGGCAAGGTCTGGGACGAGCAGGCCGTCGTCGTCTCCGAGATGGTCAAGAAGCGCGGCAACAATATCGTCACCATCGAGCAGGCCGAGGCCGAGCGCTGGCACAAGGCGACGGCCCCGGTGATCGAGGGCTGGCTCAAGACCGCCAAGGACAAGGGACTCGACGGCGAGAAGCTGCTCGCCGCCGCCCGCGCCGCCCTCGCCAAGCACCAGAACGCCGCCTGAGCCCGCGATGACCGACAGGGCAGGGGAAGAACGGCCGCCATCGCGCATCGACGCGGTGGCGGAGACGGTGGCGCTCATCGGTGGGGCGCTCCTGATCGCGGTCGCGACCATGGTCGTGGTCAGCGTGGTCTTGCGCAGTGACCTCGTCGGCGCGGCCGGCGTGCCCGGCGATTTCGAGCTGGTGCAGATGGCGACGGCGGTCGCCGCCTTCTGCTTCCTGCCGCTGTGCCAGCTGAGGCGCGGCAACATCTTCGTCGACACCTTCACGCTGAAGCTGCCGCAGCGCTGGCGCGACGGCATCGATGCGCTCTGGGACGTGGTCTATGGCCTTGCCATGGCGCTGATCGCCTGGCGGCTCGGCGTTGGCGCGCGCTCGGCGCTCGCCAGCGGCGAGAACACCATGGTGCTGCAGCTGCCGGCCTATCTGCCGATCGCTCTCTGCGCGGTGCTCGCCGGTTTCGTTTCGCTCGCCGCCTTCGTCAGCGCGAGCCGCCTGCTGAGGCAGCCCCGATGAGCGGTTTTTCTCTCGCGATCACCGGTTTCGTCGCCATGCTGGCGCTGATGGCGCTGCGCCTGCCGATCGGGCTCGCCATGCTGGTCGTCGGCAGCCTCGGCTATATCGAGCTCAACGGCCTCGATCCGTTCCTCAACTATATCCGTACGACGCCCTACCAGATCTTCGCCAACTACACGCTCTCGGTGATCCCACTCTTCGTGCTGATGGGTGCCTTCGCCGAGCGCTCCGGATTGGCAGGCGATCTGTTCAAGGCGGCCTCGGCCTTCGTCGGCCATCGCCGCGGCGGCCTCGGCATGGCGATGATCGGGGCCTGCACCGGCTTCGGCGCGATCTGCGGCTCCTCGGTCGCGACCACCGCGACCTTCGCCCGCGCCGCGCTGCCGCAATTGCGCAGCTACCGCTACGATCCCGGTTTCGCCTGCGGCGTCACCGCGGTCGGCGGCACGCTCGGCATCCTGATCCCGCCCTCGGTCATCCTCGTCGTCTATGCGATCTCGACCGAGCAGAACATCGCCAAGCTGTTCCAGGCAGCACTGATCCCCGGCCTGCTGGCGGCGACGTTCTACTGCATCACCATCTTCATCATGACGCGGGTCGACGGCACGCTCGGCCCGGCGCATGAGCGCACGCCCTGGCGCCAGCGCTGGCCGCTGCTGCTCGGCGTCATCCCGGCGCTGACGGTCGCGGTGATCGTGGTCGGCGGCATCTATGGCGGCGTGTTCACGCCGACCGAGGGGGCATCCGTCGGCGCCTTCATCATGCTGGCGATCGGCCTGTTTCGGCGCACCCTCGGTTTCGAAGGGGTCAAGCAGGCGATCCTGCAGACGGCCGAGACCTCTGCGATGATCTTCGCGATCCTGCTCGGCGCCGAGGTGTTCAATGCCTTCCTGGCGCTGACGCAGGTGCCGACGGCGGCGGCCGAGATGATCGCGGCCTCCGGTTGGGCGCCCTATACGGTGCTGGTCGGCCTGCTCGTCTTCTACATCGTGCTCGGCGGCGTGATGGACGAGCTCGCCATGATCCTGCTGACGCTGCCGGTGTTCTTCCCGATCGTGACGGCGCTCGATTTCGGCATGCCGGTCGACGACATCGCGATCTGGTTCGGCATCCTCGTGCTGATCGTGGTCGGCATCGGCATGACCTGTCCGCCGATCGGGCTCAATGTCTTCGTCGTCGCCTCGCTGGCGCGCGACGTGCCGGTGACGCGGATCTATCGCGGTGTCCTGCCCTTCGTCGCCTCCGACGTGATCCGGCTCGGTATCTGCGTGGCATTCCCGGCGCTGAGCCTCTATCTGGTGAAGCTCCTGAATTGAGCGAGCGCGAGAGCTGCAGCATGATCGTCCACGACCTCGACATCGACGCCGTCAAGGCAGGGCTCGCCGACGGCTCGATCCTCATCGTCGATGTGCGCGAGCCGCATGAATATGCCGCCGGGCGCATTCCGGGCTCGGTGTCGCGGCCGCTCTCGCAGTTCGATCCCGCCGACCTGCCGAACGAGCCGGGCAAGCGCGTCGTGCTCTCCTGCGCGGCCGGCGTGCGTTCGCTGCGGGCGCTGGAGTTCGCCCAGGCGGCCGGCCTCGACATCGACAGCCACTATATCGGCGGCTTCAAGGAATGGGCGATGCGCGGCGAGCCGGTGGAGCGCTAGTATCCGCCCGAGACGCCGTGAAGGCGGCCTGCGCCTGGCGTTTTTCTGCGCTTCGGTGCTCACGTACTTGAGTACGCTCCGCTCCGATGCTCGGAAAGCACCAGTCTCGCCACGCCCTGACGACGCCTCGAACGGATGCTGAGGCATCGCCTTCCGGTTGCGGTCCGTGGCGCCAGCGTCGATAACGGAGCGCGGCCCCAGATCCGGCCGCGGTCGACCAAAGGTGTCCTGATGAAGGCCTCCCGCCTGCTGAGCTTCTCCCTCGCAGCCCTGCTTTGCTCTGCCGCTGCAGCCCCGCTCGTCTTCGCGCAGGCTGCCCCGCAGGCCAATGCGAAACGGCCGGCACAGGATCCCGAGCTTCAGGCGGCGATCGCCAAATCCAATGCCTACACCTCGCTCTCCAACCGGACGATCCGGGCGATCGAATCCTGGGATCGCTACAAGAGCTGGGTCGACATGAAGAAGGGCCCGACCGGCAAGGAGCGCTACATCTCCTACGGGCTCTACAGCCTCTATGACGTCAAGGACGAGATCGCCAAGGCCGAGGCGGCCGCCGGCCAGCCGCCGGCGCAGCCCGAGCTCGATGCCGCGGTGAAGCGCTATATCGCCGCCTATCAGGAGCTCGCGCCGCTGATCACCCGGGCCGAGCGCTATTACGAGCGCAAGGACTATCGCGACGACAACGCCGCCGAAGGCCGCGAGCTGCACACCAAGATGGTGCCGGCGGCGGAGACTTTCCTGCGCGAGCGGAACGCCTTCAGCGCCCAGCTCAACGGTTACAAGAAGGGCATCGACGCGCGCGAGCTCGCGGCGATCGAGGCGAGCGAAGGCCGTCTCGCCCGCTGGCAGCTGCGCAACATCATGATCAATGCGCGCGCCGTGATGGACGTGATGCCGAGCAATGAGCACCCGATCGTCGACCTCGCGGCCTTCGACACGGCGCTGGCCGGCTATTCCGGCGCGATCAAGGAGATGGACCGGTTCAAGGACAGCAATCCGTCCGGCGTGCCGATGATCGATTCCTCAGCCAGCTCCTGGCTCGGCAATCTGCGCGATTTCCGCGAAAAGCTCGGCAAGTCGAAGGGCGATGTGCGCAAGGGCGCCGCGAACGATGCCAACCGCATCGTCTCCAGCTACAATATGATGGTGAGCATGTCCGACAGCGCCGCGCGCATGATCCGCTGAATTCAAGACCTGTCAGCTTGCATTCCGTGCATCCCGGCCCTTGCATATGGACCGGGGTGACGGCGCGGCGATCCTGCGCCAGTCTTTCTCATTCGAGTGATCCGAAGGAAGTTTGCCGATGCGTCCGATGAAGTTCGGGATGGGCCAGCCGGTGCGGCGGGTCGAGGATCAGCGCCTGACCACCGGCACCGGCCGCTATACCGACGACACTGCGGTCGAGGGCGCGCTGCACGCCTATGTGCTGCGTTCCCCGCATGCGCATGCGACCTTCAAGATCGTCGACAAGCAGACGGCGCTGAAGCGCAAGGGCGTCAAGCTGATCCTGACCGGCGAGGACGTCGCCCATCTCGGCGACATCCCCTGCAAAGGGCTGATCAAGGAGATCTCCGGCGAGAGCGTGAAGCCGAATTCGGTGCCGGTGCTGCCGATGGACACGGTGCGCCATGTCGGCGAAGCCATCGCCTTCATCGTCGCCGAGACGCTCGACCAGGCGCGCGACGCCGCCGAGGCGATCGAGATCGAGTTCGAGACGCTGCCCTCGATCACCGGCATCGCCGAGGCGCTCGAGAGCGGCGCACCGCAGGTCTGGCCGGACCGCGACGGCAATGTCGCCTTCGAGGCGGAGCAGGGCAACGCCAAGAAGACCGAAGAGGCCTTCGCCAAGGCCGACCGGACCATCTCGGTCACCGTGGTCAACAACCGGCTCGCCTCCAACTACATGGAGACGCGCGCCTGCATCGCCGAATACGACAAGGCGACCAAGCGCTGGACCCTGACGCATGGCAGCCAGGGCAGCCATGGCACGCGCGATATCCTCGCCAGCTACATCCTCAAGGTCGACCCATCCCGCATCCGGGTGATCACCCCCGATGTCGGCGGCGGCTTCGGCACCAAGATCTTCATGTACCGCGAGTATCCGCTGACCATGGTCGCGGCCGAGAAGCTGAAGCGGCCGGTGCGCTGGGTCGCCGACCGCACCGAGCACTTCCTCGCCGACACCCATGGCCGCGCCAACCTGACCACGGCGACCATGGCGCTCGACAAGCGCGGCAAGTTCATCGGCCTCAAGGTCGATCTCGCCGCCGACATGGGCGCCTATCTCTCGCAGTATGGGCCCTTCATCCCCTGGGTCGGCACGACGATGACGCCGGGCTGCTACAACATTCCGGCCGTGCATGTCCGCTTCCGCGGCGTCTTCACCCACACGACGCCGGTCGATGCCTATCGCGGCGCAGGGCGCCCCGAAGCGGCCTATCTGATCGAGCGGCTGGTCGATGCCATCGCGCGCGAAACCGGCAAGAGCCCGGATGCGGTGCGGGCGCTCAACTTCGTCAAGCCGAGCGAGATGCCGCACAAGACGCAGACCGGCCCGGTCTACGATTCCGGCGAGTTCGAAGGCCATATGCGCCGCGCCATGGAGGTGGCGGACTGGAAGGGCTTCAAGAGCCGCCTAAGGACCTCGCAGAAGGCCGGCAAGATCCGCGGCATCGGCCTCGCCTGCTATATCGAGGCCTGCGGCGGCGGTGGGCCAGAGAGTTCGACCGTGATCCTGGAGAAGGACGGCACCGTCACCGTGCTGATCGGTACCCAGTCGAACGGGCAGGGGCACGAGACCGCCTATTCGCAGCTGGTCGCCCAACATCTCGACATCCCGCTCGACCGCATCAGGGTCGTCCAGGGCGATACCGACCGGATCGCGACGGGCTCCGGCACCGGCGGCTCGCGCTCGATCCCGGTGGGCGGCGCAGCGCTGAACGCGGCGACCGGCATCCTCGCCGACAATCTGAAGAGCCTCGCCTCGGACGCGCTCGAAGCCGCCCCGGCCGATCTCGAGATCGTCGACGGCGCCGTGCGGATCGTCGGCACCGACAAGAAGCTCGATCTCAAGGCGATCGCCAACCTGCCCGGCGCCAAGGCCGAGCAGCTCAGCGTGCACCAGAGCTGGACGCCGCCGGAAGCGACCTATCCGAACGGCACGCATGTGGTGGAGCTGGAGATCGATCCGGCGACGGGGGGCACCGAGATCCAGAACTATGTCGTGGTCGACGATTTCGGCGTGACGCTGAACCCGATCATGCTGCAGGGTCAGGTCCATGGCGGTGCGGCCCAGGGCATCGGCCAGGCGTTGATGGAGGAGATCCGGTTCGACGACTCGGGCCAGATGCTGACCGCGACCTTCATGGACTACGCCCTGCCGCGTGCGGTCGACATCCCGAACTTCCATTTCGAGACGCGTAACGTGCCCTGCGTGACGAATGCGCTCGGGGTGAAGGGCGCAGGCGAGGCGGGGGCGATCGGCGCCTGCCCGGCAGTGATGAACGCCATGGTCGACGCGCTGAACCGGGCTGCCGGGATCAGGGCGATCGACATGCCGGCGACTCCGCCCAAGGTGTTCGCGACGCTGAAGGCCGCGGGGTATCAGTCCTGATGCAAGGAGGCGCTTGCCTCTTTGCAAGGAGTTTCACGACAATGCGACTTGGCGCTGTCGTGCGTGTGAGTTGATCTGGAAAGGTTCAAAACAGCGCCGGGTCCGGCGCTGCCTTCCGGAGGAATTCCACGCATGCTTCGCTCTGTTTTCGTCGCCCTCGGTCTCGCCGTCGGCGTCTCCGCCGTTCTGGCCCAGGCCAACCCGATCTCCGAGCGGCGCGACACGATGAAGGCGGTCGGCGCCGCGACGCGCGAGGGCGCTGCGATGGCCAAGGGCGAGGCGCCGTTCGACGCTGCCAAGGCGCAGGCGGTGTTCAAGACCTATGGCGACGCCGCCAAGAAGATGCCGGGCTTCTATCCGGAGAGCGCTAAGACCGGCGGCGAGACCACCGCGGCGCCGAAGATTTGGGAAGATCAGGCCGGCTTCAAGGCCGCCTTCGCCAAGTTCGAGGCCGATGCCGCCAAGGGCGCGGCCGCGACCGATCTCGCCGGCTTCAAGACCGCCTTCGGCGACGCCACCAAGAATTGCGGCGGCTGCCACGAGACCTACCGCATCAAGAAGTGACGGGCGGCCTCTCACCGCGCCGCCAGATTTGACCTGATCGAAGGAGCGGGCTTCCTTGATGGATGCCCGCTCCATTCGTGTCTGCGGTGTCGGGGGCGAACCCTGTCGCGATACGAGCGTTGTTTGCCGAGGACAACCGAATGAGGAACCGATGCGCCGCCTGCTGATCACGCTTCTGGTCTTCATCGCGCTCGGCATCGCCGGCTTCTTCGTCCTCACCGATCCGCGCGTCGTCTCGCCGGGGCCGGAGGTCGGCACGCTGCCGGCACCCGATGTCGAGAACGGCAAGCTGCTGTTCGCGGCCGGCGGCTGCTCCTCCTGCCATGCGACGCCCGGCCAGGACGACAAGACCAGGCTGGGCGGCGGGCTGGTGCTGGACTCGCCCTTCGGCAAGTTCCATGTGCCCAACATCTCGCCGCATACGCGCGACGGCATCGGCAACTGGGGCACGGCCGACTTCATCCAGGCGATGACCGCCGGCGTCTCGCCCTCGGGCCAGCACTATTACCCGGCCTTTCCCTACACCTCCTACCGGCAGATGCCGGCGAAGGCAGTGGCTGATCTCCTCGCCTATATCCGCACGCTGCCTTCGGTCGAGGGCAAGGCGCCGGGCCATGAGCTCGGCTTCCCCTTCAACATCCGCCGCCTGGTCGGCGGCTGGAAGCTGCTGTTCTTCGACGGGACGCCGTTCAAGGCCGATCCCTCCAAGAGCGATGAATGGAATCGCGGCGCCTATCTGGTGAATGGGCCGGGCCACTGCGCCGAATGCCATTCCAGCCGCAACCGGTTCGGCGCCATCGTCCAGGCGACGCGCTTCGCCGGCGGTCCTGATCCGGAAGGCAAGGGCTGGGTGCCGAACATCACCCAGGCCGAGGACGGGCTCGGAAAGTGGTCGAAGGCGGAGATCGCTGAACTGCTCAAGACTGGCTTCACCCCGAGCTTCGACAATGTCGGCGGCTCGATGGCAGCGGTGGTGCGCAACATCGCGCAATTGTCGGATGCCGACCGGCTGGCGATGGCGGAGTACCTGAAGTCGCTGCCAGCGGTGCAGGGGCCACCGCGGCCGCAGAAGGCGGCGGGCGGGTAAGCCCGCGGATAGGGAGAAGGGCTCGCGGAGAGCGGCCCTTCAGTCCATCACCGCCGCCTTGAGGATGCAGACCATCAGGGCCGTGCCCGGCTGGTCGCCGATGCAGCGGACGACGTGCTGGCGGTCGCAGCGATAGCGCAGGGTCTCGCCGGCCTTGGCGCGCTGGGTGATGCCGCCGACCTCGACCTCGAATTCGCCGGCGCTGACCGAGAGCGATTCGATCGAGCCGCGCTGATGCCCTTCCGAATCGAGCTCGCCGCCCGGCTCGGCGCTGACCTCGTACCATTGCAGCCATTCGACGGTCTTGATCCAGCCGATGATGGCGAGGCGCAGCTTGCCGTCCTCCGAGACCAGGATCGGCGTGTCCGGCCGGGCGATCTTCTCGATGAAGGCCTCTTCCTCATTGGTCGAGAGCACGCGCTCGATCGAGACATCGAGCGCCTGCGACAGCCGCCAGATCGTCGCCAGCGTCGGATTGGTCTCGTTGCGCTCGATCTGGCTGATGATCGACTTGGCGACGCCGGACTGCTCGGCCAGCTCCGAGAGCGAGAGGTTATAAGCCTTGCGCAGCCGCTGGATCGTCTTGCCGAGCTGGCCCGAGATCACCTGCGCGCCGGATTCCAGCTCGCGCCCGCCACGTTCCCTGGTTTCGATGCCCATCGTACTCTTGCCCGCCGTCTTCTCTCGCCCGTTCAGGGTATTGCTGTTTGGGAAAGAGAACGATTGTTTGTCCTAGCGGACAATGCCTCGGATCGCTCCAAGCGGCAAGTCGAGGGCGTCAGACAGAGCGGGACGGGCCGGCCTCACGCGTCTCCTTCTTGAGGAGACCGAGCTGCTGCTCGCGCAGGATGACATAGATCCCGGAGGCGATCACGATCAGCGAGCCCAGGAGCACGGCCAGCACCGGCCATTCGCCGAAGACGAACCAGCCGAGCGCCGTCGCCCAGATCATCGTCGAATATTCGAAGGGTGCGATCAGCGAGGCGTCGCCATAGCGATAGGCCTGGACCAGCAGCATCTGGCCGAGGCCGCCGAGCACGCCGATGGTGACGAGCAGGACGAAGTCCTTCAGGTCAGGCACCGTCCAGCCAAGTGCGAGCGTCAGCAGGCCGAGCAAGGAGGTCAGCGACATGAAGTAGAAGACGATGGCGCCGGTCTTCTCGGTATGGGTCAGGAGCCGGACCTCGACCGAGGCAAAGGCGGAGCAGAAGGCGCCGGCGAGCGCAAGTAGCGCGCCGATGGCGGGTCCGCCGGACAGCCCATGCCCGAAGCTCTCTGCGCCCATATGCGGCGAGAGCATCAGCAGCACGCCGAGGAAGCCGACGGCGACGGCGGTCCAGCGATAGATGCGCACGCGCTCCTTCAGGATCAGCGCCGCCAGCACCACGACGATGAGTGGCGCGGCGTAGCCGATCGCGACCGCATCCGAGAGCGGCAGCAGATGCAGGGCGGCGAAGCCGAGGAACATGCCGGTCGAGCCGATGACGCCACGCTTGAGATGCCCGCGCAGATTGTTCGTCTTCAGCGCCTCGGGGAATTCATGGCGCCAGGCCAGCCAGATGATCAGTGGAATCAGCGCGAAGAAGGAGCGGAAGAAGACGAGTTCGCCGGTCGGATAGCGCGAGGCTAGCGTCTTGATGCCGGCCGACATCAGCGTGAACGACAGGGCCGAAAGCAGCTTGAGGCTGATGCCGAGGAGCGGTGACAAGGGAACAGGTCGGGCGCGAGGACTGAAGGTCTTGTGCAAGACGTCCAGTCCTTAGACCACGGGCGCGAGGCTGTTCCAAGCACCGATCTTGCAAATCGGACCGGCGCGGTGCGGGAGGCCGTCGAGACAGGTCACGCGCAGCGGTATTCGAGGATCTCGTCGCCGCGATCGTCGAAGCTGCCGGTCGAGCGCCAGCCGAGATGCCGGTAGAAGCCATAGGAGCGTGAGGCAGGGTCGGCCGAGCAACTGAGGAAGAGCCGGTGGAAGCCAAAATCCTTGAATTCGGCGACGACCAGGCTCAGCAGCGTCCTTCCGACGCCCTGGCCCTCATGCTCCGGCAGTAGCGCCAGCACGGCGATCTCGCCGGTCTCGCGCTCGCCGAAGCAGTAGCCGACGATCTTGCCGCCTTCGGTCGCGACATGACCGGGCAGGCTGCCGTCGGCGATGCCGGCGCGCCAGGTATCGAGCGTGATTCCCAGCGCTGCCAGCCGTTCGACCGAGAAGGCGTTCTCGCGCGTCATGCCGCGCAGGACGAGGCAGGCGGGCGTGTCGTCGGGGATGGCGCGGCGATAGGCGACGGTCATGGTGAGGAGAGGCTGGAGGCAGGGACCGGGCCGCGTCTGGCGCGGCCCGGTCGGTTGCGGCTGTGTCAGAAATTCGTCCGGAACGAGCCGCCGTCGATCAGGAAGTTCTGGCCGGTGATGTAGCCCGCATGGGCGCTGGAAATGAAGGCGCAGAGCTTGCCAAATTCGTCGGGCGTGCCGAGGCGGCCGGCCGGGACGGCTGCGAGCCGCCGCTTCGTCGCTTCCTCGATGCTGATGCCCTGCATCTCGGCGACCTTGTTCGTCGCGGTCTTGATCCGGTCGGTGTCGAACACGCCCGGCAGGATGTTGTTGATGGTGACGTTGGCATGGGCGATCTCGCGCGCCACGCCGGCGAGGAAGGCGGTGAGGCCGGCGCGGGCGGCGGAGGAGACGTCGAGGCCGGTCAGCGGGGTCAGCACGCTCGCCGAGGTGATGTTGACGATGCGGCCGAAGCGCCGCTCGATCATGCCGTCGACGACGCGCTGCACCAGTTCGAGCGGTGTCGCCATGTTCTGCGCGACGCCTTCGAGCAGTCCATCGCGCGTCACCTCGCGGAAGGGTTTTGGCGGCGGGCCGCCATTGTTGTTGACGAGGATGTCGGGATTCGGCGCGGCGGCGAGGAGCGCGTCCTGGCCGGCCTTGGTCCCGACGTCGGCGACGACGGCGATCACGGTCGCGCCGGTGCTGGCGCGGATCGCGGCCGCGGTCTCCTCCAGCGTCTTGGCGTCGCGGCCGTTGACGACGACGGTGCAGCCAGCTTCGGCCAGCGCCTGCGCGCAGCCCCGGCCCAGCCCCTTGCTCGAGGCGCAAACGATGGCCGTGCGGCCGGCAATACCCAGATCCATGGTCGTCTCCCGGAAAGGTCCGTTCCTGTGCGGGCAGGCAAAGCACGGTTTTCGCGCCGCGTCATCAAAGCGTAGTGCAAATCAGACACACGCCCGATGAGCCCGCTCCGATCAGCTTGCCTGCAAGCTGGTCGGAAAAGCGGTCTCAAACTTGGGATGAGAGACGGATTCACCGCCCAGATTGTTCCAATCTGAGCGGATCCGGCTCTCGCATCGCAATAGATAGGCCAGCGAGCATGAGCGACGACAGCGACGCCAAGCAGGTTCGCAGCATCTTCATCTCGGACCTGCACCTCGGCACGCGCGGGGCGCAGGCCGATCTCGTGCTGGAGTTCCTGCGCGCCTATGACGCGCCGACGATCTACCTGGTCGGCGACATCATCGATGGCTGGCGCCTGAAGAGCGGCTGGTACTTTCCGCAGGCGCACAACGACGTCGTGCAGAAGCTGCTGCGCAAGGTGCGCAAGGGCTCGAAGCTGATCTATGTCACCGGCAATCACGACGACTTCCTGCGTGACTATACCGGCCTGCAGTTCGGCGGCATCACGCTGGTCGACGACATCGTCCACGAGACGGCCGACGGCAAGCGCATGCTGGTGATCCATGGCGACCTGTTCGATCTGGTCGTGCGCAACGCCAAATGGCTCGCTCTGCTCGGCGACTGGGCCTATACGATCGCGCTCGTGCTCAATCACGGCATCAACAAGGTCCGCCGCGTCCTTCGCCTGCCGCACTGGTCGCTCTCGGCCTGGGCCAAGCACAAGGTCAAGAACGCGGTGAACTATATCGGCGAGTTCGAGCAGTGCCTCGCCGACGAGGCGCGCCGGCACAAGGCCGACGGCGTGATCTGCGGCCATATCCACCATGCCGCCCAGCGCGAGATCGGCGGGCTGACCTATATCAACACCGGCGACTGGGTCGAAAGCTGCACGGCGGTGGTCGAGCACGACGACGGCCGCTTCGAGATCGTGCGCTGGCCGCAGCACCGGCTGAAGGGTGAGAAGCCGGCTCTTCCCGCGGCCCGGCCGACTCCAGTGCCGAGCCTCGTCGAGGCGGCGTGATGCGCGTCCTGATCGCGACGGACGCCTGGCGCCCGCAGATCAACGGCGTGGTGCGCTCGCTGGAACGGATGGTCGAGGCGGCGCCGGAATTCGGCGTCACCCCGCATATGCTGACGCCGGAGGGCTTCTGGCAGGTCGGCCTGCCGTCCTATCCCGACATCCGCATCGCCCTGGCGACGCGGCGCCACATCGCCAAGCGCATCGCCGAGTTCGGCCCGGATCATATCCACATCGCGACCGAGGGGCCGATCGGCTGGCTGACGCGCGCCGTCTGCCTCGCCCAGAAGCGCACCTTCACCACGAGCTACCATACCCGCTTCCCGCAATATGTCGCGGCGCGCTGGCCGATCCCCGAAAGCTGGAGCTATCGCTTCCTGCGCCGCTTCCACGGACCGGCGGCGGGCGTCATGGTCTCGACCGCGACCGTCGAGGCGGAGCTCAGTGCCCACGGCTTCGAGCGCATCCTGCGCTGGGGGCGGGGTGTCGATCTCTCGCTGTTCCATCCGCGGGCCGAGAGCGTGCTCGACCTGCCGCGGCCGATCTTCCTCAGCGTCGGCCGGGTCGCGGTCGAGAAGAACCTCGAAGCCTTCCTGTCGCTGCGCCTGCCCGGCAGCAAGGTCGTGGTCGGCGATGGGCCGGCCCGCACCGACCTCATGCGCGCCTTCCCCGACGCGCATTTCCTCGGCGCACGCGAGGGCGAGGACCTCGCCGCGATCTATGCCTCCTCCGACGTCTTCGTCTTCCCGAGCCTGACCGACACCTTCGGCATCGTGCTGCTGGAAGCGGCTGCGAGCGGGCTGCCCGTCGCGGCCTTCCCGGTGCAGGGGCCGAGCGACGTCTTCGCCGGCAGCGAGGCCGCGGTGCTGCACGAGGATCTGCGCCAGGCCGCGCTCTCGGCCCTGCGCCTGCCGCGCGAGGCCGGGCTCGAGCTCGCCCAGCGCCATAGCTGGCACAGCAGCGCCGAGCAGTTCTACGGCCATATGCGCCGGGCGATGCAGGCGGCCGCTGCGGGCAAGGCGGCGCGGCCCGAGCTGGCGCCGGCCCCGACAACTGCGCTGTCCGTCCGCTTGGAGCCGACGGAGCGCAAGGAATTCGCCTGAGGCGTGGTCAACCGCCCGGCGTCACAGCCGGCGTGAGCGGGCATGGCGCGGCAGAGCCGGCTGCGGAGCGCTCGCCGGCTTGAGCTCGCTGCGGAAATCGTCGCGGCGCTGGTGCACCGAGGCGATGACGAGGCCCATCGGCACGCCGAGGCCGACCAGCGCCGCTTCCGACAATTGCAGGCTGGCCTCGATCGTCTCCGGCACGGCGTCATTGACGCCGAGCTCGTAGAGATGTCGCGCATGCTTGGCGTCGCGGGCACGCGCGACGATGATGAGGTCCTGCCGCACGCCGCGCGCAGCCGCGACGATCTCGTCGACCGCGCGAGGATTGTCGATGGTGACGATCAGCGCCGTCGCCTCCTCGAGACCGCAGAGCCGCAGGAAGTCCGGCTGGGTGGCGTTGCCATAGAAGGCGGGGCGGCCGGCCCGGCGCTGGGCTGCGATCAGCGTGGGGTCGGCGTCGATGGCGATATAGGGCACCTTGTGCTGCGAAAGCATCTCGCCGACCAGGCGGCCGACGCGGCCGAGCCCGACGACGATGGCGCGCGGGGCGTGGTCGTCCGGCGGCAGGATGTTCGCTTCGTCGGGCAGCTTCACCGCCGGGGCGAGGCGGGCCGAGAGCGTCCGCGCCAGGCGAGCAGCGAGCGGCAGCAGGATCATGCTGAGGGAGACGCCAGCGAGTACGAGCGAGGCCGCACTCTGGTCGACCAGCTTGGCAGCGACCGAGGCGGTCAGCAGCACGAAGGCGAACTCGCCGCCCGGGCCAACCATGATCGCGGTTTCCAACGCAGTCGGCACGGACAGTTTGAAATAGCGCGCGAGCAGGAAGGTGATCGCGACCTTGGCGAGGAAGAGGCCGATGGCGATGCTGAAGATCGGCATCGGCTGCGCCGCGAGCGCCGCGGGATTCACGCTCATGCCGACCGTCAGGAAGAAGACGCCGATCAGCAGCGACTTGAACGGCTCGATCGTCACCTCGATGGCGCGGCGATATTCGGTCTCGGCCAGCAGCAGTCCGGCGATGAAGGCGCCGAGGCCCATGGAAAGCCCTGCCGCGGCCGCGATCAGCCCGGTGCCGAGCGCGACCAGCAGGGTTGCGGCCATGAAGCTCTCGGAGGAATCGGTCGAAGCGACCAGGCGGAAGAGCGGGCGCATGGCCAGGCGGCCGATGACGGTGATCGCCGCGATCGCGGCGATTGCCTGCAGCAGCGCCTGCGTCAGGCCCAGCAGCAGCGAGCCGTGCTCCTGCGCGCCGAGCACGCTGACCAGGAAGAGCAGCGGGATCACCGCGAGGTCCTGGCAGAGCAGGATGGCGAAGCTGGCGCGCCCGGCCGAGGAGGTGATGCGGCGATGGGCCGAGAGCAGCTCGACCACCATGGCGGTCGAGGAGAGAGCAAGTGCCGTGCCAATCAGCAGCGCAGCGGGCGCGGGCTGTCCAAAGCCGTAGGCGATTGCGCCGATTGCCGCTGCGCAGAATGCGACCTGACCCAGGCCGAGCCCGAAGACCAGCCGGCGCATGGTCATCAGGCGCTCATAGGACAGCTCCAGCCCGATGACGAAGAGCAGGAAGGCGACACCGAGTTCGGCCGGGCCTGCGAGCGCATCGGCATTCGAGACGGTGACGGCACTGAGATAGGGGACCTTGGCGACGAGGCCACCGAGGCCGTAGGGGCCGAGCACGGCGCCACAGGCCATGAAGGCGACGACGGAATTGACGCGGAAGCGCTTGGCGAAAGGCACGATCACGCCGGCCGTGGCGAGCACGACCACGGCGTCGCGATAGGCGGAAGGATCGATCGTCCCGGCCACGTCACCCCCGAAGAATCAAGCAAGGCTGCTGATCTCGAAGCTTTGCTTGGCAAAGCCTTGCAACACAAACCAAAACTCGCATCGGGCTGACGAAAACTTGCCCCGCCGCCGACTGACCTCTAAGCACATGCCATTCGCGGCGGCAGCATGGCCGCGGAGCAGCCATTTGAAGGGCCTCGCATGCGCTTTACCGGCACTGCTTCCTATGTCGCCACCGAGGACCTGACCGTCGCGGTCAATGCCGCGATCCGGCTGGAGCGGCCGCTGCTGGTCAAGGGCGAACCCGGCACCGGCAAGACCGTGCTGGCCGAGGAGATCGCCGCTGCGCTCGGCGCACCGCTGCTGACCTGGCACGTCAAGTCGACCACCAAGGCGCAGCAGGGGCTCTACGAATACGACGCGGTCAGCCGCCTGCGCGACAGCCAGCTCGGCGATGCCCGCGTTTCCGACATCGCCAACTACATCAAGCGCGGCAAGCTCTGGGAGGCCTTCGTCTCGCCGGTGCGGCCGGTCCTGCTGATCGACGAGATCGACAAGGCCGACATCGAATTCCCGAACGACCTCCTGCTCGAGCTCGACCGCATGGAGTTCCATGTCTACGAGACCGGCGAGACGATCAGGGCGGCGCAGCGGCCGGTGATGATCATCACCTCGAACAATGAGAAGGAACTGCCGGACGCCTTCCTGCGTCGCTGCTTCTTCCATTACATCCGCTTTCCGGACGCCGAGACGATGCAGAGAATCGTCGAGGTGCACTTCCCCGGCATCAAGAAGCGCTTGATGGAGGAGGCTCTGCGCCTGTTCTTCGAGGTGCGGGAGGTTCCCGGCATCAAGAAGAAGCCCTCGACCTCCGAACTGCTCGACTGGCTGAAGCTGCTCGTCGCCGACGACATCGGCCCGGAAGTGCTGCGCGAGCGCGACCCGCGCAAGCTGATCCCGCCGCTGCACGGTGCACTGCTCAAGAACGAGCAGGACGTCTCGCTGTTCGAGAAGCTCGCCTTCATGGCGCGGCGGGAGAACCGCTGAGCTTGGCTTCCGGCACCGCGTCGCAAGGCGGGATCGCGGTAGCCAGATCGACCTTCGGGTCGATCTCGCGGACGGCGTCCTTGAGGTCGAAATCGCGCATCAGCAGGACGTAATCCTGAGTCTCCGACGTCCTGAGATAGCCGGTCATCGCGATAGGCTTGCCGGATAGCTCGCCCAGGCGGCAGGCCTTGTCGGCGCCCAGCGCCAGGCTGCCGCGATTGCCGCTGTTCTGCGGGCCGGCGAACATCTCCTCCCTGAACGCGCCGAGGCGCGTGGCATCGGCCCGGCTCAGCCTGAACAGGGTGAAGCGACGTCCGGGCGAAGCCATCGTCGGCAATTTCGCCAGCTCGGCTGCGTCGCGCACCTCCTCCAGCACGACCTTGCGCTCATGGCGGCCGCCATCCTTCGGCAGGGCGACGAGCGTCATGGTGACGCCGCCAGGAAGCGTGCGGATATCGGCCGGCAGACTGATGCCGGCGCGCAGCTCGGCGAGATCCGTGGTGCGGATGTCGATCTTCGACAGCTTCGGGAGCGAGGCCAGCGGGACGTGGCCGCAGCCGGCGAGGACGCTGCCGAGCAGGACAGTGGTAGGCAGGGTGGAGCGCATAGGGGTCTCTTGGGAATGGCTTTGACATTCAGAAATTCATCTATTAGTTTAATTTTGTCAATCGCGGAGTGAAACGATATGGCTTCCCTTGCAAAACCGGCCCAAGGCCTGCCCGCCATGGTTCGGCTGCGCCGTGTGAGCACGGTTGCACGCATCCTCTGCTTCGCAGCGGCGGCGCTGATGGCCTTCGGCATGGTCTGGCTCTGGCGCGATCCCGAGCAGCTCGCTGCCTATGCCCGGGGTACGGTCGGCGTCAGCGCCCCGATCGGCCCGCTCTCGGAGCGCGGCTACTGGATCGCACTCGCCATCGGCCTGGTTCCTGCCGGTCTCTTCGTCGCGGCGATGCTGCGGCTGGCCAGCCTGTTCGGCCGCTTCGGCCGCGGCCTGGTGCTGGAGGAGGAGAACGCGCAGCGGCTGACACGCGTCGGCTGGCTGCTGACGGCGATGGGTGTTGCGACGCCGTTGACGCGCGGGTTGCAGAGCGTGGCGCTGACCTTCGACAATCCCTCGGGCCAGAAGCAGCTGGCGATCACGCTCGATCCGGGTGTGCTCGGCGCGTTGGCGGCAGGCGCTGCGCTGGTCGTCTTCGGGCTCGTGCTCAAGGAGGCGGTTCGGCTCGCGGACGAGAATCAGAGTTTCGTGTAGGAGTTGGGCGATGCCGATCATCGTCGAACTCGATGTCATGCTGGCGCGCCGCAAGATGCGCTCCAAGGAGCTGGCCCAGCGCATCGGGTTGACCGAGCAGCAGGTCTCGCAGCTGAAATCCGGCAAGGTCCGTGGCATGCGCTTCGATACGCTGACGCGGATCTGCGCCGTGCTCGACTGCCAGCCCGGAGATTTGCTGCGCTATGAGGCGGGCGCGGAGGATCTCATGCTCGATCCCGATCCAGCCGACGCGTAGCGCGATCAGCCGAGCCCGAGCAGCGGGCGCGCTTGCAGCGCCGCGACGAGCGCGGTCGCGGTGACAGCGGCATAGGCGGCGGAGACCGTGCCGAGCGCGACGAGCCCGGCCTTGCTCTGCCGCATCGCCAGCCAGAGCAGCACGCCGATCGCCGGGATGATCTGCAAGGCGTGCAGGCCGAGGAAATGCGCGATGCGCAGATCCCCGATCGTCAGCGACCAGCCGAAAAAGGGGAGTGTCCGGTGCGCGTCGGGCACGACGCCGACATAATGCCCACTCGCGCTGGAGCCGAGCAGGGCTCCGCTCGCCAGTCCGAAGACGCAGGTGAGGGCGAGGCCGGCGACCAGCGACCAGCGCACGACCTGCGGCATCGGGGCTGCGTCGCGGCGGGACAGGCCATAGGCGAGGAAGCCGGGCGCCACCGTGAACATCACTGCGCCGATGCCCATCAGGCTGTAGAGCGCGATGCCGATCCAGTCGTCGCGGTTGTAGTGCGAGGCTTCGGCGCGCGAGGCGCGCCAGGCGATGTAGAGCACTTCGAGCACGATCGGCACGATCACTGGCCAGAGCATGTAGCGCCCGAGCCAGGAGGCGCGGAACCGCTCGCTCGCGAGCGGCAGGAACAGCGCCAGCGTCAGCAGATACAAGGCGACCGAGATCTCGAATTTCAGCGGCTTGATCCATGTGTCGACGCCCTGGAACTGCCTGGCGTCGATCAGCCAGGCGAGGGTGGTCGGCACCGCCAAAACGAGCATGGCGAAGGCGGCGGCAGTCAGGCGCGGCTCGAGCTCGAGGTCGGGCAGCCAGGCGGGGAGGCGGGCCTGCAGGCGGGCGATGCGATCCTCGCGCGCCAGGCGGAAGCAGGCTTCCAGCAGCAGATAGGTCAGGTAGCCGAACGGGCCGAACAGGAAGGTCAGCAGCAGTACCGGCAGCATCAGCCAGTGCGGAATCGCCTCTGCTTGCGAGCGCCGCAGGATCCAGTTGCCGAGGAAGAGGTCGAAGGCGAGATAGTGCACCCAGCCGGCGAGCAACAACGGCTTTGAGGCGAACAGGGCCGCAACCGAATCGAGCGAGGAGAAGCCGCCCTTGGCGTCGTGCCAATGGACGGCGATCAGCACGGCATAGCCGAGCGAGAGCAGGGCCGGGATGATCCAGCCGGCAAGCGCCGCCGAGATGCCGCGCCAGCGCGGCAGCAGGATCAAGGCGGCCCAGCCGAGCATGGCGAGCTGGCCGGCCCGGGCGAAGGCATCGTCGAAGCTGAGAGGCATCATGCACTCCAATCTTGACGCTGTTCAGTTGCGGGCCTTTCCTATTGCGTTATCTTAACGGCGTCAAGTTCGATGGCGGCGTGCGGGCAGGGCGTGCGATGGATACCAAGGTCGGCAAGCGAGGCGGCTACCATCACGGCGACCTGCGCCAGGCGATGATCGACGCGGCCGAGGCAGTACTGGCAGAGAAGGGCATCGGCGGCTTCACCCTGCGCGAATGCGCCCGCCGGGCGGGGGTCTCGCCGGCGGCACCGGCGCATCATTTCGGCAATCTCGTCGGCCTGCTGACCGCGATCGCGACGCTCGGCTTCGATGACCTGTCGCAGACCATGGAGGCGGCTGTCGCGAAGGCCGAAGCAAGTGGCGGAGACCGGCTGGCGGCGATCTGCGAGGCCTATCTCGCGGTCGCTTTGACCAGGCCTGGCCGCTTCCGCGTCGTCTTCGGGCGGCTCGGCCTGAAGAGCGGGGATGATGATCTGCGCCGCGCCGCCGTCAGGGCCTTCGGCACCCTGGTGCGCGAGACCAAGTTGGCTCTGGGGCGCGACATCGATGGCGACGTTCTGACGCGCTTGCCGTCGAGCTATGGCGGCGATGCCGATCTCGCCGAAATCCTGTTCGTCTGGTCGATCACGCACGGTTTCTCGACCATGCTGATCGACGGCCAGCTCGCACCGCTGGAGATGCAGCCGGGCGGGCGCGAGCGGCTGATCGGACTGTACTCAGGCCGGCTGATGGAGATGCTGCTCGCCGGCATGCGCGCTTCCACTCCGATGCCACTCGCAAATCCCGCCAGCCATGGTTAGATGGCGGCCATGCGCCGCCTGATGCTTCTGCGCCACGCCAAATCGGCCTGGCCCGCCAATACCGCCGACCGCGACCGGCCTCTCGCCACGCGTGGACGCGAAGCTGCTCCGGTCATGGGCCGCTATCTCGCCGAGGAGCTCTTGCTGCCCGACCTTGTCCTGATCTCGCCGGCCAAGCGCACGGCCGAGACCTGGGAGCTGGTCAAGCCGATGCTGCCGGAGAAGCCGGCGACGCACTACGAGCCGAGGATCTACGAGGCCAGCCGGGAACGCCTGCTCAAGGTCGCTCAGGAGACGGAGCCTGAAGTTCGCACGCTCCTGATGATCGGCCACAATCCCGGCTTCGAGGAGCTCGCGGCGAAGCTTGCTGGCCATGGCGATCGCTATGCGGCGGCACGGATGGCGCAGAAATATCCGACCTGCGGGCTGGCCGTGATCGACTTCGCTATCGAGGACTGGCGCGACCTCGCCGCGCAAGGCGGCCGGCTCGACCGTTTCGTCACGCCGGCTTCACTCGGCGAGGGGCCTGACGAATGAGGCGGACCGCCTGATGGCGTCCGGCTCCTATCTCGACGAGGCGCGCAATGCCGCGCTCGCCTTCGGCGACAGCCTGCTCGGGCTGGCGCGGCCGCGTTTGCGCATCGGCGTCACTGGCCTGTCGCGTTCCGGCAAGACCGTCTTCACCACCGCGCTGATCCAGAACCTGGTCGAGGGCGCCAAGCTGCCCGTCTTGAAGGCTTCGGCGGAAGGGCGCATCGCCCGCGTCAGGCTGGTGCCGCAGCCCGATCCCGAGATTCCGCGCTTTCCCTACGAGGCGCATCGTGCGGCGCTGTCCGGTCCGGATCGGCGTTGGCCGGAATCGACGCGCCGCATCTCGGAGCTCCGGATCGAGATCGACTATGAGCGGGCCGAAGGCTGGTTCAAGGGCCCGGCGACGCTGACTCTCGACATCGTCGACTATCCCGGCGAATGGCTGCTGGATCTCGCCTTGATCGGGCAGGATTACGCGAGTTGGTCGGCGCAGGCCGTCGCGGATGCGCGCAAGGCCCACCGGCTCGCCCTCGCTTCGCCCTGGCTCGACGATCTCAGGCAGCGCGATCCGGCGGGACCGGCGGACGAGCTTACAGCCGAGGCGGCGAGTGACGTGTTCAAGGCCTATCTCGCCGCCTTGCGCGCCGATCCGGAGGCCGTGGCGGTGACCCCGCCCGGGCGCTTCCTGATGCCGGGCGATCTCGAGGGCTCGCCGGCCCTGACCTTCGCGCCGCTCGATCTGCCGCCGGGCACGCAGCCGCAGGCCGGCACGCTCGCGGGTCTGATGGCCGAGCGTTTCGAGGCCTACAAGCGCGTCGTGGTCGGGCCGTTCTTCCGCGAGCATTTCGCCCGGCTAGATCGGCAGATCGTGCTGGTCGACGCGCTGGCGGCGCTCGATGCCGGCCCGGCTGCGCTGGCCGATCTCGAAACTGCGCTCGGGCAGGCGCTCTCGGCCTTCGCGGTCGGGCGCAACAGCCTGTTGTCGAGCCTGTTCGCGCCGCGGATCGAGAAGGTGCTGTTCGCCGCGACCAAGGCCGACCATCTCCATCATAGCAGCCATGACCGGCTTGCCGGAGTGATGTCGTATCTGGTCGCGCGTGCCGCCGCGCGGGCGCAGGGAGCGGGGGCCAAGGTCGAGGCGATGGCCTTCGCCGCGATCCGCGCCACGCGCGAGGTCCGCATCCGCGAAGGGCGTGAGGAGCTGCCGGCGATCGCAGGCGTGCCAGAGGCAGGGGAAGTCGTCGACGGCGAGGTCTTCGACGGGCAAGCGGAAGCAGCGATCTTTCCCGGCGACCTGCCCGAGCGGCCCGAAGCGATCTTCGATTCCAGCGCGCCGCGCTGGCATGTCCGGGCGCCGCGCTTCCGGCCGCCGCTGGTCAAGCCGGATGCCGGCGGGCGACTTTCGCCGCCGCCGCAGATCCGCCTCGACCGCGCGCTCGAATTCCTGATCGGCGATCGGCTGGCGTGAAGGAGGGCTGAGCATGTTGGTTTTGACAACGGCGGCGCTCTTGGCCTCATCAATTGGGCGCGGGAGCCCTCTCCCGGAACGGGGGAGGGTTGGGAGGGGGCAGTGCCGAGGCTGGGCAACTTTAGCGCTGGCCCCCTCTCCATCTCTCCCCCGTTCCGGGAGAGAGGGCCTGTTGAGGTTCCGGCGCATCAACTCGGCGGACCGTCTCGACGGGGTCTCGTCATGAGCAAGGCGCCGCGCGCGATCCGTCTCGACCCGCTGGATGGCTCTTCCGACGACACCGTCTTCGGTCGCCGCGATGTCGCTGTCGTGCCGGAGGTCGAGCCGATCGAGGCTGAAGCCGTTCCGACACCGCAACCAAGGCGTCGCCGCTTCAGCTGGGGCAGCCTGTTCGTCGCGGCGCTGTCGGGCCTGCTGGCGCTCTCCGTCACTGTCTGGGCCGAGCAGACGATCCGCTGGTTGCTGGAGCTCAATCCGGCCGTCGGCATCGCGGCGCTGGTCTGCGCCGGCGTGGCGGCGCTGGCGCTGCTGGTCATGCTACTGCGGGTGCTGCGCGACATCCTGCGCGAGCGACGGGTCGAGGCCTTGCGCGAGCGCGCCGTCGCGGCGCTCGCCGAGAGCGATCTCGCCAAAGCGCGCAGTGTCTCTAGCGATCTGGACAAGCTCTATGCCGGCCGGCCTGAGACCGCGAAGGGCAGGGCGGAGCTCTCTGCTCACACGCCGCAGCTGCTCGCCGCGCGCGACCTGCTCACCGTCGCCGAGCGCAGCCTGCTGGCGCCGCTCGATGATCTCGCTCAGGCGCAGGTGGCGCAGGCCGCGCGGCGTGTCTCGCTGGTCACGGCGGTCAGCCCACGGGCACTGGTCGACGTCGTCTTCGTGCTCGTCGCCTGTGCAAGGCTGTTGCGGGCGATCGCCACCATCTATGCCGGCCGCCCCGGTGCACTCGGCTTGTTCAGGCTGGCGCGGCAGGTGCTCGGCCATCTCGTCGTCACCGGCGGCATGGCGGCTGGCGATGCCGTCATCCAGCAGGTGCTCGGCCAGGGGCTGGCGGCGCGCCTTTCGGCCAAGCTCGGCGAAGGCGTGCTCAACGGTTTGCTGACCGCCCGGATCGGGCTCGCCGCCATCGCGGTCTGCCGGCCGCTGCCCTTCGTCGAGGAGAAGCCGCCGGGCCTGTCCGATGTCGCCGGCGATCTTTCCGGCTGGGGCGGCAAGGAGGGTTAGCCTTCCCCTCATTCCGGGGCGACGCACGGCGTCGAGCCCGGAGTCCATATCCCCCGGCATTGCCGAATGGACCCTGTCCTTTGGCACCGTGTTCATGGGTTCCGGGCTCAGCCCTGCGGGCTGCTCCGCAAAGATGGAAGAGCCCGGCAGAATTTGCCGATGCTGGACGAATCTGCCCGGTCGGAATCGGCGGGAAACCTTTCGAAAACCATCCAAGCTCTTGAAATACCTCAAGCTCGGCCGTGGCACAGGCCGTGCAAAACCAGCCTCGGTTCGACATGCCGCCCATGGGGGGCGCTGTCCAGGTCAGGTGACCAGGTGAGGTTGCGATGGGTGTTTTCAGTGCGCTGACGACGGCGGTAACGGGCATGCAGGCCCAGTCCTATGCCCTCGAGAATATCTCCGGCAACATCGCCAACTCGCGCACCGCCGGCTTCAAGCGGGTCGATACCAGCTTCTCGGACCTGGTGCCGGATTCGGCATTGAACCGGCAGGTCGCCGGCTCGGTCGCCTCCTATAGCCGCGCCACCAACACGATCCAGGGCGACCTGAACGCGACGCGCATCGATACCAATGCCGCGATCAATGGCGACGGCTTCTTCGTCGTCGATCAGCGCAAGAGCGGCGTCGGCGCCTCGACCCAGTTCGCCAACAGCAATCTCTACACCCGCCGCGGCGATTTCGACTTCGACGCCGACGGTTACCTCGTCAACGGCGCCGGCTACTACCTCAAGGGCCAGAAGATCGATCCGGTCACAGGCCAGATTATCGGCAGCCAGCCCGATGTGCTGCGCATCACCAAGGACCAGTTCCCGGCCAAGGCGACGACCCAGATCGAATACAGCGCCAACATCCCGGCCTATCCGAAGACGAACAGCGCCGTTTCGACGACGCCTGGCTCCGAGCTGCTGAATGCGGGTACAGGCTTCGGCACCAACCCCGGCACGACCGCATCGGGCGGTACCGGCACGGTGGTGGGCAGCGACCTGACCACCTTCCTCAATCGCTCGATCCCCGGCGGCTCGGTCACCGTCTACGATACGCTCGGCAAGGCGACGAGCGTCGAGCTGCGCTGGGCCAAAGTTTCCAACGCAGCAGCCGGCCCGCCGGCGGTGGCCGACACCTGGAACCTGTTCATCGCCGAGAATACCGGCGCGACCGGCGCGACCGTCGCCTATCGCAACGTCAACACCGACGTCACTTTCGACAACACCGGCAAGATGACGGCGCCGGCCAGCGGCAACATCACAATCCCGCCCATGACCATCGGCGGAAACGCCATCTCGCCCGCCACTGCCCCGATCAGTATCGTCACCAACGGCACCAGCCTGACTCAGAACGGGGACACCAGCGGCCAGATCGACGCCCGCAGCATCCGCCAGAACGGCTACACCGCCGGCACACTCGACCGGGTCTCGATCTCGAACGAAGGCCAGGTGATCGGCACCTTCAGCAACGGCCAGGTCGTGGCGCTGGCGCAGATCGCGGTCGCCCGCTTCAACGCCGGCAATGCGCTGAAACGCCTCGATGGCGGCGCCTTCGAGGAGACGATCGAGTCGGGAGCTCCGATCGTGGGCCTCGGCACCGCGGCGCTGATCGGCGGCAATGTCGAGCAGTCCAACACCGACATCGCCGACGAGTTCTCGAAGATGATCGTCACCCAGCAGGCCTATTCGGCCAACACCAAGGTGATCTCCACGGCGCAGGAGATGCTGCGCGACGTTTTCAACATCATCCGCTGAGCGCTGAGAGCAGCCTGGCCTGACGGCCCAGAAGGGCCGGGCCGGAACCGACCGGACCAGTACGACAGGAGTTGACGATGGGTCTCAACACTGCACTCGGCACTTCGATCTCCGGGCTGAACAGCGCCCAGATCGGCATCGGCGTCGTCTCGCAGAACGTCGCCAATGCCGGCACGCCCGGCTATGTCCGGCGCAATGTCTCCAGCGTCGACTCGATCAGCGGCGGCACTGTCGGGGTCAGCAATCCCAACGTCCAGCGGCTGCTCGACCGCATCGTCCAGCACCAGCTGCTGCAGGAGAGCTCGGGCGCGTCCTATACCTCGACCCGGGCCCAGGTCTTCGCCAGCCTCGACCAGCTCTACGGCGCGCCGGGCAGCGCGACCGCGCTGGACTCGATGTACAGCAAGTTCACCAGCTCCCTGCAGGCGCTGCAGAACGATCCGTCCTCGTACACCAACCGCACCGCCGTGCTCGATGCGGCGAGCCAGCTCGCGAACCGGCTGAGTGGCCTGTCGGATGGCGTCCAGCAGCAGCGCGCCAAGGCCGAGGCCGGCATCGGCGCGGCGGTGACGCGGACCAACGAGCTGCTCGACCAGCTCACCGACGTCAATGCGCGCATCGTCAACGCCCAGCAGACCTCCGCCACGGCGGATCTGCGTGACCAGCGCGACCGGATCATCTCCGAGCTGTCGCAATATGTCGAAGTCCGCACGGATGAGCGGCCGAACGGCTCGATCAGCATCACCACTGCCTCCGGCACGCAGCTTTTCGACGGCCGCCCGACGGTCAAGTTCGAGTTCGACGCGCGCGGCAATATCGGCCCGCAATCGCAGTGGAGCAGCGACCCGACCAAGCGGACGGTCGGTACGATCGTCGCCAAGGACCTCTCCGGTAACAGCTTCGACGCGATCGCCAACAACACCTTCCGCTCCGGCGAGATCGGCGCGCTGGTCGAATTGCGCGACAAGACGCTGGTGCAGGCGCAGGCGCAGCTCGACGAGATCGCGGCTCAGCTCTCCAGCGCGCTCTCCGATCGCGAGGTCGCCGGCACGGCGGTGACCGCCGGCGCCGCCAGCGGCTTCGATGTCGACCTCACCGGGCTGCAATCCGGCAATTCGGTGACGCTCGACTACAAGGTGACGCCCGGCGGACAGACGCAGCGCTTCACCTTCGTGCGGGTCGAGTCGGCGGCGTCGCTGCCGCTGCCGGCCTCGGCACAGGGCGATGCCAACAACCGCGTCATCGGCATCGACTTCTCAGGCGGCCCTGCTTCTGTCGCGTCGCAGATCCAGGCTGCGGTGGGCTCCGGCTTCACCGTGTCCAACACCGGCTCGGTGCTGCGCATCGTCGATGACGGGGCGGCCGGGACGCGCGACGTCGTCGGTCTGACGGCGCGTCCGACCCAGACTTCGCTGACCGGTGGCACCGGCGAAATGCCTTTCTTCGTCGATGCCGGCCGCAACAACGGCGCCTATACCGGCTCCTATGAGGGCGGGTCGCAGCTGGTGGGCTTTGCCTCGCGCATCGCTGTCAATCCGGACCTGATCGCCGACCGCTCCCGGCTGGTGATCTATAACACCAGCCCGATGACGCCGCAGGGCGACACGACCCGGCCGAAATTCCTCTATGACCGGCTGACTTCCAGCCAGCGCAGCTTCACCAATGCCAACGGCTTCGACGGCTCGACCGCGACGTCGAGCGGGACGGTCTCGAGCCTGGTCCAGCGTGTCGTCGCCGGGCAGGGCCAGGCGAGCGAGCAAGCCAAGCGCCTCGACGAGGGCCAGCAGGTCGCCTTCGCCTCGGTGCAGAGCCGTTTCACCGAGGACACCAAGGTCAATGTCGACCAGGAAATGTCGACGCTGATCGAATTGCAGAGCGCCTACGCCGCCAACGCACGCGTCATCTCCACCGTCAAGGAGTTGCTCGACGTGCTGATGAGACTGTGAGGAGATAGGTCATGACCATCACCCCCACCGGTACTGGCGCCTATCGGCTCGCCAATCCGAACCAGTTCGTCACGATGCGCAGCCAGCTCGACGATCTGCAGCGGCAGCTCGCGACGCAGAAGAAGTCGCAGACCTATGCCGGCCTCGGCATGGATCGCGGCACCAGCCTCGACCTCAACAACAAGCTCTCGACGCTGGACGGCTTTCTCACCAGCATCCAGCGCTCCGACGTCAACCTCAAGCTGATGACCAAGGCGGTCGAGAACTTCACCAAGCTCGCCGGCGAGACGCGCGCCGATGCGCGGCCGGACAGCTATGTCGAGACCTCGACGGGGCGCACCTCGCCGCAGGTCCTCGCCGAGGAGAAGTTCAAGCAGACGCTCGACCTGCTGAATTCGCAGGTGAACGGGCGCTATCTGTTCTCGGGCCGCACCTCCGATGTCGAGCCGGTGGTGGACTATTCGCTGATCATGGACGGCGATGCCACGCATGCCGGGCTGAAGCAGATGATCTCCGAGCGCAAGCAGGCCGACATCGGCGCCGGCGGCATGGGCCGGCTGGTCACCGGCGGCGTCGGGACCAATGCGACGATCGCCGAGGAGGCGGCCGGGCTGCCCTATGGCTTCAAGCTGACCGGAGGGACGAGCAGCACGGCTGCGATGACCACGGCCTACAATGCAGGCCCGCCGGCCGACATCGCCGTCAACGTCGCGTCGCTGCCGCAGCCTGGCGACACGCTGAAGATCGCGCTGACGCTTCCCGACGGCACGACCGAGGAGGTCACCCTGACGGCTCGGGCAGCAGGCACCACAGGCGCCGCCGCCGACGGCTTCGTGATCGGGCCCGACACCGCGACCACGGCCGCAAATCTGCGTGCCTCGATCAACGCGGCCTTGTCGCGCGAGGCAAGTACGTCGCTCTCGGCCTCCTCGGCCCAGGTGGCGGCCAAGGACTTCTTCGCTGGGAGCAAGAGCAATCCGCCGCTTCGGGTGCCGGGCCCACCCTTCGACACCGCAACAGCGGCGCCGGCGCCGGGAACCGCCGCCAACACCGTGATCTGGTACCAGGGCGACGATGCCGCCGGCTCGGCCAGGGCGACGGCGAGCGTGCAGGTCGACCAGGGCCAGCAGGTCGCGGCCGGCGCCCGCGCCAATGAGGAAGCCTTCCGCACCGGCCTGGCGCAGTTCGCGGTCATGGCGGCTGAGACCTTCCCGACGAGCGATCCGAATTCCAAGCTGCGCTACGAGGCGATGACCGAGCGGGTGCGCAGCACGATCGGCTTCCCGACCGGGACGCAGAATCCCTCGGAGATCATCGTCGAGCTCGGCTCGGCCCAGACCGCGATGGCCCAGGCCAAGGAGCGGCACACCGCAACCCAGGACTATCTGAGCACGACGCTCTCAGGCGTCGAGGACGTCACCAAGGAAGACGTCGCCATGCAGATCCTGGCGCTGCAGACGACCTTGCAGGCGAGCTACCAGACCACTGCGATGCTGTCGAAGCTGCAATTGACCAACTACCTCTGAGGCTGTCGGCCGACGCATCTACAAACTAGAAAACGGCCCGGATCGCTCCGGGCCGTTTTCTCGTGTCCGAATATGGTCCGCGGTGCGTTCAGCGGCCGCGCAGGCCGGCGGCGATATCGCGGTTGATGTTCACCAGGATGCCGATCGCGGCCGGCTCCGGCGCGGCGGCGATCTGGAACGTCCGGTTGAAGATGAAATTGGCCAGGCCGAGGATGTTGCGCTTGATCTCGACCGGCAGCGGATTGTCCTCGGCGATCACCGCCGAGACCAGCAGGGTCCAGAGCTTGCGGTTATAGGCCAGGGCGCCGTCGAGATCGCCGGAGCGAGTGGCCCAGTCATCGACGATCATCTGGAGACGGGCGCCCGCCTTGAGCAGCAGGCCGGCTTCGAGTTCTCGTGGCGACTGGACGTTCTGTGCCGTCTTCGACGCCGCGGCGTAGGCATTAAACCCGCTTTGCATGCTCGAGCAGTTCCGCCTCGTAGGAGATCAGCTTCTTGGCAGCCTTGAGCGCTTTGTAGAGCTCACCGCTTAAGATGCAGTTATTGATTTCGGACATATGCGGCAGAGCGCTCGGCGCCGCCTGCATGAAATCGCGCACGAGCTGGAAATAGACCTCGTGCTCCGTCGTCGGGTCGCCGGCGAGGTACATCAGCTGGATCGCGAGGTAGATCTTCTTGGCCGGGGTGTCGGCGCTGGCTGCGGTGAGGATGTCCTTCTCGCGCAGGATCGGCGCCTCGCCCTCGATGAAGAAGCGCGTGCGCTGCTCGTCGTTGCGGATGACGACCGAGCCGATGATGATGCGCTCGTTCGGCTTGAGCTCGACCTTGAGGGCCATGTCTGTCCCGCCTTCTGGCTAGGCCTCGGACCGAAAAGTGGATTCCACTTTTCGGAAGAATCCGATGCGGCAACAATGTGGTAGATCGTCGTGACCGCGTCCGTTCGGACGCGCGATGACCTACCGGGGGAGGGGCGTCAGCTGAACAGGCGCAGCACGCCCTGGTCGGCCTGGTTGGCGAGCGAGAGGGCGGTCTGCGAGAGCTGCTGGCGCGTGTTGAGGGCGAGCAGGCTGGCGCCTTCCTCGTTCGGATCGGCCAGGACGAGGTTGCCCGCGCCCGTGGTCAGCACGTTGGCGAGTTCCTTGGTGAAGTCCTGCCGGGTCTGGGCGACCGAGAGATTCGAGCCGAAGGTCGATGCGAGCGACTTCAGCGAGGTCAGCGCGCCGGTCAGCGAGGCGGTCGCCTTGTCGAGGTCGGCGTCGTTCTGGAAGTTGATGAAGCCGGCGAGCTGCGTGTTGACCGCGCGCGGAATGCCGAGATTGTCGGCGGTAAGGTTCGAGCCCTGGATGTCGAGCTTGGTCTGGTTGCGGCCGGTCTTCTCGTTGAAGACGATCGACAGGCGGTCGCCCGAGAGCAGGTTGATGCCGTTATAGCTCGCATCCTTGGCGAGATCGTCGATCTTGTTGCGCAGATCGTTGAACTGGTCGATCAGGTTCGAACGGACGGCCGAGGTGATGTTCGACGAGACGATGCCGGTGGTACGGTCGGTCGCGGCCAGGCCGAACTTGGTGTTCTGCAGGCCGGTCTGCGAATCGGTGACCGCGGCGGCGGCGTTGGCGCCGGCGCCGATACCGACACCGAGCGTTTCCGAGCCTACGCCCTTGACGTTGAGGACGCCCTTCTCGTCGACGAAGGCGGAGGCGACGCCCGAGGCGTTGATCGCGTTGACGACGTCGCGGACGGTCGTGTTGGCGGTCAAGGTGATGCCGATATTGGTCGTCGCGGTCGGCGCGGCCGGGTTGGTGACGATCTGGATGTTGAGTTCCGGGGTCGCCGTGATGTCGACACCGAGGTCGCCCGCAGCGCCGGCGGTCGCAGCCGTCACCGTGGTGTCGCCAGCGCTGCCGATGCGCTTGTCGAGGGCGATATCCTTCAGGCTCTTGTTGGTCGCCTGCTGCTCGGCGGCGGTGGCCAGCGTCGTGCCGGTACCGACGACGGTCGGGCGGTTCTGGGCCGCATCGGCCTGGGCCTGCTTCACGGTCGATTGCAGCGACTGGACCAGCTTGGTGATGCCGTCGATGCCCTTGGAGGCGGTCTGGATGGTCTGGATGCCGTTCGAGATGCCGTCGAGCAGGCCGGTGAGCTGGCTCGAGCGATCGTTCAGCGAGGCGGCAGTGAAATAGTTCACCGGATTGTCGATCGCGCTGTTGACCTTCCTGCCGGTCGCCAGGCGATTCTGGATCACGCCCTGCTGGGCAGTGGTCTGCTGGAGGGTCAGCAGGTTGTTGCGGACGCCGTTCGACAGGATCGTGTTGGCCATTTCAGGTCCCTCTGACAGCGCGATTCGGCGCTCAACCAGCTTGCTCTGGCCCGACAATCCTTTGTTAAGGCTAATAATCGGTTAATGGGGGGGCGGCCCAAACGAAAAGCGGCGGAGCCATAGGCTCCGCCGCTCTTTTGCTTCGTCCCGCGTTCTGCGGGGTGATCCGCTCCTGCGGACCGAAGATCAGCCGAGGAGACGCAGGACGCCCTGGTCGGACTGGTTGGCGAGGGAGAGCGCCTGCTGCGAGAGCTGCTGACGGGTCTGCAGCGCGAGCAGGGAGGCGGCTTCCTGGTTGAGGTCGGCGTTGACGAGGTTGTCCGCGCCGCTGGTCAGGACGTTCGCCATGTCCTTGGTGAAGTCCTGACGGGTCTGGGCGACCGAGAGGTTGGCACCGAAGGTCGAGGAGAGCGACTTCAGCGAGGTCAGCGCGCCGGTGAGCGACTTGGTGGCGGCTTCCAGATCGGAGTCGTTCTGGAAGTTGACGCTGCCGGCGAGCTGGGTGTTGCCAGCCTTGGTGATGCCGAGGTTGTCCGAGGTCAGCTGGGTGCCCTGGACGTCGAGCTTGGTCTGGTTCTTGCCGGTCTTCTCGTTGAAGGCGATCGACAGGCGGTCACCGCCGAGCAGGTTGACGCCGTTGAAGCCCGCATCCTTGGCCAGGTCGTCGATCTTGTTGCGAAGATCGTTGTACTGGTCGATCAGGTTCGAACGCACCGACGAGGTGACGCCGGAGGAGGCGGCGCCGGTGGTGCGGTCGGCGGCAGCCAGGCCGAACTTGGTGTTCTGCAGGCCGGTCTGCGAGTCGGTGACCGCGGCGGCGGCGTTGGCGCCGGCGCCGATACCGACACCGAGCTGCTCCGAGCCCGTGCCCTTGACGTTGAGGATGCCCTTCTCGTCGACGAAGGCGGTGGCGACACCCGAACCGTTGATCGCATTGACGACGTCGCGGACGGTCGTGTTGGCGGTCATGGTGATGCCGATATTGGTCGTCGAGGTCGGCGCGGCCGGATTGGTGACGATCTGGATGTTGAGTTCCGGGGTCGCCGTGATGTCGACGCCGAGATCGCCCGCAGCGCCGGCGGTCGCAGCCGTCACCGTGGTGTCGCCAGCGCTGCCGATGCGCTTGTCGAGGGCGATATCCTTCAGGCTCTTGCTGGTCGCGACCTGCTCGGCGGCGGTGGCCAGCGTGGTGCCGGTGCCGACGACGGCCGGGCGGTTCTGGGCCGCATCGGCCTGAGCCTGCTTGATGGTCGACTGCAGCGAGTTCACCAGCTTGGTGATGCCGTCGATACCCTTGGAGGCGGCCTGGATGGTCTGGATGCCGTTGGAGAGGCCGTCGAGCAGGCCGGTGAGCTGGCTCGAACGGTCATTCAACGAAGCGGCGGTGAAGAAGTTGACCGGGTTGTCGATCGCGCTGTTGACCTTCTTGCCGGTGGCAAGACGGTTCTGGATCTGAGCGGATTGAGCGGCGGTCGACTGCAGCGTCGAGAGGTTGTTGCGGACGCCGGCAGAGAGAGAAACGGCCATGTTTCGATACCTTCCTGGTATGGTGCCTTCTGGCGTCGAGACCGTTCTGGCCGCGACCCGAGGACCATTGCGGCGGATCTCGTAACGAGCGGTAAATTCGAGCCGGCGAATTGCTCAGAATCCGGGCAAAGCCGTGACATGGTTAACGGGTGTGAAACGACCTGATCAGCCAAAACCTGTGCGCGGCGGACGTAGCCAGACGAACAAAAACGCCGCCGGGAAATGCCGACGGCGTCAAAGGGGAGGGAGGCTGGCGCTCTCTCAGGCGAGGCGCTCGACCTCATGGCTGCGGGAGGCTTCCGCCTCGCGGCTGCGCTCGAGGATCTCGCGCGACCAGGCGCGAATTTTCAGCAATGTCTCGTCAGGGAGCTGCTCGACCACTTCGCCGGTGTCGCGATTGGTCTTGCGCAGGATGACGCTGCGCGTCTTCGGGTCGATATCGAGGCGTCGCTCGATCACGTCGCGCAGCTCCTGCTGGCGGCGCTGCTCGTCGAAGCGGCGCTGCTGGGCGGTGTCGTCCTGTGCGCTCTGCTGGCGCTGCGCATCGGAGCGACGCTCCTCGGCACGGGCGCGAATGTCGAGCTGGACGGGCTCGCCGGCCGCGATCGAGCGTACGGTCTTCTCCGGCGGGAGCTCGACCGGCGTTGCGCCGTTCTGGACGGAAATATCGGTGCGTATCGTCGCCTGGACGGCACCGGTCGCGAACGTCTTGGGTGTCGCGCCGAAATCCATTCTGGACTCCTCTCGCAAGGCGGACTTCTTCCAAGAGCGAGAATGTGTGGCAGAGAGTTGAATTTGCCGTTAGGGAAATTGGTAAATTGCAGCACAAATCGTATTTTATGTGCGACTCGGCAGCGTTAACGCGCCAAAGGGAGAGTCACGCCTCAGATTAACCATGGTGTTTCTTGCTCTCGGTGAGTCCTGAGCTGGCTGTGCCGCTACAGTCACGGCAAGCTTCTAGCCTGCCCCCGTTCTTACAGACTCTTCGAGATCACCAGCGGGCCAGCGTTGGGGCGAGCGAAGACTCCGGCGCCGACCGTTGCGGTCGGTCCATAGCCGGGCGCTCGGTTCTGCTTGTTGGTGTCGACCGCCAGGTCGCGGACGATCGACTCCGAGATCGCCCGCGCCGTCGCCAGCACTGTCTGGTTGAGGTCGATCAGGTCCTGAAAGGCGAGATGAGCCGTCTTCAGCCGCTTGACCTTCTCCGGGGCGAAGCGGGCGAGCGCCACCGCGTTGAGTTTCACCTGCTCGACGCCCTTCATATAGACGCCGGCGAGCTCGGCCTTGCGGGGCTCCCGCTCCATCGCGTCCTTGAGGCGCCCGGCCTTGACCAGCCCGGTCTCCTCGCCGACGACATGGGAGAGGGCACTGAGCGTCTCCATGACGGTCTCGATCAGGCTTTCGGCCTCGACGGCGTTCGAGACGCGCGGGCGCTCGTCGACGACGCGCATCCGATCAAACATTGCCGGCCCCCGAGGTCTTGCCGGCCGAAGCCTGAACCTGGATCAGGTCGCGCATGATCTGGTCGGAGAGGCCGACGCCGCCGGATTTCTGAATCTGCTTGGCGTATTCCTGCGTCAGCATCGAGCGCCAGACGTCGCCGCCGGTGCCGTTCTCGCCGAGCGGGCCCTCGGTTCCGCTCGAGCTCATCATCGTCTGGGTGAAATTCTCGAGGAAGACGGTCTCGAAATCGTCGGCGGTCTTCTTCGCCTTGGCGTTCTGCGAGGAGCTGAGCGCGTCGGCGATGCCGCCGGCGAGCTTGGTGGCGGCGCCGATGGCGAGCTTGGCGGCGGGAGCGGCGAGGAGGGCACTCATTACATCACCTCGATGTCGGCTTGCAGCGCGCCGGCTGCCTTGATGGCTTGCAGGATGGAGAGCAGGTCGCGCGGGCCGATGCCGAGGGCGTTCAGCCCGTCGACCAGCTCGCGCAAGGTGACGCTCTCCTTGACGAGGGCGAGCTTGTTGGTGCCCTCGGTGTCGACCTTGACGTTGCTGCGCGGGACGACGACGGTCCGGCCATTGCCGAACTCGTTGGGCTGGCTGACCTGCGGCTCCTCCGAGATCGTCACCGTCAGGTTGCCCTGGGCGACGGCGACAGTGGAGACGCGGACATCCTTGCCCATCACGATGATGCCGGAGCGCTCGTCGATGACGACGCGGGCACCCTGATCGGGCTCGACCCGGAGCTGCTCGATATCGGTGAGCAGGCGGATCATGTTGCCCTGGAAACGCGGCGGGATCTGCAGGACCACGGTCGACGGGTCGGTCGGCTCGGCCGAGTCGCCGCCGATGAAGTCGTTGATCGCGGCGGCGATGCGGCGGGCGGTGGTGAGGTCGGGATTGCGCAGCGACAGGCGCAGCGTCTTCAGCTTGTTGAGGGCGAAGTCGATCTCGCGCTCGACCAGGCCGCCATTGGCGATACGGCCGACGGTCGGAACGCCGCGGGTGATCTTGGCGGCGTCGGCCTCGGCCGAGAAGCCGGCGATCGCGACCGGGCCCTGCGACACCGCATAGACCTCGCCATCGGCGCCGAGGAGCGGGGTCGCGAGCAGCGTGCCGCCCTGCAGCGACTTGGCGTCGCCCAGCGCCGAGACGGTGACGTCGAGGCGGGTGCCCTGGACGGCGAAGGGCGGCAGATTGGCGGTGATCATCACCGCGGCGACGTTGGCGGTGCGCATGCTGGCGCCGCGGGTGTTGACGCCGAGGCGCTCCAGCATCGCCTGCAGCGACTGCTTGGTGAAAGGCGCGTTGTTGAGGGTGTCGCCGGTGCCGTTGAGGCCGACGACGATGCCGTAGCCGAGGATCTGGTTGCTGCGCACGCCCTCGACCGAGGCGAGATCCTTGATGCGTGAGAGCGCGGTGCCCATACCGCCGCTGCCGGCGAAGGCTGTGCGCGAGACGCCGGCCTCGGCCGCGCCGCTGCGCGTCGGAGCGTGGCTGCTGGTGCCGCTGCTGCCGCGAGCCAAAGGCGCAGCAGGGGGATCGGCCGCCATGGCCACGCCGGCCAGCAGCAGCGCTGCAAGCGGCGTCAGCAGATGGCGGAGGCGGAAGAGGCGAGGCATTTGGCACCGGGTGAATCTGATGTCGCCAACGCGTTGCGAAGAGCGTGCCAATTCGGGAGAAAGCGAAAACGCTTTTTAATCAGGATTTTAGAGATGAGTGGCCTGATCTGGCGGGGAAGGGCGGCCTGGCGCAAAGCTGCCGCCCCGGCAAATCCTGCCGGGCGGTTTACCGCTCGTTAACCACGTTGCCGGCACAAGGATAAGGCTCGGGCAGCGTCCCTGCAGCGCCTTTTCGGGCCGACCTTGCGAGAGCGTGATGATCCGCATCGACCAGCGCAGCCCCATCTCATCGACCACTTCGACCAGCCGGAGTGGCTCCACCGGTGGCTCGACTTTTCGCCTGCCGGCGCGCGAGAGCGCGGGTGCTGCCCAGGGCACGGCCGTCAGCCATGCCGGTTCGCTCGACGGTTTGCTCGCGGTCCAGGCAGAGGAGGACGGGCAGGAGCGCAAGCGGCGCCAGGCGCGCCGCGGCCATGATCTGCTCGACGGGCTCGACCGGCTCAAGGCGGCCCTGCTGGCCGGGCGCGTCTCCCCGGCCGAGCTCGAGCGGCTGAAGGCGATGCTGTCGGCGCGGCGTGAGGCGACCGATGATCCGCGCCTCGACGAGGTGCTCGCCCATATCGAATTGCGAGCTGCGGTGGAGCTGGCGAAGCTCGGACGCTGATCAGCGGATGAACTGGTCGGCGTAGTCGGCGCCCAGCCCATTGGTGGCGTAATGCGCCCGGCATTTGTCGAGCCGGGTGAAGACGTCGTCATAGCCCAGGCATTTGCCATCCGGGTCGACATAGATCATCGCGCCGTTGACCTGGAACATGGTGATCATCTCCTCGACATCGGGATCGACCACCAGCGTGTGGGTCTCGCCGGGCGCCTCGTAGACGTAGGAACCCTCGGTCGCGGTCCAGTCGTGTTCGAGATAGCGCCACTTGCCCTTCAGCACATAGCCGTGCACCGGCTGGGGGTGGCGATGGCGCGAGAGCACGCCGGCGCGGCGTACGCGCAGCAGGTTCATCCAGTAGCCGCGCGTCACCGACAGGCATAAGGGCCGGAACCAGACATTGTCGTCGACCGGCACCCAGACGCGCTCATCCTCCGGGATGACGTTCGGCACGATCAGCTCCGGCGGCGAATCCTTCGGCTGCGGATGCCGGTAGGGAGTCCAGCGCTCCTCGGTGCTGACCTGGACGGGGACCGGGCTGACCTTGTTCATCGCTGTTTCCTCCGGTTGCGTTCTTGATTCAGCTGGCTCGGCGATCGATTCAGGAAACGCGGTGAGGTCGCTGATGTTTTTGGTCTTTCAGACGGCGAGATAGCCGCCGTCGACCGGCAGGATCGCGCCGGTGATGAAGCGGGCGGCATCCGAGAGCAGGAAGAGGACGGCGCCGCCGACATCGCCTGGTTCGCCCCAGCGGTTCATCGGCGTGCGCGACAGGATCGGCGCGGAGCGGGCGGCATCCTCGACGAGCGGCCTGGTCAATTCGGTCGCGATCCAGCCTGGTGCCACGGCGTTGACGCGGATGCCGTCTGTCGCCCAGGCGGCAGCGAGCGACTTGGTGAGCTGGCCGACGCCGCCCTTGGAGGCGGAGTAGCCCGGCGCATAAGCCGAGCCGTGAAAGGTCAGCATCGAGGCGGTGTTGACGATCGCGCCTTTGCTCGCTGCGAGCTTCTCCTTCGCCGCCAGGCACATGCGCATCGTGCCGGTGAGGTTGACCTCGACGGTCAGCCGGAAGGCCTCGATCTCGAACTCCTTGCCGCCGCGCTGGATCATACCGGCGCAGTTCACCAGCGCATCGATACGCTCGCAGCCAGCGACGATCGCCGCGACCTCGGCATCACTGGTGACGTCGAGCCGGGCATGGCGGATCGCTGGGTGGGCGGGCGTCGCCGCGACCTCGTCCTCGGTGAGGCCGGTGGCGAGGACCTGGTAGCCGGCTCGAGCGAGGGCGAGTGCAGCGCCTGCGCCGATGCCGCGGGTGCCGCCAGTGACGAGGGCGAAGGGGGAGGAGGCTGTCATGGCTCCAATCTAAATCGGTTCGCAGCGTTGCCAACTGCGCCGGGCGACAGGGCGCCCTGCGTCGGCGCGCTTGGCGCTTCGCCCTTCCGCCGGAACCGTTGCCCAAAAGGCCGGCTTCCCCCTGGAAGCGGAACCCGCTAGGAAGCGCGCGGGCCGGTGGTGGCGCTCAGCTGCTGCCTGCAATCGTTCCAGACTGACCAGAGCAGGGGTCGCATCACATGAGCAAGATCAAGGTCGCCAACCCGGTCGTCGACATGGACGGCGACGAGATGACCCGCATCATCTGGCAGCACATCAAGGACAAGCTGATCTTCCCGTATCTCGATCTCGAGCTCGATTATTTCGACCTCTCGGTCCAGAACCGCGACGCGACCGACGATCAGGTCACGATCGATGCCGCCAACGCCACCAAGAAGCATGGCGTCGCGGTCAAGTGCGCCACCATCACGCCGGACGAGGCGCGCGTGAAGGAATTCAACCTCAAGTCGATGTGGAAGAGCCCGAACGGCACGATCCGCAACATCCTCGGCGGCGTGATCTTCCGCGAGCCGATCATCTGCAAGAACGTGCCGCGCCTTGTCCCTGGCTGGACCCAGCCGATCGTCATCGGCCGCCATGCCTATGGCGACCAGTATCGCGCGACCGATTTCAAGTTCCCGGGCAAGGGCACGCTCTCGATCAAGTTCGTCGGCGAGGACGGCAACGTCATCGAGAAGGAGGTCTTCAAGGCTCCCGACGCCGGCGTCGCCATGGCGATGTACAACCTCGACGACTCGATCCGCGATTTCGCCCGGGCCTCGCTGAACTATGGCCTAATGCGCAAGTACCCGGTCTATCTCTCGACCAAGAACACCATCCTCAAGACTTATGACGGGCGCTTCAAGGACATCTTCCAGGAGATCTTCGACGCTGAGTTCAAGGCGGAGTTCGACAAGCTCGGCATCACCTATGAGCACCGCCTGATCGACGACATGGTGGCGTCGGCGATGAAGTGGTCGGGCGGCTATGTCTGGGCCTGCAAGAACTACGATGGCGACGTGCAGTCCGACACGGTAGCGCAGGGCTTCGGCTCGCTCGGCCTGATGACCTCGGTGCTGATGACGCCGGACGGCAAGACCGTCGAGGCCGAGGCCGCGCACGGCACGGTGACCCGCCATTATCGCGAGCACCAGAAGGGCAAGGAGACCTCGACCAACTCGATCGCCTCGATCTTCGCCTGGACGCGTGGTCTCGCCCACCGCGCCAAGCTCGACAACAATGCCGAGCTCGCCAAGTTCGCGACCCTGCTCGAGAAGGTCACGGTCGACACCGTCGAGGCCGGCGACATGACCAAGGACTTGGCGCTGCTGGTCGGCCCCGACCAGAAGTTCCTCTCGACCACCGGCTTCCTCGACAAGGTCAGCGACAACCTGCGCAAGGCGATGGCTGCCTGAGCTGCAGCACGGCTTGCCCACGATACGAAGCCCGGCCAATCTGGCTGGGCTTTTTTCATGAGGCGGCGATGGCGGACGATTCAGAGGCAATCACCGGCGGCTGCCAGTGCGGCGCGGTGCGCTACCGGCTGCTGAAGCCGCCGCACAAGGTTTCGGTCTGCTTCTGCCGAATGTGCCAGAAGGCGGTCGGCAATTATTTCGGCGCCTTCGCCTCCTCGCGCATCGAGAACGTCGTCTGGACGCGCGGGCAGCTTGCGGTCTTCCATTCCTCGGAGGTGGCCGAGCGCGGCTTCTGCCGTGATTGCGGCACGCCGCTGAGCTTCAGCTATCCCGGCATGGGTACGCTCTCGCTCGCCGTCGGCAGCCTGGACGATGCGGCCGCCTTCCCGCCGAGCCATGCCTATGGCGTCGAGGGCAGGGCGCCCTGGTTCGACGAGCTCTGCCACCTGGAGGGCACGCGGACCGAGGACGATATCCCGCCCGAGGAGTTGCCGGCCTATCGCTCGCGCCAGCATCCGGATCATGACTGAGCGCTATTCGACGACGACCTCGCGCCGCGCCAGCACGCGCGGGCCGGTGAGCGGGGCGTCCATCACATAGCGCAACTCGTAGGTGCCGGGCTCGGCCGGCGCCTCCAGCGTGCTCTCGACATTCTCAGACGGAAAGAAGTTCGGCCCCTGCGCCTCCGGTGGTGCATCCGGCTTCACCAGCACGACGCGGTCGTGGTCGCCATTGGGGCCGATGCCGCGCACCGGCAGGGGATTGCCGCGCGCGACGCGGGCGGGGGCAGTGAGCGTCGCGGCTGGCGCCGTCGTCGCCAGTGACTGGCGCAGCAGGATGACCGGCTTGCCGTCGCTCTCGCCGAGCAGGCGCCATTCGAAGCTGCCGACCTCGCCCGGCGCCGGCAGCGACAGAACCGTCGCCTGGCCGAGCGGGCTGGCGACGATCGCCGCTTCCGGCGGATCGGTCGGCCGGCAGATGGCGAGGCGGGCATTGGCCGGGGCGCGGCTGACGAAGGCGGTCGCCATCGCGCCGGCCATCAGCGTGCGCGGTGCCGACAGGGTCGGGCCCTGCAGCGGGCGTTGCGGCCGCGGCTGCTGCGCCATGGCGATGCCGGGGCTGGCGAACAGCAATGCGAGAAGGGTGCGGCGGGACAATGCCCCGCTGCGACAGGCGGGCCGGATCCGCCCTGAAGCCAGAATGGCTGCCGGATCAGGGACCGCCGGAGCGGCCCCGCGCCAGACGGCCATGACGGCCTCAACCCATCGCGGCGGCGACGGCTTCGAGCGCGGCCTCAGCCTGTGCTCCGTCCGGGCCACCGGCCTGGGCCATGTCGCGACGGCCGCCGCCGCCCTTGCCGCCGAGGCGTTCGGAGGCCGCGCGCACCAGCGCGACTGCGTCGAAGCGCTCGGTCAGGTCGGGCGTGACGCCGACGACGACGCCGGCCTTGCCGTCCTCGGCGACGCCGACGATGGCGACGACGCCGGAGCCGACACGGGCCTTGGCCTCGTCGGCCAGGCTCTTCAGGTCCTTCATCTCGACGCCAGTGACGGCGCGGGCCAGAAGCCTGGCGCCGGCGACCTCGCGGATCGGATCGCTGGCCTCGCCGCCGCCGCCCATGGCGAGCTTCTTGCGGGCCTCGCTGAGCTCGCGCTCGAGCTTGCGGCGCTCCTCGACCAGGCTCGCGACACGCGCCGGCAATTCGGCGATCGGGGCCTTCAGCACCCCGGCCATCTCGTCGAGCGCGACGCTCTCCTCGCGCAGATGACGGCGCGCCGCCTCACCGGTGAGCGCCTCGAGCCGGCGCACGCCGGCCGCGACACCGGCCTCGGAGAGGACGGCGACCAGGCCGATATCGCCGGTGCGACCGGCATGGGTGCCGCCGCAAAGCTCGACCGAGAAGGTCTTCGGCGTGTCGGAATCCCGGTCGGTGCCCATCGACACCACACGGACCTCGTCGCCGTATTTCTCGCCGAACAGCGCGCGTGCGCCGGAGGCGATCGCGTCATCGACCGACATCAGCTTGGTGGTGATCGGCTCGTTCTGCAGGACCAGCCGGTTCGCCATCTCCTCGACCCTGGCCAATTCCTCGCGCGAGATCGGCTTGGGATGGCTGAAGTCGAAGCGCAGGCGCTCGGGCGCGACCTGCGAGCCCTTCTGCGCGACATGGTCGCCGAGCACGCGGCGCAGCGCCTCGTGCAGCAGATGGGTGGCCGAATGGTTGCCGCGGATCGCGCGGCGCCGGGCATGGTCGACCGTGAGCTCGGCCGGCTTGCCGAGCTCGATCGTACCGGAGACGACCGTGACCTGATGGGCGAAGACGTCGCCGAGCTTCTTCTGGACGTCGGTGACCTCGGCCTTGAAGCCGTTGCCGACAAGCGTGCCGGTATCGCCGACCTGGCCGCCGGATTCGCCGTAAAACGGCGTCTGGTTGAGGATGACGATGCCGCTCTCGCCTTCCTTCAGCGTCGCGACCTCGGCATTGTCCCTGACCAGCGCCGTGACCACGCCCTCGGCGCTCTCGGTGTCGTAGCCGAGGAACTCGGTCGCACCGAGCCGCTCGCGCAGCGGGAACCAGAGCGTCTCGGTCGCGGCCTCGCCGGTGCCGGCCCAGGCGGCGCGCGCCTTGGCCTTCTGCTGCGCCATCGCCGCGTCGAAGCCCTCGATGTCGACGCCGACGCCGCGGGCGCGCAGCGCGTCCTGGGTCAGGTCAAGCGGGAAGCCATAGGTGTCGTAGAGCGTGAAGGCGACGTCGCCCTTGAGCTTGTCGCCGGAACCCAGCGCCTGCGTTTCCTGGTCGAGGATGGACAGGCCGCGCGCCAGCGTGGTGCGGAAGCGGGTCTCCTCCAGTTTCAGCGTCTCGCTGATCAGCGCCTCGGCGCGGATCAGCTCGGGATAGGCCTGGCCCATCTCGCGCACCAGCGCGGGCACGAGCTTGTGCATCAGCGGGTCCTTGGCGCCGAGCAGCTGCGCGTGGCGCATGCCGCGGCGCATGATCCGGCGCAGCACATAGCCGCGGCCCTCGTTCGAGGGCAGCACGCCATCGGCGATCAGGAAGGCGGAGCAGCGCAGATGATCGGCGATGACGCGGTGGCTCGCGCTCATCGGCCCGTCGGAGGGCACATTGGTCAGATCGGCGATGGCGCGGATCAGCGTCGCGAACAGGTCGATCGAATAGTTGTCGTGCGTGCCCTGGAGCACGGCGGCGATGCGCTCGAGGCCCATGCCGGTGTCGATCGAGGGGCGGGGCAGGTTGGTGCGAATGCCACCAGCCGCTTCCTCGTATTGCATGAAGACGAGGTTCCAGATCTCGATGAAGCGGTCGCCATCCTCGTCGGGCGAGCCCGGAGGGCCGCCGGGGATATGGTCGCCGTGGTCGTAGAAGATCTCGGAGCATGGGCCGCAGGGGCCGGTGTCGCCCATGCGCCAGAAATTGTCGGAGGTCGGGATGCGGATGATGCGCGAATCCGGCAGCCCCGCGATCTTCTTCCAGAGCGCATGCGCGTCGTCGTCCTCGGAATAGACGGTGACGGTCAATTTCTCCTTGGGCAGGCCGAACTCACGGGTGACCAGGGTCCAGGCATGGGTGATCGCCTGTTCCTTGAAATAGTCGCCGAAGGAGAAGTTCCCCAGCATCTCGAAGAAGGTGTGGTGGCGGGCGGTATAGCCGACATTGTCGAGATCGTTGTGCTTGCCGCCGGCGCGCACGCATTTCTGCGCCGTGGTGGCGCGCGCATAGGGTCGCTTCTCCTGGCCGGTGAAGACGTTCTTGAACTGCACCATGCCGGAATTGGCGAACATCAAGGTCGGGTCGTTGCGCGGCACGAGCGGGCTCGACGGCACCACCTCGTGGCCGTTCGCCTTGAAGTAATCGAGGAAGGTCGACCTGATCTCGTTGACGCCGCTCATCGCAATCTTGGCTCTGTTCTGGTGGGGCCGGCCGGCCCGGCGCAGTGGTTCTAGTCAGCGCGCTCACGCCTGTCCAGAAACGGCCTGCATAGTTCGCAGCCGCGGCAAGCCGCTGGCCGCAAAACGGAAACGGGCGACCCGAAGGCCGCCCGTCGACTTAATCACTTCAAGCCTCGGTTTGAAGGCTCAGGCTTCGCCCTCATCGAGGTCCTCGGCCGTCGGGTCGGCATTCTCCAGGATGCGCTCGGCGACCAGGCCGGAATTCTGGCGGATCGTCGTCTCGATCTTGGCGGCGACGTCGGGATTGGCCTTGAGGAAGGTCTTAGCGTTCTCGCGGCCCTGGCCGAGGCGCTGGCTGTCGAAGGAGAACCAGGCGCCTGATTTCTCGACGATGCCGGCCTTGACGCCGAGATCGACCAATTCGCCGGCCTTCGAGATGCCTTCGCCGAACATGATGTCGAACTCGACCTGCTTGAAGGGCGGGGCGACCTTGTTCTTGACGACCTTGACGCGGACCTGGTTGCCGGTCGCCTCGTCGCGCTCCTTCAGCGTCGAGACGCGGCGGATGTCGAGGCGCACCGAGGCATAGAACTTCAGCGCATTGCCGCCGGTGGTGGTCTCGGGCGAGCCGTACATCACACCGATCTTCATGCGAATCTGGTTGATGAAGATGACCATGCAGTTCGAGCGCGAGATCGAGGCGGTGAGCTTGCGCAGCGCCTGGCTCATCAGGCGGGCCTGCAGGCCGGGCTGGTTGTCGCCCATCTCGCCCTCGATCTCGGCACGCGGCGTCAGCGCCGCGACGGAGTCGACGACGAGGACATCGATCGCGCCGGAACGGACCAGCGTGTCGGTGATCTCGAGCGCCTGCTCGCCGGTGTCGGGCTGGGAGATCAGCAGGTCGTCGAGGTTGACGCCGAGCTTGCGGGCATAGACCGGATCGAGCGCGTGCTCGGCGTCGACGAAGGCGCAGACGCCACCCTTCTTCTGCGCTTCGGCGATGGTGTGGAGCGCGAGCGTGGTCTTGCCCGAGGATTCAGGACCGTAAATCTCGACGACGCGGCCGCGGGGCAGGCCGCCGACGCCGAGCGCGATGTCGAGGCCGAGCGAGCCGGTCGAGACCGTCTCGATCTCGATCGCCTGCTGGTTCTTGCCCAGGCGCATGATCGAGCCCTTGCCGAAAGCCCGTTCGATCTGCGAGAGCGCCGCATCGAGCGCCTTGGCCTTGTCCATCGAAGAGCCTTCCACGAGCCTGAGATTTGCCTGATTCACGACGTGCGCTCCTTATGGCAGGGGCGCGACCACATCTCAATCCGCGCCATGGATGTGACTATGGTCATGGTTTGTTCTCTCTCGCAAGTTCTTTTTTTGTTCTTGTTTCTGCGTGCGCCGATTGTGCTAGGACAGCATGAAAGCGGCCTGCTGCCGGAGTTTGCGGCGTGATGCGCAAGTCCTTGGTCAAGCTCCTCCTGATCCCGCTCGACCTCGTCGTCGGGTTCGTCATCTTGCTCGACGAGATGCTGCGGCCGCTCTATCGGCCGCTGATCGCCTGGTTCGCCTCGCTCAGGCTGGTGGCGCGGCTAGAGGCGGCGATCGGGCGGCTGCCGCCCTATGGAGCGCTGGTCGCGCTGGCGATCCCCTTCGCCATCGTCGAGCCGCTGAAGCTGCTCGGCCTGGTGTTCCTGGCGCGCGGGGCGCTCACGGCCGGCATCGTCACGACCGCGATCGGCCATCTCGCCGGCTTCCTGCTGGTCGAGCGCGTCTACCATGCCGGGCGGGCGCAGCTTCTCACCATTCCCTGGTTCGCGCGGATCATGGGCTGGATCGATGCGATCCGGCAGGCGATGATCGGACGGATCAAGGCGAGCGCCGCCTGGCAACGAGCGGTCGCGCTAGTGCGGACGATGCGGGAACGTCTGCGCGGCTTGAAGCTCTGGTTCGCCCGCCGGCGCGCTTGACGACGGCTCGGCCAGCGGCGCGGGCAGGGAGGTGGCGTCTTCCGGATCGGCCTGCCAGGCGGCGGCGAGTCGCTCCAGCTCCAGCGTGTAGCAGTAGACCGCAAAGACGATCGCCAGGAGCAGGCCCGAGCGCCAGACCAGGGTGAAGCCGTCGCCGAACTCCGTCAGCTCTGGCAGGTGACGCAGGAAATAGATCGAAGCCAGCGCACCGCCGACGATCGCGCCGAGGCGGGCGGCGAAGGCCAGGAGATGCCCGAGAGGCAGGCTGCGGAAGCCCTGCGGCACGGGCAGGCAGTAGAGCCGCGTCCAGTAGCAGATCTGGCCGAGCAGCGCCGCGCCGCAGATTTGCGCCAGGATTTCGGTCGGCAAGGTCTGCTGCTGGCCGATATGCGCGACCAGGACGCGGAAGGCGCTCTGGATGTGGAACAGGATCACCAGCGCGCAGACGGTCTGCACGAGCAGCAGCAGCGTATAGGCGAGCACAGGCCTTTGCGTCATCGGCGCAGGATAGAAGGGCGCCTCGTGTCGATCAAACGGGGTGAGCCCGGCTGGCGGCTGTCGCCAGCGCGGCGGCGGCGCGACCGGCGGCCTCGACATAGGCCGGATCGCGGTGGACGAGCATGACCGAGAAGGCACCGTCCATCAGCAGCACGACCTGACGCGCGAGCTCGTCGGGTGCGGCGACGCCATGCTCGGCGCATTCTCCGGCGAGCCAGCGCTCGAAACCGGCCTTGTGGCGCGCGCCGATCCTGATCGCGGGGTGGCCAGGCAGGTTGGCGAGCTCGGCGGCGGTGCGCAGGAAGCCGCAGCCTTTCCAGCGCGGATGGCGGGCCGAGCGTGCGAGGTTCTGGAAGATCGCCTCGATCTTCTGCGGCAGGGCGCCCTCGGCCTTGTCGAACCAGCCGGCCATCAGCTTGAGATTGGGCTGATCGCGCGCTTCGAGATAGGCGGCGACGAGTTCGTCCTTGCTCTCGAAATGATAATAGAGCGTGCGCTTGGTGACGCCGGCCTTTTCGGCGACGGCGTCGACGCTGACGGCGCGGATGCCCTCGCCATAGAAGAGCTTGCTGGCGGCCTCGATGATGCGTTTGCGGGTCGGGCTGTCGGGTTCGGCCATGACTCATGTATACCGTATAGGTAGTATACATCGTCAAGCCTGGAGCGCAGCCTTCGGTCACATGAAACCGGAAGGACGCCAAGGCCATGCCCGACAATGATCCCATCCTGATTCAACAGCGCGAGGCGGTCGCGACGCTGACGCTGAACCGGCCCGAGAAGCTGAACGCGCTGAGCTATGGGCTGATCGATCGCCTGCTCGAAGTGCTCGACTCGATCGAGGTCGATCCGTCGATCCGCGCGGTGATCCTGACCGGGGCGGGCGAGCGCGCCTTCTCGGCCGGCGGCGACATCCACGAGTTCTCGCGGAGCGTCGCGGCCGGGCCGGAACAGGCGGTGCGTGATTTCGTCCGCCGTGGACAAAAGCTGACGGCGCGATTGGAGGCCTTCGGCAAACCGGTGATCGCGGCGGTGAACGGGCTCGCCTATGGCGGCGGCTGCGAGGTCACCGAGGCGGTGCCGCTCGCCATCGCCAGCGAGCGGGCGATGTTCGCCAAGCCGGAGATCAACCTCGGCATGCCGCCGACCTTCGGCGGGACACAGCGCCTGCCGCGGCTCGCCGGCCGCAAGCGTGCCATGGAGCTGCTGCTGACCGGCGATCCGTTCACGCCGCAGCGGGCGCTGGAGATGGGGCTGATCAACGCGGTGGTGCCGCATGAGGAGCTGCTGCCGGCAGCGCACGCGCTGGCGCAGCGCATCCTCAGGCATTCCTCCCTGGCTGCGGCGAGTATCCTCACGGCTGTGACGCGCGGCATCAATGCCAGCATCGCCGAGGGATTGCTGATCGAAAGCGAGCAGTTCGCCCGCGTCGTACCGACGGCCGATCTGCGCGAGGGCCTCGACGCCTGGATGGCGCGGCGGCAGCCGGCCTATCCCGGTGGCTGGTCGAACGTCGCCAAGGCCGGCTGAGGGGAGCGGGGATGAGCGATCACACGAGCTTCAGCCGCGAGGCTTTCGCCGCCTTCCGCGCCGACGACCGGCCGGGGCCGGTGCAGATGCTGAACCTGATCAGGCTCAATGCCGAGGCGCAGTATCCGGACGGACCGCGTGGCGGCGGCCGCGAGGCGTTCGCCGCCTATGGCCGGATCAGCGCGCCGGTACTGGCGCGGCTCGGCGGGCGGATCCTCTGGCGCGGCGGCTTCGAGCAGATGCTGATCGGTCCGAGGGGCGAGCGCTGGGACATCTGCTTCATCGCCGAATATCCCAGCGTCGAGGCCTTCGCCGCGATGTTCCGCGATCCGATCTATCGCGAGGCGATGATGCATCGGCAGGCGGCGGTGAAGGATTGCCGCCTGATCCGTCTGGAATCGCGGGAGGCGGGCGTGACCTTCGCGGGATAGGGCAGGGTCGCTCAGCCCTGCTTCAGGCGCCCGATCAGGCCATGGATGTCGCCGAGCACGAAGAGGTCGCGCACGAGGCCATCCTCGAAGGTAAAGGCCGGTGCGCCATGCCACCAGACATGGCGGCCGCTCGGCGGCACACCGAACATCTCGCGGCGATGGAAGCCGTGGAAGCGCAGGCGTCCGAAGACGCGGTTGCCTTCCTCGACCAACGCCAGGATGTCCGAGGTATACTCGCCGAGCGAGCTGGTGACCCAGTCGACATAACCGGCGAATTCGCGATGGCCGCGCAGGACCGGGCCGAGCGAGCCGCGAAAGGTGAAGTCCTCGTGGAAGATCCGTGGGATCAGCGACGTGTCGGCGTGATCCCACATCTCCTTGTAGAAAACCCTGACGATCTCCTTCTGCGGCGAGAGCACAGCCCCGCCGAAATCGAGGGCCGGCTCGTCCGGCAGCGCCTCGCGCCCCTTCGGCATCTGTGTCACGCTCGTTCTCCATCGCTGGTGCAGGCCAGCGAAAGCCCGCCTGATCAAGCTCGGGCGAAGATGAGCCGGGGGCGACAGCAAATCTCGCAAAGCGCCGGTGGCAAACTGCCCATGCGGGCTGGGAACTGATCAAGCTGTCGCTTGGGATGTTTCCACCGGGGCGGGCGCCTTCGTTCCCTTGCTGCCGAGCCGCCTCGAGAGCCCTTCCATGAAGAGGAAGATCACCGGGGTGATGAACAGGGTCAGCACCTGCGAGACGATCAGTCCACCGACCACGGCGAGGCCGAGCGGCTGGCGCAATTCGGCGCTAGCGCCGGCGCCGATCGCGATCGGCAGGGCGCCGAGGATCGCCGCCAGCGTCGTCATGATGATCGGCCGGAAGCGGCGCAGGCACGCTTCGCGGATCGCGGTGTCGGGCGGCTCGCCGGCGCGCTGCAGTTCGAGCGCGACGTCGATCATCATGATCGCGTTCTTCTTGACGATGCCGATCAGCATCAGCAGG
>Ga0209025_1000696_pt1 | contig 57362 bp, 52 predicted proteins | sample AraplaMF_Col_mLB_FD_184256 | JGI IMG/M metagenome (GOLD analysis project Ga0209025, IMG submission 184256) | Arabidopsis root microbial communities from the University of North Carolina, USA - plate scrape MF_Col_mLB (SPAdes) (version 2) | ecosystem: Host-associated > Plants > Roots > Endosphere... | reverse complement strand
GGCCGGCTGCGTCTTCCTCGGCAAGACGACCATGCCGGAATATGGCTGGAAGGGCGTCGGCGATTCGCCCTTCTCCGGCATCACCCGCAATCCCTGGGATGTCTCGACCGGCCCGGGCGGCTCCTCTTCGGGGGCCGCCGTCGCCGCCGCGCTCAATCTCGGTTGCATCCATCTCGGCACTGACGGCGCCGGCTCTGTCCGCATCCCTGCCGCCTTCTGCGGCGTCTTCGGCCTGAAACCGACCTATGGCCGTGTGCCCGCCTGGCCCGCCTCGGTGATGGGCTTCCTCGCCCATCTCGGCCCGCTGACCCGCACCGTGCGCGATTCCGCCCTCGCCATGAACGCCATCGGCCGGCCCGACGCGCGCGACATGACCGCTTTCAAGGATATGCCGCCCGATTTCACCGCCGGGCTCGACCGCGGCGTGCGCGGCCTGCGCATCGCCTGGTCACCGCGCCTCGGCGGCGATGCCCTGGTCGACCCGGAGATCGCGGCGCTGACGCATGCGGCGGCGCTGACCTTCCGAGAGCTCGGTGCGACCGTGGAGGAGGTAGACCCGGGCTTCGACGACCCGATCGAGACGCTGATGACGCTCTGGGCCGCCGGTGCGGCTCTGGCCTTGCGCAGCACCGATGCGGCCGGGCGCGCCCGGATGGACCCCGGCCTCGTCGCCGTTGCCGAGATGGGCGAGCGGATCGAGAGTGCGGCTTATGTCGACGCCCTGCTGTATCGGCGCAACGCGCTCGCCCACCAGATGGCGCAGTTCCACGAGCGCTTCGATCTCCTGCTGACGCCGACGCTGCCACTGCCGGCCTTCGCGGTCGGCCGCAACACGCCCGAGCATGGCCGCTATGGCGAGGATTGGACGCGCTGGACGCCGCTGACCTATCCCTTCAACATCACCCAGCAGCCGGCCGCCGCCGTCCCCTGCGGGCTGACCGCGGCCGGATTGCCGGCGAGCCTGCAGATCGTCGGGGCCTCCGGCAATGATGCACTGGTGATGCAGGCGGCCGCGGCTTTCGAAACAGCGCGTCCTTTCGCTCGGGTCGATGCGCCGATCAAATCGATTTAAAGAAATCAGCGCAATTTTCTGCGCCGATCCATCCGGTCGGCGCGTCATTTGTTTGCAAACGACATCGCGAGCCGCAAACCGGTTCCGTCTGGCACGAACCCTGCACAGCGATTTCTGTCGGCGGCGACCCGTCAAGCGTGTTGTCAGGGCGGAGTTTTCTGCCCACACTCTAGGCAAGGTCGCCCGATCAGAGGTCGCCGTTCCAGGGGAGAGTATTGCGATGAACCGCAGGAATTTTCTGAAGACTGCCGCCGGAACTGGCGTGCTGGCAGCGACCGGCGGTCTTGCCATGCCGGCGCTCTCGCAAGGCGCCGCGGCCAAGACGCTGCGCTTCGTGCCGCAGGCCAATCTCGCCAATTTCGACCCGATCTGGGGAACGCAATACGTCGTCCGCAACGCCGCCGCGCTGGTCTGGGACACGCTCTACGGCATCGATTCGAAGTTCCAGCCGCAGCGCCAGATGGTCGAGGGCGAGGAGGTCTCCTCCGACGGCCTGACCTGGACCTTCAAGCTGCGCTCCGGCCTCAAATTCCATGACGGCACCCCCGTGCTCGCCAAGGACGTGGTGCAGAGCCTGAAGCGCTGGCAGGCCCGCGACCCGATGGGCCTGATGATCAAGGCGATCGAGAACGAGCTTGCCGCGGTCGACGACCGGACCTGGACTTGGAAGCTGAAGCAGCCCTTCCCGAAGATGCTGCTGGCGCTCGCCAAGAACAATGCGCCATGCTCCTTCATCATGCCCGAGCGTATCGCCAAGACCGATCCGTTCACGCAGATCACCGAATATGTCGGCTCCGGGCCGATGAAGTTCGCCCGCAATGAGTGGGTGCCGGGCGCCAAGGCCGTCTTCGAAAAGTTCGCCGACTATGTGCCGCGCTCCGAGAAGGCCGACTGGCTCGCCGGCGGCAAGAACATCCTGGTCGATCGTGTCGAATGGGTGATCATCCCCGACGCCGCGACCGCGGCCGCGGCGCTGCAGAGCGGCGAGGTCGACTGGTGGGAAACCCCGCTCTCCGACCTCGTGCCGGTGCTCAAGGGCCATAAGGACATCAACGTCGATATCGGCGACCCGCTCGGCAATATCGGCGCGTTCCGCATGAACCACCTGCACCCGCCCTTCAACAATCTGAAGGTGCGCCAGGCGGTGCTGACGGCGATGAATCAGGAAGACTACATGCGCTCGATCGTCGGCGACGACGACAAGCTCTGGAAGCCGCTGCCCGGTTTCTTCACCCCCGGTACGCCGCTCTACACCGAGGCTGGCGGCGACATGCTGAAGATGAAGAACGTCGCGGCCGCCAAGAAGCTGATCGCCGAGTCCGGCTATAACGGCGAGCCGGTGATCTGCGTCGTGGCGCAGGACATGTCGGCGACCAAGTCGATGGGCGACGTCACTGCCGAATTGCTGAAGAGCATCGGCCTGAAGGTCGACTTCGTCGCCACCGACTGGGGCACGGTCGGGGCTCGGCGCGCCCAGAAGACCCCGCCGAGCCAGGGCGGCTGGAGCATGTTCCACACCTGGCACGCGGGCGCCGACTGCCTCAACCCGTCCTCCTACACGGCGATTCGCGCCAATGGCGACAAGGCCTGGTTCGGCTGGCCGGACGTGCCGGCGGTCGAGGCCGAGGTCACCAACTGGTTCGCGGCCAAGACCGTGGAAGATGAGAAGGCTGCGATGGACCGCCTCAACAAGGCCGCCGTCGAGAACGTCGTCTATGCGCCCACCGGCTTCTATCTCGGCTACCAGGCCTGGCGAAAGAACGTCACCGGCGTGACCAGCGGCCCGCTGCCCTTCTTCTGGAACGTGGCCAAGGCCTGAGATCGAACAAGCCTGTGCCCCGGCTTTTTCTGCCGGGGCAAGGCCCGACACGCCCGCCGGACCTATCGGGATCCCGATCCTGATCGGCCCGGCGCCAGCAGCGGCAATTCAGGGTTTCGATGCTCGCTTTCATCATCAGACGCATCATCTCGACGATCCCCGTCATGGCTTTCGTGGCGCTGTTCGTCTTCTCGCTCCTCTACATCGCACCGGGCGATCCGGCGGCCGTGATCGCCGGCGACCAGGCCTCGCCCGCCGACGTCGAGCGCATCCGCGCCAGCCTGGGCCTCGACCGGCCCTATCTGGTCCGCTTCGGCGAATGGTTCTTCCGGGTGCTGCAGGGGGATCTCGGCACCTCGATCTTCACCTCGCTGCCGGTGACGCAGCTCATCGCCCAGCGCATCGAGCCGACCTTGTCGCTGATGGTGCTGACGCTGATCTTCGCGGTGGTCATCGCCGTGCCGATGGGCGTCGTCGCGGCCTGGAAGGCGGGCACCTGGGTCGACCGCGCCGTGGTCGGCTTCGCGGTCTTCGGCTTCTCGGTGCCGGTCTTCGTGATCGGCTATCTGCTCGCCTATATCTTCGCGCTCAAGCTCGACTGGCTGCCGGTGCAGGGCTACACGCCGATCGCACAGGGTATCTGGCCCTGGTTCAAGAACCTGGTCCTGCCCTCGATCACGCTCGGCACGGTCTATATCGCGCTGATCGCGCGCATCACCCGCGCGACCATGCTCGAAGTGCTGCAGCAGGACTATATCCGCACCGCCCGTTCCAAGGGGCTCGCCCAGAATAGCGTGCTCTATCTGCACGCCCTCAAGAACGCTGCCGTGCCGGTCATCACCATCATCGGCATCGGCGTCGCCTTGCTGATCGGCGGCGCCGTCGTCACCGAGAGCGTCTTCGCGATTCCCGGCCTCGGCCGGCTGACGCTCGATGCGATCCTGCGGCGCGACTACCCGGTGATCCAGGGCGTCGTGCTGATCTTCTCCTTCGTCTACGTGCTGGTGAACCTGGCCGTCGACCTCATCTACACCCTCGTCGATCCGAGGATACGCTATTGACCGCTCCAGCTGCCCCTTTGCCCCTGGCGGATGAAGCCGGCGCGGCCAAGCCGCCCAGGCGCTCCTATCTGCGCAAGCACCCTTCCGTCGCGATCGGCGGCTTCCTCCTGCTGGCGATGATCTTCATCGCGGTGTTCGCGCCGTTGCTCTTTACGGTCGATCCGACCGCGATCTCTACGGCCCGGCGCACCCGCGTGCCGTCCGAGCTCTACTGGTTCGGCACCGACATGCTCGGCCGCGACATCTATTCGCGTGTCGTCTACGGCGCACGCGTCTCGCTGATCGTCGGCTTCTCGGTCGCGATCCTGGCCTCGGTCGCGGGGCTCGCGGTCGGGCTGTTCTCCGGCTTCGTGCGCTGGGCCGACGGCATCGTCATGCGCGTCATCGACGGCATGATGTCGATCCCGCCGATCCTGCTCGCCATCGCCCTGATGGCGCTGACGCGCGGCTCGGTCGGCAACGTCATCATCGCCATCACCATCGCCGAGATTCCGCGCGTCGCCCGCCTGGTGCGATCAGTCGTGCTCTCGCTGCGCGAGCAGCCCTATGTCGAGGCGGCGATCTCGAACGGCGCCCGCGTGCCGCGCATCATCATCAAGCACATCCTGCCCAACACGATCGCGCCGATGACGGTGCAGGCGACCTATATCTGCGCCAGCGCCATGATCATCGAGGCGATCCTGTCCTTCATCGGCGCCGGCGTGCCGCCGGCGACGCCGTCCTGGGGCAACATCATGGCCGAGGGCAGGGCGCTCTGGCAGGTCAGGCCGCACATCGTCTTCTTCCCGGCGCTGTTCCTGTCGATCACCGTGCTCGCCGTGAACCTGCTCGGTGACGGCCTGCGCGACTCGCTCGATCCGAGGCTGGCCAAGAGCATCTGAGAGCGATTCGGCGCCATGTCATGCGTGGTCATCGGGCGAGGACATGGCCCGACCCGTTCGTCGAATTGGCCCGCCGGTCGGCCAATTCATCCGTACGGGGCGGTGGTCGCCTTCGGTGATCGAGCTGGAGGCCAGGCGCTAGGCGCGCAGGTCGACCACAACGTCGCCGGACACCGCGTCCGTAACTCCGAGACCGCCGCCGAGATCCTCGAGCGTGTCGCGGAAGCTGTTGAGTGTCGCGATCATCTGGTCGCGAGCGCCCTTCAGCGTCGCCATGTCCGCCCATTCGCCGATCAGGCAATAGGAATGGTCGCCGGTCTTGATGATGTGACCCTTCGCGAGGCCGGGCCAATTGGCCTTTCCGTCGCGGTGAGCATTGAGAAACTCGTTCTCGCGCCCGGGCTTGATGCGGAAACGGACGACATTGAACGTGGTCATGGCCTTGATCCGCAGCTCGATGCTGCCTCGGCAGCCGCGGCCGGCGGTTCCGGACCGAGCCCAGAGGGAACGCCCGACGGTATTGTCGCGCCCGTATTCGCGCAATGGCGCACAGGGATAGCGGTGTTCGCCTCCGGCGGCAGCTCTCGGTAACCACCAAGCACAGCAGGAGCCTTGTCATGCCTCGCATTCTGACCGTCGGCGCAGCCCAGCTCGGGCCGATCCAGCGCGAGGAGAGCCGTACTTCGGCAGTCGCCCGTATGATCGAGCTGATGCGCCAGGCGAAGTCGAACGGCTGCGATCTCGTCGTCTATCCCGAGGCGGCGTTGACGGCCTTCTTTCCGCATTGGTGGATGGAGGACGAGGCAGAGATCGACTCCTATTTCGAGAGCGCCATGCCCTCGAACGAGACGGCGCCGCTCTTCGCCGAAGCGCAGCGGCTCGGCATCGGCTTCCATCTCGGCTATCCCGAGCTCGCCTTCGAGGAGGGCCGCAAGTGCCGCTTCAACACGGCGATCATCGTCGACAAATCTGGCAAGATCGTCGGCAAATACCGCAAGATCCATCTGCCGGGCCATCCCGAGCATCGGCCTGACGCCGTCTTCCAGAATCTCGAGAAGCGTTATTTCGAGACTGGGAATCTCTGCTGGCCGGTCTGGGAGACCATGGGCGGGAGGCTCGGCATGATGATCTGCAATGACCGCCGATGGCCCGAGAGCTATCGCGTCATGGGGCTGCAGGGCGTCGAGATGATCGTGCTCGGCTACAACACGCCCAAGCACAACCCGCCGGCCCCGGCCCATGACCGGCTCGGCAATTTCCACAACCAGCTCGTCATGCAGGCCGGCGCCTATCAGAACGCGACCTGGGTGGTCGGTGTCGCCAAGGCGGGGCTGGAAGCCGGCGTCGACCAGATCGGCGGCTCCTGCATCATCGCGCCGACCGGTGAGGTGGTGGCGCAGGCGGTGACAGAGGGTGACGAGCTCGTCGTCGCGCGTTGCGATCTCGACCTCGGCAACAGCTACAAGAACTCGACCTTCAATTTCGCCAAGCACCGCGAGCCGCAGTGCTACGGCATGATCGTCGAGCGCAAGGGCGCGGTGACCGCGTGAGCCTTGCTGGCGCATGCGCCGCATTCCTCAGCTGCAACCGAGAACCGTCTCTGACCCTGCCAAGGGCTCCCGATGCTGCGTCCCGCTCGCCGAGCGGATGGACGCGGCTATTCGATAGGAGCCGTGACATGTCGCCAGATCCCCTCAACAAGGATTGTTTCTTTCCGCCCAAGCTTGCCGACCATGACAGGATCGCTCGCGGCCTGGCGGGCGGCGCCCAGAACGGCGGCATGTCGCATGTCCAGCGCATCCATCTCTCCGTCGGGCAATATTATTTCCGCTTCTGCGACTCGACCCGCTTCTCCAAGGACGAGAAGCGCACCACGGCCGGCGGCTGGTGGGCCGATTACGAGGTCTTCCTGAAGCTGAAGCGGGCGGCGCGGCGGCAGGATTCGATCCAGCGCTACGCCAACATGGCCCGCTCCTCGCGGCTCGCCTATGCCGCCAAGCTCTATCTGGCCTTGCCCTATGAATGGGGCGATTGCGGTGCGCTGGTCATCGCCCGCCTCGACGACCGTCTCGATGCCTTCAAGGGGCGCGGGCTCCCGGCCTATCTCGCCAAGGCCGATCCGCTCGACGGCGGCGCAAAATACATTCCGATCCAGGACCCGACAGTCTCGCAGCTCTATATTCCTGAGCTGCATAACCATTTCGCCAAGGCCTTCACTATTATCCAGAAGGGCGCTACGGCCAGCTTCGCCTGAACGCGACGCGTCCGCCGCCCGGTTTCCCCAAGGAGCTGTCATGACTCACGATCTCATCCTCAAGGGCGGGCGGGTGATCGACCCCTCGCAGAAGCATGACGGCGTCCTCGACGTCGCCTTCACCGGCGGGAAGGTCTCGGGTTTCGGCAAGGACCTGAAGGGGGCCAAGGAGGTCCGCGACGTTTCCGGCTATATCGTCACGCCGGGCCTGATCGATCTGCACACCCATGTCTACTGGGGCGGCACCTCGCTCGGCATTGACGCCGACGAGTTCTGCCGCGCCTCGGGCGTCACCACCTCGGTCGACACCGGCTCGGCCGGGCCGGGCAACTGGCCTGGCTTCCGCAAGCATGTGATCGAGAAGAGCCAGGCACGCATCCTCGCTTATCTCCACGTCTCGCATGCAGGCATCTACGGCTTCGACCACCGCGTCATGGTCGGCGAGAGCGGCGATCTGCGCCTGATGAACCCGATCGACTGCGTCGAGGTCGCCGACAAGAACCGCGACCTGATCGTCGGCATCAAGGTCCGCGTCGGCCTGCATGCATCGGGCACGTCCGGCACCGTGCCGCTCAACATCGCGCTGCAGGTCGCCAACGAGGTCGGCATGCCGCTGATGTGCCATATCGACCATCCGCCGCCGTCCTATGAGGAGGTGATCGGCATGCTGCGCCCGGGCGACGTGCTGACCCACGCCTTCCGCCCCTTCCCGAACGCGCCGGCGACGGCGCAGGGCACGGTGAAGCCCGAGGTGGTCGCCGCCCGCAAGCGCGGTGTCATCTTCGACATCGGCCATGGCAAGGGCTCGTTCTCGTTCAAGACGACGCGCGCCATGCTCGCCAACGGCTTCGAGCCGGACGTGATCTCCTCCGACGTGCACAAGCTCTGCATCGACGGCCCGGCCTATGACCAGGTCACCACCATGTCGAAGTTCCTCTGCATGGGCATGAGCCTGAACAACGTCATCGCGGCCTCGACCGTGAATGCGGCGATGGCGCTGAAACGCCCGGAATACGGTTCGCTCAAGGTCGGATCGCTCGGTGACGCGACTGTTCTCACCGTCAAGGAAGGCAAGTTCGACTATGTCGACGTCGTCGGCGAGCACCTGATCGGCGACCGCAAGATCGTCTCTGAGGGCGTAGTGCTGAAGGGCGCCTGGTGGCACCCCAAGCGCAGCAACAAGTTCAGGAAGGTCGAGGCGGCATAGGACACGGGCGTCATTCTCGGGCTTGACCCGAGAATCTCATGACGAGAGGGCGCCGATCGGAGTCTTCTCCGGCCTGAGATGCTCGGGGCAAGCCCGAGCATGACGCGCAGTCGCTCTTATGAGCATATCCTCACCATCCTGGCGCCCCATGGCCGCCGCCGACCTGCCCGCCGTGATGGCTGCGGCGGCTGCGGTGCATCCGGACTATCCGGAAAGCGAGGCGGTCTTCGCCGAGCGGCTCACGTTGCATCCGGCCGGCTGCCTCGTGCTGGCGAGCGCGGAGGGACTCGGCGGCTATGTGCTGAGCCATCCCTGGCGGCTCGGCCAGGTGCCGGCGCTCGACAGCCTGCTCGGCGCGCTGCCTGATGATGCCGACGCCTATTACATCCATGACCTTGCCCTGCTGCCGGGCGCACGCGGCGGTGGCGCCGCCTCTACGTGCGTCGACAGGCTGGCGGTGCATGCCCGTGCTTGCGGCTTTGTCCGCATGGCGCTGGTCGCCGTTGGCAACTCGGCCGGCTTCTGGCGTCGCCAGGGTTTTCGCGAGGCGCATGACGAAGCCCTTGCCCGCAAGCTTGCGAGCTATGACAGTGCGGCCCGCTATATGATCCGCGATCTGAAAGACGATGGGAGAGACGCATGAGTGCCGATGACAAGCTCAAGGAGCTGGGCCTGACCCTGCCCGACGTTCCGACCCCGGTCGCGACCTATGTCAGCTTCAAGCGCGTCGGCGATTTCATCTATCTCTCCGGCCAGGGCCCGAAGCGCGCCGACGGCACCTATCCGACCGGCAAGGTCGGCGCCGACGTCTCGATCGAGGAAGCCTATGAGCACGCCAAGCAGACCGGCCTCGGCCTGCTCGCGGCGATGAAGAAGGCCGCTGGCTCGCTCGACAAGATCGAGGTGGTGAAGCTGCTCGGCATGGTCAACGCCGCCCCCGACTTCTCGCAGCATCCTAAGGTCATCAATGGCTGCTCGGACCTGTTCGTCGCGGTGCTCGGCGACAATGGCCGCCATGCCCGCTCGGCCGTCGGCATGGGCTCGCTGCCCAACAACATGACCGTCGAGATCGAAGTCATCGTGCGGGTGCTGCCGTGACCACTGCGCTCGCTGAAGAGATCGCCCGCGTCTACGGCACGCCGGCCGTCGTCATCGACCTCGACAAGGTCGAGGCCAACATCGCCCGGCTCCAGGCCGCCTGCGACGCCGCCGGCGTCGCCAACCGCCCGCATATCAAGACGCATAAATCGCCCGAGCTGGCGCGCATGCAGGTCGCGGCCGGCGCGCGCGGCATCACCTGCCAGAAGCTCGGCGAGGCCGAGGTCATGGCCGATGGCGGCATCGACGACATCCTGATCAGCTACAACATCCTCGGCGAGGAGAAGCTGGGGCGCCTCGGCGCGCTGCAGCGTCGCGTGCGCATGATCGTGGCGGCCGACAACCCCGTCACCATCGCCGGCCTGCCCAAGGCCGCCGAGATCGCCGGGCGCAATCTCGAGGTCGTGGTCGAATGCGACACCGGCCGCAAGCGCGCCGGCGTCGAAACCCCCGGCGAGGCGGTGGAGTTGGCCAAGCAGATCGCCGCCTCCAAGGGCCTGACCTTCGCCGGCTTCCTGATGTACCCGCCCGAGACCGGCTGGCCGGCGACGCAGGATTTCCTCGACACCGCCAATGCCGGCCTGCGCGAGGCAGGGCTTGAAGCCGGCATCGTCTCGACCGGCGGCTCGCCCAACATCCCCAATATCGGCAAGCTCAAGGGCTCGACCGAGCATCGCTCGGGCACCTCGATCTTCAACGACCGCATGCAGGTCGCGGCCGGGGTGGCGAGCCTCGATGACTGCGCGCTGACCGTCTACGCGACCGTCGTCAGCCGGGCCGGGCCGGAGCGTGGCATTCTCGATTCCGGCTCGAAGACGCTGACCAGCGACAAGGGTGGGCTCGACGGCCACGGCTACATCCTCGAATACCCGCTGGCCAGGATCGCGCAGTTCGCCGAGGAGCACGGCTTCCTCGACCTCTCCGGCAGCAATGAGCGGCCCAATGTCGGCGAGGTCGTGCGCGTGGTGCCGAACCATGTCTGCGTCGTCGTCAACATGGTCGACCGGCTGGTCACCGTGCGCGGCGACAAGTTGGTCGGCGAGCTGCCGGTGGCGGCAAGGGGCAAGCTGACCTGATCGGCTTTCGCTCGAGAACCAATCGTCATGCTCGCCCTTGTGGCGAGCATCCATGTCTTGAACACCGCATTCGCCGTAGGAAGACGTGGATGGTCGGGACAAGCCCGACCATGACGGGATAGGGCGCTTTTAGTTCTTCCCGCGCTCTTCCAGGAACGCCACGAGATCCCGCCGCACCAGCTCGATATGGTCGACGAGCAGGCGGCCGGCTTCGGTCATCGCTCCGGCGCGGCAGAGCCGTATCAGTTCGTTGTGCTCGGCCTGCGCCCGTTCGATCGAGGAGCTGCGCTGCAATTGCAGCCGCGTATAGCGGTCGCTGGTCTGCAGAAGCCCTGAGACGATCGCGAGCGTGCGCGGCTGCGTCGCCCGCGCATAGAGCGCCATGTGGAAATCTGCGTTGAGGACGCCCCAGCGGCCAATGTCGCCGGCCGTCATCGCCTCCTCGAACGCGGCTTCCATTCCGGCAACGGCGGCGAAATCCTCCGTCGTCAGTGCCGGCACCGAGCTTGCCAGCAGCCGCGGTTCCAGCAGCTTCCTCAGCTCGAAGACGTCGTTGATCTCATCCAGCGAGAGCCCTGAAACGATCGCGCCCTTGTGCGGCACGATCCGCACGAACCCCTCCGCCTCCAGCTGAAACAGTGCCTCGCGCACCGGGATACGGCTGACCTCATAAGCTTGCGCCAGCGCGTCCTGCCGCAATTGCGAGCCGGCCGGATAGCTGCCGTCGAGGATCTCCTGGCGGAGCCGGTCGACGATCGCGGAAGCGAGGGTTCGGTGCTTCAGGGGAGGGGACATCGACTGCACCTTAGATCATCGCGCGTCCGAACGGACGCGGTCACGATGATCTATCACATTGTTATCGCATCGGATTCTTCCGAAAAGTGGATTCCACTTTTCGGTCCGATGCTAGTGGATCACCGTGCCGAACGCCATTGACACGTAGATTTTATACAATCTACAAAGCGGCAAGGGGAAGGCAAGAATGAACAATGAAGCTGTCGCGGCGAGAAGCCGCTCCATGGCCGTGCCGGAGGCGATCGTCGCCTTGTCCGGAGGCCTGCTCCGGGTCGAGCATCGCGTCATTCAGGCGCTGATGTTCCTGCTTTCGGCGCTGATCCTGCTCAACGTCGTCACGCGCTACACTGGCTATCCGATCTACTGGATCGACGAATCCGCGGTCTATAGCGTCGTCTGGCTCACCTTCATCGGCGCCTCCGCGATGACGCGCATGCGGCTCGACTTCGCCGTGACCATGCTGACCGACCGCTTCTCGGAACGCGGCGCGGCGATCTTTCGGGCGATCGCGACGCTCGGCGTCATCCTGTTCGGGATCGCGCTCGGCGTAATGTGCTGGCTCTGGCTCGATCCGGTCGGCATCGCGCAGGCCGGCTTCGACGCCAGGGAATATGCAGGCCAGTCGTTCAATTTCATCTACACCGAGCGGACCCAGACCCTGAACTGGCCGACCTGGGTGATCTACCTGATCATGCCGCTCTTCGCCTTAACCATGACGCTGCATGCCCTGGCGAACCTGTTCGAGGATCTCGGCCTCGTCGCCAGGCAGGATCTCCCCGGCTTCACCGCCGCCAACGCCGACGGGGTGGTGAACTGATGGCCATCACGATTGGAGCCTTCTTCGGCATCATGCTGGCCGGCGTGCCGATCGCGCTGTGCCTGTGCCTCGGCGCGCTCGTCTACATGGCGGCGACCGGCAACATGCAGCTTCTGCCGAATTATCCGCTGCAGATGTTCGGCGGCGTCGACAGCTACGGGCTGATCGCGATCCCGCTCTTCATCCTGATCGGCGAGATCATGAATGGCGGTGGTATCACCCGCCGCATCGTCGACCTCGCCATGGCCTTCGTCGGCTCGCTCAAGGGCGGCCTGGCCTATGTCAACATCCTCGCCAACATGTTCGTCTCCTCGATCCTCGGCTCGGCCACGGCCCAGGTCGCGATCATGGCGCAGGTCATGGTCCCCGAGATGGAGCGCAAGGGCTACGACAAGGACTTCGCCGCCGGCCTCACCGCCTATGGCGGCATGCTCGGCCCAATCATCCCGCCCTCGGTGATGTTCGTCGTCTACGCCGTGCTTGCGCAGGTCTCGGTCAGCGACATGCTGATGTCAGGCATCGTTCCGGGCGTGCTGCTGACGCTGATGTTCTTCCTCGTCATCGCCGGTATGGGCTTCGTCTACAATTATCCGGCCGGCGACAAGCTCTCGCTGCGCGAGCGGGTCAAGATCGTGCTAGGCGCCGCGCCGACGCTGCTGATCCCGATCGTCATCGTCGGCTCGATCCTCGGCGGCTTCGCCAATGCGACGGAGGCGGCCGCGGTCGGTTCGGTCGCGGCGGCGCTGATCGGCCGCTACTGGACCAAGGAGCTCAAATTCGAGCAGATGCCGCAGATGATGCTGCGTGCAGGCGTCTATTCGGCGATCGTGCTCTTCCTCGTCGCCGCCGCCGCCGTGTTTTCCTGGGTGCTGGTCTACGGCAAGGTCCCGCAGGCCGTCGCCGCCTCGATCCAGGCCATCGCCAAGGATCCGGTGACCTTCATGCTGCTGGTCAACGTCATCCTGCTGATCATCGGCACGGTGATCGACGGCATTCCCGGCCTGATCATGACGGTGCCGATCCTGCTGCCGATCGCGACCGAGGTCTACAACATCGACCCCCGCCATTTCGGCGTGGTCGTGGTGATCAACCTCGTGCTCGGCCTGCTCTCGCCACCGGTCGGCCTGTGCTTCTTCGTCGCCGCCGCGGTGACGGGGGCCAAGCCCGGCAAGATGTTCCTGGTGACGCTGCCCTTCTTCGTCATCTCCTGCGTCCTCCTGGTCCTGCTCTCGCTCTACCCATGGCTGTCGCTGGTCCTGGTGAAGTGAGTTCGTCCGCCAACCAATAAGGGGAGTTACGTCATGACCATCTCGCGCCGCCATCTGATCGCCGCCGCGGCGACCCTGCCGATCGCCAAGCCCGCGCTGTTGCTCGCCCAGAGCAAGGAGCTGCGCCTGGGCATCCTCACCCCGAATGGCCACCCCTGGAACGTTGCGGCCGTCAAGGTCGGCGAGCGCCTCAAGGCCGAGACCAATGGCCGCCTGAACCTGACGGTCTTCCACTCCGGCCAGCTCGGCAACGAGGCGGCGATGCTGCAGCAGATGCAGTCCGGCGCGCTCGACCTGGGCTGGATCATGGCCGCCGAGCTCGGCTCGCGCGTCCCGGCGATCGGCGCGATCACCGCGCCCTATATCGTCGACTCCACTGCCAAGATCGCCAAGCTGGTGCGCGACCCCGTCGCGATGAAGCTGTTCGATGTGCTGCCGCGCGAGACCGGCTGCGTCGGCATGGCTTGGGGCATTACCGGCATGCGCGCCGTCTTCGCCGCCAAGGAGATCGACGGCGTTGCCGGCATCAAGGGCATGAAGCTGCGCATCAACCCGACGCCGGTCTACCGCGACTTCTACCAGTTGCTCGGCGCCGCCCCGACCCCGATCCCGACGCCGCAGGTCTTCGACGCCATGACCAACGGCCAGGTCGACGGGCTCGAGGCGGACCTCGAATTCTCCTGGAACCAGCGCTTCGACAAGGTCTCCAAGACCATCCTGCAGATGAATGCGATCTTCATGCCGGTGATCGCGCTCGCCTCGGGCCGCATCTGGCAGGGCATGCCCGCCGCTGATCGCGAGCTGATCCAGAAGACGGTGCGCGCTGCGCTCGACGAGCAGATCGATGCGCTCGCCGTCAACGAGCCCAAGCTGGTCGAGCAGTTCAAGGCGGCCGGCGCCAACTTCAAGCTCGCCAATCCGAAGGATGCCGAAGCCATCATCGCCGAGTTCGACAAGATCTGGCTGCCCAAGGCGCCGGTGCTGGCCGACCTGCGCAAGGCCGGCAAGGCGATCACCGTCTGATTTTTTGAGCTATCATCACGGCTGCGGGCGCTTCGCCCGCAGCCGCATTTCCTCCCGTGAGCGGATCCCTGCCATGACCAAGAACATCTTCAGCGGCACCATCCCCGCTTTGATGAGCCCCTGCACCGCCTCGGGCGACGTCGATTACGCCGAGCTCGTGCGCACCGGCCGCCATTTGATCGATGCCGGCATGTCCGCGGTGGTCTATTGCGGCTCGATGGGCGACTGGCCGCTGCTCACCGACGAGCAGCGCATGGAGGGCGTCGAGGCCCTGGTGAAGGGCGGCATCCCGCTGATCGTCGGCACCGGCGCGCAGAACCCGAAGCGCGCCGCCGCGCTCGCCGCCCATGCCAAGAAGGCCGGGGCGCAGGGGTTGATGGTCATCCCGCGCGTGCTATCGCGCGGCTCCTCGCTCCAGGCCCAGCGCGCCCATTTCGAGGGCATCCTGGAAGCGGCGGTCGACCTGCCGGCGGTGATCTACAACAGCCCCTATTATGGCTACGAGACCAAAGCCGACCTGTTCTTCGCGCTGAATGCGCGCTACCCGCATCTCGTCGGCTTCAAGGAATTCGGCGGCTGCGCGGCGCTGACCTATGCGGCCGAGCACATCACCAACCGCGATCCGAAGCTGACCCTGATGGTCGGCGTCGACACGCAGGTCACGCACGGCTTCATCCGCTGTGGCGCCAAGGGAGCTATCACCGGCATCGGCAACGCCCTGCCCAAGGAGGTGCTGCATCTCGTCGCGCTCTCGCAGAAGGCCGCCGCCGGCGATCCGCAGGCCGAGCGCGATGCGCTCGAGCTGGAGCGCGCGCTCTACGTGCTGTCCTCCTTCGACGAGGGCGTCGACCTCGTGCTCTACTACAAGCACCTGATGGTGCTGGAAGGCCACAAGGCCTATGAGCGCCACTTCAACGACGCCGACAGGCTCTCCGACGCCCAGCGCAACTATGTCGAGACCGAATGGCGCCGCTTCAAGAGCTGGTACGCCAAATGGGCGGCCGAGGGGCGGGCGGCGAAGGCGGCGTGACGCCGGTCACTCCGGGTGCCGCGCATTCCACGCCGCGGCATATTCGGCGCAGAGCCGGTCGAGCTCGGCCCGGTCGGTGACGCCGGCAGGCCGCGCCCGCGAGGGCGAGGCCTGCTGGAACGGCACGGAGCGCTGATGCGCCACCCGCCAGATTCGGCGGAGTTCTGCGAGCGGCTCGGCGTGGTCGTCGACCCTGATGTCGAAGCTCGGCACCGGCTCGCTGGCCCAGATCCGGATCGCGCAGGATTGCCGGCCGCGCTTGTCGCCGCCGGCCTTCTCGCCGGCTTCGAGCGCGACCAGCAGCCGCTCGTCGAAGTCGAGCCCTGAATTCTCGACATAGGCCTTCAGCGTCTCCTCGACGACCTCCGGCCCGGCCAGCATATTGCCGGCGACCGAGACCTGCGGCCCGTTCACCGCCCCGCACCAGTCGATGCAGGCATTGCCGGTATAGGAAGCGGTGCGGCCGTCGCGATCGATCAGATGGAGTTGCCGATGCGCACGGCCTTCATCGGCCGCGGTCAGGTTGGCGATGATCTCGACCGAAGAACGCCCTTCCTGCAGCAATCGGAGCCCGTCGACGCCGTAGAGCGGGTTGACGAAGGCCTGGGTCGCGATCGCGCCGACCCGGCCGCAGCCATAAGGCACGCGCGCGCCGACGGCGAAGGCGCAGGTCGAGACGGCGACACCATAGGCGCCGGTCGCGGCGTCGCGAGCGACGATGGACCATGTCATGGAAGCAGGCCTCCTACCGCCCGGCGGCGTAGGCCTGCATCAGACGCGGCGTCGCGGCTGCGCGCAAGAGGCCATCGGCGCTCTTCTCGGCTGCGGTCAGGCGCCCCACCGTCCAGGCCGGCGCTTTCTCCAGCTTGTGGCCGCGCCGCGTGAGTTCGGCCAGTGTCGCCTCGCCGACGCTCTCCTCGACCGTGAGATGGCCCGGCCGCGCCTCGCGCGGATAGAAGGTCGAGGGGAAGTGCTGGGTGTGGAACAGCGGCAGGTCGATCGCCTCCTGCAGATTGAGCCCGTGATGCACTCGGCGCAGGAACATGCCGAGCTGCCATTGCTCCTGCTGGTCGCCGCCCGGCGTGCCGAAGGCGAGGCGCGGTTGCCCGTTCTCGAAGGCGATGGTCGGGGTCAGCGTCGTGCGCGGGCGCTTGCCGGGCGCGAGCGAGGAGGGCAGGCCCTCTTCGAGGAAGAAGGCCTGGGCACGCGAGTTCAGCGGGAAGCCGAGCTCCGGGATCACCGGCGAGGACTGCAGCCAGCCGCCCGACGGCGTCGCCGCGACCATGTTGCCCCAGCGGTCGATCACGTCGATGTGCACGGTGTCGCCGCGGCGCGAGGAGGCGACCATCGAGGCCAATGTCGGCTCGCCGACGGTCGCGCCGCCCTTGGCGCCGTGCTGGCCGGCGATCCGGATATTGGCGAGCGCCTGCGCGACCTGCGCCTCGAAGCCCGGGATCGTGCCGGGGCGGATTTCCAGCGAGGCCTCGTTGCCGATCAGCGCGCGCCGGCCGCGGGCGTAGTCATCGGACAGCAGCGTCGCCAGCGGCACCTTCACGAAATCGGGGTCGCCGTAATAGGCCTCGCGATCGGCGAAGGCGAGCTTCATCGCCTCGGCGACATGGTGGATGAACTCGGGGCTGGCCGGGCCCATCGCCGAGAGATCGAAGCCTTCGAGGATCTTCAGCGTCTGCAGGAAGACGGGCCCTTGGCCCCAGGGGCCGATCTTGAAGACCTCCCAGTCATGATAGGTCACGCTCGCCGGCGCTTCGTAATGCGGCGTCCAGCCAGCCATGTCCTGTGCCGTGAGCAGGCCCTTGTGCCGACGGCCGGTCGAATCCATCGGCGCTTCCGTGCGGCAGAAGGCGTCCATCGCCTCGGCGACGAAGCCCTTGTACCAGGCGTCGTAAGCAGCCTGGATCTGCTTCTGCCGGTCGTCGCCGGCGGCTTCCGCCTCGGCGAGGATGCGCTTGTAGGTGTTGGCCGCCGCCGGATTGCGGAAGAGCTCGCGGCCCTTGGGGACATTGCCGCCGGGCAGGTAGACCGCGCCCGAGGTCGGCCATTCCCGGGTGAAGAGGTCGCTCAGGCCCGCGATCGTGTCGGAGACGCGCGGCAGCATCGGGTGGCCGTTCTCGAAATAGCCGATCGCCGGTTCCAGCACCTCGCGCAGGGGCAGGCGGCCATGGTCGCGCAGCATCGTCATCCAGCCGCCGAAGGCGCCGGGGATCACGGTCGAGAGCAGGCCGTCGCCGGGGATGATGTCGATGCCGAGGTCCTTATAGGCCTTGATCGTCGCGGCTGCCGGCGCCGGTCCCTGGGCGCAGAGCACTTCCACCTTCTTGGTCTCGGCCGAATAGAACACCGCCGGCATGTCGCCGGCCGGGCCGACGAGGTGGGGCTCGACCACCTGCAGCACGAAGGCGGCGGCGGCGCAGGCGTCGAAGGCGTTGCCGCCCTTTTCCAGCATCGCCATGCCCGACGCGGTCGCGAGCCAATGCGTCGAGGTGACGACGCCGAAGGTGCCGAGGATCTCGGGGCGGGTGGTGAACATGATTGGTTCCTTAGGCGGTGAGGTCAGGATTCTTTGGGATCGAGCGCGTCGCGCAGGCCGTCGCCGAGCAGGTTGAAGCCTAGGACCGCCAGGAAGATGGCGACGCCGGGCGCCACCGACATCCACGGCGCCTGCTCCATGAAATTCTTGGCGACGTTGAGCATCTGGCCCCAGGACGGCGAGGGCGGCTGCTGGCCGAGGCCGAGGAAGGAGAGGGCGGCCTCGAGCACGATCGCCTGCGCCATGAACAGCGTCGACTGCACGATGATCGGCGAGAGCGTGTTCGGCGCGACATGGCGGAACAGGATGTAGAGCTTGCCCCCGCCGATGGCGCGGGCGCCGTCGACGAACTCCTCGTTCTTGATCGCCAGCACCTGGCCGCGGACGAGCCGGATCAGGATCGGCGCGAAGGAGAGGCCGATCGCGATCATCGCATTGGTCAGCGACGGGCCGAGTACGGCCGCGAGCGCGATCGCCAGGATCAGGAAGGGGCAGGCGAGCAGCGCCTCGGTCACGCGCGAGATCACCACGTCGATCCAGCCACCATACCAGCCGGCGATCAGGCCGATCGGCACGCCGACCGCCAGCGCGATCGCGACCGAGATGATGCCGGCGAGCAGCGAGGCCTGGGCCCCGAAGACGAGTCGCGAGACCTGGTCGCGCCCGAGCTCATCGGTGCCGAACCAGTAGAGCTCGGAGGGCGGCTTGCGGATGGCGAGGAAGTTCGACTTCAAGGGGTCGGTGAGCGGCAGCAGCGGAGCCAGCAGCGCCATGGCGACGAAGATGAGCACGATCATCCCGCCGATCCGGGCCGAACGGCTGAGCAGCAGCTTGCGCAACGAGCCGCGGCCCTGAAGGTTCGCCTTCGCGGCGCCGGCTGCGATGGCGGCCATCAGCTGTCCCTCAGGCGCGGATTGACGAGGATGTAGAGGACGTCCGCGAGGAGGTTCATGGCGATGAAGCCGATCGCGGTGCAGAGCACCACGCCCTGGACGACGCCATAGTCGCGGTTGAAGACGGCATCGACGATCAGCTTGCCGAAGCCGGGGATGGTGAAGACCTGTTCGGTCAGCACTGCGCCGGCGAGCAGTTCGCCGAACAGGATCGTCGACAGGGTGATGATCGGCACCAGCGCGTTGCGCAGCGCGTGCCGGTTGATCACCGCGTCTTCGGCGAGCCCCTTGGCGCGCGCGGTCCGGACATAGTCGGACTGCAGCACTTCGAGCATGGCCGAGCGAGTATGGCGCATCAGCGATGCCGCGAGCCCGCCGCCGAGCACGAAGGCGGGCATGATCAGCCGCTCGATCGCGGCGCGTGGATCGCTGAAGATCGATTCGAAGCCCGAGGCAGGCAGCCAGCGCAATTCGACCGAGACCAGCAGGATCAGCATGATCCCGAGCCAGAAATGCGGGACCGAGAGGCCGAACAGCGCGACGGCACTGGCGGAGTAATCGGCGAGCGTATCCTTGCGCCTGGCAGCGATGATGCCGGCGGGGATGCCGATGCCGACCGCGACCAGCATCGAGGCGACGGCGAGCTGGAAGGTGACGCCGAGCTTCTGGATTATCAGCCCGAGTACCGGCTCGCCGGTGCGCAGCGAGCGGCCGAAATCGCCCTGGATCACCTGGCCGAGCCAGGCGAAGAACTGCACCACGATCGGATCGTCGAGCCGATAGATCTGGCGCAGGCGTGCGATCACCTCGGGGTCGCGCTCCTCGCCGGCGATGACGAGGAACGGATCGCCCGGCAACGCCCGCTGCAGGGAGAAGACGAACAGCGACACCAGGAACAGCGTCGGGATCGCGATCAGGAGCCGCCGGCCGATCAGCGCGAGCATGGCTGGCGGTCGCTTTGGCGAGATCGGGAGAGCACCGGATCGCCGCTCTCTCTCTTGTCGAATGACAAGATCACGACCGCTTCAATCCCGAGAGCCGGATCAGCCCGTCGGGATTGATCACGAACCCCTGAATGTTGGAGCGCAGGGCGAAGAAGACGGTCTGGTTGTAGAGATAGACGATCGGCAGCTCGTCCTGGAGGATCTTCTGGGCGGCGTCATAGCGCTTCTTGCGCTCGGCGGCGTCGTAGATCGTGCGGGCTTCGTCGAGCAGCTTGTCGACCTCGGCGTTGGAATATTTGCCGTCGTTCTGGTTGCCCTTGGTGGTGACGAAGGGATGGATGTTGCCGTCCGGGTCGATGCGGCCGGACCAGCCGATCCGGCTCATCTGGAACTTGCCCTGCTGCTGGTCGCGCAATTGGCTGGCGAACTCGCTGGAGCGGATCTGGATGTCGATGCCGGCTTCCTGCGCCATCGCCTGGATCACCTGGCCGAGCTGGGCGTCGACCGGGTTGTTGGTGACGAAGAGCTCGACCGACACCTTGCTCTGCCCGGCTTCCTTGAGCAGCGCCTTGGCCTTGGCGACGTCGCGCTCCGGCACGGGCAGGGCGGCGGAGAGATACTGGTTGCCGGGGTTGAAGGGCTGGTTCATCGGCGCATAGAGCCCCTCGAACACCACCTGGCTCAGCACCTTCCGGTCGATCGAGAGCGACAGCGCCTGCCGGACGCGCTTGTCCTTGCCCATCGGCTGGTTGGCGGCGTCGGTGTGGTTGGTGTTGATGGTGATGCCCTGGTAGCCGAGATTGGCGGTGCTCTGGACCTTGAGGTTCTTGTCGCCCTGCGCCGACTTCACATCGGTCGGGGCCAGCCGCTCCAGCATGTCGAGCTCGCCGGCGCGCAGGTTCGCGAGGCGGACGGTGGTGTCGGGAATGGCACGGTAGACGATCCGGTCGAACTGGTACTTGTCGGCTTCCCAGTGTCCTTTGAACTTCTCCAGCACGATCCGATCGTTCTGGACGCGTTCGACGAACTGATAGGGGCCGGAGCAGACCGGCTTGGCCGAGATGTCGGGGCCGAGGCTCTTCGGCGACAGCATCATCCCGGCGCGGTCGGTGAGCTGGGACAGCAGCGTCGCATCCGGGCGCTTCAGCTTGAAGACCAGCGTCGCCGGATCGGGCGCGCTGACGCTCTCGACCGAGGCGAGCTCGGACTTCCGCAGCGAATCCGGCAAGGTCATCGCCCGTTCGAGATTGGCCTTGGCCGCCTCGGCGTTGAAGCTCTCGCCGTCATGGAACTTGGCGTCGCTGCGCAGCTTCATCGTCAGCGTCAGGCCGTCGGCTGAGAACGACCATTCGGTCGCCAGCCGCGGAATGATCTTCAGCTCGGAATCGATGTCGACGAGGCGGTCGCACAATCCCATGAAGACAATGCGGCCGACGAAGGTGCGTGCCTTGTGCGGATCGAGGACGTCGGGGTCCTCCTGCAGGCCGACGCGCAAGGTCGAGGGCGCCTGAGCCAGCGCCGGAAGTGCGGCGAGGCCGAACAGGGCCGCAGACGCCAGCAGAACGAAACGCTTCATCGTTGTTCCCCTCATCGTTGTCTTGCTGTGTGGTCAGTCCCTTGGCCGGGCGCCATCGCTCTTGCGGCGATCTTCGGAGCTCCGTGGGGTAATCCACCATTGGTCCCATTCGGTACCAAGCTGGCGCATTTTATCGTGATCGTCGATAGGCTCGTCTTGCTCCCGCCGAGCCTTGCCGCGAACATTCCATGCCGGCACGATTGGCGCAATGGATACAGTGTGACGGTCAGGCAGCGCTCTTGCATGGCTGCGGCGCAACGCTGGCCTGTCGCGGATCGTTTCGCTTCTGGTATGCAAGATCCCGCTGGGCGCCGCCCATAGGGTCATGGCGGTGCGCCAAGGAAAGGTCTGACGATGCTGTTGGGTGTGATTGCCGACGACATGACGGGTGCGACCGACGTCGCCCTGATGCTGAACCGCGCCGGCATGCGCACGGTCCAGGTCATCGGCGCACCCTCTGCCGGCGCAAAACTGCCCGAGGCCGACGCCGTCGTCGTCGCGCTGAAGTCGCGCACCAATCCGGTCGCAGAAGCGGTTGCGGATTCGCTTGCCGCCTGCGAGGCGCTGCTGGCGGCCGGCGCACGGCAGATCCTGTTCAAATACTGCTCGACCTTCGATTCGACTGCGCAGGGCAATATCGGCCCGGTCGCCGATGCGCTGATGCAGCGCCTCAATGCCCACCAGGCGATCGTCTGCCCGGCCTTCCCCGCCAATGGCCGCTCGATCTTCCAGGGCTATCTCTTCGTCGGCGAGGTGCCGCTGCATGAGAGCTCGATGAAGGATCACCCGCTGACGCCGATGCGGGATTCCAATCTGATGCGGCTGATGGGCGCGCAAACCGCGCACAAGGTCGGGCTCGCCTCCTATGCTTCCGTCAACCAGGGCGCTGCCGCCGTGCGCAAGCGCCTGGCCGAGCTGTCTGCGGACGGCGTGCGCTATGTCGTCACCGACGCGCTCGACAATGGCCATCTGATGGTGCTGGGCGAGGCCATTTCGGACCATGTCCTGCTCACCGGCGGCTCCGGCATCGCCATGGGCCTGCCCGAGAACTTCCGCAAGGCGGGGCTGCTGCCCTGGCGCGAGACTGCGACGCATCTTGCGGCGCCGGCTGGCCGCGCCGGCATCATCTCCGGCAGCTGCTCGACTGCGACGCGCGGCCAGATCAAGGCGGCGCTGGCAGCCGGTATTCCCGCGCTGAAGGTCGATCCTCTGGCGCTGGCCGGCGGCAAGCAGACGGCGAAGGAACTGGCTGACTGGGCCTTGGCGCAGCCGGCGGACAAGCCCTTCCTCGTCTACTCCAGCGACGATCCGGCCGAGGTCGCCTCGGTGCAGGACAAGCTTGGCCGCGACAAGGCCGGCGAGATCGTCGAACACGCCTTCGCCGAGGTCGCACGTCTGCTGAACGCCGGCGGCGTCACTCGCCTGCTCGTCGCCGGCGGCGAGACCTCCGGCGCTGTCGTGCAGGGCCTTGCCATCCGCACGCTGGAGATCGGCCCGGAGATTGATCCCGGCGTGCCTTGGACCCGCGTCGTCGACGGGCCGGAGATGGTGGTGGCGCTGAAGTCGGGGAACTTCGGGGCGCCTGATTTCTTCCTCAAGGCGTGGCAGCTGCTGAAGTAGCGCGATCGTGTCGCGGTCCGTCGCGTTTGCACTGCGGCAAACTCGTATAGGATAGCGCTGACAGCAGGCTTTGGGGGTGCAGATGGCGTTTCTTGGCGATCTCCTGACCAGCGTCGCCGATCGCGGCCGGGCGCTGATCAATTTCGAGCGCTTCGCCTCGAACCGCCGGCGGCCGCTCGACAAGCTCTGCGAGGACCTGCTCTCGGGCCGTGGCGAGGCCTCGGGCATGGCCCTGGCGCAGGCCGTGCTGGAGGATTGGGAGCGGCTCGACGAAGCCGGCCGGCTCGCCTTCTTCCGCCTGCTGCAGGAGCGTTTCGGCCCCGATCGAGAGCGGCTTGACAGCGCTCTGGAGCGTTATCGCGACAATCCCGACGCCGAGGCGATCGGCCTGTTGCATCAGGCCTCCGAGCCGCGCCGACAGGAGTTGTTCCGCCGGCTCAACCTCGCGCCCGGCGGCACGCATGTGCTGGTGCGCATGCGCGAGAGCCTGTTCGAGGCGATGAAGGAGGAGCCCGAGCTCAAGGCGGTCGATGCCGATTTCCGGCACCTCTTCGGCTCCTGGTTCAATCGCGGCTTCCTCGTGCTGCGCCGCATCGACTGGACGACGCCCGCCAATGTGCTGGAGAAGATCATCCGCTACGAGGCGGTCCACGCCATCAAGGACTGGGACGATCTGCGTCGCCGGCTTGAACCGGCCGACCGGCGCTGCTTCGCCTTCTTCCATCCCCAGCTGATCGACGAACCGCTGATCTTCGTCGAGGTGGCGCTGACCCGGGAGAGCCCGAGCCGGATCGTCGACGTGCTGAGCGAGGACCGCGAGGTGCTGCCGGCATCCTCGGCGACCACGGCGGTGTTCTATTCGATCTCCAACTGCCAGGAGGGCCTGCGCGGCATCTCCTTCGGCAATTTCCTGATCAAGCAGGTCGCAGAGGATCTGAAGCGCGAACTGCCCGGGCTCGACGTCTTCGTCACACTCTCGCCGGTGCCGGGCTTCGCGCGCTGGCTTGGGCCGGCGCTGGCGGAGCCGGCCGAGCTCGGCCTGACCAATGAGGAAGCGGCGCTATTGATGCAGGCGCCGGCCGAGGTCGCGGCGCAGGACGAGGTCACCCGCGCTCGCCGCGACAAGCTGCTCGGCCAGATGATGGCGCAGTACATGCTGCGAGCCCGCACCTCCTCGGGCCGCGTGATCGATCCTGTTGCCCGCTTTCATCTCGGCAATGGCGCCCGGCTGGAACGGATCAATGTCGGCGGAAACCTCTCCGACCGGGGCCTGCGCGAGTCCTATGGCGTGATGGTCAACTATCGCTATGAGCTCGGCGACATCGAGACCAATCACGAGGCCTTCGCCAGCCGCAACACCGTGGTCGCTTCCTCCTCGGTGAAGAAGCAATTGCGGCCGGCCAACAACTGAAGATAAGCAGCGGAAACGCCTGAAAGGACCCGAAATCATGGGCAATCATCTGTTCGACCTGATCAAGGCCCGCATGCCGGCGCCGACCGCGCCCTTCGCGTTCCTCGATGACGGCCGGACCTATACTTACGCCGACATGGTCGCGGTCTCCGCCCGCTTCGCCAATGCGCTGGTAGGCCTCGGCGTGAAGCCCGGCGATCGCGTCGCCGTCCAGGTCGAGAAGAGCCTGGAGGCGTTGATGCTCTATCTCGGTACCGTCCGTGCCGGCGCGATCTTCCTGCCGCTCAACACCGCCTATACCCCGGCCGAGATCGAGTACTTCCTCGGCGATGCCGAGCCGGCCGTCTTCGTCTGCGATCCCGCCAAGGCCGAAAGCTTGAAGCCTTTCGCGCAGAAGGCGGGCGCGAAGCTGGAAACGCTCGGCGTCGGCGCCGGCAGCCTGCTCGACAAGGCCAATGTCGCCTCTAGCGAGTTCACCGACGTCGCGCGCGGCCCCGACGACCTTGCCGCCATCCTCTACACCTCCGGCACGACCGGGCGCTCCAAGGGCGCCATGCTCAGCCACGACAACCTCGCCTCGAACGCGCTGTCGCTGGTCGACTACTGGCGCTTCACCAAGGATGACGTGCTGCTGCACGCGCTGCCGATCTTCCACACCCATGGCCTCTTCGTCGCGACCAACACGATCCTGCTCGCCGGCGCGGCGATGATCCTGCTGCCGAAGTTCGATCCCGAGCAGGTCTTCAAGCACCTGCCCAAGGCGACCAGCATGATGGGCGTGCCCACTTTCTATGTCCGCCTGCTGCAGGATCAGCGCCTGTCGAAGGAAACGACGAAGCATATGCGCCTCTTCGTCTCCGGCTCGGCACCGCTGCTGGCCGAGACGCATCGCGAATGGCGCGAGCGCACCGGCCACGCCATCCTCGAGCGCTACGGCATGACCGAGACCAACATGAACACCTCGAACCCCTATGACGGGAACCGGGTGGCTGGCACGGTCGGCTTCCCGCTGCCGGGCGTCTCGGCCCGCGTCACCGATCCGGAGACCGGCAAGGAGCTCGCCCGCGACGAGATCGGCATGATCGAGGTCAAGGGGCCGAACGTTTTCAAGGGCTATTGGCGCAATCCGGAGAAGACCAAGGCCGAGTTCCGGCCCGACGGCTTCTTCATCACCGGCGATCTCGGCAAGATCGACCCGGCCGGCTACGTCCACATCGTCGGGCGCGGCAAGGACCTGATCATCACCGGCGGCTACAACGTCTATCCCAAGGAGGTCGAGGCCGAGATCGACGAGATGCCGGGCGTGATCGAAAGCGCCGTGATCGGCTGCCCGCATCCGGATTTCGGCGAGGGCGTCACTGCCGTGGTGGTGGCGAAGGCTGGCGCGGATATCTCCGCCGCCGGCATCGCCAAGGCGCTGGAGCAGCGCCTCGCCAAGTTCAAGCAGCCCAAGCAGGTCTTCGTGGTCGCCGACCTCCCGCGCAACACCATGGGCAAGGTCCAGAAGAACCTGCTGCGCGAGCAGTACAAGGACATCTACGCCAAGCAGCTCAAGGCTGGGGAGTAGGGGCAAACCCCGTCATTGCGAGGAGCGCAGCGACGAAGCAATCCAGGGGTGGCAGAGCTCTGCGTTCTCCTGGATTGCCTCGCGGCGCTCGCAATGACGGATAGCGCCCGCTCAGGCGTGCACCGGCGCCTTCAGCTCGATCGTTTCGCCATCGGCCGGGATCAAGAGCCGTTCGCGGCCGATGCCGCGAGCCTCGGCCGCCTCGCGCAGTGCCTGCCGGCTGACGCTGGCATGGTCGAGCGCCTCCATATGGGTCGCGACGATTGTTGCGTGCGGCGCCTGCTCGGCGAGGTCGAGCGTCTGCTGCGCGTCCATCACGATCAGCGTGCCGTCCCAGAGCGCGCCGCAGGAATGAGTGATGATGACGTCGGGCTCGGCCTTGGCGACGGCCTCCTGCAGCGGCGGATAGAGCACGCTGTCGCCGCACCAGTAGACGGAAGGCTCGCCCGGCGCTTCCAGGGTGAAGCCCATCACCTTGCCCATCACCTCGACGACCGGCCCGGTGCCGTGCTGGGCCGGCTGCGACTTGACCACGATCGGCCCGATCCGGACGAAGCATTCGAGCGGCTCGACATTGCTGAACCCGGCCGCCCGGATCGCGTCCTCGTTACCGGGCTGGCAGATCAGCGGAATGTCCTTCGGGATCCGCGCCTTGGCGACCTCGTCGAAATGGTCGGCATGCAGATGCGAGACGATGACATGGTCGACGCCGGCGAGGATGTCCTCGATCGGCTCGGGCAGGTCGACCATCGGGTTCTGCGACTTGCCGGCGATCGAGCGGCGACTGAGCTTCTCGCCAAGATCGGGGTCGATCAGCAGGGTCTTGCCGGCATAGTTTAGCTTGAGCAGGGCGTTGCGCAGGAGTTTGAGCTGCATGGCGGCTCCGCAGTGGGAGGGATCGGTTTGCCCGATCCTTCGCCGGATGCCGCCGCCGCGACCAGTTCGAATTTGTGAAGCAAACTGCATCGCGGCGTTAGGGTGCTGAGGTTTCGGGGAAATTTTTCATTCTCGGCCTTCCGGAGATTGAATTCGCCTCCGACAAGCTGCTGACACGGGAAAATTCCAGCGAGCGAGCCACCGAGATTTTGTCGTGCCGGGTGTCGCTCAAGCCGCGAACTGGCCGTAGGGCACGCTGTTGCGGGCTGTCCTGAGCGCGCTTGCCCACCAGTGGAGCTGGCCGAGCATGGTCGCCATCGCCCGTTCGGCCCGATCGGCATCGCGCAGGCGGCCGGTCTCGTCGAACTGATCCCAGGCATTGGCGAAGCAGACGCCGTCGCGGATCGTCGCCGCGTGCAATTCGGCAAAGACGAGCCGCAACTGCTCGACGGCGCGCAGGCCGCCCGAGATCCCGCCATAGGAGACGAAGGCGACCGGCTTGCCGCGCCATTCCGCACCGGTCCCGTCGATCAGCGCCTTCAGCGGAGCGGGGAAACTGCGGTTGTATTCGGGCGTCACCACGATGAAGGCATCGGCCCGGCCGAGGCGTTCGGCCTGCTCGGCGAGGTCATGGGCACCGGGGTCGACGCTCTCGACAGAGAAGGGGCCGTCGCCCTCGATCTGCGCGATCGTCCAGCCGGCGACCTTGGTGCAGAGGCGCCCCTGGCGCGTGCTGCCATAGATCACGGCGACCTTGATCTGGGGGATGAGCGGGCGGTGCATGAGAAGGCTCCGAGGGGCTGGCGGTGCAGCGGAGCCACCTCTATAAGGCCTCAAGTAAGGTTAAGGTCAAGCGCCCATGAAGCACCCAGCCCGCAATCCCTTCGCGGATGATCTCAGCGTCGGCCAGGTCGCGAGCCGCAGCGGCATCGCCGTCTCTGCGCTGCACTTCTACGAGGCGGAAGGGCTGATCCGCAGCCGCCGCAATGCCGGCAACCAGCGCCGCTATCCGCGCGAGGTGCTGCGCCGCGTCGCCATCATCAAGGTGGCACAGCGCACCGGCATACCCTTGAAGACCATCCGCGAGGCCTTCAAGGCGCTACCGCAGGAGCGCACGCCGACGGCGGAGGACTGGAGCCGGCTCTCGGCCGCCTGGAAGGAAGAGCTGGAGCACCGCATCGACCGGCTGACGCGCCTGCGCGACCACCTCACCGACTGCATCGGCTGCGGCTGCCTCTCGGTGAAGAGCTGTCCGCTGCACAATCCCTGGGACGAGCTCGGCAAGCAGGGCGCCGGGCCGAGGCTGCTCGATCCGGATTGACGCGAGTCAGCTCGCCTTGTGCAGCTTCGACAACGGAAACCGCGCCACATCCGCCAGCAATTCGACGAAGCCTCTGGCTTGGAGTTCGGCCGTCGCCTTGCCCTTCTCGGCTGTGGCCAGGCTGGCATCGCCGGCTGCGCCGGAGGGGTGCACGTCCTGCGCCATCCAGGCGAAGGGGTGCGCGCCGGTCGGGCGGAGCCATTTATAGCCCTCGTCGGCCATCTCGACCGTGCGCGGCACGAAGCGGCCGGCCTGGCTCAGGTCGACGAGGTCGGGCCGGAAATGCAGCATCAGCGAGGTCTCGATGTCGCCGGCATGGATGCCGTGCTTGGCGTCCATCTCGCCATAGAGCTCCGGCGGCAGGCCGAAATTGCTCCAGGAAGTCGAGACCGCGAACATGCCCTGGCTGACGCGCAGCTCGCGCGCCACCACCTTCATCGGGTCGACATTGCCGCCATGGGAGGTGACGAGCACGAGCTTGCACAGGCCGGCGCGCCTGACGCTCTCGCCGATCTCGATCCAGCTGCGGATCGCGCTTTCCCAGGAGATCGTCAGCGTGCCCGGCGAATGCAGGTGTTCGTTCGACTTGCAGATCGCCTGTGTCGGCAGCACCAGCACATCGAGCCCGGCCGGAACCTGCGGCATGGCGAGGGCCAGCATCGCGTTCATCACGGTGGTATCGACCGAAACGGGCAGATGCGGACCGTGCTGCTCGATCGCGGCGAGCGGCAGCACGGCGATGGTTGCCTCGGGCGAGAGGCCGGCGAAGTCGGTGGTCTTCAGGTCGCCCCAGAAGCGCGCGGTCATGTCTCGATGTCTCGTCGGTCAAGCTGCGGGTAGGCCCCGCGATTCGCGCCTGCTGCCTCAGGGCGGCAGGACTGCCCAGCATAGTGGGCGGGGATGACGAGGGAAGGGCTGATGGCACGCGCACGCCATGCGGGCAGCAGTCTCGCCGGCAAGGTCCGTCTGTGCGAAAGCCGGCCACGACGCATTTCCAGCGGCCCTCAGGCCGTGGCATACAAGCTGCTTGCCGGGGCGCAAGGGGGATGCGGTCCGGTGGCAGGTTCGCGACATGATGGAGGGGGTTAGGCCATGACGATGAAATATCGCCTCGACCGGCGCGCTGCGCTCGGCCTGCTCGGTGGTTCGGCCGCTTCAGTTTTGATCCCGGTGCCGGGCGCGCGCGTCAATGCGCAGACGCTCGACAAGGTCAGCTACCAGACCAACTGGCGCGCCCAGACCGAGCATGGCGGCTTCTATCTCGCTGCCGCCAACGGCATCTACAAGAAGTACGGCCTCGACGTCGACATCCGCCCCGGCGGCCCGCAGCAGAACCCGACCCAGCTCCTGCTCGGCGGCCGGGTCGACATGATCATGGGCAATTCGCTGGAGGCCCTGAGCTTCGCGCAGGAGAACCTGCCCTTCCTCTGCATCGCCTCGATCTTCCAGAAGGACCCGCAGGTCCTGATCTCGCATCCCGGACAGGGCAACGACTCGCTCGCCGCCCTCAAGGACAAACCGATCCTGATCGCGGCGCAGGCCCGTGTCGGCTTCTGGCCGTTCCTGAAGCTGAAATTCGGCTATCGCGACGAGCAGATCCGGCCCTACACCTTCAACATGGCGCCGTTCCTGGCCGACAAGAAGCTGACCCAGCAGGGCTTCCTGTCCTCCGAGCCTTTCGTCATCCGCAAGGCCGGCGTCGAGCCGGTCGTCCATCTCCTCGCCGATGCCGGCTTCGAGAACTACAACACGACCATCACGATCTCCCGCAAGATGGTGCAGGAGAAGAAGGAGGTCGTGCAGCGCTTCGTCGATGCGACGGCCGAAGGCTGGGCTGAGTACATGAAGGGCGGCCCGAACATCGCCGCCGCCAACGCCCGGATCCTGAAGGACAATCCCGACATGGATCAGGAGAAGATCGACTACGCCCTCAAGGTGATGAACGACAACGGCATCGTTGTCTCCGGCGACGCGAAGACGCTCGGTATCGGCGCCATGACCGATGCGCGCTGGGCGAGCTTCGCCAAGACGATGACCGAGGCCGGCGTCATTCCGGCCGGGGTCGATGTCAAGAAGGCCTACAGCCTGGAGTTCATCAACAAGGGCGTCGGCAAGCCGTAGGACAGCGGCCGCGCAAGGTAGCGGGTCATCCCGGACAAGCCGCCATAGGCGGCGCCGATCCGGGATCCATGCCGTAACGGTTCAGAAATGGATCCCGGGTCTCCCTTCGGTCGCCCGGGATGACGCCAGTCAGAGATCGAAGAACGGATCATCAGGCCTTTGGACACAGCCTATCTGAGCACACATCCGGAGGAGGCGGGCAAGGAGAGCGGGAGGCCGCTCGTCTCGATCCGCCGGGTTTCCAAGCAGTTCGCCAACGGCACCATCGCCGTGCGCGATGTCGATCTCGATCTCGGCACCGGCGAGTTCGTCAGCCTGCTCGGCCCCTCCGGCTGCGGCAAGTCGACCCTGCTGCGCATGGTCGCCGGGCTGGGCAGCCCGTCCTCCGGCACAATCGCATGGCCTGGTACTGGCGAGAACAAGGCCGGGCGTGATCTCGGCTTCGTCTTCCAGGACCCGACGCTGATGCCCTGGGCCAACGCCCTCGCCAACGTCATGTTGCCGCTCACGCTGAAGCATGTGCCGCGGCGTGAGGCCGAAGAGCGCGCGGCCGAGATGCTGGCGCTGGTCGGGCTGAAGGGCTTCGAAAAGTCCTACCCGCGCGAGCTCTCCGGCGGCATGAAGATGCGGGTCTCGATCGCCCGCGCTCTGGTGATGCGGCCCAAGATCCTCCTGATGGACGAGCCTTTCGCCGCGCTCGACGAGATCACCCGGCACCGTCTCAATGACGACCTCCTGAACCTGTGGTGGCGCGAGCGCTTCACCGCGGTCTTCGTCACCCATTCGGTCTTCGAATCCGTCTATCTCTCGCAGCGGATCGTGGTGATGGCGGCGCGGCCCGGCCGCGTCATGGCCGATCTCGACGTCTCCGCGCCCTATCCGCGCGACGAGCTGTTCCGGACCTCGGCCGAATACGCTCATCTCTGCCGGCTCGCCTCCGGCAAACTCAAGGAGGCGATCGGCGCATGAGCTCGTCGTCCCCCGCGACCGCCGTGCCGCATGACGGCACCGACGCCGAAGCCCGCCCGCTCGCCGCCGCCGAGCCGACCATCCTCGGCCTGCCGGTCAGCTTCTGGCCGCGCATCCTCGCGCCGATCGTCGTCGGCATCCTGGTGCTCGGGCTCTGGGAGTTCGCCGTGCGCTGGAACGAGGTGCCGTCCTATGTGCTGCCCGGGCCGCTTCTGGTCGGCCAGACCCTGATCGCCGACTGGGGCACGCTTTCGGCCTCGCTCTGGATCACCTTGCGCATTACCTTCATGGCGCTGGCGGCGGCGGTGATCGTCGGTGTCGCGCTCGCTGTGCTGTTCACCCAGTCGAAATGGCTGGAGATGGCGCTCTTGCCCTATGCGGTGATCCTGCAGGTGACGCCGATCGTCGCGATCGCGCCGCTGATCATCATCTGGGCCGGCGACATCAACCTGTCGCTCCTGATCTGCGCCTGGATCGTCGCCTTCTTCCCGATCCTGTCGAACACCATCCTCGGGCTGAACTCGGCCGACCACAACCTGATCAATTTCTTCCAGCTGCATGGCGCGACGCGCTGGCAGACGCTGCGCTATCTCAAGCTACCGGCGGCGTTGCCCTATTTCCTGGCGGGGCTGAAGATCTCGGGAGGCCTTGCGCTGATCGGCGCCGTCGTCGCCGAGTTCGTGGCAGGCACGGGCGGCTCGGAATCGGGGCTGGCCTACCGCATTCTCGAGGCCGGCTACCAGCTCAAGATCCCGCGCGTCTTCGCAGCGCTGCTGATGATCTCGCTCTCGGGCATCGCCATCTTCCTGGCGACGAGCCTGCTCTCGCATCTCCTGCTGCGGCGCTGGCATGAGAGCGCGCTGAAGCGCGAAAACTGAGCGCGGGAGACGCTCTCAGGCGAAGAAGCGCAGCCGATCCTCGATCGGCAAGGAGCCGATCGCTCGCAGGTCGGCTTCGGAATAGCTGAACTCGACCTGGGCCGAGCTCACCGAGGGCGGGCCGGCGATCGTGTCGGCGGGAGGCGCGCCGACATCGGCAAAGGCGATATCGTCTTCGGCGGCCTGGATGCTGCCGCGCCGACGATAGGGCTGGGCCGACTGGCGCAACCCGGCTTCGCTCAGCGGCGCACGCTCCTGCGTGCCGGCCTCGACGACGTCGATATCTCCGGGATCGGTCGCCGGTTTCGGAACCGGCGTCCGCCGTGCTTCGGCCGGAGCCCCCGGCTGGCCGACGAAGGCCAGATCCATGTCGCCGGCGGCCGCACGCAGGCTTGCGTCCAGCATGGCGATGGTGTCGGCGACCTTCTCGATCTGGTTGGCGCCGGCCTCGATCACCGTGGTCGCGCCGTAGATCGCGGTCACCTGCCGGTCGAGCCGGCTGCAGAGCTCTGGCTCCGATCCTGATTCGCGCAGTGTCCAGGCGATCTCCTGGATCGCTTCCGCCGCCTCCAATATGCCCGATGCCGTCTCCTGGATGCGGGCCGACAGCCGAGCGGAGGCGCCGCTGACGCCGGCGCGATCGAGATCGCCGCGAAGCTCGGCGATCGTGCGGGCGGTTTCCGACAGGGCGGGACCGGCTTCCACCGCCGGGACGGTGCAGAGTCGCTCGAGCCGCGCGATCGCCGAGAGCACCATCTCGGTGTCGGCTTGCCGGTTGCGCCGTGCGTATTCGGCCATGAACCAGCGGCCGCGCCCGGTTTCCATCACCGCGGCGGCGATCGCGTCATAGTCGGCCGCGCTCAGCGGGGATAGCGAACGCGCGTCGCTCATGGCCAGACTGCTCTCCATGGGCTGGCCGAATCGCATGTCGCCGGCCGAAGATGCCCATCGGCAAAATTGCTGCTGATTCTTTAAGAAATCGCTGCCACAGGCATGTCACCGCCTCCTCGGACCGGATTCTCGCGCCTGCTGGCCGCGCGCCTCTCGCTGATGCACGCGCTGAACTTTCTCGGCGTCGGCTTCTATCTGCCGTTCTTCCCGGTCTGGCTCGCCTCGAAGGGGCTGAGCGATGTCGATATCGGCTATGTCCTTGCGATCCCGATCCTGGTGCGCGTCTTCGTCGCCTCGTCGGTGACCGGCCTTGGCGACCGCCTGCGTCCGAACATCCTGCTGGCGCTGCTCAATGCCTTGGCAGCATTGATCTATTTCGCCCTGGCGCAGCAGACGCAATTCCTGCCGATCGCCATCCTGACGGCGCTCAGCGCCATCGCACTGTCGGGCGTGGTGCCGCTCGCCGATGTCCTGACCACCGAGCAGGTGAAGGCCGGGGCGCTCAGGGATTATGGCCGTGTCAGGCTCTGGGGCTCGGTGACCTTCGTGCTCTCGAACCTCGCCGGCGGCTATTTGATCGCGCGGCACGGCGCCTGGCTGATCCCCTTCGTCCTCGCCGGCAGCAGTTCGCTCGCGGCGCTCGCTGCATTGCAGGCGCCGTCGCCGCCAGGAGGAGTCTCGCCAGCGGTGTCACAAGGAGCGTCTGCCGCCGGCTTTGGACTGCCGTTCTGGCTCGCAGTCGGGGCGGCGGCTTGCGTCAACGCCACGCATGCGGCGGTCTATGCCTTCAGCTCGCTGCACTGGCGCAGCATCGGCTTCAGCGGCGAGACGGTCGGCTGGCTCTGGGCGGTTGCCGTCCTCGCCGAGATCGCCGTCTTCCTCGTCGGGGGCAGCATCGCGGCAAGCGGCCTTGTCGGCCTGCGCTGGATCGCGATCGCGGCGATCGCGGCGGCGCTGCGCTTCGGCGTGATGAGCGCCGATCCCGGCCTTGCCGTCACCGTCCTGCTGCAGCTCCTGCACGGGATCACCTTCGGCTGCATGCATCTCGGCACGCTTGCGGCACTGTCGGCGCTGTCACCGGGGGCGCGTCGTGCGGCTGCGCAGGGGCGGCTCGTCGCAGTGAGTGCGCTGGTGATGGGGCTGGCGACCATTCTCTCCGGCTATCTCTATCGCCTGTTCGGACCGGGCGTATTCCTCGCCATGGTGCCGATCGCGTTGCTCGGGCTCATCCTGGCGGCCCTTGCCATCCTCAAGGCGCGCGGCAATACAGGTCGCGGGGGCCGAATCTAAGCGTGGGGAGCAGGCGAGCCGTCATGGCTGTCGTCGACGCCGTTGAGCCGCAGGCGGTCTATCGCGATGATGGCGGCGTTCTCGTCGTGTCGCTGGCCGGCCGCTGGAGCGTCGGGCGGGCGCCGCGCCTCGAAGCCCTGACCAGCGAATTGTCCGAGCGTATCGGCAGCGTCAGTCAGGCGCGCCTCGACCTGTCGGCGATCGAGCGCCTCGACACGCTCGGCGCCTATCTGCTCGACCAGGTCAAGCAGGCGGGCGAGGCGAAGGGCGTCGCCATCGAACTGACCAGCCGCCGCCCCGAGCATGCGGTGCTCCTGCGCGAGGTCGAGCGCAACGTCACCGACTACCAGCCGCCGGTCCACCCGATCGGGCTCGTCACGGTCCTCGTCGACATCGGCCAGGGCGTCACCCGCTTCGGCCGCGACCTTGCCGGCGGCGCCGTCTTCCTCGGCGAGGTGATGGCGGGCTGCGTCGGCGCCCTGTTCGGACCGCGACGCTTCCGCGGGCCTTCGCTGGTCAACCAGATCGAGCTGATCGCCTTCAACGGCGCACCGATCATCATCCTGATCTCGTTCCTGGTCGGCTGCATCGTCGCGCAGCAGGGCATTTTCCAGCTCCAGCGCTTCGGCGCGACCGCCTTCGTCGTCAACCTGACCGGCATCCTTGTCCTGCGCGAGCTCTCGGTGCTGCTGACCTCGATCATGGTCGCCGGCCGCTCCGGCTCCGCCTTCACCGCCGAGATCGGCTCGATGAAGATGCGCGAGGAGATCGACGCGCTCCGGGTGATGGGGCTCGATCCGATCGAGGTGCTGGTGGTGCCGCGCATCCTGGCGCTGATCATCGCGCTGCCGATCCTGACCTTCATCTCGGCCATGTCCGGCCTGGTCGGCGCCGGCCTGGTGAGCTGGCTCTATGGCGGCATCGGCCTCGACACCTATCTCGACCGCCTGAAATCGGTGATCACCTGGCAGCATTTCGCCGTCGGCCTTATCAAGGCCCCGTTCATGGCCTTCGTGATCGGCCTGATCGCCTCGATCGAGGGGCTGGCGGTGAAGGGTTCGGCCGAATCGCTCGGCCATCAGGTGACGGCGTCGGTGGTGAAGGCGATCTTCATGGTGATCGTGGTCGACGGGCTGTTCGCCATGTTCTTCGCCTCGATCCGGATGTGAGGAGAGCGGCGCGTGCTCGACAGGCCCTCTCAGACAGGTCCACTCGGCCCGCAGGCTTCGGCCGGACCGGAACCCGAGCCGGTGATTCGCGTCCGCGATCTCAAGGTCGCCTTCGGCGACAAGGTGATCATGGACGGGCTCGACCTCGACGTGATGCGCGGCGAGATCCTCGGCTTCGTCGGCGGCTCCGGCCAGGGCAAGTCGGTGCTGACCCGCACCATCCTCGGCCTGGTGCGCAAGCAGCGCGGCACGATCGAGGTCTTCGGCGAGAACGTCGACAAGCTCGATCCGCGCGGCCGGCGCCGGCTCGAACGCCGCTTCGGCGTGATGTTCCAGCAGGGCGCGCTGTTCTCGGCCTTGAGCGTCAAGCAGAACATCCAGGTGCCGATGCGGGAATATCTCCAGCTCTCGCCGCGCCTGCTCGAAGAGCTCGCCATGCTCAAGATCGAGATGGTGGGCTTGAAGCCCGATGCCGCCGACAAGGCGCCCTCCGAGCTCTCCGGTGGCATGATCAAACGCGCGGCGCTCGCCCGCGCGCTGGCGCTCGATCCCGAGATCGTCTTCCTGGACGAGCCGACCTCGGGGCTCGACCCGATCGGCGCTGCCGAGTTCGACGAGCTGATCATGACGCTCAAGCAGACTTTGGGCCTGACGGTGTTCATGGTAACCCATGACCTCGACAGTCTATACGTAGCTTGCGACAGGATTGCCGCCTTGGCGGACAAGCGTGTCATCGCGGTCGGTCCGCTCGCCACCATGCTGGCTTCCGATCATCCCTGGCTCAAAGCGTATTTCGGCGGCGAGCGGGCGCGTGCCCGGCTGCCGGAGAATCAAACGAGGACGTGACGGACGCCCGCGATGGAATCCCGTGCGAACTACGCCCTGGTAGGCCTCTTCACCCTCGCCGTCATCGCGGCGATGTTCGGCTTCGTCTTCTGGTTCGGCAGCGGTGGCGGCGGCCGCAAGCAGGATGTCCGCGTCATCTTCACCGGCACGGTGACGGGCCTGGGGCGCGGCTCCAGCGTGCTGTTCAACGGCCTGCGCGTCGGCGAGGTCAAGCAGATCGGCCTGCAGCCGGATGATCCGCGCCGCATCTTCGGTGTGATCGAGGTCGACAATACGACACCGCTGCGGGTCGACACCCGCGCCCGCATCGAGGCGCAGGGGCTCGCCGGCGTCGTCGCCCTGCAGCTGATCGGCGGCGAGCCGGATGCCCCCGTGCTGCAGGCCAGGCCCGGCGAGCCGCTGCCGACCATCATCGCCGAGCGCTCCGAATTGCAGGATATCATCGAATCGGTCCGCAATGTCGCCAAGAAGGCCGATGAGGTGCTCGGCAACCTCGACGGGCTGATCAAGACCAATTCCGGCTCGATCACCAACACCGTCCGCAATGTCGAGAAGTTCTCGCAGGCGCTGGGCGACAATTCCGGCAATCTCGACAAGCTGATGTCGAGCTTCGGCCAGATCGCCGATACGATCGCGCCGCTCTCGCAGAAGCTCGGCACGCTCAGCGAGGAATTGACTGGGGTGGTGCGCTCGGTCGATCGCCAGAAGGTCACCCACATCATCGGCAATGTCGACAAGTTCACGGCGGCGCTCGGCGGCTCGAGCACCGACGTGGCTAAGGCGGTCAGCGATGTCGCCTCGATCACCGGCAAGCTCAACCACGCCGCCGACCAGGTCGAGGGCGTGCTCAAGGCGGCACAGGCCTTCCTGAACACGCAGGACGGGCAGGGCGCCTTCGCCGAGGTCGCCAATGCGGCGAAGTCGATCCGCGTGCTGGCGGACAATCTCGACAAGCGCACCGCCGAGATCACCACCGGCATCAACCGCTTCACCGGCCCGGGCCTGCGCGATCTCGAGACGCTGGCCTCCGACGGCAAGCGCACGCTGGGGGACATCAACCGCACCCTGCGCAATGTCGAGCGCAATCCCCAGCAGTTCATCTTCGGCGGCCGCCCGCCGCTTCCCCAATACAGCGGATCGCGCTAGCTCGATATGACCATGCCGATTCTGCCCCCGCTGCTTCGTGGTCGTCTGCGCGCCCTGTCCCTGGCGGCGGCAGGCTCGTTGCTGCTGGCCGGTTGCGGCGGCGGAGCGGCGCCGACCACCTATGACCTTTCGGCGCCGCGCGATTTCGGCCGCATCGGCGGAGGCGGCGGCGTGCTGATCGTGGCGCAGCCGACGGCGGTGCAGGCACTCGATTCCGATCGCCTGATCGTCAAGGATTCGAGCGGCGCTCTCTCCTTCCTCGGCGGAGCGCAATGGGCCGACCGGGTGCCCAATCTGGTGCAGACCCGCCTGATCCAGACCTTCGAGAACGGCAGCCGCATCGCAGCCGTCGGCCGGCCGGGCGAACGCATCGTTCCCGATTTCCAGCTCAACACCGATATCCGCGCCTTCAATATCGACGCTGCCAGCGGCCAGGCCGTGGTCGAGATCACCGCCAAGCTGATCGGCGACCGCAGCGGCAAGGTCCAGCGCGCCAGGCTGTTCTCGGCGCGCGTGCCGGCAGGTGCGGATGGGGCAGGGGCGGCGCAGGCCCTCGACCAGGCCCTCTCGCAGGTGCTGATCCAGATCGCCCGCTGGGCGCGCTGACGCGTCCCGCTCGCGGGGATACTGTCCTTCTGTGATCGCTGGCGGGCTACGGGGCGCTCGATCTCCTCCAGAGCAGCCAGGCGACGAGCACCAGTGCCAAAAGCCACAGGCCGATGATCGCGATCTGTCCGGCCCGGCTGACCGGCCGTTCCCCGGCTGCCGCCTGATCGCGGAATTCCTGCATCAGCGGCGGCGGAATCAGATGCACCGCGAGCAGGATGCCGAGCGGCACGATCACGAGGTCGTCGATATAGCCGAGGATCGGAATGAAGTCCGGGATCAGGTCGATCGGGGAGAGCACATAGGCCGCGACGGCCCCGGCAACGAGCTTTGCCAGAATGGGGGTGCGTCGATCCCGCGCCGCAATCCACAGCGCCACGACATCCCGCTTGATAAGCCGCGCCCATTGCTTCGCGCCCTCGAACCATTTCGACATCGTCGTCTCGTCGGTTCAGCCGATCAGTAAGAGCGCCTTTCGACCACAGGCGGGTTGAGCGACGAGCAAGTCAGCGCAGGAAAAAGGCCGCCCTCGGAGAGGGCGGCCTCGATGGTGTCGACCGCGGCAGCTCCTACTCGAACCGCCCGCTGGCATGGGCCAGCATGGTGTAGACCTTGCCGGTCTCCGAGGTCAGGTAGGTCTTCGCCACCATCGAGTCACGGTCGTCCTTGGCGGCTTCGCCGAGCAGGCGCTCGAACTCCTCGATATAGCGGTCGACCGTCTCCTTGAACTCGGTGTCGCGGCGATATTTGCGCCGGATCTCGTCGAAGGTCTGCTGGCCCTGCAGCGTGTAGAGCCGGCGGGTGAAGACGTTGCGCTCGCCGCGCTTGTAGCGCTCCCAGAGCTCGACGGCCGCGTCATGGTCGATCATCCGGGCGATGTCGACCGAGAGCGAATCGAGCTTCTCGATGCTGTGCGCCGTCGGCTTGGCGGCTTCCGGCGCCCGGTCGTCGCGCGAGGCGCGGCTGAGCAGGTCCGAAAGCCAGCCAGACTTGGCCGGGGCAGGCTGCTCGACCGCTGGGCGGCGGGTCGGCTCGGCGCGCTGAACCGTCTCGGGGGCAGGGGCGGGACGAACGGCCTGCACCTGCGGTTCGGGCCGGGTCGGCTCCGGCGTCGGATCGATAGAGGCGCGCAGCGGCTCGGTCAGCACTGGCGTGCTCTGCACCGCGACCGAGGACGAGGCACTGACGACCGGTGTCGGCTGCTGGTAGCTCGTCGTCGTCCGCCGCTCACCATTCGGACGCGCGACATCGCTGCTGCGGCCCGAACGCGAGACGATCTCGGTCAGCTCGTTGAGCGCCTTGATCTGGTCGGCGACGACGCGGCGCATGGCTGCGGTCGATTCCTGCGTCTCGCGCGGCAGTTCGAGCACACCCTTCTTGAGCTCGGTCCGGGTCGTCTCGAGCTCGCGATGGATCTCGGCCGACATCGAGCGCATGTCCTCGGCGGCGCTCTGGAAGCGCTGCGTGACCTTGCCGAGCTCGCCCGAGACTTCCGCGACCACCTCCTCATAGGCCGCCCGCAGCGCCTGTGCCGTGGCCTCGCGCTCGCGGCCGCTGGCGGCGCGGATCGAGTCGAACTGCTGGGCGATGGCGCTGCTGGTCGACTCGGCCGCGTCGCTGAGCACGGTGCTGAGCTGGCGGGTGCGCGTCTCGGCATTGCTGAGCGATTCGTCGAGCAGCGACGAGAACGAGCGGGTGATCTGCTCGATATCGTCGGTGCGCGTCGCAATCAAGCCGTGCAGGTGCTCCAGCGACTCCTTGCGGTCGGCGAGGACGTTGCCGACGCGGGCCTCGACCTGCTCCAGCCGCTGCGCGACGGCGTTGAGCGCTGCGGCGTTGGCCTGCGAGGTCTCGGTCATCGACGAGCCCTGCTCGTCGATCCGCGAGATCAGCGCGGCGGTGTCGCGCAGCGTGCCTTCCGAATAGCCCTTCAGCGTCGCGATCTGGCTCGCGACCTGCTCGGAGGTGCGGTTGGTCTCCTGCACCACCGTCGAGAGCACGGTCTGCAGCTCCTCGACGCGGCCCGACAGGCTGCCTTCGACCGCTGCGAGGTTCTTGTTCGCACCGGTGACGATCTGCTGCATCAGCTTGTTGGCTTCGCCGAGGCGGCCCAGCATGCTGCCGAGCTCGCTGCGCAGCTGCTCATTGGTCTTGAGCAGGGCTTCGACCGACTGGTTGGTGCCGCTCTCGATCGTCTCGCGCAGCGCGCCGGAAGCGAGGTCGAGCGCCTGGCTGATCTCGGTGCTGCGCTCATGCAGCCCGGCGACCATGCTGTTGCCGCGGCTCTCGATGCTGTTGACCAGGGCTTCGCCGAGATTGGCGAACTGGTTGGCGAGCGTCACGCCCTTGCGGCCGATGGCGTCGACCACGCCGTTGCCGCGGTCGTCGAACAGGGCGCGGAGCTCCTCGGTGCGCGTGGTCAGCGCCGAGCTCATCCCTTCCGACTGCTCCGCCAGCGTCCTGGCCAGGTTGCGGCTGTGCTGGTCGAGCGTGTTCAGCATGTCGCCGCCGCGCTCGTCGAACAGGGCACGCAACTCCTCGGTCCGGCCGGAGAGGGCGGTGGCAATGCCGTCCTGGCGTTCCTGCAGGATCTGGGCGATCTGGCTGCCCCGATGGCCGAGGGCGTTGAGGATGCCGCCGCCACGCTCATCGAACACGGCACGCAGCTCGTTCGAGCGATCGGAGAGCGCGGTTGCAATGCCGTCCGACTTCTCCTGCAGCGTCTGGGCGATCTGGTTACCGTGCTGGTCGAGCAGGGTGATCAGGCCGGTACCCTTGTCCTCGAACAGGGTGCGCAGCTCGTCAGTGCGGGCGCTGAGCGAGCCAGCGACAGACTCCGCTGTGCCCTGCAGCGTCTGCACGATCTGGTTGCCGCGCTCGTCGAGCAGGGTGATCAGGCCGGTGCCCTTGCCCTCGAACAGGGCGCGCAGTTCCTCGGTGCGGGTGTCGAGCGCGCCGGTGACCGAATCCGCAGTGCCCTGCAGGGTCTGGGCGATCTGAGTGCCGCGCGCATCGAGCGTGCCGGAGACCGTGTCGAGCCGGTTGACGACGCGTTCCTCGAACCGCGCCACGCTCTGGTCGAGCGTGTCGGCGATCTGGAGGGCGCGCCCGCCCAGCGTCGCATTGATGCTGTCGGCCTTGTCGGCGAGCGTTTGCGTCAGCGCCTCGCTCTTCGTCGTGACGATCTCGCCGATCTCGTCGGCCTTCGCGGTCAGCGCGCGCGTGACTTCGCGGCCGCCCTCGGCCATGACCCGGGCGATGTCGACCGTGCGCTCGACCAGCGCCTCGTTGAGGGCGCTGGCGCGCGAGCCGAGATTGCCGTCGATGCGGGCGATGAGCCCGTCGAGCGAGGTCGCGATCTCGGCGCTCTTGGCGCTGGAACGCTCCTCGAAGATCTTGATCTGCGTCTCCATGGCAGCGGCCGCTTCCTGCGTGCGCGCCATCATGGTCTCGGCGGCGTGCTGCGAGCGCTCGCCAATCCGCTCGGCCAGCGCCTGGCCTTCCTCGCCGAGCAGCTTCTCGACCTGGCCGAGGCGCAGCGTCACCGAGTCGGTGAAGGAGCGGGCGTCATTGCCGAGCTTGGCGGCCAGCGTGCCGCCGCGGGTGACGATGATCTCCTCGAAGGCGCCGAGGCGGGCGCCGATCGAGGCCTCGATCTCGCGGCCCTCGACGTCGAAGAGGCGGTTGAGTGCATCGTGCTTGCTGGCGAGCGACTCGTTGAGCGCCTGCGAGCGGGCATCGACCGAGCGCAGCAGCGACTCGGCATTGGCGGCGAGCGCCTGGTTGACGCGGCCACCCTGCTGGGTGAGGGCGATGACCACATCCTTGCCGGTTGCAGCGAGCAGGCTGCTCGCGCGCTCGGCCTCGGTGGTGAAGGTGCCGCGCAGCGCCGTCGCGGCGTCGCTAACGCGGTCGGCGATCTCGCGCCCATCGACATTGATCGCGTCGGCGAGGGCCTTGGTCGCCTCGTCGAGGCGGCTGGCCAGGCTCTGGCTCTGCTCGCCGATGAGGCCGTGGACCTCGCGGCCGGTGGCGGTAAGGCCGGCGATGATCGCGTCGCGCTGCGTGCCGAGCAGGTTGCCGACCTCGTCTCCGGCCTGGCCAAGGCGGGCGATGAAGCCGCTGTGCTGATCGTCGATGACGGATTTCGCCGTCTCGCTGGCGGCCAGGATCTTGGCGGCGAGCGCTTCGCCGGTCTCGTCGAGCTGGCGATGGGCGGTGCCGCTGGCCTCGGCCAGCCGGTCGATCAGGGCGTTGCCGCGCTCCGCCAGCAGGCCGTGCACCGAGCGGCCGACATCGGCGACACGGGTGACGAGCGCCTGGCTCTGGCCGGAGAGCAGTTCCTGCATGTCCTGGCCGGTCGCGATGACACGGCCGCTGAGCGTCTCGCCCTCGGTGATGAGCAGGTTGCGCACGCTGGCGCCGGCATCGGTCAGCTGCGTCACCAGCGCCTCGCGCTGATCGCCGATCGCGGTGTGGACCTCGGTGCCGACATCCGACAGGCGGGCGACCAGGCTGTCGCCACGCTCGCCGATGGTGGCATGGACTTCGCGCGCGACCTCGGAGAGGCGGGCGATCAGCCCGTCGCCACGCTCGCCGATCGCCGATTCGACGTCGCGGCCGGCATGGGCGACGCGAGCGACGATGCCCTCGGCACGGTCGCCGAGCGTCCGGTGGATCTCCTCGGTGGTCTCGGACAGCTTGGCGACCAGGCCGTCGCCACGCTCGCCGATCACGCTCTCGATGCCGCGGCTGGCATCGGCGATGCGGGCGACGATGCCGTCGGCGCGGCCGCCCAGCGTCTGCTCGATCTCATAGGTGGTCTCGGACAGGCGGGAGACCAGGCCATCGCCGCGCTCGCCGATGATGGCCTCGACGCTGCGGCCGGCATCGGCCACGCGCGAGACGATGCTGTCGGCGCGCTCGCCGATTGCGTGCTCGACGCCTTGGCCGATCTCGGCCATGCGCAGCACCAGCCCGTCTCCGCGCTCGCCAATTGCCTCCTGCAGGCGCTGGCCGGTCTCGGACAGGCGGCCGACCAGATGATCGCCCTGCTCGCCGATCGTGCTGCGCACCTCATGGCCGAGGTCGGAGAGGCGGGTGACGAGGCTGCTCGCCTCCTCGGAGAACAGGCTGTGCACGGTCGCGCCGACGGCGGAGATGCGCGCGGTCAGTTCCTCGCCGCGCTCGCCGATCAGCGCGTGCAGGCCGCGGCCGGCCTCGTCGAAGCGCACCACGATCGAGTCGGTCTTCTCGCGCAGCAGGCTGTCGACGGTCTGGACGGTACCTTCGAGCTTCTCGACCAGGGTCTCGCCCTGGCTGGCGATCAGGCCGTGGACGGTGTTGCCGGCCTCCTGGATGCGGTTGACGACGAGCTCGTTCTGTTTGCCGAGCAGCATGTGCACGCCGCGGCCGACCTCGGCGAGGCGCGTGGTGACGCTCTCGCCCTCGCTGCTGATCGAGCTGCGCAGCGACTCGCCGGTCTCGGTCAGGCGCTGGGTCAGGCTGTTGCTCTGGGTGTCGAACAGGTCGACCAGCGTGCGTCCGCTCTGCTCGAAGCGCTCGGCGACCGTCGCGCCGCGCTGGGTGATCTCCTGGGCGAGCGTGTCGCCGGTCGTGCGCAACGTATCGTTGACGGTCTCGGCGCGGCTCGCCAGCGACTCGACGACCTGCGCGCCGGTCTCGCTGATGGCGCGGGTGACGTCGCGGGCGCCTGCGGTCAGGCCCTCGGTGAGCACTGCCCCTGTGCGCTCCAGCGAGCCCGCGATCTCCTGGGCACGGTTGTCGAGCACGGCGGTGACGGACTGGCTTGCGCTCGTCATGCGCTCGCTGACGTCGTGCGAGGTCGACTGCAGGCGCTCGACCAGGTCGTTGCCGCGGCCACTGATCTCGTCGACCATGCGCTCGCCGGCATGGCCGAGCGCGAGGGTGATCTGGTCGCCCTTGTCGGTCAGGCGCGAGGTGACGCGCTCGCCGGCTTCCGCCACCGCCTCGGAGATTGAGCGGCTGGCAGTCTCCAAATCCTTGGTGATGCTCTCATGCGCGCCTGAGATCGCGAACTTCACGCGCTCGGCATTGCCGACCACGGATTCGCGCTGGGTCACCAGCTCGTCGATGAGGGAGCGCAGACGGATCTCGTTGTCGGCATAGGCGCGCTCGAGCGTCGCGATCTCGCCGCGCACGATGGTTTCGAGCTCGCCGGCGCGCGCCACGGCGCGCTCGATGCCGTCGCCCATGGCGGCGACCTCGCGGCGGATGGTCTGGCTGAGCGACAGCACGGAATCCGTGGCGACAACCTCCGGTTCGGCCAGGCGCAGCGCGACTTCGGTCATGGCGCGCGAGACCAGGCGCATCTCCTGCGTCCGGCGATAGAGTGCCGCCAGCACGAAGAAAAACACCACCGGCGTGCCGGCGCCGAGCGCCAGCAGCGCCCACTGGCCCGGGCCCCAGGCAGCCATGCCGGCCGGCAGGCCCTCGGTGAAGGAACCGTAGCGGCTGACCAGGGTGAAGCCGACCCCGCCGGCCCAGATCAGGGTGGCGAGGGCTGCGAGCCAGTAAGGCCTGCCGGAGGGACGAGCGGCGAAAGCCTGGACGAGCGAGGAGGAGTCCCGGCGGTCGTCATTGGCGACGCGGCTGGTATCGGGCGCGATCGCAGGGCGGGACGGGGCGGGAAGCGGCTCGGAGGACGTCTCGGCGCCGGCCGGCGCAATCGGAGCGGCTTCGACGCGTGGCAGCTCGATCTTGAGCTCGTTCTCGCCCGTCGAGGGCAGTCTCGGCTCGGCCGCAGCTTCGCCCTCACTCTTCGACGGATCGAGCCTCAGCGCCTCCTCGATCGCCGACATGGCCGCTTCGGTCGGATCCTGGAGCTTGTTCTGCCGGGTCATGAATGCCGCCTCGCTACGCTACTTGCGACGGGCGGTCATGTCCGCCGCAGAACGGGAGCCGGCAGCCTCCAGCCGGAACCCGTCAAAAGCGACACGACGCCCATCGTTTACTGTCTCGAAGGGTAGTTGAGGCAAGCAGTGATTGAAACCCGTTTGAGCGTCTGATTCACAAACGTCGTTAACGCCTCATTCACCATAACAGCGCTTCATCGAGGGTCAGGAGGCTGCGCGAGTTCCGCAGCTTGAGAGAAACCGAGTTCCCCCATGCCCCAGACTGCCATCGACCTCGTGCACCTCGCCCGCCAGACCGGCGGCGATGCCGAGCTGGAGCGCGAGCTGCTGATGCTGTTCGCTCAGCAATGCGCCCGCCAGCTGCGCGCCATCCATGCCGGCGACGCCACCGTCAGCCGCGATGCCGCCCATACCCTGAAAGGCGCCGCCCGCGCGATCGGCGCCTGGCAGGTGGCGGAAGCCGCCGACAGGATCGAGCAGCAGCTTGGCCAGGCCGGCGCCGTCCCGCGCGAGGATGCGCTCGATGCCCTGACCCTCGCGGCCGCCGAGGCGCGCGCCGTGATCTCCCGGCTCGACTGCGCGGCCTGACGCCGCAGCAACGAAGGCCGCCGGCCGCCGAGATCGCCGTTTCGCGCGCTTTCGAAATCTTCTAGAGATGCGGGGTCCGCGAGCCTCTCGCGGACATTCCCCTCGCGAACCTGCCCGTGGCCCATCAGGAAGCCCGGCCGGTTCCTCCAGATCGCGCCAGCCGCGCAGCCGTCGCCAGGCGGCCGGAGTTCACGATGCCGAAGATCACTTACATCGACGCCCAGGGCACCAGCCGCACGGTCGAGGGCGAGACGGGTTCGACCGTGATGGAGGTCGCGGTACGAAATGGCGTGCCGGGCATCGAGGCGGAATGCGGCGGCGCCTGCGCCTGCGCCACCTGCCATGTCTATGTCGACGAGGCCTGGACCGGGAAGACCGGCCATGCCGAGCCGATGGAGGAGGACATGCTCGACTTCGCCTTCGACGTCCGCCCGAATTCGCGCCTCTCCTGCCAGATCAGGGTGCGCGATGATCTCGACGGCCTGGTCGTGCGCACGCCGGCCCGCCAGGGCTGAGTTCCCGCCGGTTCGATCTTACTCCGCCGGTGCCGCCGCCGGCGCGACCAATGTCGTCTCATGGCCTGGCGCCGGGTGGCGTGGCACCAGGAGCGAGAGGCTGAGCGAGACGCTCGCCACCGCCGCGCCGATATAGAAGACGATCGCCGGATCCCGCAGCCAGATCAGGCCGAAGGTGATCGGCAGGAACACCGCGGCGATGTGATTGATGGTGAAGGCGACCGCCGAGGTCGGCGCGATGTCGGCCGGGTCGGCGATCTTCTGGAAATAGGTGCGCTGCGCCAGGACGAGCGTGAAGAAGACGCCGTCGATGATGAAGAGTGCGCCGGCGACGAGCGTGCCGGCCGCCCCGAACTGGCCGTGGCTGGCGAGCGCATAGCCGACGAAGACGAGGATCAGCGAGACGTTCTCGAGCTGGATCGTCGCGCGCTCGCCGACCTTGCCGACAAGGTGTCCGAGCATCGGGCCGGCGAACATGTTGATGCCATAGGTCACCAGCAGCAGCGTCGCGGTCGCGGCGACGTCGTAGCCGAAGCGCTCGACCAGCAGGAAGCCACCGAAGGCCATGAAGATCTGCCGGCGCGCGCCGGACATGAAGGTCAGTGCGTAATAGAGCCAGTAGCGCTTGCGCAGCACGAAGCCCTTGTTCTGCGCCACCGTGCCCTGGAAGCGCGGGAAGAGCAGCATGGCAGCGGCCGTCAACGCCATGGTGAGAAGGCCGGCGCCCAGGAAGATATGAGTGTAGCTCGGCTGCCAGAGCCGCCAGATCAGCGCGATCGAGCCGAAGGCGATGAGCTGCGCCACCGCCGAGGCGCCGGCGATCTTGCCAAGCAGCCGTGGTGCTTCCGCTTTCGGCAGCAGCTGCAATTGCAGCGATTGCTGTGCCGTTTCGTAATAATGGAAGCCGAGCGACATGATCGTCGTCGTCAGCAAGAGGCCACCGAGGCTGGGGAAATAGCCGGTCAGCGCGACGCCGAGCCCGAGCGTCAGCAGGCTGAGATAGGCCAGCACCTGCTCGCGCATGATCCAGAACAGGATGATGGCGGTGAAGGCCAGGAAGCCGGGAATCTCGCGCACCGATTGCAGGATGCCGATATCCTGCCCGGTGAAGCCGGCCGCCTCCTTGGCGAAATTGTTGAGCAGCGCGCTCCAGCTGGCGTAGCCGAGCCAGTTGAGGAAGGCGAGCGCCATCAGGAAGGCTGCCGGCGAGGCGAGCAGGCCTTGGCGCGGGGCGGGAGAGGCGGCGTCGCTCATCATATCCACCGGAAAGATGTCGCCCGGCGCGAGGCGAGGCGGCGGACTGTCGGGTGCCGCGCGGCCGCCGTCAAATTCCGCGACTTTCTGGCAGGCATGCGCCGGCCTGATTGATCGACCGCAAAGACGGCGGCGCCTTCCCCGGCGATGATCGCAGCATCGGAGCGGCTCGCGACGACGCGGGGCTCTTCCCTTGGAGGAATGTGCTCCGACATAGTGTGTAGGCGTCGGTTCCGATCGTTCGACCATGCCGGCCGGGCGGGCCACGCCGGAGGAGGGTGCGATGTACAAATCGATTCTGGTGCCGGTCGATCTCGCCGAGGCCGAGCTGGCAGCTCCTGCCATCACTGCGGCCGAAGGCTTCGCCGCCCAGTCCGAGGGCTCGATCAGGCTGGTCTATGTCCGCTCGCTGGTGCCGATCACCTACATGGAATTCGTGCCGGCCGACTTCGACGCCGGCCAGCAATCGGAATCCGAAGCCAAGCTCGCCGAGATCGCCGCCAAGGTGAACCTGCCGGCCGAGCGCGTCTCGGCCAAGGTCCTGGTCGGCTCGGTCCATGGCGAGGTGCTGGCCGAGGCCGATGCGAGCGGCGCCGACCTGATCGTCATCGGCTCGCATGAGCCCGGCGTGCTGGCCTATGTGATCGGCTCGAACGCGTCGACCATCGTGCGCCGGGCGAAGTGCTCGGTATTGGTGGTCAGGTAGAAAACCTCAGGCAGCCTGCCGTCCGGGGACGAGATCGTCGGGGACCTCGCCACACGCGAGGTCTCGTGGCCGGTTGAGCCTGATCATCGGCCAGACCTGCCAGAACGACGCTGCTGCCAGCACGAGTCCTAGTCCTGCGGCGGCGGTGGCGCCCTGCTGGAGGGCGCGCAGGCCGAAGAAGGTCAGCATCAGCATTGCGCCGCCGCCGGCGAGCGCCAGCGCCAGCCAGAGCACATAGGGCTTGCCGGCGAGGAAGCGTACCTTGGGATTGGCGCGCACGATCGCGGCGGACAGCGCCGTGACGAAGGCGTGATAGCGCGCATCGTCGCGGTCGATGTCGGTGAGCGAACGCCAGGACAGGTTGCCGAAGCTGATCGTCTGGCCATCGCTCAGACGCAGCTGTGTCCGGAAGCCCTTGGACGAGACATTGCTGGGCGCATAGATGAAGCGCACCTGCTCGACGGCCGAGAGCCGGACCTGATCGATCTTGCGGGTCGAATCGACCTCCAGCACATCGCCCTTGAGCCGATAGGCGATCTCGAAGCCGATCGGCCGCGGCCGCTGGCGCCAGAAGGGCAGGGTTGTATCGTCGTCGGCTTGCATGGCTGCGACGCTTAGCGGGTCGGCATCTCCTCGGCTAGATGGAGGCGCCAGGCTCAGGGCTGGCGCGCTATGCTCCCCAACCTGGGAAACGGTCCGGCCGGAGCCATTCCTGCTCGGGATTGCCGTCGCGCGACAGCACGGCCTCGACTAGCCAGCGCGCCGTCGCAGGTGCCGCGTGCATGCCGATCGATCCCAGCCCGCCATGGACGAACAGGCCTTCGATCGCGGTCCTGCCCGCGACGGGCAGGCCGTCCGGGAGCATCGGTCGGTTGCCGGGGTAGACGTTCCTGACCGGTGGCGCACCGAGGCCGGGCAGCATGCGCAGCGTCCGCTCTGCGATCCGGCTCGCCATGTCGGTATTGCGCAGGAGGTCGCGGAAGGCGGGCTGGAGCGACGCGCCGAGGCGGGCGTCTCCGCCTTGCATCGGATTCAGGCAGATCGCTTCCACCATCGGCCGGTCGTCGCGTTGGTCGGCGACGTCTGCGAGGCCGCCGAGATCCATTCTCCGGCCGAGCTCCTCCTGGCCCGGCCAGGTCAGCTCCTCGACGATCCAGGGCAAGGCGAAGTCGAGCTTGCCGAGCTGGATCAGCCAGCCGCGCCCGGCGGTGAAGGGTAGGCCGGGAAGCGGCCCATCGCCCACGGTCCGTCGCAGCAGGTCCGACATCCACAGGCCGTTGGCGATGAAGACGAGATCGGCGGGGATGATGCCCTGGTCAGTGAGGACGCCCTGGACCTTCCCGCCGCGCGAATGGATCTGGGCGACGCGCAGGCCGGTCCGGATCGAGGCGCCGGCCTCGCGGGCGGCATGGGCGAAGGCATGCGTCGCGCCCATCGGCTCCAATGTCCAGGCGCGGTCGACGGAATAGGCTCCCGCCACCCTGAAGCCGATCCTCGGATAGTCCCTCGCCAGCTCCGCGCCCGACAGCTTCTCCATCGCCACGCCGGCTGCACGGTAGCGCTCTGCGGCGGCCGCGGCCTGCTCGAAGCTGGCCTCGTCCTCGGAAATCAGCAGGTGGCCGATGCGACCGAATTCGAACGGCACCGGTCCGTCGGCAAGTTCGGCATAAATCCCGGCGCAGGCGTCGAGCAGGTCGACCACCGGTTTCTCCGGGCCGCTCAGCAGGGTTCCCGTGTTCCGGCCCGAGGATTCAGCGGCGATCATGCCCTGCTCGAGCACGACCGTTTTCACGCCTCTGGTCGCGAGCTCGTAGGCGAGCGTGCATCCGGCGATACCGCCGCCGATGACCACGGCGTCGATGGGTTTGGTCGCGCTGCGCTGGTCTGACATGCGTTCGATCCTCCCAATTTCGTACACTGGTATTCTCGTATACGAGTATACTTATATCCGAAGCGATGCGCCTCTGCTAGACCTGCTGGTGAACCGGAGGACGTCGCTTGCTCGGATTGGCCGAAGCGCTGAAGCAGAAGCCCCAGACCGTGGCGGAGCAGGTCGCCGGCGTTCTGCGCGAAGCCATCGCGAATGGAAGCCTGGCGGCGGGGACTACGCTTCGCCAGGACGATCTCGCGGAACAGTTCGGCTTCAGCCGGATGCCCGTCCGTGACGCTCTGCGCCAGCTGGAGGCGGAAGGCCTCGTCTCGATCCATCCGACCAAAGGCGCTCATGTCGCCGCGATGGACGGGGTCGAGATCGCCGAAATCTATGCGCTGCGCGAGCTACTCGAATGTGAAGCGCTGCGCCTTTCGGTTGCCGCCATTGCAGAAGCGAAACTCGACGAGGCGGACGATGTGCTGCGGCGCATCGATGCCGAACCGGATGTGGGCAGGTGGGGCGCCTTGAACAGGGCCTTCCATCTTGCCCTGTATAGCGCCTGCGGCAATGACCGGCTGCTGACCCTGATCGACGCGCACCACAATGCCGCCGATCGTTATGTCCGCATCCTGCTGTCGAACTTCGACTATCGCAGCCGTTCCCAGACCGAACACAGGGAGCTGCTTGGGGCGTGCCGACAGCGCGACGCAGGCATGGCGGTTCACATCCTGCGTCAGCATCTGGTCGAGGGCAGCCAGACCCTCGTCGCAGCCATCGAAGGGCGCGCCCTGCCAGCCAGGCGCTGAGTGGCGCTACCGGGTCAGCGCCTTCATCGCCCCGTCCAGGCCGTCGAGCGTCAGCGGGAACATCCGCCCGCCCATCAGCCCGGCGATCTGGCGGATCGACTGGGTGTAACCCCACAGGTGCTGCTGGACGGGGTTGAGCCAGACCGATTTCGGGAAGCGCTCGGTCAGCCGGCGCATCCAGACCTCGCCGGCTTCCTCGTTCCAGTGCTCGACCGAGCCGCCCGGCATCGCGATCTCATAGGGGCTCATCGAGGCGTCGCCGACGAAGACGAGGCGGTAATCGGCCGGATAGGTCCGCAGCACGTCGAAGGTCGGAATGATCTGGTCATGCCGGCGCCGGTTCTCCTTCCAGACCCGCTCATAGGGGCAGTTGTGGAAGTAGAAATGCTCGAAATGCTTGAACTCGGCCCGCGCCGCCGAGAACAGCTCCTCGGCCAGTTCGATATGCCAGTCCATCGAGCCGCCGACATCGAGGAAGAGCAGGACCTTGACGACATTGTGCCGCTCGGGCCGGAGCTTGACGTCGAGATAGCCGTGCTTGGCGGTCTCGGTGATGGTCTGGTCGAGGTCGAGCTCCTCGGCTGCGCCGGTGCGGGCGAATTTGCGCAGGCGGCGCAGCGCGATCCGCAAATTGCGCACGCCGAGCTCGCGCGTGTCGTCGAAATCCTTGAACTCGCGCTTGTCCCAGACCTTCACCGCCCGGAAATTGCGGTTCTTGTCCTGGCCGATGCGCACGCCTTCGGGATTGTAGCCATAGGCGCCATAGGGCGAGGTGCCGGCGGTGCCGATCCATTTCGAGCCGCCCTGATGGCGGCCCTTCTGCTCGGCGAGGCGCTGCTTCAGCGTCTCCAGCAGCTTCTCCCAGCCGAGGGCATCGAGCTGGGCCTTTTCCTCGTCGGTGAGGAATTTCTCGGCGAGCTTGCGCAGCCACTCTTCGGGGATGCCGACCTGCTCGAAGGCCTCGCCCAGGGTTTCGACGCCCTTGAAGACCTCGGCGAAGACGCGGTCGAAGCGGTCGAGATGGCGCTCGTCCTTCACCAGGCAGGCGCGGGCGAGATAATAGAACTCGTCGACGCGATATTCGGCGAGCTCGGCCTCGACGCCTTCCAGCAGCGCCAGATATTCGCGCAGGGTCACCGGGACCTTGGCGGCGCGCAGATCGGTGAAGAGGCGGAGGAACATCGCGCTACTGTGGCCAGCAGCGCGTCGAGGTCAAGCAGCGGCGGTTCGAAGGCCGTTTAACCGATCAGCTTGCGGACAGGTTGATCGGTCAAGCGGTCTTCGTCTTCACGGGAAGCCGCCGCTGCCCGACAAGGCTCAGGCGACGGCGTCGGCCAGATCCTTGGTGACCTTGAACTTCACGACCGTCTTGGCCGGGACCTTGATGGTCGCGCCGGTCGACGGGTTGCGAGCCTCGCGGGCTTCGCGCTTGGCGGCGGCGAGCTTGCCGATGCCGCCGAGCGTGACGTCGCCACCGGACTTCAGCGTCTTGGCGACGACGCCGGCGAGCGAGCCGAGGATGGCCGAAACATCGGCCTTGGTCTTGCCCGTCTCGTCCGCGATCGCGGCGATCAGTTCGTTCTTGGTCATGAAAACCTCCTGAGACCAATTTTGTTAAAGTTGACGCCGCGCCGAGCCCCAACGGGTCCGGCGCGTCGCGGCGAATCGACGCGCTCTCGCGCACGAATTCGCCGTTTGACATGCCTGCCGCCGAAACACGACGGCATCGGCCGTACATACGCACAGCAATCGGCTTCGTTCCTGTCAAAAGCCGCGAAATTGGGGCGGTTTTCACCAGCTTTGTGGAGCGATTGACAAAACACCCGAGATTATTTGAAGCTTGAAATAATTCAGGGGAGCGGAACGCGGCATGAAGGCCATCATCATTGGCGGCGGCATCGGGGGGCTGTCATTGGCCCTGATGCTGCACGCGCGCGGCATCGCCGCGACCGTCTACGAGCAGGCGAGCGAGATCCGCGAGGTCGGCGTCGGCATCAACACGCTGCCGCATGCGATCCGCGAGCTGGCGGATCTGGGGCTGCTGCCGGCGCTGGATGCCGTTGCGATCCGCACGCGCGAACTGATCTACATGAACCGCTTCGGCCAGACCGTCTGGCGCGAGCTGCGCGGCCTGCACGCGGGCGCTGCGGTGCCGCAGTTCTCGATCCATCGCGGGCGCTTGCAAGGCGCGATTCGCGATGCGGTCGTCGAGCGACTTGGGCCGGACGCGATCCGCACAGGCCGGCGCCTGCAGGGCTTCCTGCAGGACGAGGGTGGTGTCACCGCGCATTTCGCCGATGCGAAGCTGGGCGAGGGCGGCGAGACGGCGCGCGCCGACATCCTGATCGGCGCCGACGGCATCCACTCGACGGTGCGCGCGCATTATTTCCCGAACCAGGGCGGGCCGCGCTGGAACGGCGTCCAGATGTGGCGCGGCGCCTGCGACTGGCCGGCCTTCCTCGACGGCGAGAGCATGATCATCGCCGGCGGGATGGCCGGCAAGCTGGTGCTTTACCCGATCGCGGCAGGCAAGAAGCCTGGCACGCGCCTGACCAACTGGGTCGTCAACATCCGCACCGGCGATCCCGCCAAGCCGCCGCCGAAGGAAGCCTGGTCGAAGGCGGGCAGGCTCGAGGACGTGCTGCCCTTCGCCCGGCGCTTTACCGTTCCCGGGGTCGATATCCTCGCTTTGATCCAGGCGAGCGGCACCTTCTGGGAATATCCGATGTGCGACCGCGACCCGCTGCCGCGCTGGACCCATGGCCGGGTGACGCTGCTCGGCGACGCCGCCCATCCGATGTACCCGGTCGGCTCCAACGGCGCCTCGCAAGCGATCCTCGATGCCCGCTGCCTCGCCGACCTCCTGGTCAAGGCCGAGCATCCGCGCCATGCGCTCGCGGCCTATGAGGCGCAGCGCCTGCCGGCCACCGCCGAGATCGTCGCGATGAATCGGGCGGGTGGGCCGGAGCGCGTCATCGACGCCGTCGAGGCGCTCGCCCCCAACGGCTTCGACGATGTCGAGCGCGTCCTGCCCTATGGCAAGCGCGAGCAGATCGTGAATGCTTATGCCGGCAAGGCCGGTTTCTCGGCCGCGCAGCTGGCGAAGCGCTGAGGCCGCCTCAGCGCTGCTCCGCCTGCACCAAGGGCGCGATCCGGTCGATCCGGTTCGTCCAGATGCCCGGGATCGGCCGCGCAAGAGCTTTCAATTCGTCGGCCCGGTCGATCCCGCTCGATGCATCGCCGCCGGCGAGCGCGCCTGCGACGATGACCTCGCTTCCGGCCGCCCGCATCCGCGAGGTGAACCGCGCCGGCCAGCCCCAGAGCCAGGGCGCGTAGTTGGATGGCAGCAGGATCAGCTGCCGCTGGCAGGACGCCGGCACCAGCCCGATCCAGCCGCTGGCGAGGTAGTGCAGCAGGCAGCGTTTCTCCGCCGCGTTGGACATCGTCAGAAGAGATGGAATGCGGACACGCAGGGCTTCAATCGGCGCAGGACCGCCATAGGCCATCAGACGTCCGAGCTGCGAGGAGGGCAGGCGCAGAAGGCGCTCGGCCAATGCTTCGCCCTCACGCGGATCATTGCTCTTGATGTGAACGAGGAAGCGGCGCCCGGGGAAGCGCGCCAGCACCTCGTCCAGCGACGGCATCTGGCCGATTCCCTTGCCGCGGAACGGATAGCTCTTGCCGCCATCGGCGGTATAGCCATGGCCGATGTCGAGGGCCTTGAGCTCCGCCAGCGTCTTCTCGCGCGTGACGCCGCTGCCATCGGTCCGGCAATCGAGCGTCCAGTCGTGGAACACGGCGAAATGGCCGTCCGTCGTCGGATGAACGTCGAATTCGACGATGTCGGCGCCGGTGGTGAAGGCAGCATCCATCGAGGCGATGCTGTTCTCCAGATAGGGATGCTCGGGTGGATCGATGAGGCCCGCCGTGCAGGTCGTGTTCGTGACGCCCGTCGCCGGATAGGTCTGTGCCAGGCCGCGATGCGCCAGCAGGATCGGCCGAGTGTTGGCAACGGGCGCGAGCAGGCTGGTGTTCTGTATGAAGGCGATGGCGGCAATCGCGCCGATCGCCAGCAGGACGCAGAGCCAGAATCGTTTCATCGCTGTCCCCTCGGAGCGGGGCGCGATGTCGGCGGCGAAAGCCGGCGAAATTCAGCCGGAACTCAGGCGCGTTCCGTCAGCTCGGCGATGCGAGCCTTGAGGGCCGCATTTTCCTGTTCGAGCTTGCGCAGGCGTCGCATCAGGTCGAGCGGGATCGGCGGCTCGCTCTGGCGGGTGCCGGTCGCGAAGGTGACTCCGATATGCTCGCCGTCGCGCCAGCGGCCACGCACCATGCGGCTTTCGCGCTTCAGCGGGACATGGAGCTCGAACAGCTCGGGCAGGAGGACGTCGTGCGGAAGAACAAGCAACGCCCCGTCATGCGAGAGGTTCCGGATCACGCAGTCCAGCGTCGCCGGGCACTGGTTGAAGGTGATCTTGCCGCCGATCAGCGTCCGGTTGCGGACTGAACGGCGGCGTTCGGGCAGGGCGGTCGCGGTAGGCATGGCCTGGCTCTTGTTCTAGCTCAGGTTGAGACCATGCCCGCTAATGCTCACGGTTGCATTAGTAAGTCTTTTTTAACCTTAACTTGGTCACCGGCCGCTCAGGCGCCCTCGGGCGGGGGCGGCAGGAAGTCGACCTCGTGGCGTGCCGACAGGGCGACGACCTCGGCCGGGTTCTGCTCCTTCATCGAATGGATCGCCCAGAACAGGTCGTAGAGCCGTCCGGTGGGCGCGACCCAGAACAGGCACTTCACCGGGGCATCGCTCTTGTTGAACAGCCCGTGCGGGATATTGCGCGGCAGCTTGATCAGGTCGCCGGGCAGGGCATGCGATTCCTGGCCGTCGAGCACGAGGTCGAGCCGGCCCTCGAGCATGTAGATGAACTCGTCCTGGGTCGGGTGGATATGAGGCGGCACGAAGGTGCCGGGCGGGAAGGTGGCATGCCAGGAGAAGCTGTCCTCGCTCAGCATCTTCGGCACATAGGTCTGGCCGAGGATGTTCCAGGAGATCGCGTCGATCCCCTCATTGGCCTTGGTCACGCCGGCTGTGAGCGGTTTCATCCTCGGTCTCCTTCTTCAAAGATGCAGGAAGCGGTCCTTGACCGCGCTGTCGCTGCGCAGATCGTCGCTAGAGCCACGCCAGGCAACGCGGCCCTTCTCCAGCACGACATGCCGGTCGGCGATCCTGGCGAGCGCGTCGACGTTCTTGTCGATGACGAGGATCGACTCGCCCTCGGCCTTCAGCGCCGACAGGCAGGACCAGATTTCCTGCCGGATGATCGGTGCCAGCCCCTCAGTCGCCTCGTCGAGGATGACGAGCTTGGGATTGGTCATCAGCGCCCGGCCGATCGCCAGCATCTGCTGCTCGCCGCCGGAGAGCTGGTTGCCGCGATTGGCCTTGCGCTCCTTGAGGCGCGGCATGAAGGCGTAGACGCGCTCCAGCGTCCAGCGCGCCTTGCCGAAGCGGCTGGCGGCGGTGGCGATGAGGTTCTCTTCGACGGAGAGTGTCGGGAAGACCTGCCGCCCCTCCGGTACGAGGCCGATGCCCGCCTGCGCCAGTCGGAAGGGCGCGCTGCCGGTGAGGTCGACGCCGCCGAAGCTGACGCGCCCGGCGCGCGGCCGGATCAGCCCCATGATGGCGCGCACCGTCGTGGTCTTGCCCATGCCGTTGCGGCCGAGCAGTGTCACGACCTCGCCGGCGCCGACCGAAAGATCGACGCCGAACAGGATCTGCGCCTCGCCATAGCCGGCATCGAGATTTTCGACGGTCAGCATGGTGCGGGCTCGTTCTCTGTCATTCCGGGGCGCGCAGCGAACCCGGAACCTATGACCGGGCGAGCGCGATCGTTCATGGTCGTCATGGTCTCACCCGGTCGTGGGTTCCGGGTTCTTCGCTGCGCGAAGCCCCGGAGTGACAAGGGGTGACGTTGTCGGTCATCACCCCTCCTCGCCGAGATAGGCTTCGCGCACGGCCGGATCGGCCCTGACCACGGCTGGGTCGCCCGAGGCGATGACGCGGCCATAGACCAGCACGCTGACCGTGTCGGCGAGCGCGAACACCGCCTCCATGTCGTGCTCGACCAGCAGCATGGCGTAGCGCCCCTTCAGGCTCTTGAGCAGGGCGATCAGCCGCTCGCCTTCCTCCTTGCCGACGCCGGCCAACGGCTCGTCGAGCAGGATCGCCGCCGGCTCCAGCGCCAGCGCCATGGCGATCTCCAGCGCGCGCTTCTCACCATGCGACAGGCTTCCGGCGGGGACATGGGCGCGCTCCGACAGGCCGACCGCCTCCAATGCCGTGCGGGCAGGGCGATTGAGGCGCTCATCGCTGGCGGCGTTGCGGAAGAAGGAGAGCGGATGGCTCGCCTTGGCCTGCACGCCGAGCGCGACATTCTCCAGTGCCGAGAGCGAGGCGATGGTCGAGGTGATCTGGAAGGTTCGCGCCAGGCCATGGCGGGCGCGCTTCCCGGCGTTGAATGCCGTGACGTCCTGGCCGCGGAAGCGGATCGTGCCGTCGTCCGGCGTCAGCATGCCGGAGATCTGGTGGACTAGCGTCGTCTTGCCGGCACCATTCGGGCCGATCAACGCATGCAGCTCGCCCGGTGCGACGCTGAG